>Ga0214917_10005973_pt1 | contig 12812 bp, 10 predicted proteins | sample LL_1208_BB_MetaG_FD_177983 | JGI IMG/M metagenome (GOLD analysis project Ga0214917, IMG submission 177983) | Freshwater microbial communities from Lake Lanier, Atlanta, Georgia, United States - LL_1208_BB | ecosystem: Environmental > Aquatic > Freshwater > Lake | place: USA: Georgia | collected... | reverse complement strand
GATAGCTCGTCCGCTTGAACCAAGAGGTAAAAGAGATATTTGATCAATGACTAAATCAGAATCTGGTGAGGTGCCGTAAGTATAGGTACGTTTGCTGGTAACTGAACTGCCCAGCTTTCGGGCACCTTTATCGTCATTGCAATAAATTAAGAAACCTTCGCTATCGATGGTTGTAATGAAATCCTCAAATACCGCAAAAACCGCGCTCTCATCAGCAAAGAAGTCGACATGATCGTATTCAATATTTGTAATTATCGCGCCAAACGGATGATAAGCAACGAATGAGCCATCTGATTCATCGGCTTCGGCCACAAAGAACTCGCCAGTACCACGATGTGCATTGGAGCCAGATGCTGTAATCGTGCCTCCGATAGCAAAAGATGGATCGGCACCTGTTGCTTGAAGCGCAACAGTGAGCATCGATGAAGTTGTTGTTTTTCCGTGCGTACCGGCGACTGCAATACTCTTAGCCTCTGACATCAAAAGTGCTAATGCAGTTGCTCGTGCGATAACTGGTATTCCTAATTCAATCGCCCGCAACCGCTCTGGATTACTCTCAGAAATTGCAGTTGAGTACACAACTAAATCTGCTCCTTCAACGTTATCGCCCTTATGTCCTACTGCAACTTTCGCGCCAAGTGCGGTTAAGGCCACTACGACATTTGAATCCTTGGCATCAGAGCCAGAAACTTTGATGCCATGTGAAAGTGAAATGCGAGCTAAGCCGCTCATGCCAGCACCACCTATGCCGATGAAGTGCACGCGTTTACCAATCAACTCTGGCAAAGTTAGGTTCGGCTTCATTTAATCAATTCTGGCATGACGACGCATTAACTTAACAATATTTGCGGCGGCGGCGCGATCACTTTCATTTCCAGCGGTAAATTCTTGAGATTTTGACACGGCGCTAGCCAAATTCTTTAGCAGCCACTGTGCGTTTAACTCACTTTGTGGGACTACCAGCGCGCGACCTTGTTCAACTAGGAAGTCAGCATTGCGGGATTGCTCACCATTGCCAATTGCTAACGGAACAAAGATCGCATACTTACCCAGTGCATTGACTTCAGCGCAAGTGATTGCGCCACTTCGACCGATGATTAGATCAGCAGCTAAGTAGGCGGTAGCCATATCTTCAATATAGGAAACCGGCTGATAGCCAGCGGTTGCTGGTGGTAGTTGATTCTTTCCGCCAACTGAGTGAATTACTTCAAAGTCGGTGAGTAATTGAGTAAGGGAATTCGCAATAACTGAATTAATAGCAGCCGAACCCTGGGATCCACCCATAACTAGCAGCAAAGGTTTATCTGATTTGAGTCCAAGTTTTGCTTTTGCTGAGCGGCGCGCTGTCGGCCAATCACTTTTTGCACTATCCATAGCCGCGCTAATCGCTGATTTAAGTGGCAAGCCAACAACTTCGGCTTTTCTAAATTTTCCAGCTTTCACTGGCTTACCAACTGCCAACGCCCCACCTAAAAGCGCCCCGAACCTATTTGCCCAACCAGGAATTGCATTTGCTTCATGCACCACAAATGGAACTCGACGTAATGCTGCCGCTAAGTAAGTGGGAGCTGATACATAACCACCAAACCCGATTACACAGTCAGCACCATTTACCAGCTGCAACGATCTCGAAAGCGCTTGGGCAAAACGAAATGGAGCTAATAAACCCGCTAGAGATAATGATCGCGGCATTGTAACTTTTGGAATTGTGCTTAATTTATATCCAGCAGTAGTGACTAAAACATTTTCAAGCCCTGCTGTTGTACCGACAAACTCAAACTCACACTTTGGAAATTCTTTTCGCCACTCATCAGCAACTGCTAAAGCTGGCTCGATATGTCCAGCTGTGCCAGCTCCGGCTAGAACGATCTTCATTTAGAATTGGACTTTCGAAACTCTCGAATACCACGAGCGACTTCAGGATCACGAAGAGCAGCACCTAAGACAAAACCTAGTGCTAAGTAGGTAGCAATTAATGATGAGCCACCATATGAAATTAACGGTAGCGTTACGCCAACTACTGGAACCAAACTAATTGCCGAACCAATATTAAAGAAGCACTGTATTGAGATCCAGATACCAATACCGGCACAGGTAAATCTGACCATTGGGTCATTGGCGCGAATTGCGATTCGGAAAATTGCGAAAATTAACCCGCAGAAAAGCAAAATGGTTCCGATAGTTCCCAGTAGTCCTAACTCTTCACCGATTACCGAGAAGATAAAATCTGTATGCGCTTCAGCTAGATAACCCCATTTTTGCCGACTGGCGCCTAGGCCAACGCCTAATAATCCGCCTGTTGCAAGACCCATCAAACTATGAGCTGGTTGCCATCCATAATTCTTATAGTCACCTTCAGCAAACGGGTTAAAAACAACCAAGAATCGAGCTGCTCGATAGGGAGCACTTAAAATTAAAACACTCACGCCAGCCATACCTAACGCTGAAATCGTGCCAAAAAGTCGAAGTGGGATTCCCGAAATAAACAATAAACCCGCCATTGTTGCACCGATTACGGCAGCAGTTCCTAAGTCTCTACCAGCTAAGACAAAGATTAGAACTCCAAAATAACCGGGCACAATTAGCTTTAATACATTTGTTCGTACAATTCCAGCATTTTCATACTGGGCCAACATGGTTGCAGCCCAAAGAATCATCAGGAATTTAGCGAACTCAGATGGTTGAACGACAAATGGTCCGATGCCAATCCAATTTCGGTTTCCATTAACTGCATGCCCAACGCCTGGAATAAGCAAAACCGCCAATAGTCCGAGTGAAACCAATAGTGAAAATCTGCCTATTGCCCGCCATAAATTAAGTCGCAACTTTGCTGCTACCCAGCCAAATGGCAGAGCCATGAACAGATAGAAAAGTTGTCTGATAAATGTTCCATATGTGTTGCCATTTACTTTGGTCGAATAAATTGTCGAGGCAGAGAACACCATTACCAAACCAAGGATACTTAAAGCTGTTACGCAAATGGCAAAAAGCGCAAAAGTATTAAATGGCTGTAGTAGCTTGCTGCGCTTAACTTGCGTTGTCATTATTACCCACTATTTCTCGAACTGATTTAGCAAAACGATCACCGCGATCGCCGTATGAAACAAATTGATCCATCGATGCACACGCTGGTGCCAGTAGAACTGCGTCGCCAACATTGGCTAGAAGTTTTGCCTCTCTAACTACCTGATCCATGAAATCATTACTTGCGCTTCTTCGATCGTGGCCAGGTTTTGGATCTACTCGGATCAAGGGCACATTTGGAAATTTGGTTTGCAACTCGTCGGCAATTAACTCTCGATCAGTGCCGATCAAAACAACACCGCGCAATCGTGAACCTACTTGGGCAATCAAATCACTCATCTCGGCGCCTTTAGCGAGCCCCCCAGCTATCCAAACCACGCTCAACTCTGACATTAGGCAGGCTTGGGCGGCATGCGGATTGGTTGCCTTGGAGTCATCAATCCAGCGAATTCCGTTCTGTTCTAACACTAATTCGATGCGATGACGGCCTGGTCGAAACTGCTTAATTGCTTCGCGAATTACCTCATGGTCAATCCCGATAGCTCGGGCTAGCCCCGCAGCCGCTAATGCGTTGGAAACTGAATGCGGCGCAGTTGGTTTCACTTCATTTAATTCACCGAACATGGCCGCTTCTAATGGATCAATCACAAATGCTCGGTCAACCAAGAGATTCTCAACTAACCCTATTTCACCTGGCCTCGGAGTTTGCAAGGTATAGAAAACTTTTCGTCCTTGCCAATGAGTACTACCCTCAACAACTGCTGAATCATCACCGTTTAGGATCGCAGTCACTGAGCGGCTCAACAAATCAAGTTTCGCTTTTGCATACTCAGAAAAAGAGCCATGCCAATCTATGTGATCAAGTGCGATGTTTAATATTGCACCAGCTACAAATTCGGCCGACTCCGACCAATGAAGTTGAAATGAGGAAAGTTCTAGAACTAAATAGTCATACTTTTGTTCAGAGATAACCGCTTCAATTACTGGGGTTCCGACATTGCCGCACGCGAAAGCACTGATACCCGCTGCTTTAAAAATCGATTCGGTAAGTTCGACCGTTGACGTTTTGCCGTTAGTACCGGTTACCGCGAGCCACTTCTGCCCTGGTGCTACCTGTTGCTTAATTTCCCAGGCCAAATCAATTTCATTTAGTAATGGAATCTCGCGATTTCGAAGATCGGCAATAACTGGATGGCTAGGGCGCCAGCCTGGTGAAACGACCGCGGCTGCCCAGTTGGTACTAGAAATATCTTGAAGCGTCACTCGCTGAAAATCAAACTCACTACTCTCGCTCTCGTCATAAACAGAAACCTCAGCACCCATTTTGCTTAAAACTTGAGCGACCGATCGACCAGTAACTCCGCCTCCGAGTACCAACATTTGTGCATGGGCAATAGCTACGCCGCCGAGCGTAGTTACTTGCGACAATGGAACTAGCGGAGTAGTGGACATCTCTTAGCCTTTAAGGCTTAGCCATTGAGCGTAGAAAAGACCTAAACCAAGAGCTACGCATAGCCCGGAAATGATCCAGAAGCGAAGCACAATAGTTACTTCGCCCCAACCTTTTAATTCAAAGTGATGATGTAGCGGAGCCATTCTAAAAATTCTTTTTCCACCAGTTGCTTTAAAATAAAGTGTTTGGATAATGACTGACATTGTGATGATTACAAAAAGTCCACCGAGTGGAATCAATAAAAGTTGAACTCTTAAAGTGCTAGCTAGTCCTGCTAAAGCACCGCCGAGTGCTAATGATCCGGTATCACCCATGAATATTTTTGCTGGCGAAGCATTCCACCACAGAAAACCAGTGCACGCGCCAGCAAGAGCGGCAGCTAATACGGCTAAGTCCAATGGGTCTCGCACGGAATAGCAACCACTAGCTAAATCAGAAGTCATGGCTACGTCAATAGCAATCGAACAGCCTTGGCCAAACTCCCAAATTCCAATCAAAATAAAAGCTAAAAATGTCATCACTGATGCGCCAGTTGCTAAGCCATCGAGCCCATCAGTTAAATTAACCCCATTACTAGTAGCCGTTACCATTAATGCAATCCAGATAACTACGGCAACTGCGCCAAGCACAATACTGGTATCTCGAACTACCGATAAATTTAGGGAGATTGGCGTGAGACCTTCATTATCGGCAAATTTAATTCCAAAATATCCAAAAGTCGCTGCAACTACCACTTGCCCAACAATTTTGTATCTTCCCTTTAAACCCGAAGATTTTTCTCGAGAAACTTTTAGCCAGTCATCCAAGAAACCGATACACCCAAGACCAATGACAAGTGCAATGACTAAGAGAGCTGAGGCGGTCATTGCTGTTTGGGTCAGGCCATGACTTGCTAAATAACCAGCGATAGCTGCGAAAATGATTATCAAGCCACCCATAGTTGGAGTGCCACGCTTTGTATGATGTGAGCTTGGACCGTCATCTCTAATAATTTGCCCATAACCGCGTTTAGCTAACAGGCGAATCAAAATTGGGGTGCCGAATAATGCGAAGAAGAGCGCCACCGCACCCGAGATCAGGACTTGTCTCATTTATTCGTCATCCTTCTTTCTTGCCTCAGTTTGCCAGTTTGCTGCTACTTCTTGGGCTATTTCCTCGAAATGTTCGGCTCGGGATGCTTTTACAAGCAACACATCACCGGATTGCATCTGATTCAATAACTTAACTACTAAATCCTTCTGAAGTAATTCATGCACTTTAGTTTCGCTATCGCGAGGAACCCCTTGACCATATGCGGGCATGGAAACGGTCACTAGGTGATCAATCGCCAAATCACTTACCAGTTCTCCAATGGCAGCGTGGTCTGAATTCTCAGTTGCCCCTAATTCATGCATTTTGCCTAAGACTGCCCAAGATGAGCCGCCACGTTCTTGCGCAAAAAGTGCCAGTGTTCGAAGAGCGGCCGCCATTGATTCAGGGTTTGCGTTATATGAATCATTAATCATTAACTTGCCATCTAATTCAAAAATTTCCATTCGCCACTTGCTGGCAAGTTCAGCCATCGAAAGGGCCCCAGCTATTTGATCCACCGATAAGCCCAACGCACTTGAGATCGCTGCTGCTGCTAACGCATTCGGAATTTGATGTAGCCCGACTAACCGCATACCAACAGCGGCTCGACCAGATTTAGTAACTAGATCAAAGTGTGGACGACCTTCACGAATCTCAACATCTGCAGCCCGTACATTGCAATCACTTCTTTCGCCAAAGGTAAGTACTGCTACCCCATCGGCAACTCTCATAGCGGGAGTGTATTGATCATAGGTTCCCAGAATTGCAGTACCGCCATTGACTAGTGAAGTAACTAACTCTGATTTGGCTTGGGCAATTGCTTCGCGAGATCCAAACTCACCGATATGTGCGTTACCAACTTTTAGTACTGCGCCAATATCTGGTCTAGCAATTTCGCAAAGAGCTGAGATATCGCCAACATGGCGAGCACCCATTTCGACAATACAGTACTTAGTACTTTCATTACATTCTAAAATTGTCAGCGGCACACCTAATTCATTATTAAATGAACCTACTGGTGCCACAGTTTCACCAACTGAAGAAAGTATGTAGTTAAGTAAGTCCTTAGTTGTGGTCTTTCCTTGCGACCCAGTGATTCCGATAACTGTTAAATTTGTTAACTGCACTCGCACAAATTTCGCTAGATCCGCTACTGCCTGCATAACGTTTGATACGACTACGCAAGGCTGATCAATTACTTGGGTAGTAAGTGCCAAAACTGCGCCGTTAGCGAAAGCGTCAGCGCTGAACTTATGGCCATCAGTGTTTTCGCCAACCAAAGCCAGAAAGATTGAGCCCGCTTTAGCTTTGCGTGAATCAAATACTGGTGGATTCGTAACCATAAGATTTTCATCACCGTGAAGTGAGCCATTTACAATAAGAGATATTTCACGTGCTGATAACTTGATCATGGGGTCGCCTCTATCGCAGCTGCAAGTTCTAACCGATCATCAAAGTTATGTTTTACACCAGCGATCTCTTGGCCTGGTTCATGTCCTTTTCCTAGGAGCACGACTATGTCGCCAGGTTTTGCAGCTGCCACAGCGATTTCAATCGCCCGCTTGCGGTCAACTTCAATTGCACTTGTAACAGGCAAAGTAAGGCCAGAGACCATCTCGTTGATTATTTGAGTTGGGTCTTCACTTCGTGGATTATCGCTGGTAAAAATTGCGATGTCAGAGCCAGCTAATAGTGCTGCGCCCATTAGCGGTCGCTTGCCCTTGTCACGATCACCACCGCAGCCCAAGACAGCAATAACTTTTCCAGTAGTACTTTTCCGCAAAGTTTCTAAGACGCTTTTCACAGAATCTGGCGAGTGCGCATAATCAACTAACGCCGTAAATGACTGGCCCAAGTCAACTTTCTCAAGTCGGCCTTCAGCGCCAATAAGCGAAGGTGTAATAGTTGCTATATCGATCGGGTCAATGCCGCTAGTCACACAAATTGCGATCGCCATTAGCAAATTATCTAAATTGAAATCACCTACTAATTTTGTGTTGGTCTCGATCAGTATTCCACCAGTACCTCGGATTGCAATAGTTGTCCAATTAGTGCCAACTTCAATTCTCTCGAAGTACCAATCCGCTGAATTCATATGACGCGAAATTGAAACTACTGGTAATTCTTGTGTTTCAAGTAACTTCTTGGCCCAGGTTGAATCAATATTTATGTAGGCAGTATCAGCATATTTGTAGCTAAAAAGAGCGGCCTTGGCCGCAAAGTAGGAATCCATGTCACCGTGAAAATCCAAGTGATCTTGGGACAGATTTGTAAATGCGGCAATATCAAAATGCGAACCACCGATTCGATTTAGGGAGACTGCGTGGCTAGAAACTTCCATAAAGAGATTGCGCATATGTCGCTCACGCATTACAGCTGCCAGAGACTGCAGTTCTGGTGCCTCCGGAGTGGTGCGAAGCGCTTCAACAACTTCATCGCCAATTCGAGTTTCAACAGTTCCGACTAAACCACTTTGCCTACCCGCTGCCATTGCAATTTGATGAAGCAAGGTCGTTACAGTGGTCTTGCCATTAGTGCCAGTTACCCCAACACTAAACATGTCGCGCATTGGCTCGTTGTGCAACCAAGCAGATATCACTCCTGCAGTTGCACGAGGGTCAGCAACTACTAATACTGGCAAATCGGTAATGAGCGCAGCACCAACTTCATCAGTCAGAACTGCTACTGCGCCGTTTAATTTAGCATTACCGGCATAAGTTGCTCCGTGAACTTTAGCGCCGGCAACTGCAACAAATAAATCGCCAGTTTCAATTTGGTGTGAATCAATTGAAACTCCAGTGATTGAAATCTTTTCCAAATCTGTAGAATTTGAGAACGCTGAAACAAGTTCGCTGACCGCACGAAGAGTTCGTCCAGAAATTGGATCGTGTGGTCGTAACATTTTAAAGTCTGCCGCTCGCAGTAGTAGTTGTTGCTTGAGTCTTAGCTTTAGCTATGGCTAATTTTAACTCTTTCTCGTTAAGTGCTACGGGGACGATCTTGGTACCGGTAGGTGGAATATGCTTTGATTCAAGAACAAATGACATTACTTTCTTAAATACTGGCCCACCTAACACGCCTCCGTAGTGCATTCCCTTGGGATCTTGGATAGTTACCGAGATTACATACTTGGGTGCATCAGATGGTGCGAAGCCGATAAATGAAGCGGTATATCCAGAATAACAACCACAGATATCGTTATATCGGTTAGCGGTTGCAGTTTTACCAGCTACTCGATAGCCAGGTATTGCTGCATTTGGTGCGGTTCCTTCGGCAGAAACAACACTCTCCATCATAATTCTCACCTTATTGGCGGTTTCAGCACTTACGACTCGGACTGAAGTACGAGGCTTAGATGGTGTGAAATTTCCATTTGCTTCATTCGTTCCAGCAATAACAGTTGGTGAAACTCGCAAGCCATGATTTGCAATCGTTGCAAAAACACTAGTTGCTTGCATCGCGGTTACAGAATAGCCCTGGCCAAATGCAACTGTTGGTGCAGTAGTTCCTGACCAATCAGATATTGGACGCAAGATGCCTCGTGACTCGCCCGGCAAGCCAGAACCAGTACTCTCTCCGATACCAAATTTACTCAAGTAATCGTGTAACTGATTATTAGATAGTTTCTCACCGATTTGAATGGTTCCAACATTGCTGGAAACTGCCAAAACTCCAGCAGTCGTTAGTTGCCAAACTTTGTGGTTCTTGTGATCATGAAATAATGATCCACCACGAGAAATACGATCTGGAACCGTAAAGAGTGTTGTTGGTGTGACTTTATTTTCTTCTAACGCCGCCGCAATGGTCATTATCTTGCCAGTAGATCCTGGTTCGTAAACATCTTGTACAGATGGATTACGCATTGCAGCGAGCGAAATACTGTCACGATTATTTAAGTTGAAAGTTGGCGCAGTTGCGTGAGCCAAAATCGCACCAGTTTTAGGATCCATCACAATTACAGTTCCGCTACTTGCATTAGCCGACTTGACCGCTTCGGCAATAGCTTTCGAGGCCACCCATTGAATATCGCGATCTATCGTTAATCGAATTGAAGTTCCAGCTTTGGCTGCAATGATCTCGGACTTGGATCCAGGAATTTCGGCGCCGTAACCATTGGCATACGAATACTTACCCTTGGTACCGGTAATTGTTGAATTCATGCTTGATTCCAAACCAGTTGCGCCATTTCCTTCTTGATTCACAAAGCCGATCAATGAAGCCACCAAAGAGCCAGATGGATATTCACGAATGTAAGCGCGTTCTGGATAGAAAGCAGTGATGCGTTGATCGAATTCTTTAGGCTCTAAGGTGCTGTTATGTTCGGCAATTGCTTTCTTTAAAGCACTCCACACGGCAGGCTTGGCGTTGCGATAGATCAATTTCCACTTTAATTCACCGGTGTATAACGATTGCAGCTGCGAAACCGGCATCCCTAAAATTGGAGAAGTGAACTTGGCTGTGAAAGCTGGGTTTGAAATAGCACTCTGATCAACCACAATATTGATCGCATTTACGCTCTTAGCTAGAGCCACCCCATTTACATCAGTTATCGTGCCACGCGGAGCCTGCAGAGTTGCGACGTTTTCCATTTCATTGACTGCCCAAGTTCTAATTGAGTTAGCGGTAATTACCTGTACCCAAATAACCTTTGCGACGAATATCGCCATAAAGATTAAGGTAAGCGCTATTAAAACTTGAATGCGCTTACGAACTAACGCGAAATTACCCAATTGATCCTCCGGTTACTTCAGGCGAAGTAGGAACTAATGGTTCATCTAGATTTAAAAACGTCGGAGTTGCTGATGGTTTCATTCCCATCTCAGTTGCTGCAGCAGCAAGAGCCATAGGCGATGAGATTCGATCTAGCTGGCGAATATATGCTTCCCGCTGATCAGTAAGTAAGCGTGCCTCAAGTTGTAGCTTTGAAAGTTTAAAGGCATCTTGTGCCAGCAAAGTATTTATAAAAAGAAGCGCAACCAGACCCAACGTACCAACGCCAGTTAAGAACAAAATGAAAACTTTTTGGTCAGCTCGCTTATCAATGTCGATCCTAGGCACTAGTCGAAGGGCGACTTCAGAAGATCGCTCAATTACTTTTTGCTTTGATCGACTGATTGCTGGAGCTAGTGCTGTAATTGCCATTATGCGGCCAACCGTTCTATTGCACGTAGACGTACAGATTGGGCGCGCGAGTTCGCGGCAATCTCTGCTTCACTTGGTAAAACCGAACCGCGAACGACAAGCGCAAATTTCGCAGCGAATTCAGGAAGATCAATTGGCAGGTCACGAGGAGTGCCTGATGTTGTAGCTTGCGCAAAAATCTCTTTAATGATGCGATCTTCAAGTGACTGGAATGACATAACTACTAATCGGCCACCAACTTTGAGCAATTCAAGAGCTTGTGGAATGGCGCGATTGACTGCCCCAAGTTCGTCGTTGGTTTCGATGCGCAGTGCTTGGAAAGTACGTTTGGCTGGATTACCGCCGGTACGACGAGTAGCTGCTGGGATACTTTCCTTAACCAAAGTAGCCAGCTGTGCAGTTGAATTAAGAGGTGCCTTAGCTCGCTCTTTAACAATATTTTCGACAATTCGTGTGGCAAATTTTTCTTCACCATAAGTTCGCAGAATTCGAACTAATTCGCCAGGTGCATACGTGTTAACAATTTCGCTAGCGGTAATTCCAGTTGATCGATCCATGCGCATGTCAAGGGGGGCATCTTGAGAGTAAGAAAAACCACGATCGCTTTGATCAAGTTGCATTGACGAAACACCTAGATCAAAAAGAATTCCATCAACTTGTTCAAACCCAAAACTATTTACGACATCAGTTATTTCGTCAAAGATGGCATGATTTAACTTCACTCGGTTTTCAAATTTCGCTAACCGGTTCTTTGCTTTAACAATCGCATCTAGGTCACGATCAATTCCAATTAAAACTAAATTCGGATTTGATTCAAGTAACGCTTCGCTATGTCCGCCCAGTCCCAGAGTTGCATCAACAACAACTGGATTTTCTGATTTATTAATCGCGGGAGTAAGAAGATCAATACAGGTATCGCGCATTACTGAAATATGTTCTGACATCTTCTCCCCCTTTCGTTAAGTACTGCCTTACTTCTTTACTGCTTGTGTTCCACGTTCTGTTTTTCGTTATCGCTATCTGCTCTGGTCACCGCCGGCCGACGGATTTTCTTAAACGGCACCGGGGAAGGGGCGCCGTTTTCGTAGGGTCGGCGGTGGCCAAAAGAGATAGTGGTTAGATCAAAAGAGACCTGGGAACACCTCCTCAGAAACTTCAGCGAATCCCTTTTCGCGATCGCTTAGGTATTGGTTCCAAGAAGTTGAATCCCAAATTTCAACCCGAGTATTTGCACCGATAACAACGCAATCGCGATCAAGGCCGGCATAGGTACGAAGTGCTTGCGGAATAGTTATGCGACCTTGACGATCTGGAATTTCATCGTGTGCGCCAGCAAACATCACGCGCATGTAGTCACGTGCACCTTTAACAGTTACTGGTGCTTGTCGTAGTTGTTCGGTAAGAGTTGCGAATTCAGCTGATGGAAATACATAAAGACAACGCTCTTGGCCTTTAGTAATTACTAGGCCGGCAGATAAATCTTCACGGAACTTGGCAGGAAGGATCAAGCGACCTTTTTCATCAAGGCGAGGCTCGTGAGTGCCGAGAAACATGAGCTCCCCCTTCCCCAAGGTTTGAATGCTCTAGTTCCCCACTTTACTCCCTTTTACTCCATTTACAACCACCATTCGCCACTTATTTCCCCTATCCCCCCTTTTTATGGGCTGATCCCTCCACTTGTTTTTTACATAAAAAAAGACCCCCGAATGGGGGCCTGACTAGCTATTCGAGATTAAAAACTACTCAAGTGGATCGCGACCGCGATCATCCCAGCGATTATCCATGCGCTCTTTAAAGCCCTTTTTAGCTGGCTTTGCGGGGCGTTGGCCTTTGGCAATGGCTTCAACTTTGCCCTTAAGTCCGGCAGCTAAAATCGATAAACCGGTCAAGCAAACTAGAAATCCGACCCAGCTAATTGGATAGATCTTGCTAAATACGCCACCAAAAACTGCGCCAAAGCCTGCGAAAAACATGACTACCGCTAAACCTAAGTTGCGTCGGCTCGATTTCGTTGGAGCACCTGTTAGCGCAGAAACTAGGCGCGGGTCATCGGCCAGCATGGCCTTTTCCATCTGGGCCAGTAGCTTCTCTTCACGCTCGGAAAGTGGCATAAGGCCACAAT
>Ga0214917_10005972_pt1 | contig 12812 bp, 12 predicted proteins | sample LL_1208_BB_MetaG_FD_177983 | JGI IMG/M metagenome (GOLD analysis project Ga0214917, IMG submission 177983) | Freshwater microbial communities from Lake Lanier, Atlanta, Georgia, United States - LL_1208_BB | ecosystem: Environmental > Aquatic > Freshwater > Lake | place: USA: Georgia | collected... | reverse complement strand
AATAGGCCTGACTGCTCTCGCTATAATTTGATTATCGGCGTGTAGCGCAGCCTGGTAGCGCACTTGCATGGGGTGCAAGGGGTCGCGAGTTCGAATCCCGCCACGCCGACCAACTTTAGTCATGAATTAGCGGGTTACATTTATAAATATGTAACCCGTTTTCATTTAAGGAACCCCTAATGGATATGTCCAAACTCAGCATCCGATTCAAGCTTGGCATAGGTTTTGGAGTGCTTTTAGCCTTGCTGGTTTTGATTGGCGTGGCGGCACTTGTGGAGTTGGGCGTCATCAATGGTGCTACAGAACAAATCGCCACCAAAAATTTGGTGAGCGTCCAAGCCGCATCGGACATGCGCGATTTAGTGGGCGTGATGCGCCGCGCAGAAGCTCGCATTGTCATGAACAGCAATGAAAAAGAAAAAGCAGGCCAAGAAAACCGCTTTGCTGAGGCCCGAGCCAAGTTGTCTGAGGTTGAAGCCAGGGCTGAACAGGCGTTCACTTCACCTGAGGAGGTGACTCTGTTTAAGGAATACAAGCTCAACCGCGATGCTTGGTACGCCCAAAACGACGCGTTGCGTTCTACTTCAAGGCAAGCAGAAAATGGCGTGGCAGATTCGCAAAAGCTTTACATCGGCGCGAGCTCCAAGGCCTTCAATGCGGCTTATTCAAATCTTCAACAGATCGGTGAAGTCAACCGCAAGCTCTCAGATGCCCAATGGGAAACGGCTCAAGCTGATTACAAATCCTCACTCGTTTGGATTGTGAGTGTGATGGGGGTGGCCGTATTGCTGGCGCTGTGGTTGGCTTGGTTCATTTCGAACGCCATTACTGTGCCGATCCATTTGGCGGTTCAGTCTGCCAAACAAATGGCGGATGGCGATATGACGGTGGCTGTTGCGGCTAAAGGAACCGATGAAACGGCTCAACTCTTGCGTGCTTTGGACCATATGCGCACCAGCTTGTCGCACATCGTGGCCAATGTACGCAATGGCGCAGAAGCGGTTGCCACGGCTTCCTCGCAAATTGCACACGGCAATACCGACCTTTCGGCCAGAACTGAAGAGCAAGCCTCGTCGCTTGAAGAAACGGCGGCCAGCATGGAGCAGCTGCTCAATACGGTCAACCAAAATGCGGATTCCGCTTCCCAGTCCAATCAACTGGCGGCCGGCGCCTCTAAAGTGGCGTCCCAAGGCGGTGAGGTGGTGGCACAAGTGGTGGAAACCATGAAGGGCATCAACGAATCCAGCCGCAAGATCAACGACATCATCAGCGTTATTGACAGCATTGCGTTTCAAACCAATATCTTGGCTTTGAATGCTGCAGTGGAGGCGGCCAGAGCGGGTGAGCAGGGGCGCGGTTTTGCAGTAGTGGCAAGCGAGGTGCGAAGCTTGGCGGGGCGCAGTGCTGAGGCCGCCAAAGAAATTAAAACCTTAATCAACGCCAGTGTGGCGAGGGTGGAGCAGGGCACCGCCTTGGTGGATACCGCAGGCGCTACCATGACCGAAACCGTCACCAGCATTCGCAAAGTGACCGATATCATGGGTGAAATCAGCAGGGCAACCCACGAACAGGCGGCCGGCATGTCCCAAATTGGCGAGGCTGTGTCCACGATGGACAAGGTCACCCAGCAAAACGCCACTTTGGTTGAAGAAATGGCCGCTGCTGCCAGCAGCCTCAACAACCAAGCCCAAGATTTGGTTCAACTGGTGAGCTTTTTCAAAATTCACGAAGCCTTACCTACCACCAATAGGCAGATGCTTGCTTTGTCCTAAAAGTTTTTTAGGCATGTTACGAGTGAACTTGCTATACGCGTAATCCCTAACAAGGTCATTTTGTATAAGTAATTTATTTCACTAGAATGAGTTGCGACCACCCAATGTTGGGGGATTGCGTTATCAATCGGAGTGAAATATGGACATGCACCGGAGAGATTTCTTCCGGGTTAGCGGTGCCGGACTGGTCGGATCCAGTCTTGTTGTCTTGGGCTTTTCGCCCACAGCAGCACTTGCCGAGACTCGGAGTTTTAAATTGTCCCGTACGACAGAAACTAGGAACACTTGTCCCTATTGTTCTGTGGGCTGCGGCATCATCATGTACAGCTTGGGCGACAAGTCCAAAAACGTGGTGTCAGACATCGTCCACATTGAGGGCGACTCAGACCACCCCGTGAACCGCGGCACTTTGTGTCCCAAAGGCGCAGGCCTGCTGGACTTTGTGCACAGCGAAAACCGCCTCAAATACCCAGAAATTCGCGAACCCGGCTCCAAAGAGTGGAAGCGCGTGAGCTGGGATGAAGCCATGACCCGTTTGACCAAAATGATCAAAGCGGATCGTGACGCCAACTTTGTGGCCAAAACAGACGACGGCAAAGTGGTCAACCGTTGGACCACCACCGGCATGCTGTGCGCGTCCGCCTCATCCAATGAGTCGGGCTACATCACGCAGAAAGCCATGCGTTCTATGGGGATGTTGGTATTCGATAACCAAGCGCGTGTTTGACACGCCCCGACGGTAGCCAGTCTGGCTCCGACGTTTGGGCGAGGTGCAATGACCAATCATTGGACCGATATCAAAAATGCAGATTTAGTTTTGATCATGGGCGGCAACGCCGCTGAAGCCCACCCTTGCGGCTTCAAGTGGGTGGTTGAAGCCAAACATCACAATAAAGCCAAGTTGTTGGTGGTGGATCCGCGGTTCACGCGCTCCGCAGCCATGGCAGACTATTACGCGCCGATTCGCGCAGGGTCTGACATTGCGTTTCTGGCCGGTGTGATCAACTATTTGCTGCTGAATGACAAAATTCAGCACGAATACGTCAAGCACTACACCAACGCTTCTTTCATTGTGGGAGAGGGCTACTCGTTTAAAGACGGTATTTTCTCGGGCTACAACGAAGAAAAGCGCAACTACAGCAATGCAAGCTGGGCTTACGAGCTCGACAGCCAAGGCTTTGCGAAGGTGGACGACACCATGCAGCATCCCCGCTGCGTGATGCAAGTCATGAAAACCCACTTCAGCCGTTACACGCCCGAGTTGGTCAGCCGCATCACTGGCACGCCTAAAGACAAGTTCTTGAAGGTGTGTGAGCACATTGCCACCACGGCGGCTCCTAACAAGGCCATGACCGTGATGTATGCCTTGGGTTGGACCCAGCACAGCCAAGGTTCAGAAATGATCCGCACGGCAGCCATCATGCAGTTGCTTTTGGGCAATATTGGCGTGGCTGGTGGCGGCATGAATGCCCTGCGTGGTCACAGCAATATTCAAGGCTTGACCGATTTGGGTCTGCTTTCACAAAGCTTGCCAGGTTACCTGAGCTTGCCACGCGAAACTGAGCAAGATCTTGAGACCTATTACAAGCCTCGCGCCCTCAAGCCATTGCGTCCCAACCAAATGAGCTATTGGCAGAACTATCCCAAGTTCTTTGTGAGTTTGCAAAAAGCTTGGTGGGGCAATGCCGCGACCAAAGAAAACGACTGGGCATTCAACTACTTGCCCAAGTGGGACAAGGGCTACGACATCTTGATGGCTTTTGAGTTGATGAACCAAGGCAAGCTCAATGGCTACATTTGCCAAGGCTTTAACCCTGTGGGTTCCTTCCCCAACAAGAAAAAAATCATTGCCGGTTTGTCCAAGCTCAAGTACTTGGTCATCATTGATCCGCTTGTGACTGAAACCTCAGAGTTTTGGAAAAACTATGGCGAATACAACGATGTCAAGAGCGAAGAGATTCAAACCACGGTGTTCCGCTTCCCAAGCACCTGTTTTGCTGAAGAAAGCGGCTCGCTCACCAACTCCAGCCGCTGGTTGCAGTGGCACTGGCAGGGTGCACAGCCTCCTGGTGAGGCCAAGGGCGACCCTGAAATCATTGCCGAGATCTTTACTCGCCTTAAGGCAGCTTATGTCAAAGATGGTGGCGCCTACCCAGACCCCATCGTCAATCTGACTTGGAACTACAAAGTGCCCCATAGCCCATCACCCGATGAGCTGGCGATGGAGTACAACGGTAAAGCCTTGTCTGATGTGTTTGCGCCTGCAGACCCCAAAGAGCCCAATGCTCCGCCTAAATTGCTGGTCAAGGCCGGTGACCAGGTGCCAGGTTTTGGAATGCTGCGTGATGACGGCTCCACCGCTTGTGGCTGCTGGATTTATTCAGGTGCCTGGACGCAAGCGGGTAACAACATGGCCCGCCGTGACAACAGCGATCCATGGCAAATAGGTCAAACCCTGAACTGGGCTTGGTCTTGGCCTGCCAATCGCCGCATTTTGTACAACGCAGCGTCCAGCCAGCCTAACGGTAAGCCATGGGATGCCAAGCGCAAACTGGTGCAGTGGAACGGCAAAGCATGGGGTGGGGCCGACGTGCCTGACATTCGCCCTGATGCAAATCCGGAAGGCGAAAACCGCGTGCAGCCGTTCATCATGACTGCTGAAGGCGTGGCGCGAATGTTTGCCCCTACCGGAATGGCCGAGGGCCCACTTCCCGAGCACTACGAGCCATTTGAGTCTCCACTCAAGAACAACCCCATGCACCCCAACAACCCACTTGCTCGGGCTAACCCTGCTGCACGTGTATTCAAGGGTGATATGGAGGCGTTCGGTAAACCGTCTGAGTTCCCTTATGTGGCGACCAGCTACCGTTTGACGGAGCACTTCCACTACTGGACCAAAAACGTCAAGACCTCAGCCATCATCCAACCTCAACAGTTTGTGGAGATTGGTGAAGAGCTGGCCAAGGCCAAGGGCATCAAAAATGGCGATCAGGTCAAGGTGTCTTCTAACCGTGGCTTTATCAAAGCTGTTGCCGTGGTCACCAAGCGCATTCCTCAGCTCGATGTGGATGGACAGAAGGTCGATACCGTCGGTCTGCCCAACCACTGGGGCTTTGTAGGCGTTGCCAAGCCTGGTTATCTGGTCAATACCTTGACTCCGTTTGTGGGAGATGCCAACACACAAACACCCGAGTACAAGAGCTTTACCGTCAACATTGAGAAGGCATAAGGAGCAGATATGTCATCTCTACAATCACTCGACATCGCGTTGCGCTCTGCAACTACTACACCTAGCACATCGATACGTTCACAACCCGAGGTTGCCAAACTGATTGATGTGTCCAGCTGTATCGGCTGTAAGGCTTGCCAAGTGGCCTGTATGCAATGGAACGACCTCCGTGACGAGGTGGGTACCAATGCAGGCACCTACGACAACCCTAACGATTTGACCCCTTCTTCTTGGACGGTCATGCGCTTTTCAGAGGTGGAGGTCAAGCGTGACTCCACCGCTGCAACGCAAGAAACCAACTTGGAGTGGCTCATTCGCAAAGATGGTTGCATGCACTGCGACGATCCTGGCTGCTTGAAGGCGTGTCCCGCACCCGGCGCTATTGTCAAATACTCCAACGGTATCGTCGACTTCATCAGCGAAAACTGCGTGGGTTGCGGCAACTGTGTGACCGGCTGTCCTTTTGACGTACCTCGCATCAGCCAAAAAGACAACAAGGCTTACAAGTGTTCTTTGTGTTCCGACCGCGTGGGCGTGGGCTTAGAGCCCGCCTGTGTAAAAGCTTGCCCAACTGGCGCCATTCACTTTGGTACCAAAGAGGACATGCTGGAATACGGATCGGAGCGCATTGCAGACCTTAAAGAGCGCGGCTTTGCGCAAGCATCTGTTTACAACCCCGCTGGCGTTGGCGGCACACACGTCATGTACGTGTTGCAGCACGGCGACAAGCCCGAGTTGTATTCCGACTTGCCTTCTAACCCCAAAGTCAGCCCCTTGGTGTCTTTGTGGAAAGGCGCTGCCAAGCCACTGGCCGTATTGGCAATGGTCGGTGCGGTGGTAGCAGGCTTCTTCCATTACATGAAGGTCGGTCCGATCGAGGAAAAAGCCGAAAAGTCCGATGACAACGAAGCTGCTAAAGCTTGAAAAAGCGTAAAGGAACCATGAAATGAAATCCTCCTCTTCTGACCTGAAGCGCTACGAAGACAGCACCCGAATGAACCACTGGGCGATTGCCTTGTTGTTCTTTTTGGCGGCTTTGTCGGGCTTGGCTTTTTTCCATCCCTCGTTCTACTTCTTGACCAACTTGTTTGGCGGTGGTCCGTGGACACGCATCTTGCATCCCTACATGGGGTTGTTGATGGCGCTGTTGTTCATTGGCATCTATGTCAAGCTCTGGCGCGACAACGTCTTGGTTCCTGTAGACCAAGAGTGGCTCAGCAAAACGGGCGAAATGTTCAAGGGCAACAAAGACGGCATGCCACCTGTAGGCAAGTACAACGCTGGCCAAAAGTTGGTGTTTTGGTCCATGACCATCAGCTTGGTGGTTTTAGTGCTCACCGGTATTTTGTTCTGGCACGCTTGGTTCCCGGATTTTCCTGTGGTGCTCAGGCGTATTGGGGTGCTTTTGCACGCCTTTGCCGCTGTTGTTTTAGTATTGACAGTTATCGTCCACATCTATGCCGCCATCTGGGTTAAGGGCACCACGCGTGCCATGACCAAAGGCACCGTCAGTCGTGGATGGGCGCAAGCCAACCATCCTCTGTGGCATAAAGAGATGACCCGCAACGATCGTTAATATCTAGTGCTTTTCATTCAATGCGGCACTTGGTTGCCGCATTTTTTTTATTGAGATCTCATGAGCGAACCCCGCAGCGTCAAGTTTTTATCACCTGAAGAAATTGCAACCCGCAACCTAGGCGATACGGTTTTCATCAGGCACGCGGAAACCGGTCAAATATTTCGCGATCGTGAGTTGCGTTTGCGCCAGTTGGCCGCGGGCCATTCCATGCGGGACTATCTGATATTCATGGCCGATGTGGCAGCTGCCCAGCACACCCTGCTACAAAAGCCGCGTGATGTGGAGCTGCCGGAGCTGACATTTTTTCAAGAAGCTCAAAGTTTGGGCGAGCCTCCGCTCACACCAGACCGCTGGAAGCTCAGCACCCAATGGGTACAAGATTTGCAAGCTTTGTTGCAAGACCTCATTCCCAGGCTTCAGGCAGGTCCCACCCTGAATGTGTTGGTGTCTTTGCGTGATGCGAGCTCCGATCATTTGCAACTTCAAGCCGAACGATTGCTCCAAGGCATTATGTTGGGGTTGGATTTGGGTACGGCCCCTTTAATTGGTGCTGCGCTGCAGGTGTACTGGGCACGTCTAATTCAGCAAAGCGTGAAAACCTATGGCGAGAGCATCTTTGGATTTGTAGACAACCCCACACATTGCCCCTGCTGTGGCTCAAGACCTGTGGCCAGCGTGGTGCGGGTGGGCGCGGTAGAAACAGGCACCCGATATTTGCACTGCTCTTTGTGCCAAACCCAATGGCACATGGTGCGCATCAAATGCAGCCATTGCGAAAGCACCAAGGGCGTGGCTTATCAATCACTTAAGCCTTTAGAGCCCAGTTCGAGTTCCCAGACTGGAGTTCCTGAGGGTGCGGTTCAAGCTGAAACTTGTGACGAATGTGGCCATTACCTCAAAATCGTGAATATGACCAAAGACTTGTACGTCGACCCTGTGGCAGACGATTTGGCTTCCTTAACTTTGGATTTGTTGGTGTCCGAAACAGGCAAAGAACGCTACGGGGTGAACTTTATGTTGTTGTTTGGCGCACCAGAAGACGAACCCACCAAGGCCTAAACATATGCCCGAAAGATCCATCGTGAATGGTCCTAAGGTCAGTTCAATGCCTCAAGAGGCTTCGGCCCAACCCCTCACCCAACTGCTGTCCCAACTTCCCTCTACAGACCGCTTGGTCAGCAGTCCGGTGGGTCAAGCACTGGTGCAACAACATGGTGCCACTTTGGTCACGCAGCAGGCACGTGAGCTGTTGACCGCCACACGTCAACACCTTTTGGGCGGTGGCCAGCACAACGTTGAGCTCAGTTTGGAGCAGCAGTTGGCCCAAGGGGTCGCTGCCAAAGTGGCGCCCCGCCTAAAGCCAATGCTGAACCTGACAGGCACGGTCATCCACACCAATATGGGCCGCGCCGTGTTGCCACAAGTGGCCATTGACTACGTGCACGCCATGATGCAGCACCCGCTCAATTTGGAATACGACTTGCACACGGGCCGGCGTGGCGACCGGGACAGTATTGTGGAAGGGCTGATATGTGACATCACCGGTGCTCAAGCTGCAACCGTGGTCAACAACAATGCTGCGGCGGTATTGCTCACCATTGCCGCACTGGCCCGAGGCCGAGAAGTCATTGTGTCGCGAGGCGAGTTGGTTGAAATTGGTGGTGCATTTCGTATGCCAGACGTCATGGCCAGCGCCGGTGCCTCCATGGTGGAAGTGGGTACCACCAATCGCACCCACTTGGCCGATTATCAAAACGCCATCACGCCCCAAACTGCTTTGTTGATGAAGGTACACACCAGCAATTACGTCGTGCAAGGGTTTACTGCCGAGGTCACAGAAGCCGCCTTAGCCCCGCTGGCCGCCGCCAAAGGCATACCACTGGCTACCGACCTAGGCAGCGGATCGCTTATGGACATGAGCCGCTACGGTTTGCCCAAAGAACCCACGCCCCAAGAAATGATTGCCGCTGGCTGCGATGTGGTGACCTTTTCAGGCGACAAATTGTTAGGGGGGCCTCAGGCTGGTTTGATTGTGGGCAGCCAGGACGCCATTACCAAAATCAAAAAATTCCCCATGAAGAGGGCCTTGCGCCTCTCTAAGTTGCCCTTGGCCGCGCTTGAAGCCACGCTGCGTTTGTACCTGCAGCCCGAACTTTTAAGAACCCATTTACCCACCTTGCGTTGGCTCACGCGTTCTCAAGCCGATATTTTGAACATGGCCCAAACCGTGTGTCCTGCGGTCCAACAAGCGTTGGGGCCACGTTACGAGGTGCGTGTTCAAAACATGATGAGCCAAATCGGTTCGGGCTCACTGCCCATTGACACCTTACCTTCTGCAGGATTGTCCATAGCACCCAAGTTGGCAGGTAAAAAAGGACTAGGTACAGCCCTGGATCAGCTCGAAGTGGCCTTGCGTGCCTTGCCCACCCCTGTGATTGGCCGTATTGATAACGACCATATTTTGTGGGACTGCCGCTGCCTGGACCACGCCCAAGACCTGACCAACTCCTTGAAGTTTTTGAAGCTTTAAACGGCCATGATTGTTGGTACAGCGGGTCATATTGACCATGGCAAAACCAGTTTGGTGTTGGCGCTTACGGGCGTTAATGTTGACCGTTTGCCTGAAGAAAAAAAGCGCGGCATCACCATTGAGCTGGGTTACGCGGCCATGAAGGTGCCCGGCCAAAACTCCATTGCCTTTGTAGACGTGCCCGGCCACGAGAAACTTGTGCGCACCATGATTGCAGGCGCCAGTGGCATTGACTTTGCGTTGATCTTGATCGCTGCTGACGACGGCGTGATGCCCCAAACTAGAGAGCACCTCAGTATTTTGTCGTTACTGGGTTTGAGCCGAGGTGCGGTGGTCATCACCAAAGCTGACAAGGTGGACGCTTCCTTGTTAGCCCAACGGGAGCTTGAAGCCAAGCAAATCATTGCATCTACCTCATTGGCTGGCAGCCCTGTGTGCTGCGTCAGTTCCACAACCGGTGAGGGTATAGACACGCTGAAGCAGTTGATTATCAAGGCACAAACCCATGAGGTTCAGCAGCAGGCCCACCCAGTGCAGCCTGCGTTGAAAGCCGATCTACAAGCTGCACATTTCGGCGCCCGCATGGACTTGGACAGGGTGTTCACCCTAGACGGCTTAGGCACGGTGGTGGCGGGTTGCTTAAGGCAGGGCAATGTAAAAGTGGGCGACAGCCTGTGCTTAGCGCATGAGCCCACGCAAGCCTACCGCGTCAGAAGCTTGCAGTGCCACAACCAATCGGTTCAGCAAGTGGCGGCGGGGCAAAGATGCGCCATTGGTTTGGCTGGTTTGGAGCGGTCTCAAGTAGAGCGAGGCCAAACCTTGTGCGACCCGCGCATTGCCTTATCTACACAACGTTTTGAAGCATGGCTTACTTTGTTGCCCGAAGAAGCTAAAGCTTTGCGTTCTGGCACCTTGGTCCACCTGCATATGGGCACACAAGAGGTCATGGCGACCGTCGCTGTTTTGGGTCAATCATCTTTAGAGCCAGGTGCCTCGGCTCTGGTTCAGTTGGTGGTGCAGCAGCCAGTGCATGTGTGGTGGGGCGACCCGTTGGTGCTGCGCGACGCTTCTGCGACGCGCACCTTAGCGGGCGGGCTGGTGCTCGAACCGCATGGCTTGTTGCGCTACCGGCAAACGCCCACCAGGTTGACTTACTTGCGCCAACAGCACCAGCCTTTGATTCAATCGCGTTTTGTAGCGGCCTTGCAAGACATGCCTTTTGGCCTGGACGCTGCACATTGGTGGCGTGCCAATGGATTGGTGGATTGGCCTTTTGTCCCGACTGATATCCCCCATGTCGTAGCAGACCAGCACCAACGATGGTTTATTGCAGCGCCACACTTTGGCCCCATGCGAGCGCTGGTGGTGGACGCTTTGACTGCCTTTCATACCCGATGGCCCGACGAGGTGGGCCCTGACGTGCAACGTGCCCGCCGCTTGGCTTTGCCCAAAATGCCTGAAACACTTTGGACCTTGTTGCTCGAGCAGTTGGTTCGTATGGGCGACGTGGTGCTAAACCGGGGTTTTGTGCAGCTGCCCGCGCATTCTGAGCAGCTGCGTGAGGCCGATCAAATCATTGCCGACAAAACCTTGCCCCTGCTTCTGAATGGCGCGGTCGATCCGCCATGGGTGCGCGATTTGGCAGGTACCTTGTGCTTGCCCGAAGTGCAAGTGCGAATGACCCTAGCCCGACTCGCCAAAATGGGGGGCACCTATAAAATAGTCAACGATTTGTATTACCACCCCCAAGTGGTGACGGAGATGGCCAGCTTAATAAGAAAACTTGTGGCCCAAGAGGGTCACGTCACCGCTGCCAGTTTTAGAGACGCGGTAGGCTTAGGGCGCAAGCGGGCCATACAAATTCTGGAATTTTTTGATCGCATTGGTTTCCTGCGCCGTGTGGGAGACCATCACCTATTGCGACCTGGCACTGTGTTGTTTCCCGTGGTGGGTTCATGAGTTTTGAGGAAGGGAATCGCTTCTGGTGGAGCGGCTGGGCTTCAAACCCAGTGGGTGGCGCCATGCGTTGCCGGGTGGGTTCGACTCCCGCTCCCTTCCGCCATAGCTGGGTTCGCGCCTTATGAACATCCTAGGTTTTGAATACCCCGATACGCATTACTTTTGGCTCGAGCGTGACATGTGGTGCCTGCCTCAAGCCGACGGTTTGATCAAGGTGGGTGTGAGCCAGTTTGGTGTGCACATCAGTGGCGACTTTTATATGTGCCGCCCTAAAAAAGCAGGCACCCACTTGCTGCAAGGTGAAACTTTGGGGGTGGTCGAGCTGAGTAAATCGGTCGTGGCCATCAAGACACCGGTAAGCGGTGAGGTTTTAGAGGTGAATCCACTGCTTGAAGAAACGCCCGAGCGCGTGCATCAAGATTGTTTTGGCGCAGGCTGGTTGGTGCTCATTGCGCCCAGTCGTTGGGCAGAAGACCTGACGCAATTGCACCATGGCCCAAGTTTGCTGGAAGCGGCAGAGCGCAGAATGCGCTTGGAACCCATGAGCTTTCCTTCAAACACCCCACCTCCAGCATGAAACACGGAACCGCGGTGTTGATGTGGTCAGCTGACCTGTCCCAACCCGATCGGCTGGCCACGCCCTTTATGCTCGCGCAAACCGCTGTGGCGATGGACAGTGCGGCGGAGCTTTACTTCACCGCGAAATGTGTCGAGCTGCTGCTGCCTTCCAACTCGGCCCGCCTCATTGGGTTTGGTTCCGAGCAACTCAGCCTTGGGACTTATTTAGAACGTGCTGTGCTAGATGGGGTCAAGCTCTATGCCTGCAGCCAGGCCATGCATGCCTTGAACTACCGCTTGACTGACTTGGCGACTTTCGTGACCGGTGCGGGTGGGCTGATTCAGTTTATGGCGCGCTCTCAAGAGAGCCAGTGGCGCACTTTGGTTTTTTAATGAAAGCATTACACCTATGAACCCATCAGCCTTGGAGTGCTTGCTGTCGAGATTCTCAACAGGTCCCAAGCATTTGGTCGATCCAGGTCCCAACGCCTCTCAGCTGGAGCTGATGGTGCAAGCCGGTCTTAGGGGGCCAGACCATGGTGAACTGGTGCCGTGGCGAGTGGTGGTAATTGATGGTGCCGCCAAAGTGCGCATGGCAGATTTGTTTGTGCAGCATGCACAGCAAAAAGGTAAGAGTCCTGAGGCCATAGAAATGGAGCGTGACCGTGCGCTTCGTGCCCCCACCACTCTAGCCGTCATTGCCCAAATAGACCCAGCGCATCCCTTGGTGCCCGCGCACGAGCAGTGGATGTGCATTGGCGGCGCCATCACCAACATGCTTAATGCTGCGCACGCCATGGGCTTTGGCGCCAAGATTCTCAGTGGCGACAAAACCCGTTCAGCCTTCATCTTGCAAGCCTTCTGCCAGCCCGGCGAAACTTTGGCCGGTTGGATCACGCTGGGTACGCCCAACAAAAAGCCAAGCACCAATAAGCCCAAAGACTGGAGACGAGTGCTCAGTCCTTGGTAGCCTTGTTAGAAGAGGCTTGCAGTCAAGGGTTTTACTCGATGGTTAGGTGCCTGTTCAGGGGCAATAATCAGAATCGACTTTTTTCTTATCAACAGATGGAGCATTCCTGTGAAGTTTGGTCAAGCCCTATCGCGTCGTCGTTTTATTCAATCCGGTGCATCTTTGGCTTTAGCGGCCAGCCCAATATCTTGGGCCCAAATGGGAGACAAACGCCC
>Ga0214917_10005968_pt1 | contig 12816 bp, 8 predicted proteins | sample LL_1208_BB_MetaG_FD_177983 | JGI IMG/M metagenome (GOLD analysis project Ga0214917, IMG submission 177983) | Freshwater microbial communities from Lake Lanier, Atlanta, Georgia, United States - LL_1208_BB | ecosystem: Environmental > Aquatic > Freshwater > Lake | place: USA: Georgia | collected... | reverse complement strand
GCCTTGAGAACCTCTGGATTAGAGTTAAGAACACGATTCTGGGCAGTCATTAAACGATCTTCTAACTCAACCGATGACACATCATTGGCAATGAGTTGCTCAAAGCCTGCTTGAGTACCCATAGTATCTTTCTTCCAGTAAGTCTCTGGCAATCCATAGTTACGCATCAGGTTCTGATAGGCATCTTCTTTGGCGAGATAGTCTGCCTCGTCAAGTGGTCTAAGTCCCTTAGCAATACGCTGGGCATTTGCAGCAAAACGCTTCTGATAAGCCTTTGAACCGCGCAAGGCAATGATACGTTCTGACTTTGATTGGCTATTAATAATGCTATCTTTAACATCTTCAACTAGGCTCTCAAGTCCAAGATCCTTAAACTGTGAGTATAGAAGATCATAGGCAGATACTCTATCAGCCAATCTTTCTGCCGCTGTTGCAGCCGCTGCTGTAGCAGCGTCCATCTTTACTGTACCTTTTTTACGAACCTTCTCTGTTCCATCATCATAGACATCAACGATGTCACCAGTCTCTGGGTCTGTATAAGTAGACTGAAGTTTTGGTTGGACTATTTGTTCAGCGACAAATTCTTCAGAAACAGCTATTGGTGTTGAACCATCTACTGCTTTTCCATTAGCGTCTACATCTACTGGACCATTAACAGTTTGTACAGTTCCGGCCTTAACCCAAGGTGTCTGTCCTCCCATTGCCGGTGGCATTGTAGGCACAGATGAAGTAAATGGTGGATTAACAGTTTCTGGTCTTTTAGTTGTAGCAGTTACCTGACGAATGTTATCTTCTGGTGCTGTTGTCATTATTACCCCTGGAATCCAAAGTCACGTAGCACTTGAAGCGCTACATCTGCTACTTCTTGTTTAGCATTTTCTGTATACTGCCAACGGCTATCTCGCTTGAGGGTTTTCTTAAAGTCGTAGATATTCATATCGCCCTTATCGCTGATAGCAGAACGCAATGTCTGATCGTTAAGATCAATTTCATCTGGATTGACTTCTAAAACACTAGCCATTGTCTGACGGTATGGAGCATAGATCTGATCCAAGTTATAGCCTTGACCTAATAAGTCACGGACATACTGTGGCTGACCCTGTGCTGCCAACTTACGGGCATCTTGTGCTAAACGGTTTGCATCAATTTTGCCAGTAGCAATACCTTGAAGTATCTGCTGTTCTGTCTGTCCACCAGGAACAATATCTTTAACTCTGAACCCATTAGATTGAGCAATAGATTGAATTGCCTGATAGTCCTTGAGAGCCTGACCAGAGTAACCAGTTGTTCCTTGACCGGCAATAGTAGATCCGATTGGTCGAATAGCAGCAGCAATGAAGTCGGTTGTCATTGCATCATCAATACCTACATTTGTGATGTACATATTCTCAGCAGCCTTACGTAGTGCTACTGGATCTGATGCAATACCTGAACCCATAGCACGAGCCTTGTCAGCAATCTGACGCTCTAGTTTTACTATGTCTTGTTCGTATTGGGTTGTGCCTTGAGCCTGTCCTTTTGATACTAAATCACGGTAGTTATAGAGCTGGACATAACGCTGTTTAATAGCACCTGAATTTTGACGGAACCAGATATCATCACGGATCTCTTTGCGGAGTTTATCTGCCGTCCAGTCCTCTGCCACATAACGCTCAAGTAGGCGATTAAGGCTAGGCACATTCTTAAACAAAGTCTCAGGTAGAGCAAAGTCTGTCTCTGCTGCAACACCCAATGCTTGTTCGCGTTGCTGTGCATCCGTTAGACCGGCAGTTTGTTTTTCTTGATCTTTGGTCTTTTTCTTAGTAGGCGTTTCTTTTGTTACTGGAGTTTCTACTGTAGCAGTAGGTGTAGGAGTACTTTCCTTACCCTTGACAAAGTCAGATCCTAGGTAATAACCACCTTCTGGTGTTGAAGGTGTTGCAGTTGAAGGAGTCTTTGGCTTCTTCTCAATGAGTGCGTCTAGTGCTTTTTGTGCAGCAGCAACATCTCCATCTGTGTCTTTAGCAATCTGCAAATCTTTTTTAGCAGCAGCAACATCATCTTCCCAATTAGACTCTTCTTTTTTGAAAGTCTTTACTTCTTTTCTTGCTGTTTCAACTTTCTTTGCTGAATCAAGACGAGTCTTTAATCCCTTTACTTCTTCCTTAAACTTCTTAATTACTCCCGCTGTTTCTTTGTAATCAGCAGTTCCTGGCTCATAACGGAATAGTTCATCTTGGTTTCTTGATATAAGCATTTCAAGATTCTTGATCTTGAAGTTAAGGTCTTTAACAGTATCTGGTTCTTTGGTCTTAGGCTTCTTCTCTACCTTTTCGCCAAGGTTATAGAACTTGCCGTCCTCAATAAATCCAATAAGATTGCCGGTTTCCTTGTCAATGACTTGGTCAACAAAGCCAAGAGGAATACGCTTGTCAATACCAGGATTGAATACATTGATTACGCGAGTGTTATCAGGACGCTGTGCCATTACTGTAGCCCTCCAAGTTCCTGCATCATAACTGCGTAAGCATCGGTTGCTCGATTAGTCTTAGCCTCAGATGTAGCACCGATCTGTTCTGTAATAAACTGTGTCTCATCCACAGGACCGCGAGTACTTGAGAATCCTTTTCCAGATGTAGTTACTGACGGCTGCTTTTTCTGTTGAGCATTGATAAGTTGTGTGTACTTATTCTTCTCAGCCTTGGTTAACTTACGACCTAGTAGATCCTCAGCTACAGTATCTAGCAACTTGGCAGTCTGTGATGCACTGGTTACATAGGTTTGGACTGTTGCTGTAGGAGCACCATCTACGCCTGTACTAGCACCTTCCATACCGATCTGCTGAATATAATCAATAGGACTTACTGCCTGTGTTTCAAACTTCTTGGCAAAAGTAGCCTGACTCTTATATCCAACACTGGCTGATACTAGAGCATTGTAGAGTTTTATATCAAACTTATCGCTTATCTTACCTTCATAGAGTCCAGCATCTTTAAGTTGCTGTGCAATCTTTAGGCGAAGTTCTGGTCTTGCCTTACTAAGACCATTTACAAAGTCCTCAAAAGTGGTGTCCTGTTGTTTAGCCATCTGTGTCTCCCAATAGTGAGGCGAATAGCGTGTTGTACGCGCTCATAGTATTTTCATTTGCTCGTGCAAGTTCACGCAATCTAACGATAGTTTCATCCTTGAGGAATGATGTGATCTTGGTTCCACCAGGCAACTCAGAGAAGATATCTTTGTCAGCCTTATAGGAATCATAAAGATCAAGCATCTCTTTAAGTTGCTTCTGAAGTGGTCCACGAGCTTGAACTTTTGGATCGTTAATCATCAGACGTAGATCATTGATAGCAGCAACACGTGCAACAGCCTTCTTGCCACCTTCTGCAAGTTCTTCTTGAACCAAAGGATGGCCAGCCTTGAATGTTGTTGCCCAATCTTGGAACTCTTTGCGAGCAATGGAACGTTCGACATCTGTAACAGATTCTTCTAAATTAGACTCATACTCGTTCTTCTTTGAATAATAAGTCTGTATATCTGCCGCTGTCTGGACTTCTTTAAGGAAGTCATCTACGCGCTTGTTGTACTTTAGACCCATATCCTTCATAGTCTTGTAGGCATCCCAAGAGAAACCTGACTTGTGAGGGATTAAGAAGGCTGCACCTTGTGGATATTGCTTGAAAAGATCAGCGTTCTTCTCTACCCAAAGACCAGATTCTTCTGCATACTTGATAACAGCAACTGTTTTTTTCTCAGATTCAGGTACTGTAAATGGGATCTGATTAGGATATAACTCTACCCATTTAGCCATAGCAGCGTCATAATCGCCAGGATATTTGTCTAGCAAGTTATACCACGCCTGCTTAAAGTTAGCAGTTCCGTTATCTTTGATCCATCCAGCCATATCAGCCTTGAGTTGAACCTGTGGTGTGGCTGGAGCAAAGAATCCAAATACAAAGCGAGTACCCAAGATTCCAAGCGTTGTGTTCTTTACACGCTGACGGTACTCTTCTTGCTCTTGAATACTAGGAGGAATGATATTTCCAAACTCATCCTCTGTAGGCTTTAACCCATAACCTGCTGCCTCAAGATAGGTGACCGCTTTACGCCAAGCGCTGGCGTACTGTGAGTCACGCTCATCTGTGCTCATTGTCTCGTAGAGACGGTTGATATGAGCAGGTAGGAAAGCTGATACGAATGAACGATCTACAGCATACTTACCCATTGTGTACTGAGTAATGGTATCTGCTGCTCCTGGAGCACCGAATACATCTACTAGGTTTGTAAGAACCTTGACAGATACACCGGCTAATGGACCGTTAAATGTAGGAATAATAGAATCTTGGTTGAGAGATGGCGTAAGCATTTTGATCTGAGCGCCAAATTGGACCGGTAGTGGGGTCTTAAACTCTGGCTTAATACCTAAGCCTGCCATTGCAGTCTGTACTGCACGGTAGACTGGCTCTAAACCTGGATAGATAAAGTACTTTTCGCCTTGGTCATCCTCTTGGATCCAACCATTATGGCTGATTCCATCATAGGTAAGTGCTGCCTTACGGATAGAGGCTGGGTTGTATCGAACCATACGGTATGCACGGCGATAGAAGTCCTCAGTTGCACGATAGAAGCGTGAGAAGTTACGGACTCCAAACGCTAACTGTGTACGTACTAGAGGGTTATCTACATACTGTAGAACCTGAAGTACTGCACGCTCTTCAACAAGTTCAGCAAATTGACGCTTAGCGCGTTCTGTAGCAGCAGCGACAGCACCAGGATTATTCTGATCTACCTTGCTTACTACAGATTGAATGTAGGCATCTTCCATACCTGACTTCTTCATTGACTTACGCATAGCAATAATCTCGTTAAAGACCATTGGCTCACGTGACATACGTGCGTTAGCCATACCTAGCCACTTCCAGCCTGCTGTCATCAGCGCGGCTGTAGGATCTCCTGAATCTGCAACTGGAACTAGGTTAGGCCCAATAGCATATTCAGGTACATCATCAAATGTCTTTGGCAGATCATCTAGGGTTAACTGACCTGAGATACCGTATTTGGTCTTTCCTGTTGCTTGGTCAACGTACTTATATCTGATCTTGTCAAGAAGTTCTAGGTTAATCTCTTTAAGACCATCTTTGTCAATACGCTTAGTCTCAAAGATCTCTCGTGCGCGGGCGTAGATAATCTCAGCGTGCTCGGCATCGGTAACGTTTCTAGCCTCAAGTTGCGCTAACTTACGAAACTCAGGGTTATTCTTCATATAATCAAGTAGTTCTTCTATTGCACGTCCCTTGTCATCAAGGTTTGCTACAGCAATAGCGCCTACTTCGTCATTGGCATAGTATCCAATACGCATAAGCCAGGTAAGCATTGATGCTTCGTTCTCAGGCCCAATAGGAACTTTATCATATCCACGAGTGCCAGCTTCTTTTGAAGCAGATATGCGTGCTTTCCGGTATGCCTTAGCCTTTGGATCCTTAACAATAAGTTTTTCGCTACGCACACCGTGAGACTTGGTAAACAATTCAGCAGTAGTAATGTAGTCAGCACCACTTGCTGCGAAGTTAAAGCCACCTTCTGAGATAAGTGCCACAGAATTGTCTAGGTTTCCATAGACTAGGTGCTCAGCAAGGATTGCTGCCTCGTCTTCAAACATAGGACCCATACCAAGGTACTCTCGATAGCGGTTTACACGACCTGATGTTAAGGCTGTTGCCATAATCCTGCGTGTTTCTTCCACTACGTTACGTCCAGTTACTGCACGTAGTTCTTCTATCTCAGTTTTAAGCGTTGCTTTGACAGCATCGTCAGTGGCTGCTTCAAATTCTTTAGTTTTTGTACTGATTGCATTGCGAGCTTCTACAATATCTGAGTCAATCTTAGCAATTTGAGCTTCATACTTAAGAGCTTCCTTCTTATTAAGGAAACGCATCATAAGACCCAGTGGATTGTCAGAGACTCCACCTGTTCTACGTGCTGCTTCAAAGGCAGTATTGATACGAGTTGAAAGATAACGGCTCTTTGCTAGACCCCAAGGAGAGCCACCGATTGCAAGGTGGACCATAAGATCTTCTGTTGCGTTACGAATAGCATAGCGTGGACCAGCAAGGGTGAAGAATGACCAGTATCCGGTCATCTTATCTACCCACGACTTGTTGGCTAAACCAAGAGTGTAATTAATAAATCCAGAGCGTACTGCTGCACGGTCAATATCTACAATGTTAGGCGCAGATACGCTTGTATTGAAGTCTGAAAGGATAGCACCAACGCCTTCATCCTTATCTCCAACGCGAGATACAGCAAACTTAGCATCACCCTTACCCGTAAGGCGACGGACAATAATCTGTCCTGCTTCTGTAGTATTGAGTCCACGAATCTCGGCAATGTTAGACCATAGGCCGTAGAACATTTCCTTACGCTTACCAATATCAGGGATAGCCTCAAATGTCTCAGAGATCATCTTGGCATCGTTCTTAGTAAATACAAGACGTGCTAGACGGTACATCTGAAGCGAAGCATCTTTTGCTTCTACATCAAATGTATCATTCTTAAACATAGGAGCAATGTTGAACTTTGCTTTGAATCTATCTAGTCGAGCACCGATTGACTTGCTAGAATAACGTAAGGTTCCTTTATCACCAGTACCTTTAACTACAGATACGATCTCTTCTTTGCCGTCAATAAGCGCCTTAGATACACCATCAGTTGTTGGAAGATCTCCGAACATACTTGCAATAAAACTAGGAGCAATCTTATCTACGTTAAATTTTCTGTCTGCTGTAGTCATAGCAGTAATGCGTGCCTTACGCGCTACATCAAGACGTGGAATAATGACACGCTTGCGACCAGCAGATCCTGCTAGGACTGCTACTGCCTCTTCTGTATTTTCAAAGAAAGCCTTAGCTGATGCAGCGTTAGTGATCTGGTTCTTTTGAAAAGCACGAATAACTTCTGGACCATACTCAGGAGCCAAGATCTCTAGTTCACGCTTAATTGCTGCTGCCTCTTTAGGAGAACGAGCCTGTGCCTTGGTGTAACGATCTAGCGTTGCACCGTATGTATCCCAGAATGAGGCTACCTTTGGGTTAGCAAAAGTCTCTGCAACCTTTTTGCCACCGGTTACTGCCTCAAGTGAGTACTTACCAATAACGTAAAGACTGCGGATCTTAGAAGAAACAACGAGTGGATCTACAAAGAATCGGAACGCTGTATCTACTACACCTGATGTAAGGCCATAGACTAGACCATTTTTCTCAAGTGCTTCTGGAAGGATAGCGTTAGCGATCTGACGACCTGGTGAGAACTTAGCACGATCTACAACACCAAGGGTTTCGTTGAATAATGCACGTTCTGTTTCTACATCATCTACCCCAGGAATAACTTTATTCTTAGGATCTGCAAGCATTAGATACTTCATCTGCTCAGGGGTTGCAGTTGCTGCAATATCTGCAAGACTCTCACGAGACTTGATACGCATAGCAATATCTACTGCATCTTGACCATAGAGTGCTTTAGCCTTTTCAATACGGCCTTCGTTGTAAACCTTATCGCCTTTATCGTTTGCCTTATCCCAAGCAAATCCAAGTTGACCTTGTGAGAGTGGAATAGCCAAGGCACGGTAGGTACGAGTGGTTGCATCAGCAACTTCGATAAGACCCTTAAATGCTAGTGTTAAAGGATTGTAACTAAAAGCAGTTGACATCCAACCTTTGCCTGGCTTTTCAATAGGATCTTCTGTACCAAAAGTCTTGACCATATCTTCTTGCTGGTCTGCTGGCATACGCTGAGCTGATTGTTGTGCAATATCAGAAGGTAGGCTAAGAAGTTCTTTGTGCTTGTTTACCTTCTTAGAAAGAATGTCAATCTCACGCTTTTGCTCTGGCGTTAGCTGAGCAGCGTAAGCGGCTGCTTTTAGATTGTCAGCCATTAATTACCCCGCGATAATGCTTCTTGGTATAAAATAGCAATTTCTCCCGTAGTATCAAACGGGAGCATCTGTGCCAAAGTATCTGAAAGTTTGTTTGTAACCTTGTTCATCTGTAAGGCAGATGATCCAGGACCTGCACCTCGATCAATACCTGCGGTGATTGGTTCTTCTGGGCGTTGTGTTTCTGCATATAATCCTGTTACTGGTACTTCTGCTTGACGTAATCTGCCTGTTGGTTCTGATACTGCATCGGCAGTCTTTGCAAGTGGAGCGCCGGATTTGATAGCGGCAGTCTCTACACCTTCACCGTATGAAGTAGAACCCATACGTAAATTATCGGTACGCGTGGCATATTTGCCAGGACCTGCTGGGCCAGCCAATGGATTCATTGGTGCTGTTGTCATCGGTCCTCCTCTAAAGTCTCTAGGTCTTGCGCCATTTGTTCCCAAGCCTGATTAGTTTCAGTCTTTTGGTTAGAATGGTAAATGCTTAATTCGTATAATGATTCAAAAAATCCTGTTGCAACCTGCGATAAGTTATACGCAGTCTCTGTAAGTATTACTACAAAATCAGAAGGGCGTATAGGGCGACGTATTTTATTATGATCCATCACCCTATACACCTTCCATTAAAATAATTAACCCTTTTTTACTGCTGTTCCCTTGCGACCTTTTGCCATCATTCCGAAAAAAACCTTGCCGCCTTTTGGCTTAGAGGTATCCTTCTTGCCTTCGATAGGCGCTGACATTGATGCCTTAGCGCGTGATCCCTTGTTCATATTTACACCTCCTCTGCTTATGCTGCGCCGGTGATACCAGCGAGTAGTTGTGCTATATCTGGACGTTGACCAGCAGCAGGGGCCGAACCAGCTTCATTTAGTGGAGGTTGCTGCGAGGCAGGTGCTGGGGCCGCACCTGCTGCTGGAATCTGTTGCTCCATACCTGGTGCCATAGGTGGCATCTCTGGGGCTGGGGCTGGTTCTGGTGCAAATGCTTTTTCGATCACGTTCTCTAGGGCTTGTCCCTTTTGGCGACCTTGGATAACAGCAGCGATACGGTTGATAATCTGTGAAGGGTCTTGGCCTTGCGCCGCGAGTGCTGGTATCGCCTGAGCATACTGAGCAACAGCAACGCGCAGAGAATCGCGCATTTCTTCAATGTCAACACGTTGTTCTTCCTGTGTAACGTTAAGATCCATAGGGATCTCACGACGTACATAGTCGCGTGAGACGAGTTTGTCTGAACGCATCTGTAGCAAAGCGATAATGGCACGGTTAGGGTCCATACCAGACATAATGCCGTAACGGACATCTACGCCATACTCACCTTTGATATCACGTGATGGGATGTACTTGAGTACATAAGGTGTTCCATCGTCGGTTCCCTTGATTGTCTTAGGGATTCCGCCAAATACTTTCTCGTCTACTTCAAAGCAGACAGAGATAAGTTCTTGGAACATACGAGCAAACTGTGCTTGTGCTGCCTTGATCTGTGTATCAAAGCCTGCTTGTAGAGCTTGTACTCCGCGACCTGTAACAACAGATGCGTCAATGTTTCCTGAGCGAGACTCTGGGTAACGAGCACCCATACGTAGTTCACGCTCTAGTACACCGGATTCAGTAAAGACTCCAGGTGGTAGTTCTAGTGGTACACGACGGATGCCTTGCGGATTAGCAGAACGCATAATCGCATCTGGTCCGAGAGCAAGTTCTTGTACATCCTGTGGGATAGCAATAGGTGCTTGGATAGACTTCTCAGCGGCTTGGATCTGCAATACTGCAAAGCGAGCACGAGCGAGTTGGACTGAGAGTACATCATCGAACTGACCGCGTGCTTCTCCATCAAGGGAGGAACGCATAATGACAGATGCCATTGGCTTGCCTAGTATGTTAGGCGTGCTAGATAGAACTAGGTTCTTACGCTCTGGCAGATATAGCAGGTCTTGATCTTTATCGTGGTACTTGACCATTGAGATATAAGGTGAAGATAACTGGTACTGATTGCGACCTAGGATCTGATCGTAGAACTCTGGGTACTGTGCAGCCAATGTCTCTGCATCGGTAACAATAACTTGGGTAACCGATAAGACTCGACCATAACGATCTAACTCTGGGTAAGTACCAAATGGGTTAAGCATACGGACGCGAGGATTGTTATCGTCATAATCCATCTCAACCATACCGATACCTAGGCCGTAGGTGTTATACCAATCGGCTGCGGTGTACATCTGGAGTTGTAGATCAGAGTTTGTGACGTAAAAGTTAGCGATACGGGTGCGAGTATCTGCGGCCTTACGTGCTGTATCAGAGACCATATTGGTTGCTGAACAGTTAAAGGATGGCAGTGGAGCCATAGCTTCTGCTAGGTCACGTGCTGCTACGTCAATGAAGTTGGCAACGAGAGGCTTTGGATAGTCCTCTGAAAACATTGAAGGGTATACCTTAGAGATATCTCCCTGACGTACCGAAAGCACATCGCGCATACGCTGGTCGCGTGCTGCTGACCGTGAGCGTAGTCGCGCTACTTTCGCGTCAACTTCTTTGACTGATAACAATGTTATCTCCTAAATGATTCTCATTTTATTTTGTTCAGCGAAGGCTTCTTCTAAGTTAATCACTGTTCGCTTGCCCATCTCTTGGCGAGATAGGAATGGGTTTTTCATATGGTGGGTGGCATACTTACCGTAGTTGAGCATCTCACGTGCGCGGATCTCACAGAACCACAAAGCCATCACCATATCGGTCTTACCCTTAGTCGTTGGAGTCCAGGTAATTAACTGCTCTATCAGAGCCTTAACGTTTTCGGTCTGATCTGATGGTAGATGTATTAAGTTATCTCGATGGTGCTTACCATCAAACTGCTTAGTACCAAAGAGGGTAGACATAGAGGCTACACCGAAGCCGGCATCCCACTTGTTAGAACCAGTGTGGTGTTCCTTGAACTGGACTCCGCGAGAAGCCAAGTGCATACGGATACCTTCATCCTGCGTTAAGAAGGATTGGAAGGCGTTTTTTTCGACGATCCACTCTGAGGGGGAGTAGAGGGATGTCCAATCAAAAATAAGATTACGGATATCGGCTGGAGACGGACGGCTAATCTTGATAGCATCTACTATGTACCTCTTGCTCGTTGATCGGTCAATGGCATAACAGATAGCTGCAGTATCACCGATCATCGCAGGGTCTAGTCCACAGATATAAGTAAAGCCGTTTAAGTCTCTAGGATGGCCTGGGTGACCGGCAACTAAGTTGCCTGCCTTACGCATACCGTCAATAGATCCCTTCACACATACAGGATCAAAGGCAGCGTTTTCAGAAACGTCCTGCTGTTGATATACCAAAGCCCAGGTGCTTGCATCCATTGCCTGGCGTTCGTTGTAAAGGTTACGTCCAGACCAGCGAGGGTATAGTCCCTCATCGTTCTTATCAGATTCTAACTGTCCATCAAATGGAGCATCGGATGCTGGCCATAAGGTTTCCCACTTGTCGGGGTCTTCATCGGCAGTAAGAAGGGCCGGCATCGCTAGATACTTCCAAGGAACTTGGCCACCAGGGTAGCGGTCCTCAGAGCGTAGCTCGCGGTATAGATCTACCGAGGCTACACGCGTTCCAATAACGATCAACTTACCGGTAGGGTTCAAACGAGATCGCACGTCCTGGGTCAACCAGCGGATCTGCTTCTCAAACTCATTGGCGTTCTTTAAGGTCACCGCATCGTCTACAATAATCATATCGGCACGCTTACCGTAGATCTGACCACCGATACCAACGGCTTCGATGTTTGGGTCCTTTTCAGATGACTCACGGAGTTCATCACCAAAGGTGACACGGGTTGCCTGCCACGAGGCAGACTTAGAGTTAAACCCTACGCCAGCAGCATAGGCGGTCTGTAGATCTTGATACATTGGATGCGTCAGACGTTGCTTGATGGCGTAGAGAAAGTCAGCAGCTAACTGCTGCGTTTGGGAGACTATCAGTACTCGAAAGTTAGGATTCTTACATACCTGCCAGGTCACATAGTCTACGGTGATCGTAATAGACTTGGCGTGGTTGGGCGGGATATTTATCAGAACGCGGTTAGCCGCAAGTCCTGGTTCAAACTTCATAGAGGGGTGCAACCAACCAGGCTCACGACCTTCGATCACATCTACGATATTCTGCTGGTGAGCAAAGGTACGGCTATGCAAGAAACGTTGGCGGAACTCTGCAAAGGTTAAGTCGTGTACGTCACCGGAGGCGAACTGCTTATCCTTCAGCCCTAGGCGGGTTCGATCTACCTTATCTGCAAAGATCTTATCTGTGCGGCGGTAATACTCATAAGTCTTGATGGATTTGCCAGCAGAGGCAGTAGCTGCCTCAATGGTCATACCTTCTGCGACGGCGCCGAGGATAATTCTCTTGGCAATATCTGCTGAGTTATCAGCCACGTATTCCTCCTACAGATTAAATCGCCCGGAATTGATTTTATTATCGGGCTGAGGAATTTATCGGATCTAATATTTAGATAGAACTCACCCGACTAAATAGCGCCGCTAGCCGCACTGGTCGGGCTTAGCGCCCGAGCGAGCCACAGCGAAGTGAGGGGTAAGTCGGTACTCGGCCTAGGGGCCTCGCAAGAGGCCAACCGGACGGGTCGCAAAGGTCTTCCCCGCTTTGCTCCCCTACTGTATATAAGGCAGGAAATTTAACACATTTCCCGTTTTAATTCTGTGATGTTAGTCACACACGGTAAAAGTGCTGGTCAGAGCCTACTTCAGTTTCACTTTAGCAAATATTTTTTGCTGGGGAGTAACATACTGTCGGGGCCCCAATTCAACAACGGGGGGTGCGGTTTTCTGCGGTCTGACGGTCTAGGCCAACGGTCTAGTCTGGCGGTCTAAGCTGTGGGTCTATAGATTATCGGAGGGCGTAC
>Ga0214917_10005966_pt1 | contig 12818 bp, 4 predicted proteins | sample LL_1208_BB_MetaG_FD_177983 | JGI IMG/M metagenome (GOLD analysis project Ga0214917, IMG submission 177983) | Freshwater microbial communities from Lake Lanier, Atlanta, Georgia, United States - LL_1208_BB | ecosystem: Environmental > Aquatic > Freshwater > Lake | place: USA: Georgia | collected... | reverse complement strand
TAATAATTCGCCATAACCAAGCATAAATAACGGTTTGTAATAAATGGTCAATGGTAATTCGGGTCGTACATTTCAATTCCCAAACACTCTTTTCAGTTACTAAATCCAATCGAGCAGAAAACCTGAAATTTATATTCTCGTCTTGAAAAAATGGTTTTAAAACGGCATCGATATCTTCATGTTCATCATGCATAGAATAATCTATCAAAGATTGTTCAAAAACCGGTATTCTTGTTTTACATTCAGACCCAATAATTTCTTCAAACCGTTTCAAACAATCGTCGACAATCTGCTCCGATAACCAATTATAATCACATTTTTCAATCTGTTTTAATTTAAAATAAAGACGTTCTTGCGTTGCAACGTATATGTTCGCCATATACAAATAATCACCCGCAGTTTCACATGTTTCCGGTAATTCATTTATAATGTTTTTCAAATATTTATGTTCGTTCTCTTTCATATCAATAATATTGTGTTGAATCATGGTATGTAAAATCGGCGCCGTCTCATTGTTGTATTTCTTTTGCATGTAATCATAATACATGGATGGAATTGCAATACCAGTTAGGTCACTAATATCTTCATGAAATCCTTTGCTAGTTTTAACGACCGTTGGTATTTCAAACTCAATATAATCCGGATTGGTTTCTTTTATAAAAATTCTATCCAAAATTGGCGAAACGTCGTCGATAACCGCCTCTGGAATAAATTTGATAAGTTCCGTGGGCGTAATATTGAATATCGGGATGGCTGCTTCACTTTGTTTGTCCAATTTTTTTTCGTAAAAAATGGATTGTGGTATTCCTCGAAATTGAATATAGTCTTGGGTTCTCATCTCATGATGATTCATTTTCAAAAAATCCAGCGGTCTATCCGTATCAAAATCGTTTTTCTCTAATAAATATAAGCCATGTGTAGAACGTGTACAACCTACATACAATGTATTTGGACATTCTTCTCTGGACGCACGTTTCGCATCATAATAATAACTATTGTCGAATCCTATAATAAACGTATATTTGCGTTGTCTACCTTTCACAGAATGAAAAGTTGAGAACACCACTTTTCCATCAATAACCCGCTCATCTATTTTATCACCTTCAATCATGGGAACATGGCATGGTATATTATTCGCGACCAATGCGTTCTCCATTTTACGTATATTACTATTAGGTCGTTTCACGGACGAACCTAATACAAAAATATCGCTCGGTTTTGCACCATTTTCCAATAATTGTGTAATTTGGGAAATAACAAAACGCTCTGTATTCATGCGAGATTGGCGATAATATTGCACAGGTTCTCCATTTCTGCATGCAAACATACGTTGTTCTCCTAATAATACATTATTTACAAAATCAGCAATCGGTTGTGTAATACGATAAGACATACTTAATGATGTATATGAGAACTCTTTTCGCATCAATAGAGGATGATTCTTCCAAATATCGGCCGCCAATGTCAAAAATCGCGTATCGGCGCCTTTAAATTCATAAAGCCCTTGTTTGTAATCCCCCAATACCAATAATTGGAACGGTGTTCCCATATCATTAATGAATTTCACCATCAATCTGAAATACAAAAACGTCATATCTTGCGCTTCGTCCAATACAATTAAATCATATTTTGGAATTGAAATGCGTGCCGGTAATTGATTATGTAAAATATATCGCAACGATGTGTCGGTATGGGCACTTAACATGTAATATTCAACTGCTAAACTATGGAATGTATGGACTTTGATATTTTTGATATTGTACAATTTGGTTTTTTCTTTTACTTCATGGCGTAACATAGAATTATATGTCATTTGGAGAACACTTTTTTCAGCAAGTTCTCGTGAAATGGATAAAATAGTTGTACTTTTACCAGAGCCGGCAATGGCGTCAATAACGCAGTTTTTCCCATTTTTCAGATTTTCGAGGATGATTTTTTGTTCATTTGACATTTCTACTATTCCACTCATTTTGTTTGTTTTTTATAATATAACTCTCAATTATATTATAAAATAGGTTTATATACATTTACATTATTCATTTTTCGATATAGAATCTTTATATTCGACCAAACAATTATAAACAGCGTCATTTATATTATTGATTTCTGGGTACAATGACTCTAACAAAGTAGTGTTTAAATAATTATTTGAACGGTCAGATGCCAATATTTGGCGCTGTTCTTCTTCCGAAAAATTTTGCCAAGTAAATTCAGGGTCTACAATATCGCGATACATTGTCAATATTTCATTGTGACTGATTAGACCTGGATTGGTTAAATTGACTGTTCCAGTATGTTTTTTTTTCATCATATCGAGAACATAGGGTAATATTTCTGGTAAAACAGTCATAGAATTATGGATAGAACATATTTTTTCATAACTTGTTATTTTTGTAATGAAATTTCGCGGGTTCTTTTTTCCGGTAATTGGCATACGTATTCTCAAATTCAAAGCAGATGCATTGTACATATGTAATAATCTATCGGTGAATCCTTTTACAATAGAATAAGATGAACCAAAAAAGTTAGGTTGAGAACATTCAAAAAAACCATCAAAACCAACACTTTTTGGATTGTTCTCAAATTCATCATATTTGAAAATACATCCAGTACCTAAATAAGTAAAATGTATATTTTTATTTCTACATATTTCACAAAGTAATAATGGAGAATATAGATTATCGCGAACGTTCTCCAATAATTTCCCTTTTTCTTCCAAATAATCAATCGTTGGGTATATTTTATCACCTATTTTTCCATGGGTTCTCCCAATAAATGAAATAATATGTGTTGGGTTTATGTTCTCGATTTCAGTGATTAAATCTGCGTCGTTGTCCACGCGTGCATTTCCGATAACGTAGTCTATTTGAGAACTTTGTAAAATTTCTACAAATTGTTCTCCAATCCATCCTTTTCCGCCGTATACGAGAACTTTCATAATATATATATAGAATACAAACATTTATATTTTATTTATTGAACTATTTTTTCTATTTTTCTATTTTTCCTATGACTTTTTCTATCATTTGTTTGGTATGTTCCATAATATTCACATATTTGTACACCTTTTGAAATAAAGCTTTGCAATTATTTATCATAATTTCGCATTCTTTTGGATGGTTCTCACACCAATGAAATTTTTCTTGTAAATCGGAAAAATCTTCTTTAATTTCAATATAATGTACATCTGGCAAATACTCATCGTGAAACCATTGACGCCATACAGATTCCGTTTTGAAAATAACCGACCCAGAATTCAATTTCCATGCAGTTGCATCCCATGTCGCCGAATTACCGTCAATATCCAAGACATATTTATAATTTACCATATCATACCGGTCTATCCAACCGCCGCACGCAATATTGTCTTTTTGAACTGCGTCACTTTTGAAATAATCCCGTTGCGACATATCGATATCTCGTCTAGTAACAAAATTATGTTTACCTCCTCTGTCTTGTCCTCCAAATACAATTTTATTTTCCTTTTTTGAGAACGGAATGCCGCGATGATAAGAACGAAATGGATTATATAAATTATGATAAAAATAATGGCGGTCGACAACGTTCAATACATAAGGCATGCCTTTATGGTTTGCCTGGGCAATTACATGCAATTTATTATGTAAAACCGCATATTCGTTCTCGTTTTCTAATAAAACAATGGGTTTATTAATATATTCTGTATCCACAATTTGTCTAGGTATTGTGCGAACATTGTTATAATGACCTTCCATATATCCATCATATGCGCTTATTATAAAATAAAAATGGCGATGTTCTGTATAAGTCAATGCAACTTGTATAATATGGCGAACACATTCTTCTATCATAAAATAGTTGCTATGGGTTTCGTTGTAAATATAGACGTATCCGTCACGTGCCAGTCCAACTGCATACATAGAAGTGGGTAATAATACTATATCAGTTGAGAACATGTCATTAAATTGTTCTCGTGACATATGCATTGAATATGGAAATGGAACTAAATTGTATATTGGGGTTCTATTGACGAGAACATCTGATTCTTCAATAATAAAATCGACACTGACTGTTACTATTTTTTCATGTTCTTGTTGTGATGGACCAATTTGAACAATTTGTGTATGTTCTCGTTCTCTATAATAAACTAATACTTGTATATCATCATTCCATCCTTGATTTGAGTCTATTCTTCTTACAATAATATTATAGGTTTTGGAATCGATATATTGAGAACATACTTCAATATCTATTTTATCAAAACAAAAACGTTCTTTTTTGAAATTATATACATCAATATCTATTTTTTTCACTTGATAATTTGACATTTTATAAAAATATATGTGTATATTTATATATTTTTACATATAAATATTCTAGGTTCTCGATATTTTGATAAAAATCTTTGTATATTCTAAACAAAAGAAAACATGAACTATTCTTTTTATTGTTTGATAGAGTTATTTTTACACCTTTGCACAATTAAATCGCCCATTCTGGGTCGATTTACCAGTGCAAAGGCAACAGTTACCATGCGCATTTAAAATGCGCAAAGGTGTATAAAGAAGTTGAGAACCTTGTTACAAAAGTTCTCAAAAACGGGATGTTTTCATCAAGGTTCTCAATATTTTCAATTTTGGTAAAATAATATAAAAATAGATTTATAGTATGAATATAAACATGAATATAAATGTTTGCGTAGTTTTTGTATGTGATAAAGCATATTTTAATAAATTTGTGAATACTTGCAATCAATTAATAACAAACGGTAAATATAACGGAAACATTTGTCTAGTAGTTGGAGATGATTTGAACAATGACGAATTGTTAGATTGTGATTTTATTAAAAATAATAATATTACAATCAAATATTTTCCCAATATTCAATTTTCAAATGACTTTTTAATTGTAAATAATGATATTAAAACAGATGGTAGAAATTTAACAAAAAAATTTCAATGGCACAAACTTCATCTGTTTAATACATTTTTCAAACAATGGGATTATATTTTTTATATAGATTGTGGGATGAATATTTTTTCAGATATATCACCAATAATAAATCAAGTTACCGAAAATACATTATTAGCGCATTCGGACGCATATCCAACGTATGAATGGAAATTACATATTCAATTTGATAAAACCAATACAGAATTTTTTACAAAACTCAATAATACATATAATTTGGATATAGATTATTTCCAAACCGGAATGATGCTATATGATACAAAAATAATTCAAAATGATACATATGACAATTTATTAAAATTAACAATGGAATATCCTATTAGTAGAACAAACGAGCAAGGTATAATGGCATTATATTTCACAAATATTCAACCTTTATTCAAACAAATAAATACACATAACGAAGATACATATTTTTATGATTGCTTATCAAGAAATGAAAATAATAAATATATTATGTTAAAAATTGTAAATTAAGCTCTTGAATGTGCAAAAGTGTACAATCGCAAAATTATGTTTTATTTTTTTGGGTGCGTCTTCTTGCATTTGGAACAAAACTCTTATTGTATTCCAATGCACGTAAAAGACGAATTTGCTTTTCAGCATTTTTACGGGTTGCACATTTTGCAAACGTTTTTTTGGTTCTTTTATTATAAACACGATAACATGGACGTTTACTCACTTTTCGAATAGAATATGGCATTATATATATAGTGTATATTTTTCTAAAATAGTTTCTAAAAAATAAATTATTATATAATTTATTTTTTTTGTAGTTACAAAGATACAGTTAAATCAAAAACCAAACGGTCTAAAAATAACTGTTTACAGATGTAAATATTCTCCAAACACCATTTGTATAAACAATTGTAAAGGATTGAATAACGGTTGTCGCTGCGCCATTTACAGAGACAGTACCATTCAAATAACCAGGTGTATATGCAACAGTTCCGGCAGTTGAATTTGAACTTACATATACTTGATTAGCATATGTTGGATTAATATTTATATCCATCATTAAAGTAACTGTGAAACTTCTATATGTATCAACCGATGTGTTCAAATTTACTATATACAAATTGAATGGATATGTCAATGCATCAGTGTATGAACTATTTATATAAAATACACCGCCAAATGCATAATCGATAATAAGTGATGTGCCGGTAGCAAGATTTGAATTAACACCGGATACAAAGTTCACAACTTGTTCAGTTATTCTATTGACTCTTGTAATTTGACTTATTTGCACTGAACCGCTAATATCCAATGTATAAGCTGGTGCACTTTTTCCAATGGCAACATTACCTTGTGAGTAATATTGGTCTGCACCGCTTACTATCCATAAACTGCTTCCAGTAGGACCAGTAGCGCCGGTATTTGTTGCTGTTCCTGGTATACCAGTTGGTCCAGTTAAACCGGTTGTACCGGTTGTACCAGTTGCTCCGGTATTTGTTGCTTGACCACCTACACCAGTTGGACCAGTAATACCAGTGTAACCGGTAGCACCAGTATTTGAAGCAACACCCGCGGGGCCGGTCACGCCAGTCGCGCCAGTTACACCGGTTGGGCCGGTAGGACCAGTAATACCGGTAGGACCAGTAATACCAGTTGTACCAGTTATTCCGGTAGGACCGGTTCTACCAGTTGCACCGGTATTTGTAGAATCACCGGCTGGACCAGTTACTCCGGTTTGTCCAGTAGAACCGGTTGCACCAGTATTGGTTGCTTCGCCAGGTGTACCGGTTGGGCCAATTGGACCCATTGGACCGATTCTACCAGTAGGGCCAGTTCTGCCGGTATGACCCGTCATACCAGTAGGACCGGTTCTTCCTGTTGTACCAGTAGGACCAGTTCTGCCGGTTTGTCCAGTAGGACCAGTAGGACCAGTCGCCCCGCTAGTACCAGTAAATCCGGTTCCATATGGTCCGGTAGGTCCAGTAATACCACTAGGTCCAGTTGCTCCATAGTCACCAGTACATCCAGTTGTACCAGTATTTCCAGTTACGCCGGTATTACCGGTTACACCAATAGGACCTGTATTTCCAGTAATACCAGTTGGTCCGGTTTGACCGGTAAAACCAGTGGCGCCGGTATTTCCTGTTTGACCGATTGGACCAGTATTTCCAGTATTACCGGTTTCGCCAGTATTACCGGTTTCACCAGTTGGACCGGTAGCACCATAATCACCAGTGCATCCAGTTGTTCCAGTTGTTCCAGTTCTGCCGGTGGTACCAGTAACACCAGTCATACCTATTTCGCCAGTTGGTCCAGTAATACCAGTTGTTCCAGTAATACCAGTTGGTCCAGTAATACCAGTTTCACCAGTTGAACCGGTAATACCAGTTTCACCGGTAAATCCGGTTCCGGGTGGTCCAGTTTCGCCGGTTGGTCCAGTTTCACCGGTAGGTCCAGTAGCACCGGTTATACCGGTCATACCAGTTGCACCTCTATCACCAACCGGACCTTTAATTTCACCAACATTGACCCATGATGCATCTTCGCGATAATTTGCATCCAATGGGTCAAATGAACCTGGCATATCTATTTGAGAAACCCATAAATTATAACCAACTAAATAACCTGAATTTTTAGAAGCGTCATAAGGTAAGTTGTAAGAAGAATCTTTTAATCCATTAATTGTAATTAAACCGGAATTAACTCCACCGATTGTTGTTCCAACTGGTAACGCGATGGAGCCATTCTCACTTGCAGAAATCGAACCTTGTGTACCCAAATATAAAGTAGAATCAGAAATGTACAATGACCTGGCATGAATCTCATTGAATCCTCTTTCTTGTGAACCAATATTAATATTTGTATAGTATTTTAAGGCGCCATTTTTTTGAGCAACTAGATTTAATGTTCCACCTGGTAAAATATCAGCTAATGAAAGACCTCCAAATGTTCCAGTAGCACCCGTAAATCCAAAACTACCCGGTGGTCCTGTTGCACCGGTATAACCAGTTGGCCCAGTATTTCCAGTTTCACCAGTAGCACCTATGTCACCAGTAACTCCCGTTGCGCCAGTTTCACCCGTTGTTCCGGTTATACCAGTAGGTCCAGTAAAACCGGTTCCTGCTGGACCAGTTACACCAGTTGTTCCGGTTATACCAGTAGGTCCTGTGAACCCGGTTCCTGCTGGACCAGTTGCACCAGTAGTTCCAGTAAAGCCAGTAGGACCAGTAGGACCAGTAGGACCAGTGCGACCAGTAGGACCAGTGCGACCAGTAAAACCAGTAGGACCGGTTATACCAGTATTACCAGTAACGCCAGTTGTTCCGGTGGGTCCAGTAACACCAGCAGGTCCAGTAATACCAGCAGCTCCGGTAGGTCCAGTAGGACCGGTAATACCGGTAGGTCCGGTTCTGCCAGTAGTTCCGGTTCTGCCAGTAGGTCCAGTTGTTCCGGTAAATCCAGTTCCATAGGGTCCAGTTGGACCGGTAACACCCGTGTTTCCACTAACACCAGTTGGTCCAATATCACCACTTGGTCCGGTATTTCCACTTGGTCCGGTATTTCCGGTGACGCCGATATCACCAGTGGGTCCACTTACACCAGTCGGTCCAATTTCACCAATAGGTCCAGTTGTTCCTGTAATACCGGTTGCGCCAGTATTTGTTGCTTGTCCACCTACACCAGTAGGTCCGGTATAACCAGTAGGTCCGGTAGGACCAGTAGGACCACTAGGTCCAGTTCTACCAGTAGGTCCAGTTCTACCACTAGGTCCAGTACTACCAGTAATACCGGTAGGTCCGGTTATACCAGTAGGACCAGTATTTCCAAGTGCATTCAAGTTAACATTCCATGTTCTTGTATATGATACATAATTTATTGAAGAATCCACTAAATATGAACTGAATTGATTTGTATCAATAATACTGCCTAATACAATTTGACCAGTAATACCATTGTATGTTTGAACGCTAGCAGTAAAACGTCTTTGATACCACGTTGAATCAATTACAACGATTGTATTTCCAGGAACATATGCCAATCCTAATTCAACATAAAAAGATAAACCAGCTACAAGTGTATCATAACTGAATGTCGCCAATCCTTGGATTTGTGTATTGTATTTATCCCCAGATATACCAGTAGGACCAGTCGCACCAGATACACCAGTAGGACCTAAATCACCGGTAGGACCAGTATTTCCACTTTCACCGGTAATACCGGTGGTACCAGTTGGACCAGTAATACCAGTAGTACCAGTAGCGCCAGATACACCAGTAATACCAGTATTACCAGTAATACCAGTAGGTCCAGTAGGACCAGTGCGACCAGTCGGTCCAGTAGGACCAGTATTTCCACTAACACCTGTATTACCAGTTTCACCTGTACGACCCGTTGTACCGGTTACGCCAGTATTACCTGTCATACCAATTGGACCGGTCACGCCAGTAATACCAGTAGGACCAGTAGGACCGGTTCTACCAGTATTACCAGTTTCACCACTAGGACCAGTGCGACCAGTCGGTCCAGTTGTTCCGGTTACACCAGTATTACCTGTCATACCAATTTCGCCAGTAGGTCCAGTTACACCAGTGCGACCAGTAGGTCCAGTTATACCAGTATTTCCTGTTTCGCCGGTGCATCCAGTTGCACCCGTGCGACCAGTTGCACCACTTGCGCCAGTGTTACCAGTTTCACCAGTAGGTCCAGTTTGTCCAGTGCGTCCAGTTGTTCCTGTTACACCAGTATTACCTGTCATACCAATTTCACCAGTTGGTCCAGTAACACCAGTTCGTCCAGTAGGTCCAGTAGGACCAGTATTACCGGATTCGCCAGTGCATCCGGTTGCACCGGTACGCCCAGTTGTTCCGGTTACACCAGTATTACCTGTCATACCAATTTCACCAGTAGGTCCTGTTACACCAGTTCGTCCAGTAGGGCCAGTAACACCCGTTTCGCCGGTAATACCAGTAGGTCCAGTTGCACCAGTTCGTCCAGTAGGACCAGTAACACCCGTTTCACCGGTAATACCCGTAGGTCCAGTTTGGCCAGTGCGTCCAGTAGGTCCAGTAGGGCCAGTAACACCAGTTTCACCGGTTATACCTGTTGGTCCTGTGCGACCAGTTGTTCCGGTTACACCAGTATTTCCGGTCATACCAATTTCACCAGTAGGTCCTGTTACACCAGTTCGTCCAGTTGTTCCGGTTACACCGGTATTACCGGTCATACCAATATCACCAGTCACACCAGTAGGTCCGGTACGACCAGTAGGGCCAGTAACACCCGTTTCGCCGGTTATACCAGTAGGTCCATTTGCACCTGTGCGCCCAGTAGGGCCAGTAACACCTGTTTCACCGGTTATACCAGTTGTTCCGGTTGCTCCGGTGCGTCCAGTAGGACCAGTAGGTCCAGTTACGCCAGTTTCACCAGTAGGACCAGTTTGGCCAGTGCGACCAGTTGTTCCGGTTACACCAGTATTACCGGTCATACCAATTTCACCAGTGCATCCGGTTGTTCCGGTGCGTCCAGTAGGACCAGTAGGTCCAGTATTACCGGATTCACCTGTGCATCCGGTTGCTCCGGTGCGTCCAGTAGTACCAGTAGGTCCAGTAACACCAGTTTCACCGGTAGGACCAGTTTGGCCAGTGCGACCAGTAGTACCAGTAACACCAGTATTACCAGTCATACCAATTTCACCAGTGCATCCGGTTGCTCCGGTGCGTCCAGTAGGACCAGTAGGTCCAGTTACACCAGTTTCACCGGTAGGACCAGTTTGGCCAGTGCGACCAGTTGTTCCGGTTACACCAGTATTACCAGTCATACCAATTTCACCAGTGCATCCGGTTGCTCCTGTGCGTCCAGTAGGACCAGTAGGTCCAGTATTACCGGATTCACCTGTGCATCCAGTTACTCCGGTGCGTCCAGTAGGACCGACAGGTCCAGTAACACCCGTTTCACCGGTAGGACCCATTGGTCCAGTTTGTCCAGTGCGTCCAGTAGTACCAGTAATACCCGTATAACCGGTTGCACCTACATCACCAGTAGGACCAGTGCGTCCAGTAGGACCGATAGGTCCAGTAACACCAGTTTCACCGGTAGGACCCATTGGTCCAGTTTGTCCAGTGCGTCCAGTAGGTCCGGTAGGACCAGTATACCCGGTTGCTCCTACGTCACCTGTACAACCAGTTGCTCCTGTGCGCCCAGTAGGTCCAGTAACACCCGTGTTACCAGTCTCACCAGTGCATCCAGTTGCACCTGTACGTCCAGTAGGTCCGGTAGCTCCCGTAAAACCAGTATATCCAGTTGCACCCACATCACCAGTTGGACCTGTACGACCAGTGACACCGGTATTTCCAGTAACACCAGTATTACCAGTTTCACCAGTTCTGCCAGTATAACCAGTTGCACCAGTAGGCCCAGTAACACCAGTGTTACCAGTTTCACCCGTACGTCCAGTTGTTCCAGTGCGACCAGTAAACCCAGTAGGTCCAACAGAATTTAAATTTACATTCCATACATAATTATAGGATTGTCCATTAGCAAAACCGTTAACAGATGAAATATTGCGAATTATTAATACGCCACTATCTTTGTTATAACTTGATACAGTTGCAGTGAAATATTTCGTAGATGTCGTGGAATCTATTATAAAAATTGCATTTCCTTGTATATAGGATAATTGCGGAGATACTGTCAATTGTAAATTATCAATAAGGTCGGTATTTGATAATGATACAGCAGTTGTTGTTCGAGTATTAAATACGTCACCTGAAACACCAGTTGGACCGGTATATCCAGTAAAACCAGTTGCACCAGTAACACCAGTAACACCAGTGTTTCCAGTAATACCTGTTGGGCCGGTATATCCAGTTACGCCGGTTGCACCGGTAGGACCAGTAACACCAGTAAGTCCAGTAAAACCAGTATATCCAGTAGGACCAGTAGGACCGGTTGTACCAGTTACACCCGTTGGTCCAGTAAAACCAGTTGGACCAGTAGGACCAGTTGTACCAGTTGTACCAGTTGTACCAGTAATACCAGTTGTTCCGGTAGGACCTGTATATCCAGTAGGACCATCTATACCGTCTAAATTAACATTATAATATGCATTGTTGGATAAATCTCCCTTAATATTGGTAATACCAGTTATAACTAATGTTCCTATGTCTGAATTATAGGATTGTATACTTCCTTCAAACCGGTTTAATGCATTTGTTCTATTTATGCATACGACCGAGTTTCCGGTAATATATGATAATCCTACTGCAACTGTAAAAGTTACATTTGAAACATCGCGCAACATGGCGGAAACATTATAAGTAGTTACAGTCGATGTTAAAAACTTATCGCCAGATATACCGGTAGAACCTGTGCAGCCTGTTGTTCCAGTAGGTCCGGTTTGTCCAGTAGGTCCATCTATACCATCCAAATTAATATTGTAAATTGAAGTAACTGATAAATCGCCGCGTGTATTTGTAATACCAGTAAGTTGAATAACACCGGTATTGTAATTATATGTCTTTACAGTCGCTTCAAATCTGATTAATATGTTTAATTGGTTTATACATACAACCGAGTTTCCTGGAATATATGCTAATTCTTTTGTCACGGTTAATTCAATATATGAAGAATCCACGTAATTTGAACTTGTCAATTCAGTTGCAATGTTATATGTTGAAGTTGTAGATGTTAAAAATTTATCACCAGGAGAACCGGTTTGACCTCTTGAACCAGTAGGACCGGTTGTTCCGGTTTGTCCGGTAGGTCCAGTAGGTCCGGTTTGTCCGGTAGGTCCAGTAGGCCCGGTTTGTCCGGTAGGTCCAGTAGGTCCGGTTTGTCCGGTAGGTCCAGTAGGCCCGGTTTGTCCGGTAGGTCCAGTAATACCAGTATGTCCGGTAGGTCCAGTAGGTCCG
>Ga0214917_10005965_pt1 | contig 12819 bp, 11 predicted proteins | sample LL_1208_BB_MetaG_FD_177983 | JGI IMG/M metagenome (GOLD analysis project Ga0214917, IMG submission 177983) | Freshwater microbial communities from Lake Lanier, Atlanta, Georgia, United States - LL_1208_BB | ecosystem: Environmental > Aquatic > Freshwater > Lake | place: USA: Georgia | collected... | reverse complement strand
ATATCGCCGGTCTTACCGTTTTTCGAGCGCAGGACCGCGATACCGACAATCGGCGCGCCGTCTAGCTGCGACGGGCCGCGATAGAAGATAAATGATTTCATGCTATTAGACCTTAAGGGTTTGGGGTTTGATGGCGCGCCCGTAGGCGCGCCGTGAGGGTTAGCCACGCAGGATCGCGTTGATGAACATCGCGATCGGTCCGATCACGCAGGTCAGAATGAAAACGAAATACAGAATGTCGAACAGAAAAATTAGGGTTTGGGTCATTTGGGCGATCTCCGTTTGATTGATAATTTGCTACAGCACGAACGGTAGCATGGTTTCAGATTGTGCGACAACGACTAAATTGTAACAAAGTGTAAACAGGGTCGGGGCAGCGGGTGGGGCAGCGCTCGGGGTCAGGGCGCCAGCCCTGTTTTCCCTCTGAATGGGTCAGATGGGCTATATGTCCGATAGGGGATTGGAAGACAGCAAAACTACTGTATATATGTACAGTAGTATGCGTACGGTTGCGCTGCGCTGCGCGGCCAGCGATTTTTTACCCACTGCCCAAACGACCCATATGACCCATCGCCGCGCCCCGTGGGGCGCGCACCATGTCCCGGCTTGCGTCAGACCATCAATCTGTGCAGCGTGACCCATGTGACCCATCGGCCGGTCGGCCGTGCGCCCGCGCGCCGTGGGCGATGACTTCGTGGGGCATGACCCATATGACCCATCGGTCGGCTGACGGCTGGCCGATGCGCGCCAGGCCGCTCGCGGCCCCCCGGCCAGGGCCGACGCGGCGACAGGTCAAAATCGAAGGGGCCACAAACATTTTTTTATTTATTTTTTGCAAAACCCGCCACAATCTGATACAACGCAGTCATGTTTCAAAATCTGCCAATCACCACCCGCCAACTGAAAGCGACGGAGGGGCGCCTCCAGTCCATTTACGAAGCGGCCAAGCGCGGTCTGCGAGGCGAGAACCTGGCGCTAGCGGCAGGCATGCTGCCCACCGAGTTCAGACGGCTGTGCGAAATGGACCCGATGGCAGCGCTGGCTGAACAGAAAGGCCGCGCCGACGCTGAATTAGAGATGAGCAACACTTTGTATGAGGCGGCGCTAAACGGCGACGCCAAGGCGGCGCTTGAAATGCTGCGGCATAAACACGATTGGGTCGCCAAACAGCAAGTGCAGATCGATGTCACGCAGCAGATCAGCGTGATCGCGGCGCTGGAAAAAGCCGACCGGCGAATCTTTGACATAGAGGCAACGGATGCAGCAACCCCGCTACTCAGCGACGGAGGAAGAACTCCTCATGTCGCGCCTGTGGTCCGCAAAGCTCAAGAACGATCCTGAAGCGTTTGTTCTTTTCGCGTTCCCGTGGGGTCAGCCCAACACCCCGCTTGCCCACCACGCCGGGCCGCGTCGGTGGCAGCGGCGCCTCCTGCGGCAGATCGCAGAGCACATCAGAAACAACAACAACGCTGCCGCCTACAAGGTGTTTAGAAGCGCGGTGGCGTCAGGACGCGGGATCGGCAAGTCGGCGCTCGTCAGTTGGATCGTGCTGTGGATGCTGACGACCCGCATCGGCAGCACAACCATCGTGTCGGCAAACAGCGAGGCGCAGCTCCGCAGTATCACCTGGGCCGAGATCACCAAGTGGCTGGCGCTACTGATCAACAACCATTGGTTCGAGATCAGCGCGACGCGCGTGACACCTGCCAAGTGGATGGCAGAAGTCGTGGAGCGGGATCTAAAGAAGGGCACGCGGTTTTGGTCGGTTGAGGGGCGCCTGTGGTCGGAAGAGAACCCGGACGCTTACGCGGGTCTGCACAACGTCGATGGGGTCTGTCTGATTTTTGACGAGGCATCAGGTATTCCAGACTCGATCTGGGACGTCGCGCAGGGGTTCTTTACAGAAAACACTCCGCATCGGTTTTGGTGTGCGTTTAGCAACCCTCGGCGCAACCAAGGCTACTTCTTTGAGTGTTTTAACGCCAAGCGGGAGTTTTGGCTGACGGATTCAATTGACGCGCGCGATGTTGAGGACACCGACAAAAGCGTGTACGAGCAGATCATTCTGGAGTATGGCGAGGATAGCCCGCAGGCAAGAATCGAGGTCTACGGTCAGTTTCCGTCAGCAGGCGACGATCAGTTCATACCGCCTCATTTGGTCGACGAGGCGGGGCGGCGCCCTCGGTACAAGGATGCGGACGCGCCCATCGTGATCGGTATCGACCCGGCAAGATCGGGCGCTGACAGTACGGTGATTGCGGTGCGGCAGGGGCGTGACTTGGTGCATATCAAACGGTACCGGGGCGACGACACCATGACGACGGTCGGACATATTATTGACGCCATCGAAGAGTACAAGCCTACGCTCACAGTGATTGATGAAGGCGGGTTGGGCTACGGCATACTTGACCGGCTGACAGAACAGCGGTATAAGGTGCGAGGGGTAAACTTTGGCTGGAAGTCAAAAAACCCGGTCATGTGGGGCAATAAACGCGCAGAGCTGTGGGGCGCCATGCGGGACTGGCTTCGCAGCGCCAGCGTGCCACCAGACCGGCAATTGAAGTCTGACTTGACGGGGCCAAAGACTAAACCCGACTCGGCAGGAACCATCTTCTTGGAGAGCAAGAAGGATATGAAAGCACGAGGACTTGCCTCACCGGACGCCGCCGACGCGCTGGCGTGTACTTTCGCGTTCCCGGTCGCCTCGCGTCAGTCTAGCTTCAAGCCAGAGCGTCAGACGGTGTACGCTGATCGGATCAACCAGTCTGCGGGCTGGATGGGCGCCTGACATGGCAAGCAAAAAGTCAGTCAGTCTCAGCGTCGGGCGGGGCGAGAAGCTGCCCGTCAGCCAAGGCGCTGGCCTAACCGCTAAAGGTCGGGCTAAGTACAACCGAGAAACAGGCAGCAACCTCAAAGCACCCGCGCCCAGCCCCAAGACGGAAGCGGACAAGGGTCGCAAAGCGTCCTTCTGCGCCCGCATGGGCGGGGTAGCGGCTAAGGCCAAAGATGGCGAACGCGCCAAAGCGGCGCTCAAACGATGGAAGTGCTGACATGGCAACAAAACCCGGTCTGTATGCCAACATCAACGCCAAACGCGCTCGCATTGCTGCTGGCAGCGGTGAGAAGATGCGAAAACCTGGCGCCAAAGGCGCGCCAACGGCCAAAGACTTCAAAGAGTCGGCCAAAACTGCTAAAAAGAGGTAGCCATGCCGCTTGTAAAATCGACATCGCCTAACGCATTCCGTAAAAACATTAAAACTGAAATGGCAGCGGGAAAGCCGCAAAAACAGGCGGTTGCTATTGCCTATGCGACTAAACGCGCCGCTGCTAAACCCAGCAAAGGCAAAAAATGAGCCAAGAAGACGTTCTTGGGACCATGCGGACGCGGCTGCGTATCGCTTTGTCGGCGTACGCAGACAGTCGACAGGATCAGTTAGATGACCTGCGGTTTATGGCAGGCTCGCCTGACAACAATTGGCAATGGCCCGCAGACGTCCTTAAAACTCGTGGTAGCGCCCAAGGCCAGACAATCAACGCTCGGCCTTGCTTGACCATCAACAAGCTGCCGCAGCACGTTCGGCAGGTCACCAACGACCAACGGCAAAATCGACCAGCAGGTAAAGTCATTCCGGTCGACGACAACGCAGATGTTGAAATGGCCGAGGTGCTGGACGGCATCGTTCGGCACATTGAATACATCTCAGACGCTGACGTAGCCTACGACACCGCGTGCGAGAACCAGGTGGTGCATGGTGAAGGCTACATTCGGGTTTTGACTGAGTATTGCGACGATACAAGCTTTGACCAAGACATCAAGATTGGCCGCGTGCGGAATGCGTTTTCGGTCTACATGGACCCGATGATGCAAGACCCGTGCGGGGCTGATGCTCAATGGTGTTTTATCACCGAAGAGATCACTAAAGAAGAGTTTCATCGCACGTATCCAAAAGCTTCGCCAGTAACTTCAATCATGGCGCAAGGCGTGGGCGATGCGGATTTGACCCAATGGGTAGCCGAGCTGACTATTCGGATTGCGGAATATTTTTACTATTCACATGAAGAAGCGACGCTGAACCTCTATCCTAATGGGCAAACTTTTTACAGCGACGACCCGCAAGACAAGTTGATGAAACAGATGGGGCTAAACCCCCTTCGCAGCCGTCGGGTCGATCGTAAACGCGTCAAGTGGATCAAAACCAATGGTTTTGAAGTGCTGGAAGAGCGCGATTGGCCGGGTCAGTACATTCCTGTTGTTCGAGTCGTCGGAAACGAGTATGAAGTTGACGGCGAGGTGCAGATTTCGGGTCTTGTACGCAACGCCAAAGACGCTCAGCGGCTCTACAACTATTGGGTAAGCCAAGAAGCGGAGATGCTGGCGTTGGCGCCAAAAGCCCCGTTTATCGGCTATGGCGGGCAGTTTGAAGGCTACGAGCATCAATGGAAAACGGCTAACGTCAACAACTGGCCGTATTTGGAGGTCAATCCGGACGCTGTAGACGGCCAAGGCGGGCCTTTGCCGCTGCCGCAGCGGTCCACCCCTCCGATGGCGCAAACGGGCCTCATACAGGCCAAAATGGGCGCTTCTGACGACCTTAAAGCAACCACGGGTCAGTACGACCCCAGCCTAGGCGCGTCATCCAACGAGCGTTCCGGGCGTGCAATTTTGGCTCGGCAGCAGCAAAGCAACACAGGCACCTTTCACTACGTCGATAATCTGGCTCGCGCAGTGCGCTACATCACGCGCCAGATTATTGATCTTGTGCCTAAGATCTACGATACCCGTCGAATTGCTCGAATCATTGGTGTCGATGGTGAGGTTGACCAAGCAATTATTGACCCTAGTCAGCAACAGGCGGTCACCAAAGTGGTCAATGAGCAGGGTATTGTCATCCAGAAAATCTACAACCCCAGCGTTGGCAAGTACGATGTTCGAGTCACGACTGGCCCGAGCTACATGACCAAGCGGCAAGAGTCGATGGACGCAATGGGGCAGATTCTGCAAGGCAACCCGCAACTTTGGATGGCAGCAGGCGACTTGTTTGTCAAAAACATGGACTGGCCCGGCGCCCAAGAGCTTGCTGCGCGGCTGAAAAAGATGATTGATCCTAAGTTGCTGCAAGACGAAGACGACCCAACGATCCAAGCTGCTAACCAGCAGATTGAAGCGTTGAACGCTCAGTTGCAGCAGATGATGGGGCTTTTGCAGAACGTCAATCAGTCGATGGAAGCTCAAGATCTGGCAATCAAACGTCAGGCTAACGACATCAAAGCATACGAAGCGGAAACTCGCAGAGTGCAGGCACTGGCGCAGGCCATGACGCCTGAACAAGTGCAAGAGATGGTCGTTCAGACGTTGCGTGACGTGATGAACTTAGGCAACTTAGCCGCCGTTGAACAACAGCTCGTTTCTGAGCAAGGAATGCCGCAATGACCTGCGACGCTTTTATCGGCCAGCTATTTCTGGCCCGCGATGTCACGCACAGCGTACATTTGAACACCAGGTCGTACGCCAAACACGTCGCGCTCAATGAATTTTATGACGCAATCGTTGATTTGGCCGACAAATTTGCGGAAGCTTATCAAGGCAAGTATGGTTTGATCGGCCCGATTGCATTGCAGTCAGCCAAAAAAACTAACAATGTCGTTGAGTTTCTTGAAGATCAAGCCAAAGACATTGAAAACAACCGATTTAAGATTGTTGACGAAGCTTGCACGCCGCTGCAAAACATTATCGATGAGATTTTAGCGCAGTACTATTCGACTCTGTACAAGCTGAAATTTTTGGCGTAACGCACATGGCACTCGTTTTAAAAGATCGGGTCAAAGAAACAACCGCCACCACAGGCACCGGCGCGTACACGCTGGCAGGCGCTTCAACCGGCTATCAATCGTTCAGCGTCATTGGCGACGGCAACACAACCTATTACAGCGTCACGGATGGGACCAATTGGGAAGTTGGTATCGGAACCTATACGGCATCCGGCACAACGCTTAGTCGAGACACGATCCTAGAATCCAGCAACGCAGGATCTGCTGTTAACTGGGGGTCTGGGTCAAAAGACATTTTCTGCACTTATCCAGCAGAAAAATTTAATTTTTTATACGCAGAAACATACAACCCAAGTTATTCAGGCCCAACTGTAGGTGGAACAAGTTCAATTGCCATAGGACAAAATGCCTCATCTACGGGTGGCGCATCACTGGCTTTTGGCTTGAACGCAACTGCTAGCGCAACATATTCGGTGGCAATTTCTGGTCAGAACTGTGCAGCTTCAGCACAATGGGCAACAGTGTCCGGTGGAAGAAATAATGGGTCATCAGCTACTTATGCAACGGTATCAGGAGGACGATCAAATTCTGCAAGCTCAGCGTTTGCGACTGTTGCAGGTGGATGGCTAAACGCTGCATCGGGCAGTAATTCAATCGTTCTTGGCGGGTACAGTAACACTGCGTCAACGACGAATTCACTTGCTCAAGGATCAGGTGCTTACGCAAGATCATACGGCCAAAGAGCATTTGCAAACAATGCTGATGGTGGTAATCAATCACAAACATCAATTTATATATTGCAAAGCAATATTCCGGCGTCTGCAAATACAAAACTTTTTGCTGATTATAGTTGGCTTTTTCTTACTGGGTCACAATGCATTGTCATGCCAGATAATCAAGTGCTTACATTTTCTGCACTTGTTTCTGGTCGAGAAGCATTGACAGGAACAACAGTTATCTCTTTCAAAATTGAAGGGGTGTTATCAACTCAAACAGGATACTCACCTGCAATTGTGAATTACTCAACTGTGACATTTGCAAATGATTCTGGAAATGTCAGCGTTGTACCTGTTTTTGATTCTGGGTCTAATTTTACGCTTCAAATTAACAATTCTGGAAGCAAGACGTTTAGGGTTTCTGCATCTGTTTTCACTTCTGAATTTGTGTACTCATAGGGATTGACATGGGTGCTGTAAATATTGACAACACAGGAAGCGGCGCAGCGGTTGCGTTGTCATCAGACGGCACAAATCTGCTTGTCAATGGCACTGCGGTCAGGACAGGTACGGTTGCTGTCGCTAACGGCGGCACTGGGATTACCTCCGGCACTTCTGGCGGCATTCCCTACTACTCGGCCTCAACAACGATTGCAAGTTCAGCAGCACTGGCGGCAAACGCTCTAGTGATCGGCGGCGGTGCTGGAGCAGCTCCAGCAACGACAACGACGGGGACAGGTGTTGTCACCGCACTTGGAAACAACGCCAACGCTTCCGGTGGCTTTACGACGATTGACGGCACTGCAACGCTGACCAACAAGAGGATCACGCAGCGTTGCAACGCTCAGACGACGACGGCTTCGCCATTCGCCTGGAACAGCGACAGCTATGATCAACAGAGCTTTTCTGCTCTGGCAAACGCGCTGACGATCAACGCGGACGCTGGAACGCCAACGGACGGACAAAGAGCAATCTTCCGAATTGAAGATAATGGTACGGCCAGGGCTTTGACCTGGACAACGGGGTCTAGCAAGGCTTTTCGTGCCATCGGAGTGACGTTGCCTACTACGACTGTGATTAACAAAACAGTCTATGTAGGCTGTATTTACAATGCAGCAGATGACCGCTGGGATGCTGTTGCGGTATCCCAGGAGACATAACATGATCAAAATTGACTTCCAGTTTGAAACGCCCCACGGCAAGTTTGCCGACGCTCTGCACCTGCCGGACGATCACACCTTCACCGAGGATGAGATCCAAGCGATGAAAGAGCAGCGCCGGGACAACTGGATTGCTGTCGTCACCGCGCCGCCTGCTGAACCTGAACAGCCTGAGTTTATTGAGATCGATGGCATCAAGTATGTGAAGGCGTAATCGTGGCAGCTCGCTACTGGGTCGGGGGAACCGCCTCTTGGGATGGTACTGCCGGTACTAAGTGGTCTGCTACGTCTGGCGGGGCTGGCGGGGCAAGTGTTCCAACGTCCGCAGATGATGTTTTCTTTGATGCAGCCTCCACCGGCACTTGCACCATAAGCGCGGGTAACACCGGGGCTAAATCCATCAACTGCACCGGGTTTACGGGAACGCTTGCGGGTAGCCCTGCCATCACGGTTTCTGGCAGTGTCACGCTGGTGGCGGGGATGACGGTGACGTACAGCGGCACGTTAACGCTGAACGCGACGGGGACGCTTACTACAGCCGGGAAGACTATTGGTGCTGTGACGGTCAACGGCAGTGGCATCACAGTAACGCTAGGTGATGCGCTTATATCAAGCGGTGCATTGACTATTACAGCAGGAACTTTCGACACTGCCAACTACAACGTCACTGCCTCAGCCCTGTCGTCTAGCAACAGCAACACACGGACGATTACGCTTGGTAGTTCTACGGTGACGTTGACTGCGGCTTCACCTATTACACTGACAACAAACACAAACCTGACGTTTAACGCTGGAACATCAAGCATTGTTTTGTCAAGCTCAAGCGCAGCAATCGCTGGCGGGGCTGCGTCAGCAACAGGTGTAACTTTTTACAACGTATCTTTTACATCTACAACCGCTGGAACTCATGTAGTTTCGTCTGTCAATACGTTCAACAACTTGACCGTGACTGCTCCCGCAGCCGCTGGCGTCATGCAAATCACTTTTGACTCCCGCCAAACAATCAACGGAACTTTCTCCACCACAGGCACCGCAGGAAACCGTCGCGTCTGGTTCCGTGGCCTTACCTACGGCATTGCTCAAACCCTCACGATTAACTCTGCTCCCAGTCTGACAGACGCGGATTTTAGGGACATCTATGTTGTTGGCACCTCTGCGCCGATCTCAGGCACTCGGATCGGAGACTTACGGGGATGCCGAGGGATTACGTTCAGCACACCAAAGACGGTGTACTGGAACCTTGCTGGCGCACAGAACTGGTCGGCAACTGGATGGTCAGATACACCGACCGGTACGCCAAACGATAATTTCTTCCCGCTCGCTCAAGACACAGCCACGTTCACTAACGCCGGGTCAGTGACCGGCACGATAACGATGAACTCTGCTGTTCCATACACCGGGACGGTGGATATGTCTGGTCGGACAAGTGCAATGACGCTGAGTGTTGGCGCATTCACGATCTATGGCAACTGGACTAATGGCTCAGGGACTACGCTGTCTGGAACGGGGACTTTGACGTACTCTGGCCGGAATACGCAGACCATCACCAGCGCGGGGAAGACGTTTGGTGGTGCAGCAACCATTGATTCCTACGGCGGCTCCGTCGAGCTTGCTGATGCGCTGAACATTGGAAGCAACAACCTCACCGTCACCAACGGCACATTTGACACCAAGAACTACAACGTTACTGCTCAGAGCCTGTTGGCTAACAACTCGAATGTTAAGACTATTACGTTTGGTTCGAGTACGGTGACGCTTAGTAACACTAGTGGCATAACATTAGACCTTGCGGTAGGTCTTACTTCGTCAACAAACTTAACTTTTAATTGTGGAACGTCTTCAATTGTTTTAACAGGAAGTGGACCGACTTTTGTAGGTGGTGGAAACACATTTTATGATGTTTCGTTTACGGGAAGCGCAACCCCGATTTTGGCTGGCGTTGGTGATATTTTTAATAATTTGTCGATTACTGCTCCAAGTTCTACCGGCATTCGTCAAGTAGACATTAGAGGAAATCAAACCATCAACGGCACCCTGACCGTCGCCGGAGCCTCACCAGTACGCCGCATTTTCTTGCGCTCAAACACCCTCGGCACAACCAGAACGCTGACCGTCAACACCCTATCCGCAACGGACTGCGACTTCAGGGACATCACCATAGCGGGAACCGCAGCAGGATCATCTCCGACTCGCGCAGGGGACTGCGGTGGGAACTCCGGGATCACCTTCCCTTCTCCCAAGACGGTCTACTGGAACCTTGCAGGAACGCAGAACTGGAGTGCTACAGGCTGGGCACCGGGGTCGGGTGGGACGCCAGACATCAACAACTTCCCGCTCGCACAAGACACGGCAGTGTTTGACGAAGCCGCAGGCAGCGTGACGGGCACGATCACGATCAATGCAGCTTGGAACATCGGCACGTTTGATGCCTCGCTTCGCACGAGTGCTATGACGCTGACGACGAGCACGAATACGCCAACGGTTTACGGTGATTGGCTGTTTGGTACGGGAGTCACATCGAGCAGCACAAGCGGCACGATCACTTTTGCCACTAGAGGCACGGAAACCATCACCAGCAACGGCGTTCAGTTTGGATGTCCGGTAACAATTGACTGTGTGACCGGCACGGTAAATCTTGCAGACGCTTTGTCGCTTGGGTCTACAAGAACCCTCACCCTGACCAGCGGTATGTTTGATGCTGTCAGTTATAACGTGACAGCGGGGCTAGTTGCGATTTCTAATAGCAACGCCAGAACCTTAAAAATGGGTTCTGGGACATGGACTTTGTCTGGCACTGGGGCTGTTTGGGATGCATCGACTACTACAAACCTTAATTTTTACAAAGGCACTGCTAATATCGTCCTATCTGACACCAGCACATCTGCTCGTACCTTTGCAGGTGGTGGTCTTTCCTACAACAAGTTGACTATTGGCGGCACAACTGGCACATCAACCCTGACCATCACAGGCAACAACCAATTCACCGAGCTTGCCTCGACCAAGACTGTAGCGCACACCATCGCTCTAGGCTCAACCACACAGACCTTCGGCAAGTGGACTGTTACTGGCACTGTCGGTAATGTGGTTTCTTTGACTGTGGCAGGAGGTTCAGCCCACATCATCGCAGGGTCTTGCGTAAGCGGCGTTGACTACCTTGCAATGGGCAGTTTTGCCCTCGCCGCCACAAGCCCCGGTGAGTTTTACGCCGGAGCCAACTCAACCGGAACTGCTGGAGCGCCCGTCTACCGTACTGCTAAACCCGCAGACTCTACCCGCTACTGGGTTGGCGGTACGGGCAACTGGAACAACACCAATAGTTGGTCTACTGGATCTGGTGGTTTGAGTGGCGCATCGGTTCCAAGAAGCCACGACGACGTAGTCTTCGATTCCGCTTCTAATGCAACTGCCTACACCGCTACGGTGAACGCTGTAACTGGCGGGATTCGGATGAAGTCGCTCACCATTTCTGGCCCAGCATCAGGTAACGTGACGCTCGCCGGAACGACCGCAATGGTCGGGATTCATGGCAACGTGACTCTGCCTGCTACGGGGCTGACGAGGACTTATACTGGGGACATGACGTTATCCAGCAACTCGACCGGGCTGACGTTTACGACAAACGGTGTGACACTGGCAAGTCAGATAATTATAAATGGCGTAGATTGTTCGTGGAGTTTAGGAAGCGCCCTAAGCAATGGAAATAGTTTTATAACTATAACTAATGGATCATTTAACTTTACAACATATAATGTAACTGCTGGGGCAATCTCATCTACTTTGTCTCATTCAAGAACAATTGATTTTGGCACTGGAACAACAACACTAAGCACGGGAGCGCCAATAGAATTAGGTACAACAGAATCTGCAAGGGCAAATCTAACAGTAATTGCAAGCACTTCGCAAGTTGATTGTTCTTCTCAATCAATCACCTTTTCCGGCAACAATCAAACTTTCTACAACGTTAGTTTTACAGCTACTGGTACAACTACAATCACGATCAACGGTTCAAACAGCTTCAACAACTTATCCTTCACCGGCATCACCTCTGCCGGCCTGAAGAACATCATTCTATCTGCCAACCAAACCGTCACCGGTACGCTGACCTTCTCCGCTGGCACAAATGCTACGATGCGCCACTTCGTCCGCTCTGACACGATTGGAACCACCCGCACGATCACTACCGCTGCGTTCTCCGGTACCGACGTAGACTTCCGAGACATCACGATTGCTGGCGCTGCTGCTCCGGTATCCGGAACTCGTTTGGGTGATGCGAAGGGCAACAGCGGAATTACGTTTCCTGCGGGAAAAACAGTCTATGTCCGGTCTACAGGATCTGCGAACTGGTCATCATCAACCGGGTGGTCGGCAACCTCTGGCGGCACGGCAGACGTTACGCAGTTCCCTCTTGCACAAGACACGGTGATTTTCCCAGCAGCAACGTATCCATCATCGGGCAGCACGATTACGGTTGATTTTTCCTACAGCATCGGCACGATTGATATGTCGCTGAGGACGAGTAATACGGTCACGCTGGCAACCGGGACAACAACACCGGGTATTTACGGCAACTGGATCAACGGGACGGGGACGACGCTGTCGGGTACGGGGGTGGTGACGTTTGCAGGTCGCGGCAGTCAGACGATTACGAGTGCGGGTGTCACCTTTACGCAGGCATTTACAATCAATAGTCCAAGCGGGTCAGTAACATTGCAAGATGCTTTTACATCTAACGTAGGCAATTTTTTTACGTTAACGGCAGGCACTTTTAATGCCAGTAGTTACAATTTTTCATTATCAAGTGGTTTTAGTTCTTTTACTGCCAGCGGAACAGGGACAAGAACTTTGGCAATTGGTTCTGGCACTTGGACAATAGCGGCGCAAGGATCTACAGCATGGTCTACAGCAACTTCCACCAACCTCACCGTCACAGGCACAGGCACAATCAGTCTAATCAATGCCTCGGCTAAAACCTTTGCAGGCGGCGATGTTGCCTACACCAACATCACCTTGAACCAAGGCGGCAACGGTACGCTGACGATCTCGGGCAACAACACCTTCAAGACAATCAGCAGTACGGCTGCGGGTGCAAACACCATCAATATTGGCACAACCACGCAGACGATCACCACTTCGTGGACGGCTGCTGGTACGGCTGGGAACGTGCTGACGGTCCA
>Ga0214917_10005964_pt1 | contig 12820 bp, 11 predicted proteins | sample LL_1208_BB_MetaG_FD_177983 | JGI IMG/M metagenome (GOLD analysis project Ga0214917, IMG submission 177983) | Freshwater microbial communities from Lake Lanier, Atlanta, Georgia, United States - LL_1208_BB | ecosystem: Environmental > Aquatic > Freshwater > Lake | place: USA: Georgia | collected... | reverse complement strand
AACTACTAACAAAAAAATAATTGCTGATGCGGTCAGTGTTATTCTTCGCGGAAATGTTGGTTCTGTAATCAACATATCGAGTGGAGTTGTGTCTTACAAATCTGATAGCCAGCGGGTCGATCCTTCTTATAATTTATACGCAGAGCTGAAAGACTTCCAGGAACAAGAGTTTGCTGCTGCTTGTGAGGCCGCTGGTTCACAATTCATAAATTGTAGAGTGTTCTCAGTTACCGGGATAGACATGACTGAACCTTCAAAATTTGCAATTGGTAATCTGGTTGAGCAAACAATTTTGAGGGGTGCCATTGAATTGAATTCAAAAAGTTCGGTGCTTAGGAGATACATGGATACTCGGGATCTCATGCATCTCCTGCTTAAGTGCGTGGGGGAGAACCAGATTGTAAATCTAGAATCTGGGGGTGAGGAGGTGAATCTAATCGAGCTTTCAAAAAGTATTTTGGAGCAGTTCAATTACTCCACCGAAAACATATCTTTTAAAACTGATGAAACCTTACTTACAAACAATTACCTATCCAATAGAGATGACTTTGAAAGTCTCGCAAATAAGTTTGATTATCCATTAACACACTTGGCAGAACAGATTAGTAACGTAGAAAAAGCAATTAGGAAAAAGACTCTTCGCTAATGTACGTTTGCCAGTATTCCTAAGCCTTCGAGCGTCGTTTCGTTTGTATCAGAAATAACAAAGTCTCGCTCAGTGATCCTGGACAATTCTTCAGAAATTAGGAGCACTTTCTGCCCAACACCGCCGGCGAATAATAGCTCTCCAGAAAGACGGAGTTGATCCAATGACCTTGAGTAAACCTGTTTCAGGCTTTGAAAAAACATTGAAGATACAAGTTCACGATTCTTTTCAAGACCATCTTCTGTAATCTTGCGCAAACTTGATTCATAATCTGCCAGATCTATCTCTGGAGCATCCGGAAAACTTTTGCCAATCCGTTCAAATGCCTCATAATGTTCGCTAGTAATTGAGTCACCAAAGCAATACTGCACAAATGCTCTAAGTGCTCTCCCGGATGGTAAGTGTGTGATTGTGCGAATCTTCTGACCAAAGAAATAAGGTCTAATTTGAAAATTCCCTGACTCTGCACCGTCTTCGTGAAGGCCAGCTATCTGTCCCCCCGTTCCTATATTCACAACAATTTTTCCAGGTTGTAGCCCTGCCCCAAGTAGAGAAGCCTGTTGATCGCCGACACCTGCAAAGACATCCAGGTTAAATTTTGAAGAAACACCGATTTTCTTCACAGAGGTATGAACATCTGGGAAAGTCAGGAAATCACCAGTCATCGAAGTAAGTTCCTTACTCCAGTTGTTTTCTTTCAAGCTAAACAGCCCCGAAGCCGCGGCATCTGTCACATGCATATCCATGGATTGAAAATCAGTTAAGTAACTTGTCACGAAAGAAATAACTGATCTAAAAGGCTGAAGGGGCATTTTCATGGAATCTTGAGATTTCAAAATAGCTAACGAATAGAACGGTAAACCAGGCCTAATTTCGGAGCCTGTTTCCTTGAATGAGTCGGACACCGTAATCCACTTGTCGAGTTCAGCGCGAGAATCGCGATTGATCGGGAGCGTACTGCGTGAATCTTGCCAAGATATTACTTCAAAACCTTGCTTACCCTCTAATACGTAACCGCCCATTTGCCCACTGGTGTAAATGCGACTTACCTGGGGTTTATAGAGTCTCTGTGCTTCAATCGCTTGTTCAATAGAATTCAACAGAGCTTCAGTGGGTATCGTGCGGTGCCCAAATTCAGAGGGGATAAAACTAGGCGTTTCAAAAAGTTGAATATTTTCAGGATGTGACTGCCCAAATTCGATTACTGCTGACTTGATATATGTACCACCGATGTCAAGAAGAACAGAAGAAATTGGATTCTTCAATGTACTCACCTACTAATTCAATCAACCGTTCGTCTAATTCCATTGTAATGATTTGAATGTCGCCAATTGATACGGGGATAGCAAAGTTCATTTTACCGTGTCGCATTTTCTTGTCATGTCTAAGTTCATTGACCCATGTACCTGCATCAATTTCCTGCGCTACTTCGATGTGACCAAAATACTGGCCCATTAAATTTTTCATTTCAAAGTAAAAATCTGAATTAGTAATACCCGTTCTTAAACCTATAAAATTAATAACATCCATTCCAACAATCACGGCATCACCATGAATGATCTTGTTTTTAGTCAGAGATTCCAAAGCATGACCAAAAGAATGCCCATAATTTAGGATTCTTCTTAAGTCAGATTCATATTCGTCTTGATCAATTACATATTTTTTTGCAACCAATGAGGAGTGAATAATTCGTTCAATACCATCAGTGGTAAATCCGTCCTTGGAAAGAAACATTACAAAGTCTTCAAGAAAATGATCGTTCCCGGTTACTGCAAGCTTTGCAATTTCACCAAATCCAGATTGAATTTCGGAAAAAGGCAAGGTATCCAGAAATCCAGTGAAAATTTCAACTGCGCTTGGAGTATGCACGACGCCCAGCTGATTCTTATGGCCATTCAAGTTCAGGGCACACTTTGCACCGATGCAGCTATCGGCTTGACTTAGTAGCGTTGTTGGGACAAAAGTCCAGTTAATTCCTCGATAATAGATATGACTTACGAAAGTTGCTAGATCTTGTACGACCCCGCCTCCAATTCCAATGAGATGAGATGTTTTGGTGGCTCCATGATTCATCATCCATTCGGCAACTTCAGCGACTTTTCTTAATGACTTGTTTTCTTCTGTTGATTCCAAAACGAAATATCTATCCGTAGGTAAAGCTGACATTATTACTTTGTACTTCAAAGATATTTGTTGATCAATTAAAATATATGCGTCATCTTTCGAAGATAACAACTCTAGAATGTCTTCTATCTTTGTGTGAAATGTTGCTAAATAGTTTCCATTTATAGATGAGATTTCTATGGGGGATTCATTTTTCAATTTATTGAGAAACCTCCGTCAATGCGAATGGATTGACCAGTTATGTAAGTATTTTTCTCGCTAATCAGGAAGCTGACGAGATTTGCAACTTCCACAGAGGATCCGAAGCGACGCATAGGGATCCGTTCCAAAATTTTATCAATTTGAAGCTGGGTATTATTCTTTAGGGTAAGTGGCGTTTCAATAAAGCCTGGAACGATTGAATTCGCAATTATGTTGCATTGGGCATATTCCACTGCAATTGAACGAATTAAGGCCTCCAGGGCGGCTTTTGAGATTGAGTAGGACGATCTTCCGCCCCGCGCTACGGTGGCATAGGCACTTGATATTGCGATAACGCGACCGAATTTTCGGTCCAGCATTCCTGGCAAGAGAGCTTTCAAAATCTCACGACTTGAATTCGTGTTTACTTCTAGTGTCAAAGAGTGCTCAGTATCTTCCGCTTCGAGAAAATCTTTGGGGGTATTGATTCCAGCACAAAAAATGACAACATCAATTTCTTGATGAGCATTTAAATCCGTCCATTGTTTTACATTTTCGTGATTTGAAAGATCCAAATCTTTGGAAGTTGGAGCAATAACTGTATGACCCTCAGCGATTAAAACATTCTTAATTGAACTTCCAATTCCTCCACGACTTCCAGTGAGCAAAATTCTCATAGAGCCTCCGGTATTGAATTGGAATTAAAGGGTAACCAAATTCTATAGGCCTCTCTCCATAATCTGCTGTCGCAACTCCCCTTGTGTGGAATATGGCCCATCGATGTCGTCAATTGTTACCGGAACTCCAGCCGTTAGATTGTGCACAATCTTCAATCCATTAAGAATTTCTCGGGTAGATAATTGGCCTTTACGTAGAGGAACTGCCAACTTAAAATCTTGCGCAAAAGTTTCACTTGACAGCTCATAGCCTGCTGGTAAATCACGGCGGGCGTACACTCCACGAACAAGTGCATCTAGATACTTGGTTTCCTCTTTGGAAATAATACGACGTGCTGAAGCACTGTTTCCTAGCATTTCACTCGCCTTATGAAACGACTTAAACCACTCATCAGCCTGGCTAGGGAGCGAGCAATACGGCGAAACTGGCACATCATTGTATTCAATATCAACATGTCGCTCCCAAGTCCGCGCACCAAGTGCATAAGAGATTAACATCGATGAGTGCCAGTCATGGTATTCGTGGGACGAAAAACCAATTACATGGTTTGGGTAACGTTCTTTGATGTATTTAATTTGATTTAATTCTAATTGATCATCTTCGCTTGGATAAAGACTTACACAATGATTAATTGCTAGAGGTATATCTCTATTCTCAAAATATTGAACAAGTTCATCTAACGATTTCTCTGAAGCTCCGCCACTCGAAGCAATTACAGGTTTCTTAGTATGAGCAATCCGTTCCAACAAAGACCAATCGTTAATATCAGAGCTTGCAATTTTAATAATTGGGAAATTTAATTTCACACATAAATCTACCGAAGCCTCGTCAAAAGGTGTCGCCATCGGAATACAACCTGATTTCACAACTGCATCGGCAAGGGCCTTATATTGATCGTGTGACATTTTTGTAGCTTCTGTTTTCTTGATATATCTAATCTCTTGGTTGCCCTTAAATTCGTCGTGGATGAAATTATCTACATCTCTAAATTGAAATTTGATGGCTGCTTTGACATTGTTGTAGCGCACTACTGTCGCAAAGTCTTGAATTATTTTCTTTCCGCGCTCAATGTCACCCCAATGATTATTAGCAGCTTCTAAGACGAAAAGGTTTTCAAAAAGCGATTCACCAGAACTTAACAATTCCATCTCCTAATTCAAGTCATTGCTTAGAGCCACTGATTTTTTAGCTCCATTGCGCAAACCTTACAACTGATGACCAGTCTATTTCTGGATTTGACTCACAACTATTTGATGGAGGTGGGGTTAAAAACGTGAAATTTTTGGTAAAAGTAGCCAAGAATGGTTAAGCAAGCAACAAGAAAAATTTGGGATGGGTAAATTGGCCAATCCAGCACTTCTACTAGAAAAGGTAAAGCTATTAAGTTGATTAGAAAAGTTCCACTTGTTCCGCCGAGAAACTTAAGAAGTTCTCTTGGATAATTGGCATTCGATCTCCAAACTAAACGCCGCTGGGTAAAGTGACTCTGAGCCGTAGAGATGAGAAAGGAACTTACTAGAAGTATCGAATAGTTCAGGAAAGGAAATACTTCAAGAAACAGAAGGAAAAGTACTAATCCGAAAATTGTATTCCACAGTCCTACTAAAAGAAATCGTGCTTTTAATCCCTTTGCATTAGACAACCAGAACATGCTCCTCACGACTATATCCAGAAATTCTCTGTGCAATTAAATAAGCAAAATGCTTGTCCCATCGCTATCTATTTTTCGAACTAAATCGGATACGACCAAACTCCATTGCAACCCTAAGTGTTTTTCTAATCCCAATGGTTCTGAGCATCCCAAAAAATAATCTCACTCGATGCCGATTAACTACATTTTTGCTTTTTGGAATTCGAATTCTTTGTGGGCGACCGGGTGATTCAAGGAAATGTTGATTGTGATGTTGGATGAAACCATGTAATTGATCCCAGAATTTTTCTTCAGCAGCTATGTATTTTTGTTTTCCAATTTCTAGAGAATTTCGTGCAGAAACAATGCCTTCTTCGGTATTAGAAAAGGTAGTTCCTTCAAAACCCAACTCATATCCTGCAATAACAGTACCTAGAAAATCATTCTTCATGAAAATGCAAGGTGTACCTAGAAGAATTGCTTCAGTTGCTATAGTTGAGTTTTCCCAGAGATAAACAGAATTAGCTTCTGCCAGAAGGGACAAAACTTCCCTCCGAGACTGTTTCATTGGACCATCTCGATAAATCTCTTTCAGTTCTATATTTGGAAGTTCCGGTGGTTTTCCAACAAACGCGCGATATTTTCCTGCATACATGAGATTTAGGTTTGGATTCTTGAGTGGTACTTGGGGTAATTCGTCTCTTTTCACTGCTGGGAGAAACAGAATTGAACTTGCCCGACTTGTGGCTTCTTGTATTGCCTTTGTATACGAGACGAGAAGTTCATCCTCACTAAATGATAAAGGTCCACCCAATGCACCAACGTAGTTAAGTAAATATCTAACTATTTGACTTGCTCCGAGCGGATTCCCTGGAATTGTTTCGGAGTAAATTACTGTGGGAATCTTCCCATCTTTAAAGTGCAAATCAGCTAATTCCTGACTTAGGATCGGGGTATTTAATTCTCTATTAGTTTTAATTGTGGATTCATATGGATTGTGAAGTACTAAAAAGGCCGAGCACCCGATGCTGTTTAATGAATCACACAAATAATGTAAGACTCTGATTCCCGCGGCATTCTCACGCCAAGATGGGGTGTAAATGTAGAACAGATTATCGGCTCTTGATTGATTCATTGGTCCATCAATTAATTGAAATTTATTGTTTCAGATACAACATAGTTTGGTCTTCCTTTTACTTCTTCGTAAACTAACCCAAGATATTCACTGATGATGCCCAACATCAAGCCAAATATTCCAAGCGCCAATAACGAGATGCTCACAGCAAGGCCATAGCCAGGAAAAGGCACGCCTTCTGTGATCCATTTGTATACCAAAAGTGCAAATGAAAAAATAGTCCCTAGAAAAATCATTCCGCCGAGAATGGTAATCATTCTTAGTGGTTTGTAGGAATGTGCAAATATTCCTTTGAAGGCTAAATCCAGCACCTTCAATGTTGGAGCATTTGAGACTCCGCCAAAGCGCTCAGGACGTACCATCGGAATTCCTACAGACCTGAACCCTGTCCATGCAAACAGCCCGCGGACAAAGCGATTTCTTTCCTGCATCTCACGGACCGCCAAATAGACTTTTTTATCAACTAATCTAAAATCGGATGCGTTCTGCGGAATGCGACCATCTGTGAGTCGCCCCGCAAGCCAATAGAAAGCCCGAGAATTGAAGCGCCGGATTAAATTAGTTCCAGTTCGTTTCGTAACTATCCCGTAAATATTTTCCCACCCAAGCTCCCAATGTCGCAAAAAGTCTGAAATCAACTCAGGGGGATCTTGCAGATCAGCAGTCATAAGTACGCATGCATCCCCAGAAACATGCGAGAGCCCTGCAGTTAAACCTCCGTCCATTCTAAAGTTTCTAGACAGCTTGACGATTTTAAACCTGCGATCGTCTACGGCAATATTTTTTAGTAGCTCCCATGTTGCATCAAGTGAACCGTTTTCAACAATTACTACTTCAAATTCATATTGTGATTCGAGAACAAACAGTTGCTTCAGTCTACTTGCGAGTTCTTCGACACACGCTTCCTCATTAAAAGCTGGGATGATTACGCTAATGAGTTTCTTCACAATTCACTCCCTCTCATTGATTGCCACAAGTTTTTTTAGTAATAACCTGCAGTGAGTATCCGTCACCAGTACCAATTCGATAAGGTTTATACCCACCTAGGCTTGGAAGAATATATGTATTCGATAAATATGTGGCGTCTTTTTCGAAGCTTTTTAAGTATGAATAGAGTTGTTTTTGAGCATAAAATGGGCGCGAACCGTTGAATGAATTGGAGTGTCCATCCCACACTTCTTGCGGCACCTTCAAGAGAACGATTGATGACGGGGGATTTTTTCTAAAACCTTCGAGATCTTGCATCACACTTCTCTTAGAAGTGAAGTCAAACCAGTAAACAGCATTCCTGCCTTGTGGTTGAACATTATTATCAAGTTGAAAAACAGGCATGTTTGGGAAAACAACAGCCCCACCTTCACATGCCTTAGCGGTCACCATTTGTTCTTTAACTCTGTTAAAAATGAAATAGGTTCCTCGGTCAAATCTAAGGCCTTTGGTTAACCCTTCCGATGAAGTTACGCTCGTCTCGAAAGTGGGAGCCGTACGATAGCCCCACCAGCTATATGGTGTTTGAGCCCACACAACTGAGAGGCTGGTAAAGATCGCTAATAAGTAGAGAGTGAGGATTGCTTTCCATTCTTTATGAAAACTGACCAATCTTGTAAGCCAAGCGATCATAAATACTGATGCAAATCCTGTCGCATACCAATTAAGCCCTCCAGAACTGCCCGTAGCCCAAATCAAAGACAGGCTAAGTATGAATAGAGGTTGCCAATGTTCTCTGCCAGATTTTGAAATACTCCAAATGAAGCCAAATATTGAAAAGAAAACAGGTATAACAAATGAATGAGGGAGAGATAAATATGCAAGTTGTTTGGTGAGCAAAGCAACAAACCCAATATCACCATCCATCGAAGCCCGATATATAGTAAAAATCGAAGTTAGGAAAGTCGCAAATAAGACAGAAGGCCAAATCGAGATAGACAAGAAATAAAATTTTTGGCCTGCTTTAATTGATAATCTCTTCGAAAACTCAGTCAAAGCTGGGAATAGAACTCGATCTGCACCCACTAAGCTCAGAATAAAAAATATAAACGTAGCAAATTCTAATCGGAAAGAGAATGAGGTTCGAAGATAGCTAATCCAATTAATGAAGGTGGCCGGAAAGCCACCTTTAGCAGCTGGAGCTTCTAAAAAGAGGCTTCGGAACAGGGGTTCAAGAGCGCCCTTTGATCCAAAATAAATTACCGCTATAGCAAGTGGGATTAGAAATCCTGCACCAAGCGTAAATGCATCTTGAGCTGGCCGGAGATTCTTGCGAAATGCCAAACCTCTCAGAATCTTCACAATTTGGGATGCAAATAAAAATATTAGAAAGTAAAATACAAAATTGAATTTAGTTAGAAACGAAAGGCCTAACATTAATCCAGATAATGTTCCAAATCGATATCTTAAGACCTTACTTGAATTTTCCTGAAGTGTTTTCTGCCAAAAATAGCAACCAAGAATTAAAAAGAAAATTGCGCAGTAATTGTAATCAAACATCACTACAACTTCAGTGCTGTAAAAGAGCAATACACCCGAAAGGGTAAGAATTAATGCATAAGTCTGATCTACAACTTTTGTTAGCATGGAAAAGATTAATACCGCAATTGTTGCTGCCAATAGGACGCCAAAATATCTAAGAACTAAAAAATTCTCTCCAATCAGGCTTGCAACGAGCCAATTTATGTATGGCATCCCAGGAGGAACGATTAAATTAAAGTCTAAGTAAGGAATCTTTCCCTCTGAAAGCCATCTTGAATATACGTGCCACCAGCCCTCTGTTAATGGTGCATAGAAATTTTGTCGCCAGGCTAGTGCGAAAAAAGTCACAAAAAAAGTGATCACACAAAAGTATGGGTATATTCGATTTAAACTCGAATTTCCAAATACTTCTGAAGCCATCAAACTACTTCTTCTTTCAATTGGAATCTAGACTTTGGCACTAAAATAAAGGCTAAATAGAATAGGGTCCAACTAATAGGGACTAGATATTGTGTAAAATTTTCATAGTTCAGCCTGAATGGTAGGAAAAGCGGAGACAATGTGATTCCTGTGCAAATCAAGTAAGCATTTCCTAATGATCTATTTCCGCTTCCAATTCTCAAGTTACTAGATTTAAAGTGAATCATTACTGCAATTCCAACAAATAAATAGACTCCATAATAAGCCCAAGTCATCGCTGAGAGGAGGAATATTATTGGAATTAGAATAAAGATTGTTTCTTCTAATTTTTCTCTTCTGCTCAATAAAACTATTTTTGCTAACACTAAAAGTAAAATGAAATTTCCAATCAGGACTGTCTGTTCATCTGGGACATTCCATTTGGCCATTTCAAAAATAGATTTCAAGCCTCGTGCCAACCCTAAATTTGGTGGCCATGTTGCAGGTATTCCAGATCCATAACTTATAACGCCTTCAATATATTTAATGACTGTTTGCCTAATATCAAACCCAGAGAAGTACATAAAGCTAACTAAATAAATTGTTATAGTGGCAAAAATCAGCTTCAGAAGACTCTGTATCTGGCGAGTCATTAGGTACAGGATGGCAAATATCGCGAGTTGAGGTCTCAAGGATATTGCTATCGCCATGAATGGGATACTTCTCTTGAAGTTACCCTGGGAAATTTCGATTAGGCCTTTATATAGAAACGGCAGACTCCAAACAAGATTATTTCCACGATCTATTATTGCAATTCCCGGGATAGTCGAAATTGAAAAAATGCCTGTGATAAGTATCCTCTTTAAAAATCCTAATCTTTCTGTTGCCCACCAAATCGGTAAACTCATAGAAACAATTAGAGTAGCTATGTAAAAAGTAAGAAGAATGCCAGGTGAAGGCAAAGAAGTTAAAGTGTTAAATAAATCCATAAGGATCAAATTAAAAGGGGGATATGGAGTACCTTGATCAATCCAAAGTTTACCGTCAAGGTTTAAACCATTAATCAAGGCCCCGAAATCTCCGAAACAATGATTTCCAAAAGCTGCACCATTGAATCTCACGCAATTTGAATCCGCACCATAGAATACAAGTTGCCTCGCAATCAATACTGGAAAATAGCTTGGTATCAAAACTGCGATAATTAGGCTTAGCGGCAGTGTTAAAATCTGTGCCTTAAGGATCTTATTCGCGGCTGGGCTGTCAGTTTCAAAATTCAATTCCATTTCCTGTTTTTGTACTATATTTTTCTTGCCCGCATTATTAATATTTAGTTTCTTGTTACTCATGGCTCTGTCCTTTCCAGGACTGAAATTTCATTACTTCACTTGTAAATTTAAAGCTTGCGGTGAAGTCTAATTCTTTCTTTATCTTACTGGCATCGATTGAGTACCGTAAATCGTGTCCTAATCTGTCTTCAACAAAATCAATTCTTTCTTCCCCAAAATTAAAAGTACTCAGGATCATCTTGGCAATATCCAAATTGCAAAATTCTTCACCAGAACCAATATTGTAAATTTCGCCTTTTTTGCCAAGTTCGATAACTTTTTGTATGCCCGAGCAATGATCGTAAACATGTATCCACTCACGAATATTTGATCCGGTGCCATATATCGGTATGTTCTTGCCATTCTCAAGATTCTTGATAGAAAGTGGAATAAATTTTTCTGGATATTGATTTGGACCATAATTATTACAACAACGTGTAATCCTCGCATCTAGTCCATAAGTTTGAACATACGATCTGACGAGCATATCTGAAGCTGCTTTGCTTGCCGAGTACGGAGAATTGGGAAGTAATGGATCTGTCTCGACCGAACTTCCATTTTCGACTGATCCATAAACTTCATCAGTAGAGACATGCAAGAAAGTTTTTACCTTTTTCTTAACTGCTGCAGAGAGTAAAACTTGAGTCCCTAAGACATTTGTCCTGATAAATTCTGATGGACCGCTGATCGAACGATCAACGTGTGATTCCGCTGCAAAATGGACAATAACGACTCCCTCATCAACGCAGGAATCAACTAAATCTTCGTCGCAAATATCACCCTGAATGAAAGTAAACCTTGGATCATCAGCGATATGTTTGAGGTTCTCAAGTGATCCCGCATAAGTCAATTTGTCTAAGACTTTAACTGAATCAACAGGACCTAACTGGTCAGAAAGCAACATCCCTACATAATTCGAGCCAATAAATCCAGCTCCACCTGTTACAAGATAGTCCACGGCTCCCCCAGTTCAATCAAAAGCCTACTATTCTAATTCCATGAAGGGTGTCATTCTCGCCGGCGGAAAAGGTACGCGCCTCTATCCTTTGACTGGGGTTGTTAGCAAACAATTGCTTCCCGTATATGACAAACCATTAATTTTTTATCCGCTTTCAACGTTAATGCTTGCTGGCATTCGAGAAATCCTGATCATTACTACCCCTGAAGACCAGTCACTTTTCAAGAAAGTATTGGGATTTGGTACTGACTTGGGCATAAAGATTTCATATGCAGCTCAAGTAGAGCCAAAGGGGCTCGCTGAGGGAATTCTAATCGCAAAAGATTTTCTAGATGGTGCATCTTTTGCTTTTATTTTAGGAGATAATCTTTTCTACGGTCAGGGACTTGGTCGTGAGTTACAAAAATTCCAAGATGTGAACGGTGCTCACGTGTTTGGATATGCAGTTTCGAATCCATCTGAATATGGCGTGGCAACAATCAATGAAAAGGGTCATGTTCTCGAGCTCGAGGAAAAGCCTCAAACGCCAAAATCAAATATTGCAATCACTGGACTGTACTTCTACGACAATAAAGCTGTGGGTTTTGCCGAAAAACTCAAACCCTCCAAACGTGGCGAGATAGAGATTACGGATCTAAACAAGGTTTATCTTGAATTGGATGAGCTTTCTTGCACCATTCTCCCGCGCGGCACTGCTTGGCTTGATACGGGTTCATTCAAAGGGCTACATGATGCTGCCACTTTTGTGCGTATAACCGAGGAACGAACCGGGTTACGAATCGGTGATCCAAGAGATGTTGCAATAATTCAGGGCTGGGTAGATTAAATGTCGATCCGAATTCCCGTAATGCGTCCGTCTTTGCCAAGTTACAATGAAGTCCAACCCCTCCTTCAAAGTATTGATTCAAGTCATATCTACTCTAATAGAGGGCCATTAACTCAAGCACTAGAAAGTGAATACGCAAACTACTTAGGGATAGATCCTTCTCTAATTGTAGCAGTCGGAAATGCCACTCAAGCCCTTCAAGGTCTAATAGCCATTTCAGTTCCAGACAATTGGTATTGCCCTGATTACACTTTTTCCGCTAGTGGGCTCGCTGTCATCAACGCAAAGAAAACCCTTCACCTTTGTGATGTAGACTTAGATTCTTGGAAAATTGTTACGTCTAATTTGCGTACAATTTCTGGATCTATAGGTTTATTGCCGGTGATGCCATATGGTGCAGAAGTTTGCTTTACCGACTACCAAGAATTCTCTCACGTTATCATTGACGCG
>Ga0214917_10005963_pt1 | contig 12822 bp, 9 predicted proteins | sample LL_1208_BB_MetaG_FD_177983 | JGI IMG/M metagenome (GOLD analysis project Ga0214917, IMG submission 177983) | Freshwater microbial communities from Lake Lanier, Atlanta, Georgia, United States - LL_1208_BB | ecosystem: Environmental > Aquatic > Freshwater > Lake | place: USA: Georgia | collected... | reverse complement strand
GGAGCTAGCTCACCGACAGGAGCTTCGGAGAACACGGTTACGGTGTTGGATAACAACAAGCTGACGTTGACGGCGGTGGTCAGGACGAATGATCCAAGCCTGAATGTGGTGGGAGAAGCTGGAGTGGATCTAAGCAACTGGAACACCAACGGGGTGAGTGATACGCCTGCGGCCAGTCAGGCCAGTGTGCCCGAAGGGTGTGAGCGCCGGATCTATAGTGTGGACCGAGCCAACAGTCCTTCCAGGCAGTTCTTGAGGTTGAGGGTTACGCGTTAACGCGAGAAGCGGAAGGGGACAGTCGGGAGGGGTGGTTTAGGTGGCTGAGGGGATGCCGAGTTTGGCGCGAAGCTCGTCTGGTTTCTGGGAGTACTCAATCGCCTCCTCGGGATCGATCTTTCCGCTATTTACGAGTTGGGTGAGGTGAGCATCCAGCTGAATCATTCCGTATTTTGCTCCGGTCTGGAGCTCTGATTCGATGAGGTAGATTTTATTTTCACGGATCAGATTCGCAATCGAGGGGGTGTTGACCATGATTTCGAATCCTGCAATGCGACCGCCGCCGGTCTTGCGCATGAGGACTTGAGATATAACAGCCACGATGGAGGTGGAGAGTTGGGCGCGGATCATCTCCTTGGTGTTGGCGGGAAAGGCATCCACGATTCGGGTGATGGTTCGGGCAGCTCCGGTCGTGTGAAGAGTTCCGAAGACCAAGTGACCCGTTTCGGCAGCGGTCACGGCCGCTTCGATCGTTTCAAGATCACGCATTTCACCCACGAGGATGACATCGGGATCTTGGCGGAGGGCCCCGCGGATTGCCTCGGCAAAGCTGGTTACATCGACGTGGACTTCGCGCTGGGTGACGACGCTTTTCTTATGGGGATGATAATATTCGATGGGGTCCTCGACGGTGATGATGTGAGATTGCCGGTTTTCGTTGATCCAGTTGACCATGGAGGCAAGCGTGGTCGACTTACCTGATCCTGTCGGACCTGTAACGAGAATTAGGCCGCGGGGGCGGGTCAACAGGGCTTGGACTGCGGGGGGGAGACCGATCTTGTCCATCGGGAGAAGGCCACTGGGGATGAGCCGAAAAACGAGGCCGTAGTTTTTCTTGGCTTTCAGGATGCTGACGCGGAAACGGGCACTTTCTCCAAAAGGGATGGCAAAATCCGCACCGCCTTCTCTTTCCAGGCGCTCTAACATGTGAGGCGGGAGAATCGAGGTGGTGATCTCCTGTGTGTGTTCAGGGGTAAGGATGGGACATTCGTAGGGGGTCATTTCTCCGGAAATCCGAAGCATGGGGGCTTGACCGACTTGGAGATGAAGGTCCGAGGCGCCACGATCGATGACGGCGGCAAGAAGCAGGCTGAGATCAGGGGCGGGGGTCATGATGGGTGTTGGTAACAACGATACACCATAACCTGAACTAGACGAGTCGGGCTGGATAGGGCAACACTCTAAATAGTGAATTGGGGAATTAGAGGACCCGGAGGCAGGTTTTTTCTTAAGGCAGGAGGATGTGGTTTATTTGGATTACTGGCTTGGTGTCTGCGCCAACCCTTGTTGACGGGGGAGAATGGCATGCTGTGGGATCCATTGCCTGGGTTGGTGATTGGTCTGGCTTGGCGGGGGTTTTTACCGGGGGCGCTGGCTGCAAGTTTGGCTCCTTTGGCAGGCGGAATTTTTTCTGGTGGACCGCAGGTCGCAGCGCTGTGGGTCGAGGCTGCGACAGTTTGGATTCTCCTTCGCTCACGCCCCGTTTTGGGGGGTTCAGCGATCGTGCGGGAACTTCTCATTGTTCCCATGGCGGTGGGGGTGACGATGATCGGTGCTCTGGTGGAGCAGATACTTTCGATGAACACGCCTTTTAGCTCTGGATTCGCCACGCTTTGGATCGGGCGTGCGTTTGGGGTGATGGCGGTGGCGCCACTCGCTGTGAACTTGGGGCGTAACTTCTTTGTTCGGCTCGATCGCAGGCTCTTTTTTGGGTGGGTGCTGTTGGCAATTCTCTTGGTGGTGGTGGGGCGGGTGGCCGCGACCCCGGGTTTGGATCCGCGGGCAGGGTTGGCACTGGGGTTGATTCCGATTGTGATCCTGTTTTGGCAGGCGATGCGCTTTGGTGTGACTGGGACATCGTTAGGCTGTTTTTTGGTCGCACTACTTGCGGGGTTGGGCTGGGTAGACGGCAATGCGGGTCTTCTCTCCTTCCATCCCGGAGTGTTGGCTCTGGGTCTGACAGCGGTCTTAGGGACGGCGCATGGGATGGCCGCGCTACGGGATGAGCGGGAGGAGATTCGGGGATGGACCGATGCGGCGGCGCGGATTCAACAGATTGTTTTTTGGCGGTGGCAACGGGGAAGCGGAATCGAGTGGGATCGCCCCGAGGCTGCCCGGCAGATCGGTCTTGTGGGTGGGCGAAGGGGATTCAAGGCGGCACACGGGTGGCAGGAACCTTCCTCTTGGCCTGCACCCGAAGAGGTGGTGAAGACGGTTCTCATCGATATCCGTGATCCATCGGGCGGGGCAAGAAAGCTGGAGTTGGCGGGAAAGATTGAATCCCACGATACCGATGGACGTCCTTCAGTCGTCTTCGGTACAGCGGTGGATGTGAGCGTGAGAGAGGAGGCTCGAGGTCAACGGGAGCGGTTGTTACGAAGGGAGGCAGAACTGCGCACCTTGCGCTCGCAACTTCATCCTCATGTGATTTTCAATGCGCTGAACCGGATTGCCTCGCTGACTATGTCGGATCCCGAGGCAGCGCGGGATCTGCTGGTGCGGCTCAGCCGTTTATTACGGGCATCACTGCTGGCGGGTGAGAAGAGGGAGACCACGTTGGTGGAGGAGTTGGCTTTGATTCGGGATTATCTGCAGCTGGAGGGCGCGGGGTACGGCGAGCGGCTGCGGTTTCGGGAGGAAATTAAGGGGGAGAAAAATATGGAAGGAATTCCGCCTCTGTCACTTTTTTCAATCGTGGAGGGGGCGGTGCGACGCGGTGTGGGGATGAGGAAGGAAGGGGCAACGATTACGCTGAGCCAACCTTCGGAGCGGGTGTTGCGGGTGCAGGTGGAGCCATCGGTACTGGGCGGGGAGGCGGAGTTTCCCGAATGGCCCGATCCGGTGTGGGTGGAGAGATTGGCGGTAGAGCAACCCCAGCGGGCGCAGATTGTGGCGGAGCGGAATGGGGATGGATCGGTGAAGTGGGTGGAGTTAAAAGTGGGGGTGGCATGAAGCTGCGTGTGGTGGTGGCGGATGACGAGGCGCTCGCGAGGAAAGAGCTACGCCGTTTGCTGACGAAGGGGCATCCAGAGGTGGAGATTGTGGGCGAGGCGAAGGATGGTGATGAAGCGGTGGAGTTGATTCAAAAGGAGGCACCGGATCTGGTCTTTCTGGATATTCGGATGCCCGGTAGGGACGGGTTTGGGGTGTTGGATGCGTTGGAGCCGCCGATGCCTGAGATCGTTTTCTCGACGGCGTATGACCAGTTTGCGGTGGATGCGGTGAGGCGTGGCGCGTTGGATTATTTGCTGAAGCCGATTGCGCCTGAGGATTTGGCCAACGCAGTGAAGCGGGCAAATGAGAGGAAGGCGGCTCGGCTGCCGGATGGGGAGGATGGAAACGGGAAGCTGGGTCCAGGGGATCGGGCGTATTTCCGGGATGGGAAGGCCGCCTTTTTGATCGAGATCGGAAAGGTGAAGTGGTTGGAGGCGGAGGGAAACTATACGCGGGTGGTGATGGATGGAGCGAAGCCGCTGGTGCGGCGTCCGTTGAAGTACTTTGAGGATCGGCTGGATCCTGCACATTTCTTCCGGGCGAACCGGAAACAGATTGTGGGACTGGGGGTGGTGAAGGGGACGAGGCCGGTGGATGGGGGGATGATTGAGTTGGATCTGGGGGAGGGGGGGAAGGTGGAGGTTTCACGGAGACAGACAAGAGCGTTTCGGGAGGCATTCAGGCTTTAGGCTGAGAGACTAGGGGTTAAGGGCTGGTTGGTAGAAGGCGAGAGGTGGAAGGTTTGAGGTGGAAGTGTCGTGGGCTGAAGCGCTACTTCATGAAAAAGGACGAAGAAAAGAAAGGTATTCTTTCCGCCTACCTCCTCCTGCCTGCTCTTCTATTCAAGAGTTTTTGTGCCTTATTATTAATACTTTAAAGAAAAAATATCCCCTTTGGGATAGGGACGAAGTGTCATAAAAAAGTGACAAAGTAATCAAGAAACCTTTGGAAAATCAGAGAGGTAGGGTCTAGCGTTAATACTATGAAAAGGTGGCGATGGCACTGGACAAGAATCTTGTTTGTTCTGGTGATTTCGCAGGTGGTTCAGATGTATTTCTCAACCGATGTTATGGCTCAGTTGAATGCGGATGCGTCAGCTTCTAGGGAAGTTAATGCAGCAACCAATAAACTCACTTTCCGTGTAAGTGCTGTTGTGATTTGAATATGAAAATAACAAAAGGACTTTTGGTGCTCTTTGTTCTTATGTCGTCCCTAGCAGTAGCAGAAGTCTTGCAATTCGAAATGGCAGCAGAGAAGAAACCCAAATATGACGATGGAAACTACTGGGTATATACTTATCTTGGAAAAACGAATTCAATTACTGTTCCGGACGGAAAAAGTCTGACAATAATAAATTTCTTTTTCGAGAGGTTTTATTCTGCGCAAAGTGGAAATGCGGTCAATAAGATCAATGTACGGTACGGGTCTTCTACAAATAGTATAAACAACTATGTTTGGGGGAGTAATTACTCTTCATACCAATCGCCAGAGGGCAAAAGCTTTATAGGCCCCTGTTTTGTTGAGTTGATATTAGAGGACAGTAGGATGCATTGGATTCAAAAAAGCAACTCCTGGGATCCTGCCTGGGATCCTGAAGGCGCATATGCACTTTGGAGATGTGAATTAACGGATCGTCAGAAAGATGCGGTAAGTTCAAGTTTAATCCCTGCTTCCTCAATCGTCGTCCCATCCAACGCAGTAGGTGATGTCGATGTGTTGCTTGAGCAGAGCAACGATATGATTACGTGGACCCAGTGCCTGCCGGGTACTTACAACGCCTCAACCCAGAAACGTTTCTTTCGTGTGAGGGCAGTGGAGAAATAAAAATGAATAGAGCTTTAATAAAATGCTTAGCCACTCTATTATTAGTTTCCCTAAATAACAGATCCCTGGCTGATGTTACAACTGAGATTGTGAGAAACGGAGATACGGTAGGTCCATCCGCTAGCATGTATTACAGAAATGGGACAACGAAGCAGTTAGTGCTTCCAGCTGGAAAGACGATGCAGGTTCTTGGAGTCAACCGTACTCCATACACAGATCCTGGAAATAGGTGTAGCACTCCATTTATCAATGCCGTCGTTGAGGGTTCTACAAATAAACTAAGTATTTGGTACGGTTCATCATCGTCACTCGGTAGCTTAGTTTGGAATGGGCCGATTCGTGGTCCGCTTACAATAGAGTACGGGCTTTTACCTTCGCTTGCTTCAGGTATGACGCCTATCCCAATTACAGAGGCCATGTTCATCTTTGATATTCAGGAGAGTGAGTCGGCGACAAGTAGTTCCACCTTCATAAGCTCATCCTCGGTAGTCGTCCCGTCCAACGCAGTAGGTGATGTAGATGTATTACTAGAGCAGAGCAACGATATGATTACCTGGACCCAGTGTTTGCCGGGTACCTACGACGCCTCGACTCAGAAGCGATTTTTCCGTGTGAGAGCGGTGGAGAAATGAACAAGATGAAAAATAAAAAATATTGGGTAGCTCTGTTTTGCCTGGTTGGACTAGCCCATGTTTCAGATGCGCAAGAATATGTTTCCTTTAATAGTGTTTCGAACAGCAACAATTATATTTCAATTCCTTCGGGCGAATCCTGGAAATTAATATCCTATTCAGTAAATACTACGAGCTCAACGGAGGCCTTCGCTATCTGTTCCGCAACCAACAACTTTAATACGCGAATATCTTCTCTTTACGGTACTGATAATAGGCTTTACGTGTCGGAAGGACCAAATCTCGCCGCTGGCAGCATCTTATGTGGTCCATTGTACGTATACCTTGTAAACGGCAGCCAATATCTTCTTACCTTTCAAAAAATCAAAGTATCACCGATGTTGAGTGCCACAGCTGTGGTTATCCCCACATCGGCTGCGGGTGATGTAGATGTTAAAATGGAGCAGAGCGCGGACAATGTGACTTGGACGGAGTGTTTGCCGGGTACTTACAACTCATCGACGGTGAAGCGATTCTTCCGTCTCCGAGCGGTGGAGAAATAGACGTGAAGCGCCTCCTCTTAATGCTGGTGTTGTTCATAAGCTCTGCATCTATCCATGCACAATACGTAAGTATTACCAAAGAAAACAATGGCACAAACACTCTAATTGTTCCGAGTGGTGAATACTGGCAGCTAGTCTCTGCATCAATTATTCATAACACAAAAAGCACATTTCCGTTTTATTCAACAACTAACATAAGCGACAGCACTTATCTTGGGGCTATATATGCAACCTCAGGAGCCCTCGTCAGTATGGAGGGCGCGCCGTCCTATCAGACTTATGCATATGTCGGTGCAGTAATCCCGGGTCCTGCCTATCTAAAATATCTGGACGGCTGTACGTCCTATTGCCTGACATTCAAGAAGCTCTCTTTAGGAAGTACGAACGCTATATCTGCTACTAGTGTTGTTATCCCCACCTCCGCCATAGGTGATGTAGACGTGAAGCTAGAGCAAAGCGCAGACAATGTGACTTGGACGGAGTGTTTGCCTGGAACCTACAACTCCTCAACGGTGAAGCGGTTCTTCCGTCTGCGGGCGGTGGAGAAATGAAGATGCGACTCTTTTCTTATCTGACCTTACTACTGTTGTTATGCTCCTATGCGTGTTCTCAAAACATAGAGACTATTACAAAGAGCAAAACAGTAATACTCCCCCAAGACTATTCTGCAGGAATACCTGAGTATTATATCCCTGAAGGAACGTCCATATGCCTTTCCGTGCTTAACGGCTATGGCTTTTATCCATATATCAACAAAACATCTTTTCTTAGCAGGACTAACGAAACTCAAATTACAAACTTATCTCAGTGGACTGCAAGTACGTTGATCAAAGCTGATGTAAGTGTCGGCTCTCTTGACTCGTTCAAAAACTTCAACCTTAGTGGGCCTGTATACCTAAAAATGCTTCCGCGTGACTATGGTGATTCACCCCGTCCCTGTGGATTCACCATTGTTGTGCAATCCCAAGTTCAAGCATCAGTGGGAACTAATTCCCCGACGGTTAATCCAAACACTGCGGTGGTTATTCCCTCTACGGTGAACGGAGACGTAGAAGTTGTTCTCGAGCAGAGCCAAGATGGAGTGACGTGGACGCAGTGTCTCCCGGGAACCTACAACGCCTCGACAGTGAAGCGATTCTTCCGTCTGCGAGCGGTGGAAAAATAAACATGCGAGCTATTCATCTAATCTTTTTTCTAACGACTCTTCTTGTGACCCTGTCTCCAAGCTGGGCACTGGATAAGTCTGTCTTTGGAGCTGAACTCATGTCGATCGAAGTCCCCGCTACCCCCAGTGAGATCAATCTTGTTGTCGAGCAGAGTAGCGATCTTGTCAACTGGACCGCTGTCACCCCCGGTACTTTCAACGGCTCGACTAAGAAACGATTCTTCCGCTTGAGGGCAGTGGAGAAATAACAAGAACCACATGAAACCCTTCCGCATCCTACTTCCTGCGATCCTAGCCTTGAGCTGGGCAGGGGCAGTGCGGGCGGACCTCGAATCCTTCGCCTACCTGACCCCCTCCTATCCAGCCACGCTGGCGGAGGGACAGTCTCTGGCGTTTCCATTCTCTAACCTCCAACTCTACGGCAGCACCACCACCGCCTTTGGCAACTATGCCAAGGGGTCGCTCGAGTATACGATGGGGGATCGGGCCCGGCTCGATGTAAAGTTCTACGACTCGGCCTTGGATGCAGTGTTGGGGAACGCGGCCCGATCGGTCACGCTCGACAGTACCGGTTCGGGAGTGAAGGAGATCGCCTTCCTGCCGTTCGCCCCTGAGTTTTCTCCGCAGGGCTGGATGGATCGGGAAGGGGTGCTCACGGTCACGGTCACGCGCGGCACGGTAACAGTGCACAAGCTGGGTGCGGTGGTGGTGAAAGATTCCCTGAAGTACACGGGGGACAGCTCGCAGTCGCAGTACCTCGATTCCGATGGGGATGGTTTAAGCGATGCCGAGGAGGCGACGAGGGGAACCAATGCCAGCTTGAAGGACACCGACTCTGACGGCGTAACGGACGGTCGCGAGGTGGCTGATGGAACCAATCCCACTAACGCGAACTCGTATAATAATCTCAGCAAAAACTTGGTGGCTTACTATCCGTTCAACGGGAATGCAAACGATGAAAGTGGGAATGGGAACCATGGAACGGTGAACGGTGTAACGATTGGGGAGGATCGGCACAGCCGATCACATAGCTCTTATTTGTTTAATGGAACCAGCTTCATTCGTATCGCTAACAGTGAAAGCCTTTCCTTGGGCACAAACGATGTCTCAGTTTCCGCCTGGATTAAAACCTCTAGCAGACCATCCGCTTATATTTATTCTGACGACTCAGATAACCATCGGCCTGGGTTTGAACTAACTCTGACTGGCTCAGTTGCATATTACGAGATGTCATCCTCTTCTCAAGGGTGGTCGTATGGGGATGGGGCTAAAAACATCGCAAACAATGCGTGGCATCACGTGATTGTTACCTTCAAGAGAGGTGGGCTTGTCAGTCTTTATGTGGACGGAGTTCTTGACGTTTCAGAGGAGCTCAACCCTCTGATTACTAGTGTGTCTAACTCGGTTGATTCTCGAATTGGCATGAGCCCTGATGGGTATCATGGTTTTGTCGGGAACATTGATGATCTTCGGATATATAGCCGTGCTTTATCGGCGGCGGAAGTGGCGCAGTTGTACGGGCAGGAAATAGATCCGGCCGCATCGGTCTCGGATATATTGGCTCGGTGGGATTTCTCGGGTGGGCTGGTGCCGACGATGACGGCGACTGGGATCTCGGCCAACAGTGTGAGTGTAGTGGGGGCGAATCCGATTTATCCACCCGTTTACACGGGAAATCCATCACCCGCGGCAGAGGCGAGGGCGTGGTTGGGTGGTCGGGATAACGGTCGGTACTACACCTTCCGGGTCACCAATAATCTGACCAGTGCGGTGCCGGTGACCAGAATCCGAATGGATCTAAGGAACGAAAGTCCAGGAATCGGACCGACCGGATTTGCGGTGATGAGCAGTGCGGATAACTATGCCAGTGACGTGGCGACTGGGACGTTAGACTGGTCGACCCGGGCGTGGGTGAATGTGAACGCGAAGATGAACACGGTGTTGCAGCCGGGGCAGGCGCTGGAGTTTCGGGTGACGGGTTGGGGGGCGAACAGCATTCCGCCTCAGGGCGGTCATCTGATCATGGACAACGTGGTGGTGATGGGCGGGGCGAGCGATTCCGATGGCGACGGCCTAACCGATGCGTGGGAGATGGGATATGGGAGATATGAACTCATCCGGGGAGATCTGACGTGGACACAAGCCAAAGCAGCTGCTGAGGCAAAGGGTGGACATCTCGGTACGATTACGAGTTCATCCGAATACGATCAGATTGGTTTGGTGGTGGGGCCCAACCCAGGTGGAGCGCAGGCTTGGTGGATTGGGGCTTCCGACGCCCAAGTTGAGGGTAGTTGGCAATGGGTTACGGGTGAGGTCTGGTCCTACCAATCCTGGTATCCCGGCGAGCCAAATAATGGAACTATCAGCAACGGCAATGAGGACTATGGCCTTATTGTGAACGTCAATTGGCGGCTATGGAATGATGCAGCCGATCAGGTAAACTCAGGAAATACGATCGGATATTTATTCGAAAACGGCTACCCGACCGATCCGCTAAAAGCCGACACGGACGGGGACGGAGTGAGTGACAAGACAGAAACCTTAGCTGGCACGGATCCGAACAGCGCTACCTCTCTTCCTGACACGCAAGCTCCGCTGATTACCCTGACGGGGGCCAACCCGCTGGAGATCTATAAGGGAGTGACCTTCACCGATCCGGGGGCGATGGTGACGGACAACAAAGACGCCACGAGAAGCATTACTGGAAGTGGAGCGGTGGACACGGCGGCGGTAGGGATTTACACCCTGACCTACACCGCCACCGACGCAGCTGGAAACTTGGCTTTGCCGGTGACGCGAACGGTGAACGTGGTGCTGGATCCTGCGGCCGATGAGGACGGAGATGGACTAACGAACGGGACGGAAATTTCCGGCGGGACGAATCCTTATCAGAAAGATTCAGACAGTGACGGCGTGACGGATCCGAAGGAGTTGGCAGACGGTACAAATCCGAACGATGCGAACTCGTACAGCAACCTAAGCAAGGGGCTGGTTGCGTATTATCCCTTCAATGGGAATGCCAATGATGAAAGTGGAAATGGGTATCACGGAACTGTCTTTGGGGCTACCCAAGTCCAAGGTGTTGGTGCGCAACAGGATTTCGGATACCGATTTGTTGCTGCTAACGATTGGATTAAGTCACCAGTGGGAGCCTTAGGATTATCGTCTGATTACACGCTCAGCATCTGGTCCAAGGTCGATGACTTCAATGCGGGTACCGGCGGGCAGATGTCTTTGTTGAGCGGGAATCGTGGAATGCTGAATCTCGCGATTTGTGGATTTCCGAACGACGGAACGGATAATGCAAAGCGGGTATCCTTTTATATGTTCCAAGAAAATCCATTCACACAAGTTCCTCCTGGGAACTTATGGTCTAGCCAACAATTGGATTCAGGCTTTTGGTATCACATCGTGGTTCAGAGGTCAGGTTCGACCTATAGCATCTTTGTTGATGGGGTCCTTAGCGTTGCATTGACGGATTCGAGATCCCTCGTGTTGGACGATTCCTATATTGAGATCGGTAACGCGTTCCGGTCGGCTCCCAAGACTTCTTACTACCACGGAAGTTTGGATAACTTTCGTATCTATGACCGGGCTTTGTCCGTGCAGGAGATTGGACAACTCTACCAGCAAGAAGCCACCACTCTCGACTCCGACGGAGACGGTCTAACCGATGCGTGGGAGAGGGGATATGGAAGATATCAGATCGTGCCGGGGAGTTTTACCTGGGAACAGGCGAAGGCGGATGCGGAGACGAGGGGCGGGCATTTGGCGACGATCACCAGCGAGCAGGAGAACCAATCCTTATTAAATCTTTTTTCCGGTTTGGCCGACGGTTCGGTCCGGCCTTGGTTGGGAGGTACAGATGCGGTCCAAGAAGGGAACTGGGGGTGGGTAACCGGAGAAACTTGGAATTACTCCCGCTGGGCTCCGGGAGAACCCGATAATGCTGAAGGGACTCAGCACTACTTGTGGACGGGAATTCCTTATCACGGATCCTCCAACCAGCTTTGGGACGACTATGAGAACGAATGGAAGTATCCCATTTATCAGACCGGATATCTTCTCGAATTTGGCTATCCGACAGATCCGGCGAAGGCGGATACGGATGAGGACGGGGTGAATGACAGCCTTGAAACGGTGGCTGGTACGGATCCCAATGATCCTGCCGTCTATCCGGTCTATAATACGATTTCATTGGCTGGTGTTGCTAACACCAGCTTGGCGGATCCATATGCGACATTTGGTTCGAATTGGCCCTTTCATGGTTTTCCTTACGGGAATTCCACGATTCTTGCTGGTGTTCCTTTCAACATCCCATCTAGCGGCAATAATGTGTGGGCTGGGTCCAAAGTTGCGCCCACTGGACCAGTTTTAATTACGCTTTCAATGAATGTTCCGAATATCCGCGGTCTTGGCACGCTCATGAACACGGATTGGGGGCAGTCCAGTGGTTCTTATGCATCGATTCAATTTAATTTTTCTGATGGGTCGAGTTACGATCGTCCATTATATAGCAATCAGGACATTCGTTCCTACGATGTCCAAGGTGGTTGGGCTAGCCAGATCAATGGGACGAGCACTGTCCTTGCCTTCCGATTGAATTCCACATCCAATCCAATTCTCGATCGACAATATTTCGATCTTGTCTCCGTGGGGCATGGGGGGAAGACCCTCACCTCGGTGGTGTTGAGAGACAATGGCGGTAACTACATCGATTCACCAACTGCACAGAGGTTGTTCTTTGCAGGAGCCACTGCCGTCAGTCTTCCTGTGAACGACAATATCGCGCCTCAAATTACCCTGACAGGAGCCAATCCGCTGGAGATATACAAGGGTGCCACCTTCACCGATCCGGGGGCAACGGTGACGGACAATAAGGACGCAACGAGGATGATCATGGGTAACGGGACTGTGGATGCTTCTTCTGTGGGGATTTATACGCTGACCTACACGGCAACCGATGCGGCGGGGAATCTGGCCGTGCCGGTGACACGGACGGTGAACGTGGTCCTCGATCCGGCGGCGGATGAGGATGGGGATGGTCTGACGAACGGATCAGAACTTTCGGGAGGAACGAACCCATATCAGAGAGATTCCGACGGGGACGGGGTGAACGATCCGGTGGAGATTGCAGATGGGACAAACCCGAACGATGCGAACTCTTACAACAGCCTGAACAAGGGTTTGGTGGCTTACTATCCGTTTGACGGAAATATGTTGGATGCTTCTGGCAATAATCGACATGGCATCCGGCAAGGAGGTGGTTTTGGCGAGAATCGACAAGGCGAGTCTGCCAAAGCCTTGAGTTTCAATGCCGCAGCGCAGTATGGAAGAATCCCCATAGGAAGTGATCTTCTTTCCGGAGATTTTACATTATCTGCTTGGG
>Ga0214917_10005962_pt1 | contig 12824 bp, 8 predicted proteins | sample LL_1208_BB_MetaG_FD_177983 | JGI IMG/M metagenome (GOLD analysis project Ga0214917, IMG submission 177983) | Freshwater microbial communities from Lake Lanier, Atlanta, Georgia, United States - LL_1208_BB | ecosystem: Environmental > Aquatic > Freshwater > Lake | place: USA: Georgia | collected... | reverse complement strand
TCGCTCGCCCGACACGAGGGCATCCTCTACCTCATGGGGCTGGAAACGCTCTCCGACAAGGCCGCCGCCTCGCTCCGGTCGAGCCCCGGGGCCCGGCTGCCGGCGCGGTTCCGTCCGCAGGCTGCGGCACAGCCGCCGGCGGCCGCCCCGCTCGACGCCCCACCCGCTCCTCCCGCCGATCATCAATCGGAACGCACCAAGGAACTCATCGCCGCCGGCCGGCCCATCGATGCCGGCAAGCTGGAGATCGAGAGCCGCTTCCACCTGGCCAGGCCGATGTGGAGCTACGACGGCCTGGAGACGCTCAACGAGGCGTGGGCCGAGGAGGCGGTCGACGAGGCCGAGAGAGACCGGCTCAACCGGGTGCGGGAGTTCAGTCCGGCCTGGTGGCGCGAGATGGAGTATCGCTACGGGATGCATCCGCCGGTGCCGGAGAGCCGCCAGGATTTCACCGTGGCCCTCGGGCTCCTCCGCACGCAGGCCAACGTCGTCGGCGGCAGCGCCCCCGGCATGGTCTCCAGTTGCCGCCTCTGCCATTCGACGATGCTGTTCACGAAACCCGATCCCCGCGATCCCGAGCCGCGGTTCGCCGAGGGCATCCCGAACGCGTTTCTCGACTTCGAGCGGTTCCACCAGAACGTGGCGACCTCCGGCGGCACCAGCCCGGGATTTCTGTTCGCGAAGAACCTCCCGCGCTTCTTCGTCGATTCGGCCGACTTCTTCGGCATCCTCGTGCCCGTGGTGCGGCCCGACGGGATCAAGCCGAGCCTGCTCCGCTACGACAAGTTCTTCGTGGCCGACCACGGGAGCAGCTACACGAAGAGGATCGAGGGACAGGTGCCGCTGATCCCGTTCCTCAAGCCCCAGCCCTGGACCAACTACAAGTACAAGATCGCCGGCACGGAGGGCCAGGGTGTCTACGTCGACGGGGGCTTTGCCGGCAACGTCGCCGATGTGACCTATGCCATGGCCATCAGTCGCGACCACCTCGGTGCCGATTACGCCGAGGCACGCGAGACCTTCCGGCAGTGCGTGCCGGAATACTTCAAGTCGCTGTCCACGCCGCGGTATCCCTTCATCGCCGACGTGAGCGAGAAGAAAGCGGATGCCGGCCACGCAGTCTTCAGGGAAACCTGCGCCCGCTGCCACGGCGAGTTCACGAAGACCGGGCCGAAGGTCTACGAGCTGGTGCACTTCCCCAACGCGCTCGTGGATCAGGAGGAACTCGGCACCGACCCGCTGCGGATCACCGGCGTGTTCGACATGAACGCGGAGGAGAAGAAGCGATTCCTGAGCGGCAAGGTGACGATGACCCACAGGTACGTCGCGCCGCCGCTCGTCGGCATCTGGGCCCGCGGTCCGTATCTGCACAACGCGTCGGTGCCCACGGTGTACAACCTGCTCAAGTCGTCGACCCGGCCACGCAAATACTCCATGCGGCCCACCAGCACCGATCCGGAGAACTACGACCAGGCCCGCATCGGCTGGAAGTTCGTCGATGAATCGGCGAAGAGCCACCAGCAGATTCTGGAGCAGATCGAGCGGGAGCCGTACGTCCGCGTGTTCGACCCCGACTGGCGGTCGCCGGAGCAGTGGGAGGCCCTCCGGCAGGCGCTCGCGAACGTCAAGAACGTGAAGGTCGACCCGACCAGGCCCGAACTCTACACCGGCATGCTCAACACGGGCCACACCTTCGGCGACGATCTCACGGAGGAGCAGCGGCTCTCCGTGCTCGAGTTCCTCAAGTGCCTGTAGACGCCGCCGGCGCCGCCGCAGCGGCTCCGGGTGTCTGGTGGGAAGGTTCTGGCGGCGATTCGCCAGAGCCTCGCACGAGGTGCCGTGCCCCTCGCTCGGCGGCCGGGCAGCGACGCTCCAGACCCGGTGGCTCGTGCCGGCCGACCTGACGACCCCGCGGCGGTTGGCCCGCGACCGCTTCACGACGCCGTGCCGCGTCCGGTTTCGGGGCTGAGGGATGCGGGCGGCAGTGGCGTCCACCGGTCGAAAGTCGCCGCCTGCCCGTGGAGCTGCCCAGCCGCATCGATCAGGTTCCAGACGATCGCCCGCTCGATCCGGAAGCGGCGCCCGGACCGCGAGATGCGAATGCCGGAATAGTCGTCGACGTAGCCGTCGCGACGGGTGCGGTCGAGCAATCGGGACCGTTCGTCGCGATGCACCGGCTCGGCGGTGAGCCGCGAAGGCGTCTGCACGAGCGCCGCCCAGTCCATCTCCCAGAGCGCCAGCGCGGCGGCGTTGCCGTAGTTGAGGACCGGATCAGCCTCCGTGCCATGGGAGACCACGACGCAGGGCGCCTCGAACAGCCGCCGCGCCTGGTCGGCCGCGGGGGCATCGCGGGGGATCAGGTCGCGGCCGAGGAACCTGGAAAACGAGTCGAGCAGCACCTGCACGTGCTCGATCTGCGGCGCAGAACGCCACGGCGCGTCGGTGGATGTCATCGTCGCACCGCCCGGGCCAGAAGCCGGCGGCCCCACTCGGGGCACCACTCGATGAGCCCCGCCAGCAGAGCGGCCTTTCGCGGCACGACCAGTTCGCTCGTGCGGCGACGGCAGGCGGCGAGCACCTGCCCGGCCAGCCTGTCGGGGTCGATCTGCGGGAGGGCCCGCGTGCCGCCCGGGCGGAGTGCCTCGGCGGGCAGGCCGCATCGCTCGACGTCGGCGGCATACCGGTCGGCGGCGTCGGCCGCCCGCGGGTCGTCGTCGGCGCGGCGGATGGGGCCCGGCGAGACCAGGAGCACGTGGGCTCCGCGCGGCGCCATCTCCAGCCGCACCGCATCGACGTAGGCGGCCAGCGCCGACTTCGCCACGCTGTAGGGTCCCATGAACGGCGTGACGAGCTTTCCGGCGAGGCTGCCGATGTAGACCAGATGCCCGCGGGCGGCCGCCACCTCGTCGGCGACGGCCTGCGTGATCTCGACGGCCGACGAGACGTTGGCGTCGAAGTACGCGCGGAGTTCATCCGCGTCCGTTTTCAGGATCTCCCCCCTGCCCGACCGTCCCACGCAGAAGAAGAGATCGTCGACACCTCCCAGCATGCGGAGCGCCTCCCCGACCACGCGGCCGGCTTCGCCGGGGCGGGACAGATCGGCCGCGATGCCCCGCATCCGGTCGTCCGCCGCGCGGCCGTCGAGGGCCTGCCGGACGCCCTCGCTGGAGCGGCCCACGACCAGCACGCGGGCTCCGGCGGCGGCGAGGTGCCGTGCCATCGCGAGGCCGAAGCCGGCCGTGCCCCCCGCCACGATCACCCGCCGGTCATGCCACGTGCGTGTCGTCATCGCGGGCAGTCTAACGCAAACGTCGGCGCGTGCAGTATCATGCGAGCCCCTCCCCGTCCGCACCTCCCCGCCCCGCCCGCCCCGCCAAGGACGCCAGCGATGTCGCTCTCCCCGCCGACTCCCTCCGCGATCGTCCGCACCAAGATCGTCGCCACCATCGGCCCCGCCTGCCGCGACGAGGCGGGCCTGCGCGGTCTGGTCGATGCCGGCGTCGATGTTTTCCGGCTCAACATGGCCCACGGGTCGCTGGCGGAACACCAGGAGACGCTCGAGCGGGTGCGGCGGGTCGCGGAGGCCGCCGGCCGGCAGATCGGGGTGCTCGTCGACCTCGCCGGCCCCAAGATCCGCCTCGGCGAGATCGCCGGCGGGTCGCAGGAGTGCGTCGCGGGAGCCGTGTTCAAGTTCATCCGCGGCACGGAGAGCGGCAGGCCCGATGAGTTCACGACGACCTACGAACGGCTCGTCGACGAGTTGTCCGTGGGCGACTCGGTGATGCTGGCCGACGGCACGATCAGCCTCGTGGTCGAGGAGCGCTCCCCGAACGAGGCCCGCTGCCGTGTGGTGCAGGGCGGGCTGATCCGCAGCCGTCAGGGGGTCAACCTGCCGGGCGTGAAGCTTTCGGTGGCGGCGATGAGCGCCGCCGACTGGCAGCACGCGGAATGGGCGGCGGCCGCCGGCGCCGACTTCGTCAGCCTGTCGTTCGTACGGAGCGCCGTCGAGGTGAAGCTGCTCAAGGAACTGCTGCGGACCCGCGGCTCGAAGGCCCGCGTCGTCGCCAAGATCGAGAAGCGGGAGGCCATCGACAACCTCGATTCGATCGTCGAGGCCGCCGACGCGGTGATGGTGGCCCGTGGCGACCTCGGCGTGGAGATCGACGTGGCCAGCATGCCGATGATGCAGAAGCAGATCATCCGCGCCTGCCAGCGGTTTCAAAAGCCCGTGATCGTGGCGACGCAGATGCTCGACAGCATGCAGCATTCCCGGCGGCCTACCCGGGCGGAGACCACCGACGTCGCCAACGCCATTCTCGACGGCGCCGACGCCTGCATGCTCTCCGGCGAGACGGCGATCGGCGAGCACCCGCGGCTGGTGGTCGAGATGATGCGGCGGATCGCCAGCGCCACGGAGAAACAGTATCTGCGGGATCGCAAGCAGTTCGTGGAGGACGCCCTGGGACGGGCCCGGGGGTCGGTGTCGGCCGGGGAGTTCCTGCCGGCGCCCGAGTTTCTCGTCGACGGCCTGCACCCGATCACGCAGGCGGTGGTCGATGGAGCCAGCCGCATCGCCGCCGAACTCGACGCCAAGCTCGTGGTGGTGGCCAGCAAGAGCGGCGTGACGGCGATCGCCCGGTCGAAGCGCCGCGGTGCCGTGCCGACCGTGGGCGTGAGCGACGATCCCGCCACGCTGCGGCAGATGTCGCTCTACTGGGGCGTCACGCCGCTGGCCGCGGCCGAGGGGGGCGACATCAACCGGCTGCTGGAGCACGTCAGCGGCTGGGGCCGCCGGGAGGGACGGCTCCAGCATGGCGACCGCATTCTGCTCGTGGCAGGACACGGATTCGGCACCGGCGGGCACAACATGGCCCTCGTCCACGAAGTGTGAGCAGCCAAACGGGGCATCGAGTCATGAGGAGAAGACGATGAAGAAGAAGTGCGTGCTGGCGTATTCGGGAGGTCTCGACACCTCGGTGATCCTGGGATGGCTCATCGATCAGGGCTACGAGGTGATCGCGGTCTACGTCGACCTGGGCCAGCCCTGCGAGGATCGCGAGGCGACCCTCGCCAAGGCGCGGACCTGCGGCGCATCGAAGGCGCTGATCGTGGACGTCCGCGAGGAGCTCTGCCGCGACTTCGCCTTCCCCGTCATGCAGTGGCAGGCCCGCTACGAGGGCACCTACCTCCTCGGCACCTCGATCGCCCGGCCGCTGATCAGCAAGGTGTGCGTGGAGATCGCCCACGCCGAGGGGGCGACCGTCTACGCCCACGGTGCCACCGGCAAGGGCAACGACCAGTGCCGGTTCCAGCTCGCCGCCGAGGCGCTCGACCCTGCGATCAAGGTGCTCGCCCCGTGGCGGATCCCCGCCTTCCGGGAGCGGTTCCCCGGCCGCCAGGAGCTCATCGAATTCTGCGAGGCCAAGCACATCCCGGTGAAGGCGTCGAAGGGCAAGCCCTACAGTTCCGACGAGAACTGCCTGCACACCAGCTACGAGGCCGGACTGCTCGAGGAGCTTTCGACCGACGGGTTCGGGCTGGTCGATTTCGGGATGACGGTCTCGCCCCAGTCCGCGCCCGACACCCCGGAGACGGTGCGGCTCGACTTCGAGTCGGGTGTCCCCGTGCGGGTCAACGGCCGGGCACTGGCGGCGCACGAGATGGTGCTGGCGCTCAACGAGATCGGCGGCCGTCACGGCATCGGCCGGACCGACATCGTGGAGAACCGGCTGGTGGGGATGAAGAGCCGGGGTGTCTACGAGGCGCCGGGCATGACGCTCCTCTACGAGGCGCATCGGCTCGTCGAGCAGATGACGCTCGACCGCGACCTCGTGCACCTCCGCGACCGGCTCTCGCCCGAGGTGGCGGAGATGGTGTACTACGGGTTCTGGTACGTGGCCAAGATGGACGCCCTGATGGCGTTCATCCGCGAGGCGCAGAAGCCCGTCACCGGCACCGTGGAGTTGAACCTCTACAAGGGCAACATCCTCGTGAAGAGCCGCCGGAGCGAGCAGAGCCTGTACGATGCGGCGATCGCGTCGATGGAGGGGGGCGGCTCGTCGTACGACCAGACCGACGCGGAGGGCTTCCTGCGGATTCTCGGCCTGCCGTCACGGGTGCAGGGACACGTCCGGCCGCGGCGGTGATGTCGTGACGAAAGCGCGGGTCGTCGCGGGCACGGTCCTGCTGTTGGCAGCCTGCGATGCGAGGCGGCCGGCCTCGTGGATCGCGCTGGCGCTGGGCGGATGGATCGGCTGGCGGCTCGCCGTGGCCTCCGCGGCGTGCGCCGGGGCGGCAGCGGTTCTCGGCGCGGCGGTGGCGGCGGTGGTGGCGATCGGCGACCTGCCGGCCGGGTCGCTCCTGCCCGGTCGTGCGACCACGTCCCGCGGCTGGTCGCCGCCGTGGGCGGCGGAGCGGGCGGCCTGGCCCTTGGCCGGCATCCTGATCGGCCGGTGCCTGTGCGGAGGCGACGTCGGTCCGGCCGTGGCCGGGGCCGCCTTCGGGACGCTTCTGGCGGTCCTCACCTGCGAGGCCGTCCGGCATGCCGGCGCGAAGGCCGCGGATGCCGCGAGCCTCACGATCGTGGCTGCCGTCGTCAGCGTGGCCATCACCGTCGCCGCCGGCGTGCCGGGGGCGGTGGCGACGGCCGCCGTCTGGTCGCTGCTCGACGGACTGATGTGGGCGTGGGCCCGGTTCCACACGTCCGCCGAGGTGGAACCGACGGCGGGAACCGCGTCGGGCGACGGGCTGCTGGCGGGGATCGAGGGCCTGCAGGCCGACGTCCTGCCGGCGAGCGGTCCGCTGCGCCGGTCGCTCACCGCGGCGGCGATGGCCGCGGCGCTCGCGATGATGGCAGGCTGGCTGGTGTTCGAGCCGGCCGGCCAGGTCGCCGCCGACGGGCGGTCCGGCGACGCGGCGCTCGCCTGGGGGCTGCTCGCGGCCGCGTGGTTCCTGGGGCTCGCCGTGCCGCAGGCCACGCTGCAGGACGGCGCGGCGGGGGCAGCCGCCTGGGACCGTCTGCTGCGGTCGGCTGCCCGGGCCGACCGCGGCGCCGGTCGATCGCGTCGGTGGCTCGTCGGACCGCGGCCCGGCCCGGTGCGGTGTGCCGCGGGGGTGGCCTGGTCGCTGGCGGCGATCCTGGCCTGGCCCGCGGCCATCTCGGCGGCCGTCTCGCTCGCCGTGCCGTCGGCCGCCTACCCGCCGCTGGCCGTCGTCGTCGGCCTCGCCATCCTGGCCACCGTCGTCACCGCCGGCGTGGCCGTCACCACGGGAGCGGGCGCGACCCGCGAAACCGCCTTCGCCGGGGTGATGGCCGCGGCCGTGCTCCTCGGCGCGGTCGCCTGGGACCTCGCATGGGCGGCACGCACGTCGCCCAGTTTCGCCAGCCTCGCCCTCCTGCCGGTGCGGGGCCGGCCGATCCGTTGAACCGGTCCGCCGGCCGAGTTCTCTTGCCGGGCGACGGCGTCGGCTGCGAAACTTCGTGGTTCGGGTCGAGAACGGGGCCAGGGAAACACGATAAGAGAGACAGTCGCAGCAGTCGGGCAGGTTGTGCCGGTTGTCTGCTTCGCATCGCCGCGGCGATCCCCCCGGCGTGCCCGCCCGGATCACGAGCCAGATCGTCGTCGCCCAGCCAGCAAGGAGTTTTTCGTGGACGGAACCAGCAGCCACCCCCCGATCCATGCCCGCCGCGCGGCCCTCGTCGCGGTCCTGCTCGGCTCGGTCCTGTCCGGCCTGATCGGATCGGCCGGCGTCGCCCGAGCCGCCACCGCTTTCGCGCCGAGCGAGCGGATCTTTCCGGCGACGACGCGGGGGTGGGTGAGCATCTCCCACGGCCCCGAATTCCGGCAGCGGTTCGACCGGACGCCGTACGGGCTGCTGCTGAAGGATCCGGCCATGAAGCCGTTCATCGAGAGCGTCCGTCGGCAGGTCGAAGCCTCCAACAGCGGCCGGCTCGGCCGGCTGGGTCTCACGCTGGACGACCTGCTCGAAGTGGCGGGCGGTGAGTACGCCCTCGGTGCCGTCGAGTCGCCCGCCGGTCGGCTGGCCACCGTCGTGCTCGTCGATACCACCGGCCACGACGCCGAGGCGCGGGCCCTCGTCGACACGATGAACCGACGCATGGTCGAGCAGAAGGGGACCAAGGTCGCCGCCGCCGGATTGGATTCCCTCACGGTCTACCAGTTCCCCGTCCGGGAGGATGCCGCCCAGTCCGCGGACCAACGGGTGGCCTTCACGCTGGCCGGCAGCGCGCTGGTCGTCGGCGACGACCCGGCGCTCGTCGGCCAGGTCCTCGGCACGCTCGCCCAGGGCCGTGGCGACTGCGTCGGGTCGGTGCCGGCGTTCGGCGCCGTGGTGGCCCGCTGCCAGGACAAGGTGCCCGCGCAGGCCGCGGCGGTGCGCTGGTTCGTCGATCCACTGCCGTTCGCCAAGGCCTACCAGGCCACCAATCCCCCGCGCGAGAAGCGCAAAGGGCCCGACTACGTGGCGATCCTCGGCCGTCAGGGCTTCGACGTGGTGAAGGGAGCCGGGGGCGTGGTCGTGTTCAACGACGGCGGCCACGCGATGCGGCACCACACGATGGTCTACGCCCCGCCGCTGGCCGGCCGCCAGGCCGGGGCCGCGGATCGCTTCAACCTGGCGGCCCGCATGCTGCAGTTTCCCGACGTGGCGACGATCGTGCCGCAGCCCTGGGTGCCGCGGGACGTGTCGGGGTGGACCTCGCTGCAGTTCGACCTGCGGAACGCCTTCGTCACGGTCGAGACGCTCGTCGACGACATCGTGGGCGAGAAGGGCGTGTACGACGACGTGATCGCCTCGGTGAAGGAGGATCCGGATGGTCCGCAGATCGACCTGGAAAAGGACCTCGTCGGCTGCCTGGGGAGCCGTCTGACGCTGATCACCGACCATGCCCTGCCGATCGACACCGAGAGCGAGCGGCTCGTGATCGCCGTCGAGGCGACCGACCCGGCCCGCGTCGCCGCGACCGTCGCCAAGAGCATGTCGATCGATCCCGACATGGCGCGGATCGAGCTGCAGGGGAACGTGGCCTGGGAGCTCATCGACCGGTCGATGGCCATCCCGCAGCTCGAGGTCGAGACGCCGGGCGGCGCGGTGGTGCACGCCGACGACGACGGCGACTCGGGCAGGCGGCGCAACAAGCTGCGTGATCGCGATGAGAAGCTGCTGCCGCACTCGGTCGTGACCGTGGCCCACGGCCACCTGTTCGTCGCCTCCCACCGCGACATCCTCGAACGCGTGCTGGCCACGCAGGGCGGCGTCGAGTCGCTCGGCTCGGCCGCCGACTACGGCCTGATCGCGGTGGAGCTCGACCGGCTGCTGCCGGGAGCCGCGGCCACGCGGTCGTTCACGCGGGAGGACGAGGCGATCCGGCCGGCCTACGAGATGCTGCGTCGCGGGGTGATGCCCAAGTCGAAGAGCCTGACCGGCCAGCTGTTGAACGGCATCCTCGGCGACGGCAAGCCCGGCTCGGTGCGGACGCAACGCCTCGACGGCAGCACGCTGCCCGACTTCGAGGCGATCCGCCGGTACTTCGGCACCGTGGGCGTGGGGATGCAGTCGCTGCCCGACGGCTGGTACGTCACCGGCGTGTCGTTGCCGCGGTCGCCGCAGGAGCCCGAGGTGGCCAACCGGCCCGTCACTCCGCCGCAGTAGGCCGCTTGCTCCAGTCGATCACGGCCCAGAACGGGTGCTGGCGGTCGCCCCGCAGCCGCAGGTCCTCCAGCAGCAGCCGCTTGTCGGGAACGACCGGGTCCTTCCAGAGCCGGCGGCCGTCGAGCGTGACGGTGAGCGGCTTGGAGAAATCGACGAGTTCCGGCGACAGCCAGATCCTCACCCGGTCGGCCCCGCAGTGCACCGAGAGGATGCTGGCGGGCACGCTGTTGGCCGGCATCGTCTTGGCCTCGATCGCGAACGGCCGGATGGCCGGCGGCGGGGGCCATTGCGAAGGCAGCACCATGGTGCGGGCCGGCGGCTGCTCCATCTCGACCCACCAGAAGAAGCGGTCCCAGGGCCGCATCGACACCGCGTCGATCGTCGGCGGGAAGAACGTGCGCCGCCGTCGGCCGATCCAGTCGAAGATCCGCATGATCTCGTCGGAGAAGTGCTCGTGGCCGCGGCCGCGGTACTCGACGTAGGTGGCGTCGAATCCCTTGGAGAGGTAGCGGTCGAGGTCCATGGTGTTGCGTCCGAAGCTGGCGGCGTCGAGCTCGCCGGCGACCACGTAGATCGGCAGGCCGCGGGCGTTGTGCCAGTAGTGGTTGACGTACCGGCCCGCCGCCGGCGAGATCGCCACGAGTCCCGCCCACAGGTCGGGATGCGCCAGCGCCATGTCCCAGGCGGCGTCACCGCCCGTCGAGTGCCCCGAGAGGAAGACGCGGTCGGTGTCGATCGCGAAGTGCCTGACCGCCTCGCGCACCGCTCCGAGCACGACGGCGTGTTCCCGGGCGGAGTATTCGTACGATGCCTGCCGGTCGCGGGCCCAGGCCGGGGCGACGATGATCGCGCCGTTGCGGGCCGCCTGCCCGCGCCGCTCGCCATCGGGGCCGGGCATGCCGGCCCACCAGTCGATCTGGTTCTGCGGCGACGACCACGCGGCATGCAGGGAGACGATCGCGGGATACGTCCGCAGCGGGTCGTATTCCGGGGGCAATTGCACCAGGCAGCGGCGCGGCCCCTCCCCTTCGAGGCCGGGTACGTCCAACGCGTGGAGGCCGGCCGCGATCTCCGGGGGCGGCTCGAGCGGGGGCCGCATGCCGCGGGCGATCGCCGTGACGGTCGGCGCATCGAACGCCTCCTCCTGCTCCAGCCGGGCGTGGATGGCGTCCCGGGCGGCCCGGTCCGTGGCCCGCAGGTAGGCGGTGAGCAGGTCGCGCACCCGCGCGGCCGACAGGGCCAGCTTGAGGTTGCGGTCGGCGGCGGCTGCCCCCTGCAGCCATCCATTGATCGCCATCGCCAGGGCGGCATCGGCGGGCATGTCGGGGTCGGTGCCCAGCCGGGCGAACGTGGCGAGGCGATCGAGGGCCGCGAACGACAGTCTCTGCTCGATCTCGTCGATCACGGCCCCGGCCGCCGCCCGGTCATCGGGCTCGGCGAGCTGCCCTTCCCGCCGCCGCAGTTCCGCGACGAGCATCCGCGCCGCATCCTGGCGTTCGCGATAGTGGTCGCGGGCCTCGCGGACCCGTTCGATCGTCTCGCCGGCCGCGTCGTCCGCCGGAAAGCGGCCCAGGAGGTCGAGGGCGAGTCGATCCTGGCCGACGCGGCCGCGGAGCAGCACCTCGTCGAGCAGCCTCGCCGCCGCGAGGGCCGCCAGATCCTTCCGCTGCTGGGACAGCCCGGCGAGGTCGGGAAAGTCGGCGAGTACCTCGTCGAGTTCCTGGCGGGCGTCGTCGTACCGCTCCGCCTGGAGGAACAGGCGCACCACCCGCAGCCGCTCGTCGGGGTTCGTGCGGTCGAGGTGCTGGTCGATCACCCGGCGGAGGACGTCCCGCGGGATCGAGGACGTCGCGATCCGCATGTCGAGCAGGTGCGCCCGCTCGGTGAGGATTCCCTCGACGCTGGTCCAGCGGGCGGCGATCTGCGTGATGCCCTGCACGAGATCGACCCGGCCGCCGGCGGTTGCCAGCGACAGGATGCGGCGGCCGTACTCGTCGAACGGCGTGGTGGCGAGGATCTGGCCGACGCCGACGACCTGTCGCCCGGCGTCCGGGACGCGTTGCGGGATGCGGATCCGCTCGAACCCGGACTCGCCCTGCCCCGGCAGCGTCTTCACGACCCGCCGCTTGGAGACCATCGTGCGGGTCAGTTCGTCGTCGCACATCAGCACCGACGTGCCGCCCGAGGGCTTTCCGCCCTCCGTCTCGGGTGCGATGGCGACGCCGGGGAGCAGTGCGAAACGTCCCTGCAGGATGCGGCCGTCGTCGAGTTCGATCTCGTCCGCCAGGGCCGACGGCCGGGCCGACGAGCCGGGCAGCGGCCAGGGCGGAACGATGCCCGGCATGCTCGCCGAGACGGCCGCGAGCGCGACCACGAGGGCCGCCCGTATCCGATGCATGCCCAGGCCTCCTGTGCCCTCGCGGTACGTCCGCCGCCGGCCCCTCGAGGTCATCTCCCGCGATGGCGGCTCGATCGACTTCCGCGTCCACGTCCAATCGGCGTCCCGATTCTATCAGATGACCCGCCCGGGCTCGCCGCGGCGACCGCCCCCGGCACGGTCCCCCGGGGCCCCGATTGCTTGACGGCGTCGCTATCGACCGCCGACAATCCGGGTCGCCGTGGAGCCGGGCTCGCGTTCCAGTCGGACCGCCGTGCCGGAGTCGGAACCGGCCCGGCGTCGCGAACAGCGACCCCCTTCGTGCCGACGAACGCCGCGGCCACCACCACCGGATCGGGATTGGTCTCATGCGGGAACGCGACCTCGTGCGTCGGCTGCTGGCATGGGCCGTGGTGCTGTCCCTCGTCCTGCCGATGCTGATCGCCGTGCTGTCCGGACTGGGGGCGCTCCTGGTGGCGGGCGGCGACGTCGCCGGGGCGGCCGCCTGTAGCCGCGTCGCGCTCGTCTGCGGCGTCGGCTGGTTCCTGTCGCTGGTGGGGGCGGTGATCGCCTGCGGGATCATCACGCTCGACCGCGGGCCGGCGGCCTCGGAGGGGTCGGCGACGCCCCCGGTGGAGCACTAGCGGATCGATCGGCCGGTCGGGCACCGCCAGCCGGGCCGTGGATTGGGTGACCCATGCCGATTGGCTTTCGTTGCACCGGCTGTCGCTCGAGGCTGCACGTGCCCAAACGGTGGGCCGGCAACACCCTGCCC
>Ga0214917_10005961_pt1 | contig 12828 bp, 10 predicted proteins | sample LL_1208_BB_MetaG_FD_177983 | JGI IMG/M metagenome (GOLD analysis project Ga0214917, IMG submission 177983) | Freshwater microbial communities from Lake Lanier, Atlanta, Georgia, United States - LL_1208_BB | ecosystem: Environmental > Aquatic > Freshwater > Lake | place: USA: Georgia | collected... | reverse complement strand
GATATACTTGGTCTGGCGATAGTCCAACACGGGCGACATTCTAAACGGAGACACCCCCTGGTTAACCAAGAACAACCCGGCCTTCACCAGTTCAACGCACGACATCGCAATGGAGCAATGATGGAAATACGCGTCCAACACGGTTTCGACATCGCCATCGATATTGCCAAAACTCTTTAAAAAATATGCCAAGGCCTTGTTTCTAAATCCGACGGACGCCTCCGAATGCGCCACCGTGAAATTAAAATCGATATGGCGTTGGCCTGAAATCGACCGCACAAAATCCAAAACAGCCACCTTTGCATTGCCAAATTGCGACAAAATCAAGTCGGTCACCACCAACGCGCCGGCATTGATAAACGGATTTCGGGGGATTCCATTTTCATATTCCAACTGTACCAATGAATTAAAGGCATTTCCCGAAGGCTCTCGGCCCGTCCGCCGCCACAAATCCGGGGCATCCATCACCATGGTTAGCGTAAATAGTTTTGAAATACTTTGAATTGAAAATGGGGTCGTGGCTTGTCCCACGTGAAACAGTTGGCCATCGGCGGTCATCACCGCCATCCCAAATTGAGTGGGATCAACCTTCGCCAATTCGGGAATGTAAGTGGCCACACGCCCGCCGCCAAAGTGAGGGGTCAATTCCGAATAAATGGCATCCAGGACACCTTGATAGTCGATTGTGCTCATGCGCGTTGTAGCAATTCAATTTTGTAACCGGTTGGGTCTTCAACAAAGGCCAACACGGTTGTTCCGAATTTCATCGGTCCGGGTTCACGAACGATTTTTCCACCAGCAGACCGAATGCGTTCGCAGGTTGCATAAACATCCTCAACACCAATTGCAATATGCCCATAAGCGGTTCCGATATCATATGAATCGACACCCCAATTATAGGTGAGCTCGAGTGCCGTTTCCTGACTTTCATCATCATATCCCATGAACACCAAGGTAAACTTCCCATCCGGGAAGTCTTTTTTACGCAGCACTTTCATTTGGAAGTGGGTTTGGTAGAACGCAATGGATTTGTCCAAATTTCCGACCCTTAACATGACATGTAATAACCGCATCGACTCACACTCCGTGGGGATTTGAGGGTATGATGACACAGTCTGGACATCCCGTCAGCGAAAGGAATTCTGATGCCTCACATTATACTTACGGCGCCACCTCAATTTGTACCGCCGACCCCATGGAAAGATATATTAATCTCATTGACGCACACGCTCACCAATCTCAACCCCACATTTCAGCTCGGCGATTGCAAGGCTCGGGTTGTTCAATCAACCGACGCTGTCGTGGGGGCCGGAGAACCAGGGTTGGACCATATCGTGATTGCGCTAGAGGTTAAAATAATGCCTGGGAGACCCGAGGGTTTGCTTCGGCAGGTTGCGCCCGCATTACGCGATCAAATGACGGTTTTGATGGCAGGTGTAGCCGAAAAAATTGAGATCACGGTCGATCTGCAGGAGCTGGGTGGACCGCGATATGCAAAAGGAATTTTAAACGGTTAACCGACCCGTTCTACTAAAGCAACACTTTCCAAGACCCGATATTGATAATATCCGTCATGCCCTGACGATTAAGCCACGCTTTCGCGGATTCGCTGCGGCCGCCGGATTTGCAAAATATATAGATGGGTCGCGGGAATGCTTTAATTCGATCCATGTGATTTGGGATTTCGTCTAAGGGAATATTAATGGCGTTGGGCGCTGCACTTTCGGCTACTTCGACGGCTGTACGAACATCGAGGCGGGTACCATGACCCTCACGGGCAGATTGGATAGCAGATTCAAGTTTAATTTCAGTCACGATGATTATTATGGGCGCTGAATTAGTACTATGTCTAGAGAATACACCGATTTTTGGGTTTTAAAATTAATCCTTATTTTTTTCTTTCTTACCGGAGTGGTCCCCCGGATACCCCTACGAATTTAGCGATCTACTCTCAACAAAAAAATTCAACTCACGACAACCTCGTGCTATATAAAGTAATTATGGATAAAACATACTCCCCCCAAACAATCGAATCTAAGCTCTACCCCCAGTGGGAATCGTCAGGTCATTTCGCGCCCAGCGACAGCGACTCCGTATTCTCAATAGTCATCCCACCGCCAAACGTTACTGGTACGCTCCACATTGGCCACGCCCTTGAACACACCCTCATCGATATCATTTGCCGCCAACGTCGAATGAAGGGCGATGCCGTTGAATGGCTCCCCGGCACCGACCACGCGGGTATCGCAACCCAAAACGTCGTCGAAAAATCCCTCGCAACCCAAGGCCAAAGCCGCCATGACTTTACCCGCACAACCTTTGTCGACCGGGTTTGGGAATGGAAACACCAATACGGCAACACCATTACGCGTCAAATGCGGCGATTAGGCACATCGGTCGACTGGTCCCGAGAACGGTTCACGATGGACCCCGGTTGCGCCAAAGCCGTTAGCGAAACATTTATCCGCCTGTTTAATGACGGACTCATCTACCGCGACGCTTACATCATTAACTGGTGTCCCCGCTGCACCACTGCCCTCTCCGATATCGAGGTCAATCATGAACCCGCCGACGGACACCTGTGGCATATTCGGTACCCCTTGTCGTCCGATGCATCTCAGGGCATTGTTGTCGCAACGACCCGCCCCGAAACGCTTCTTGGCGACATGGCCGTCGCCGTCCACCCCGATGACACCCGCTATCAATCGTTAATTGGCCAAACCGTCCGGGTCCCATTTGCCGATAGAGATATCCCGATTATTGCAGATGCGGCCGTCGATCCGACGTTTGGAACCGGCGCTGTCAAAGTCACACCCGCACACGACCTCAACGACTACGAAATGGGCAAGCGCAATGGAATTGCTGCGCTCTTAATCATGACCGAAACCGGGATCATGAATGATAATGTTCCCGCCCCCTACAAAGGCCTCGATCGATTTGACTGCCGTAAAAAAATTGTGGCGGACCTTGCAGAATCCGGCGCCCTTGTTGGCACCCATGACCATGCCCTTAATCGCGGGCATTGTTACCGATGTAAAACCGTCATCGAGCCCTATTTGTCCAAACAATGGTTTGTGAACATGAAACAGTTGGCCGGACCTGCAATCGATGCCGTCAAATCAGGTGACATTGAATTTGTGCCACCCCGATTTTCTAAACTTTACTTCGACTGGATGGAAAATATCCGCGACTGGTGTATTTCCCGCCAAATTTGGTGGGGTCACCGAATTCCCGTTTGGTATCGAATCGACCACCCCGATCAGTTTGTCGTATCGGACACAATGCCAGCCGACGGCCATACCTACGTCCAAGATCCAGATGTTTTAGACACCTGGTTTTCATCTGCATTGTGGCCGTTTTCAACATTTGGATGGCCAGATTCAACCTCAGATTTAGCGCGCTTTTACCCCAATACAATGCTCGTTACCGGCTACGACATTTTGACATTTTGGGTATCGCGTATGATCACAATGGGTATTGCCCTCACCGGAAAATCTCCGTTTAAGACCGTTTATGTCCATGGCCTTGTTCGGGACATCACCGGAAAAAAAATGAGCAAGTCATTCGGAAACGCCGTCGATCCACTTGAACTCATCGATGAATTTGGAGCAGATGCCCTTCGATTTAGCCTTGCATCCCTTGCAACTTTGGGTGGACAAGACATCAAGTACAGTAAAGACAAAGTCGAAGCCAGTCGGAATTTTGCCAACAAAGTTTGGAATGCATCTCGATTTGTGATGATGGGCCTTGAAACCCTTGAATCCCCTGTTCAGTATGCATTGCCCACCCCTACAACCCTTGTCGATCGCTGGATTCTAAGTCGATTTAATGGGCTACTCGACCAGCTCGATCAAACTGCATCAACCTACCACTTTGCACTAGCCGCAGAACAATTATGGGACTTTATTTGGAATACCTACTGTGACTGGTATTTGGAGCTCAGCAAAATCCACAAAACCGAATCCTTACCAACATTAATTTATGTCCTTCTGGGCGCGTTGAAAGTGCTGCATCCCTACATGCCTTTTATTACCGAGGAAATTTGGCAGTCCATCTATGCCAGCGACAAGGTCAGCGGGATGGAAGCCACGTCACTGTTAATTGCACAGTGGCCATCTGCCGGCTCACGGGATGTCGAGGCGGAAACAGCTATGGATCGTCTCATTCCCGTCATCCGAGAAATTCGTACCATTCGCCAACAGTTGGGCGTCGCCCCTGGCAAAGATATTCGGGTAATCGCCGCAATCCCTAGCCCCGCTGATCGCGGCATCATCCAAACAGCTGACGTATATATCGCCAAGTTGGCAAAAGTTTCTTCGCTCGAGATTCATGAGGTACTTACGTCGGCCCCAGCTCAAAGTGCCGCTGGCGTCGTCGATGATATCCAACTCTACGTCCCATTGGCTGGGGCCATCGATTTGGTCCAAGAAACAGCACGACTGCAAAAGAAAATCGATGCCATCGTTCAGAATCTTGTCGGGTTAAATGCAAAACTGGATCAACCCGCGTTTATCGAAAAAGCACCCGCGCATGTCATCGATAAATTGAAGGATCAAAAGGCATCGTTGGATGCGGAACATGCGGCGCTACTCGCCCAAATCGCAGGACTACAATGACCGCACCGCGCATCGTCTCAGACGCTCAGTTTTCGACTAGCTCCCATCACCGAGAAAGTGCGGCATCTGACCCATCCGTCCAGGCAAGCCTCACCACGATTCAAACTGCCGTTCGGGAGACTGGGGATGCGGCGCTCATCCACTTCGCCACTCAATTTGACCGAGTAACACCCGAGACGTTTCAACTGGTCGTGACACAACAAGAAATTGACACCGCACTGACCCGGGTCCCCAAACCTTTTCTGAAGGCCCTCAAGACCGCCCATCGGTCGATACGCCAGTACCATTCGTACCAACGTCCCAAAAATTGGGAACGACGCCCTCGGAATGGCGTTCGTTACGGACTCCGATACACGCCAATGGATACAGCGGGGCTATATGTCCCCGGGGGCCGCGCAATTTACCCATCCAGCGTTTTAATGAATGCCATTCCGGCTCAAATTGCCGGAGTGCCCAATATCGTGATGTGTACGCCACCCCAACCCGACGGGAATATTCCGGATAGCATTTTAGCAGCGGCAGCCATTAGCGGGGTATCTACTATCATCAAATCGGGTGGCGCCCAAGCGATCTTTGCAATGGCATACGGGACGCAGTCCGTACCCAAAGTCGACAAAATCGTTGGCCCCGGCAACAAGTACGTCGACGGTGCCAAACAACGGGTGTACGGCTTGGTCGATATCGACAAACCCGCGGGCCCGTCCGAAGTCTTGGTCTATATCACCGATCCCCGCTATGCCGAATTCGCCGCTGCCGAACTATTGGCCCAACTGGAACATGATCCCGACGCACGCGGTATTGCGCTAACACTGTCAGACATATGTGCCACAGCAATTGCGACCGCATTTGAATACCTGCTATTGCGATGCAGCCGAAAAGCCATCATTCGCCAGTCGGTCCAAAATTCGACCATCGTTGTATGCCAATCCGAATCCGAAGTCGTCACGTTGATCAATGATATCGCCTCTGAGCACTTGGTCCTGCTTCTGGATAACCCTGAATCGATCTTTGCCAAAGTCCGTCATGCGGGATCTATCTTTCTAGGCCCCTACACCCCCGTCGCATTAGGAGACTATTTGGCCGGGCCCAACCACGTCCTACCCACCGCCGCTGCAGCGCGGTTTTCATCCCCACTTGGGGTCATGGATTTCTTGAAATATTCAGCATTTTGCCAGTATTCCAACCCGGCGCTCCAGGCCGCTCAACCCACGGCAAATGCACTAACCTCTATGGAAGGATTCGACGCCCATCAATTAAGTATTGATGTTCGGCTTTAGCACATCCCAATTTAATGGTATGATCTAGCCCCTCCCATACTCCCTATGCCGGGGTGGTGAAATTGGTAGACACGACGGACTTAAAATCCGTTGACCCTAATCCGGTCGTGCCGGTTCAAGTCCGGCCCTCGGCACCAATTGCAGAATCAGGTGATTTCATGTCCTCCCTAAAAGATACAACGCAGAACCAATTCCAACTCCTCCACTCAGTTAGCAGCATTCTCACCTCGACTCTCAACCTAAAAGATACCCTTTCAAACATCTTTAGCCTTCTAGAAGATCACATTGAGCTAAAAAAAGGCGTCTTGATTCTGCGAGACACTTACACCGACGAATATTATATTGAAATCGGGTACGGCCTCACCGAAAAGGACCGTCGGAAATCCATTTTCAAGCTACTCGAGATTTTGACCAGCAAGGTGTTGGACTCTAATCAGGTCGAAATCGTGGAATCATTGGTTTCAGGTACCCATGATGTCCTATTTGATCCGGACGAAGAAATGCCCCATCACAGCCTGGTTTGCTTACCCATTATTTTGGGAGACGAGCGTATTGGTACCCTAAGTATTGTTATCCCCAATGGGGATGATGGCATCCAAAATCGACTCAATTTACTATCCACGGTATGCCTGTTGATTGCACAAGAGATCAAACTCAAAAAGCTGTTGGAAATCGAAAAAGAAGCGCTCCGACGTGAAAACGTACTTCTAAGAGACGAACTCAAAGAAAAGTACAACATTCACAACATGATCGGTAACAGCAACGCGATGCACCAGGTCTACGAAAGCATCATTCAGGTTGCCACTTCCAATGCAACCGTGTTGTTGCGTGGTGAAAGCGGAACCGGAAAAGAATTGGTTGCGCATGCCATCCACTACAATTCACCCCGGGCAAGCAAACCCTTTGTCAAAATTAATTGTGGTGCGATTCCAGAAACCCTCATTGAATCTGAGTTATTTGGCTATGAAAAAGGGGCATTTACTGACGCTCAAGAGTCCAAGATGGGAAAATTCGAAGCCGCGAATGGGGGGACGATTTTTTTAGATGAAATCGGCGAATTGACCCCACAAGTTCAAGTCAAACTGCTGCGCGTATTACAAGAAAAAGAAGTTGAACGCGTTGGCGGTCTAAAACCCATCAAAATTAATGTTCGGGTCATCACCGCAACCCACCGTGATCTCGAAAACGAGTTGATTGCAAAACGATTTCGCGAAGATTTGTATTACCGGCTCAACGTATTCCCAATCTTCTTACCTCCGCTTAAAGAACGCAAAACCGACGTGTTGTTGTTGGCTGAACATTTTTTGGACAAGTTTTCAAAGGAAAACTCAAAAAAAATTACCCGCATCTCATCGTTGGCAATCGATCTTCTCACCAGCTACCAATGGCCAGGCAACGTCCGTGAACTTGAAAACTGTATGGAACGCGCCGTGTTAGTTTGCAGAACAGATACCATTCAAGCCACCGATCTCCCCCCAACTTTACAGCGTTCTGACACGAGCAGCACCGTTTCTGGCGAGCTATCTTACGACGAATTAGTAAGCAATTTTGAGCGTGAATTGATTATTGATGCCCTCAAAAAAACAAAGGGCAATAAGTCGAAGGCCGCAGAACTTCTTAAAACCACTCAGCGGATTATCGGTTACAAGATTCAGAACCTCAACATCGACTATGGGAAGTACAAAGGCCGCACTTAGAGCACCGAGTTAATCTGATATTAGAGACACCCTCAGGATGCCCCCCTGCCATTTACTGTCGACATTGTGGATATGGGTACCCTCTCAGACGAATTCAAGGACATGATTTCAACCCAAAAAGTCGCGTTTTGACGATTTGATTGGCTCAATTTTGGTTAGTACCCGTCGCGAATGCCTCCCCAGCGTGTATTGCGGGGATAATCTGCGGGTGTCCAACTCTTAAGTCCCTCATAAATTTGCATCGGGGACTCGTAGTCCAACGGGCCATTTGCGTGGGGTACAAACTCTTCTTCCTGCTCGTCGACCGTCGGGATCGCTGCTTCGTCGATCAAGGTTGGCAACGGGGTCATTATCGCCGGAGGTAAGTCTAGCAAAACAAATTTTTTAGGCGGCTTTTTATCCCCCATTAAGGGCTGTCCTTCGTCAGGGACAGCCCAAATCGGTGCTGTCCCAACCGTCGCCACTAGGATCGCCATCCGCCCCCAATATATCCAATTGATGGATCGATTACGCATGCTCTAATGAAACACTGGATCCCGACGTAATGGCAATAGCACCGTCTTGATAGTCAACTTGGATTTCTATGCCCTGAATACGCCCCGACAACAATGCCGTCGCCAATGGGTTTTCAATTTTTTGAATAATGGTCCGCTTCAATGGTCTCGCACCAAATTCAGGATCAAAGCCCACCAACCCCAAATATTGTTTTGCCGAGTCGGTCACAGTCAGTGAATACCCTTGCTCTGCCAAGCGCGCTGCCAACCGTTGCAATTGAACACTAACAATCGCGGTCAATTGCTCCTGGCCCAAGGTGTTGAACACAACAATGTCATCGATCCGATTCAAAAATTCGGGTCTAAAATGATCTTTCAACTTTGACATGAGTTGCAAGTCGCGTTGATCAGGGTCTTTAACGGTCCGGATCAATTCACCCCCGACATTGGATGTCATAATCACGATGGTATTTTTAAAGTCGACAGTCCGTCCTTGGCCATCGGTCAACCGCCCATCATCTAGAATTTGCAGCAACACGTTCGCCACGTCGGGATGGGCTTTCTCAATCTCATCCAACAACACCACGCAGTACGGACGTCGGCGAACCGCTTCTGATAATTGCCCCCCTTCGTCGTATCCAACATATCCTGGAGGCGCGCCAATTAACCGAGATACCGCGTGCTTTTCCATATATTCCGACATATCGATCCGAACCATGTACTTGTCACTATCGAATAAAAACTCTGCCAAGGCCTTTGCCAGTTCGGTCTTACCCACCCCGGTGGGTCCCAAAAACATAAAACTACCGAGTGGTCGATTCGGATCCGACAACCCCGACCGAGACCTCCGAATCGCATTGGCAATACCCTCGATTGCGGTATCTTGACCAATGACCCGTTGCCGTAATCGATCTTCGGTTTGGAGCAATTTTTCTTTTTCGGTTTCGATCAAACGAGACACTGGAATCCCCGTCCATTTTGCGACGATTTCCGCAATATCCTCGTCTTCGACCTGTTCTTTCAACATCTTACGGTCAGTTTGCACCGTCGCCAATTCCTGAGTCAGAGAGTCTATTTTTTCTTGAAGCTCAACCAAGGTTTTAAACCGAATTTCGGACACTTTTGCGTAATTCCCGGCACGCTCTTCGACTTGTTCTTGATACTTTGCATTTTCGATTTCTTGTTTGATAGTCCGAATCTGCTGAATCACGTCTTTTTCGGCGTTCCAATGGGCCTTGAGCACCGATGACTTTTCCTTATATTCAGCGAGTTGGGCATCCAGTTTTTCCAAGGTCCCAGTTCCCGTGCCTAATGCATCCAGGTCTTTTTTTATGGCCTGCCGCTCAATTTCAAGTTGCATAATTTTGCGGTCAACTTCATCGATTTCTTCTGGAACCGAATCGATTTCAATCCGCAACTTAGATGCAGCTTCGTCCATCAAATCGATCGCTTTATCAGGCAAAAATCGATCGCTAATATACCGGTGCGATAATGTCGCTGCGGCTATCAGTGCGTCATCTTGAATCTTGATCCCATGATGGATTTCGTATTTTTCTTTAAGACCCCGCAAAATAGCGATTGTGTCATTAACATTGGGCTCGCCCACATAGGTTTGTTGAAACCGTCGTTCCAATGCCGGGTCTTTCTCGATATATTTTCGATATTCATCCAAAGTGGTCGCACCGATACAGCGCAATTCACCCCGCGCCAATGCGGGCTTCAGGATGTTAGCGGCATCCACGGCGCCCTCCGAACCACCGGCCCCTACCAAGGTGTGTAATTCATCGATAAATAAAATCACCTCATCCTTGCCCTGAATTTCCTTAAGCAATCCTTTGAGCCGTTCTTCGAACTCGCCTCGGTACTTGGCACCCGCAATTAATGCCCCCATGTCTAAAGCTAATATGCGCTTATTTTTAAGCATTTCAGGGACATCCCCGGACACAATTCGCTGGGCGAGACCTTCGACAATCGCCGTCTTACCAACCCCTGGCTCTCCGATCAAGACCGGATTGTTTTTCGTCCGTCGACATAAGACTTGAATCACTCGGCGAATTTCGTCGTCTCGACCAATCACAGGATCTAATTTTCCGCGCTGTGCCCGCTCGACGAGGTCAATCGTAAACTTCTTTGCAGCTTGAAATTGCGCATCTGGATCTTGGCTATCGACCGCTGCTCCACCGCGCAATTCTTTAACAGCCGAGCTGACCGCGTCTTTGGAAAGCCCCGCCTGTTTAACCAATCGGGACGACTCTCCTTTGGATTCGAAAATCGCTAGCAAGAGATGGTCTGCACTGACATATTGATCCCCCCATTCAGAGGCCAATTTTTGGGCCGCCTGGAGAACGACATTTGCCGAGTTCCCCAAATACAATTGACTGGCACCGGTCACCTTCGGAAGGCGATCAAGAGCCGTATTCACATCCTTTAATAGTAATTCTGGCCGGGTCCCCACCTTTTGGATCGCCGGAACAACTAGAGTATCTGGAGTTGTTAAAATCCCATAGAGCAGGTGCAAATCCGTCAGCTCCTGATGGGATCTTTCTCTGGCAATCGCCTGGGCAGCCGCGAGAGATTCTTGGGTCTTAATGGTCAATTTGTCGGTGTTCATTGGATGGTTCCTTTTTTATATTAATTGAGTTGTAGGTTCCTGAATCCAACACGAAACATGCCACGTTCAAATGCCTTGAATTGTTCGAAATTGATACACTTCTCCAACGGTTCGCTCCTAACCGTTCAAGGTAGATACAGCCCGGCGAAACGATTACGCAGCTTTCAAGCGATCAGAGACCACCTGAATCAATTCAGAGGGTGCGTCGGCATCTCTCAAATACCGTTTAAGCAACGCTAAACTGGTTGAATGAGACACCAACGCAATTGCAGTAAGGGCAACCAATACAAAGTCCATAAGAATGGTTCCCTTCGCAAGATAATAAGAGGCACATATTTTTTTAATCGGCAGTATTAATTGTCGATAGGCTTCGTCTGGATCTGGATGCCCTTCTAAAATGGTAGACTGCTTTAACAGCACCAACGAGGCAAGACCGGTCATCCCAGGCTTTACCTTTACCTTAATGTCATCATATTCCTCATCAATATGAATATTTTTCTCAACGTCGGGGCGAGGGCCTACTATATATCAAACAAGTATTGGTGGAAAAATCTATAGCATTTCAATATCAAAAACACTTTCATGCTTTGGATTGAAACTTAATGTAGAAAGGCATTTTTTACCATAGTAAACTAGCTCACCAATTACCGCACCAGGGTCATCCAGTGAAAGAATATCAAATTTTGTTTTCCCAAATTTTAGATATCCAAAGTTAAATTTCCCCTGACGAATATCATTTGCAATTCTAATAATCAGACCGACTGCCCAAGTCGACTTTACATTTTCCGGATAATCAAATTGTCTTTTAGAGGTTGCCCCCTTCAACTCCTCAATAATGGTTAATGGGAAGTCAACTCCACAATGGTAGGGCAACGAGATGGAACCCCATAACCTGGGATTAACTTCTATAAACCACCATTCGCCGGTTTCAGAATTGAATTTAAATTCAACCATAGCGGGGCCTTCCCAGCCCAATTCATCTAATATTTTCATGGCGGCTTTTTCGATTTCAGGAAAATGCATACTTTCCCTAATTACGCTAGTTCCGCCGGATGCGGACTTCTCTAATATGCGCTTATGGGAAAACAGTGTCATACACTGATGGTTTTTCCCATAACAACAAGATACTCCAACTCCTACCCCAGTTATATATTTTTGCAGTATCCATTGACCAATTTGACTAGAAAAGCGACTCAAATCCTCTACTTTTCGTATATATAGAACGCCTTTTCCACTGTTTGACTGAATGTATTTTAATAGAACATTCCCGTCGTTATTTAAATAAAACGATTCTGCTTCGGCCATAGACTGGGGTTTAATCCAGCTTGGTACGTTTATACCAAGCGTTTCAGCTAAATATGCAGACTGATCCTTTAAGTGTGTTTTTTTTAGGTTTTCCAAGGAGGTTACAAGTACGTGAACTTCATTTTCCAAGAGTTTTGCCTTATATTTTGCAGCAATAAAAATCTCTTCATGGCAGGGAATCCAATACCGTATTCCATTCATTTTACAGGTATTCAATACCCACTCAATAAATCGATCCGGTGACTTATAAAATGAAGGGTACCGAAGATTTTTATACGTGTATTTTGACAATCGATTCATCGTCAACCAATCACGATCCGCAACGAAGGTCTCATACCCCAATCGACGCAAACTACGATTCACAACATAGCTAATGCGGTTCCATCCATATGTAATTAATACTCTTGATTCGTCTTTAGGGGCCAGGGTGGTCATCTCGTAATAAAATATTCTTCCTTAAGAAAGTGGTAGGTAAGTTTTAGACATTCGTTTATGCAATAAAGTCTCATTATAGTAGTGCACAATTGTTTCTGTAAAATTGGGTTTTAAGAAAAAACCGATAATTGGCTAAAAACGGAAGAGAAAGGCAGAGTCCAGACCGGCCGTAGGCCGCCCGAAGGGTTAGGTCTGGACGCTGCCTTGAACGGACGTTACGTAAGAGAGCCAAATCTGATTCCATAGAGGTCGCAAAACATCTCAAGGGAGGTCAGAAATGGCTCGACAAAACGGTACCGCAACAGAGGAAATAATGGAATTGCTAATGCAAACTGGAATTAGCGAAAATATGGCACAGGTCGTTCAATTACTCGTTAATGAAGCGATGCGAAT
>Ga0214917_10005960_pt1 | contig 12829 bp, 8 predicted proteins | sample LL_1208_BB_MetaG_FD_177983 | JGI IMG/M metagenome (GOLD analysis project Ga0214917, IMG submission 177983) | Freshwater microbial communities from Lake Lanier, Atlanta, Georgia, United States - LL_1208_BB | ecosystem: Environmental > Aquatic > Freshwater > Lake | place: USA: Georgia | collected... | reverse complement strand
TTTTGCGCAGGGCGAGGCGCTGGTCGACCCCGACACCGGCGAGAACCTCGGCAGCGAGGAGGTTCGCGTGGGCGCGATCCGCATCACCAGCGTGCTGCCGAAGACCGCGGTGGGCGAGGTCTGCGGCGAGAACCGTGGCGTGGCGAAGGGCTGCATCCTGCGGCCCGTCGCGGACGCCTGCTCGGGCGCCTCCGCGCCGGCGAGCCAGCCCGCGGCCGCGCCGCCACCGCCGCCGGTTCCGCCCGCGCCCGCCGAGCGACCGGCCACGACGCCCGGCGCCGTTCGCGGCGGCGTCGACTGGGGCGATCCGCCGGCGCTGCCGCCGCTTCCCGCGCCCGCGGGCTCGAATGCCGCACCCGCGATGAAGAGCGAGGCGACGCCGCCCGCATCGAACGCGCCCGCCGCGAAGCCTGAGGCCACCTCGAGCGCGCCGAAGCGCCCGGTGGCCGCGATCTTCGTGAAGAACCGCGGCTGCCAGATCGCGCCCGAGAAGGTGATGGTGCTCGAGGACTTCCTCGTGTCGCGCGTCGGCGAGCTCTGCTACACCACGATGAGCCGCGAGGACATGCTCAACGCGGTGAAGCGCTACGCCGCCGCGGGCGCCAATGCGGGCACCGTGCAGAACATCGAGGAAGAGGCCGACCGCCTGCTCAGCGACCAGACGAGCGCGGTCGCGCTGGCGCGCAGCATGGGCGCCGACTACGTGCTCGTCGCGAGCCTCACCGCACTCGCCTCGCAGGAGCAGCAGTTCGAGGGCTACGGCGTGAAGACACAGGTGCTCTCGCAGACCCTCGACGCGACCTACCGCCTGCTCGATCGCGCCCAGGGTGCGGTGATCGACTCCGGTGCCGCCAGCGCCACCGAGCAGGTGCGCGGCACGCCGAACCTGCAGCAGAAGGTCGACCTGATCGATCCGCTCATCAAGCAGGTCGCCGCGAACCTCACCCAGGTGATGCAGCGCCGGTGCCAGGCTTCCGCACTGCCTGCACCCGCCGCGCTCGATGGCGCCGGCTTCACGGTGAGCGCCACCATGCTCGACGTGAGCGTGCCCGACATCGTGCTCGATCCGAACTCGAAGCGGTTCACGGTGGCCGCGAACCCGCTCAGCGTGTCGCCGATGGGCGTGGCCGTCGAGGTCGACGGCGTGGTCGCGGGCAGCACGCCGGGCAAGTTCCGCACCACGCCGGGCCTGCACAAGCTTCGCCTGCGCGCCCCGGGCTTCAAGCCCTGGGAAGGCACCGTGAACGTGAGCGAGGGCTTCGACCTGAAGGTCGCGATGCAGATGGACGAGGCCACCTACCGCCGCTGGCTGCAGACCACGACCGTGCTGCAGGAACTCAAGCAGGGCCAGCAGCTCACCGACGCGCAGGTCGATCTGATCCGTGGCGTCGCGCAGTTCTTCGCCAACTCGAACTACAGCGTGAACTGGAAGGTCGACACGAAGCAGGCGCCGGCCGTGGTGCTGCCGTCGCTCTGGGGCGGTGCGGTGCTGCCGCCCGTCGGCCCCTGAGGCATGCGCGTCGCGAGCGTCATCGCCTTCATCGGCGCCCTCGCGGCGCTCGCCGGCTGCGGCTACGACCGCAAGATGTCCGGCGTGGTCGCGGCGTACGACGCCGGCCAGTACCAGCAGGCCGCCAGCGAGATCCAGCCGCTGCTGCAGGAGCACGACAAGGACGCGCCCATCAACGGCGTGGTGTTCCACCTCGATGGCGGCACGGTGCTTCGCGCCGCGGGCGACGTGCCCGCCAGCCAGCGCAGCCTCGACTGGGCGTACGACGCGGTGCGCCCGTACCTCGACCAGGCCGCCGAGACGAAGGTGACCGAGGAGGTCGCGGCGGTCGTCACCAACCAGACGGTGCGCACCTATCGCGGCACCACGTACGACCGCATCCTGCTCAACACCTTCCAGGCACTCAACTACCTGCAGCAGGGGCAGCTCGAGAAGGCGAACGTCGAGCTCAACCGTGCCGCGCTCTGGCAGAAGGATGCCGTCGAGCGCAACGCTGACCGCATCAAGAAGGAACAGGAAGCCTTCGAGAAGGCGGGCAAGGACAAGGGCTACGACGCCTCGGCCACCATGAAGGACGCGGGCTTCCGCCAGGCGATGGAGCAGGCCTATGGCCCGGTGTGGGACAAGCGCGGCAACATCGACTACGAGGTGAGCTTCACGAGCTGGCTGCGCGGCGTGGTGCAGATGGCGCGCGGCGAGCCGAGCGCGTACGACCAGGCGCGCCAGAGCTTCAAGAGCGTGGCCGGCATGCTGGGCGAGCCCGCGAACGCGATGGTGCTCGAGGATGTCGCCATGGCCGACGCCGCCACGCGCGGGCAGCTGCCGACGAAGATGGTGTGGGTGGTGCTCGAGACCGGCCGCGCCCCGAGCCGCAAGGAACTGCGCCTCGACATCCCGCTGTTCATGCAGCAGGTGCCGTACGTGGGCGCGGCCTTCCCGCTGCTCGAGATGCACGACGGGCAGGTCGCCTCGATGAGCGTCGAGGGTGGCGAGAAGCCCGTGAACGCCACGCTGCTGTGCGACGTCGACGCCGTGGTGAAGCGCACCTTCGACGACCAGCTGCCGCTCGTGATCACGGCCACGCTCGTGTCGAGCGCGAGCAAGGCCGTGGCCACGTACTTCGCGCAGAAGGCCGCCGGCGACTACGGCTGGGCCGCGGCGCTCGGCGGCGCGATCTACCAGGTCGCCATGAACAGCGCCGACCTTCGCTGCTGGCTCACGCTGCCCAAGCAGTGGATGGTGGCGCGCCTGCCGCGCCCCGCGTCGGGCAAGCTGTCGGTCGCGCTCGGCGACGGGCAGCGGCTCGACGCGCTCGAGCTGCCCGACGCGCCGTTCGCGCTCGTCTACCTGAAGAGCGTGCGCTCCGGCACGGTGCCGGTGCATGCCATCATGCCGCTGAACCGCCCCTGAAACGGAGAACGCCATGCGCCCTCGAACGCTTCCACTCGCGCTGCTCGCCCTGGCCGCCTGCAACACCAGCAACACCGTGGTGCCCGGCACCGTGGGGGCGGGGCCGGGCCAGCCCGGCTTCCAGCAGGTGGTGACGAACGGCTGGCTCAACTACAAGGCCAACGTCACCGACGTGCGCGAGGACTTCGTCAGCGGCGACATGAAGCGCGTGCAGGTGAGCGTGTACAGCGACCAGCTCAACTCGCAGAACTTCAGCTACCGCTTCGAGTGGTTCGACGCCTCGGGCATGCGCGTGCAGGGCGCGGGCGAGGCGTGGCAGAGCCGCCAGATCAAGCCGAAGGAGACGATCCAGCTCGTGAGCGTGGCCCCCAGCCCGCGCGCGACGCAGTGGCAGCTGAAGCTGCTCGACACGAACCATCCGCTCGACCAGTGAGCCCGACCCTCCACAGGAGACACGACATGCGCCCCATCGCCATCGCCTCGCTCGCCACCGTCGCCGCGCTCGCGGCCTGCACGCCCGCCACCTACAAGGACAGCCGCGGCAACGACCTCGTGGTGAGCCTCGACCAGCCGAACATCCAGGACTTCAACCAGGCCGCCGACAAGCTCGTGCAGAGCATGATCGTGAGCGGCGTGCTCGCGAACGCGCCGCGCAAGCCGGCCGTGATGGGCATCAGCCGCATCGTGAACGACACGAGCAGCCAGTTCGACACCGACCAGCTCACGAAGAAGGTTCGCATCGCGCTGCTGAACACCGGCAAGATCGAGGTGACCAACACGATCGGCCTCGGCGGAACGCCCGAGGACCCCATGGCCAAGGGCGTGCAGGACATGAAGGACTTCGAGAGCGGCAGGGCGAACAAGATGCCCGACCTGCCCGACTACACGCTCACGGCCAAGATCCTCGAGAACCGCGCGAGCGCCGGCGACACGAAGCAGGTCAGCTACATCTTCCAGATGAGCCTGACCGACACGCGCAGCGGCCGCGGCGTGTGGGAGGGCGAGGAGACGATCACGAAGCAGGGGCAGAAGAACACGGTGGGCTTCTGAGCCCGCCCGAACCGTTCGGTGATTCGAGGCGCCGCACCTATGCTGCCGATGCATGGGTGCCGTGACCGAGAGCGCGCACAGCGACGATCCGTCCGGGCGGGATGACGCGACCATCCCGCCGGGTGGCGACGCGGACCGCACCATGCCGGGCCCCGGCGGCGACGACCGCACCATGCCCGCGGGTGCAGCGCCCTCCGCTCCCGCGCCGTTCGCGACACGCGGCGACCGCATGCCGGATCGCGTCGGTGACTGCCGCGTGGAGAAGCGCCTGGGCACCGGCGGCTTTGGCGACGTGCTGCTGGCGGTGCAGGAGAGCGACCTGCTCAAGCGGCGCGTGGCGATCAAGCTGCTGAAGCGCGGCATGGACAGCGAGGCGGTGCTCGAGCGATTCCGCGTGGAGCGCAAGGTGCTCGACACGCTCAATCACCCGAACATCGCGCGCCTGCTCGGTGGCGGCGAGACCGACGACGGTCGCAGCTACCTGATGATGGAATTCGTCGACGGCCTCACGCTCGACCTGTGGTGCGAGCGGCAGGCGCTCGACCTGCCGGGTCGGCTGCGGCTGCTGAAGCAGGTGGCCTCGGCGCTGGCGCATGCGCACGAGAAGGGCATCGTGCATCGCGATCTGAAGCCCGCCAACGTGCTCGTCGGTTCCGATGGCGTGCCGAAGCTGCTCGACTTCGGCATCGCCAAGATCATCGCGCCGGGTGTCTCGGAGAGCGAGCGCAGCCACCTCACCATGCCGGGCGAGACCGGGCCGCTCACCACCGCCTACGCGAGCCCCGAGCAGCTGCGCGGCGAGCCGCTCTCGGCCGCGACCGACATCTACAGCTTCGGCGTGATGATGTACGAGGTGCTCTCGGGGCGGCTGCCCTTCGACTTCTCGAAGAGCAGCTTCGACGAGATTCGCAGGCGAGTGTGCGAGCAGACACCCACGCTGCCCAGTGCGGCGGCGGGCGGCGGCGCCAAGACCACCGTCGACCCGAAGACCACCTCGGGCTCCATGCGGCGCTCGCTTCGGGGCGACGTGGACAACATCGTGATGATGGCCATGCGCAAGGAGCCGACGCGGCGCTACGCGTCGATGACCGCGCTCATCGCCGACATCGACGCGTATCTCGAGGACCGGCCGGTGCTCGCGCGCCCGAGCAGCGTGGGGTACCGGCTCTCGAAGTCGATCACCCGCAACCGCTGGCGCGTGGCGCTGGCCGCCGCGCTGTCGCTGAGCGTGCTCGTGGCGGGGGGCTGGTGGGAACTCGGTCGTCGGCAGGCCGAGCGACGCTACGCCGAGACCATGCAGCGCGTGAAGGAGTTCCGCAACGACGAGAACTTCCACCTCGACACCTCCCGTGCGCTGGCCGAGCTGGCCGAGGCCGAGACGCTCGCGGAGGCGCGTGTGCGCGCGCGGCCGGGTGACGCGGACGGGCGGCGTGACCTGCTGCTGATCCTGACGAAGCAGTGCGACGTGTACGAGAACACCCGTGACCTGAAGGCCGGGCTGGGCGCTTCGGCCCGGCTGGTCGAGCTGGCGCGTTCGCTGCGCAAGGAGACGGGCTCGTTCGACGATCGGCAGAACCTGGAGCAGGCCCTTCAGAAGCGCGGCGACCTGCTGCTGAAGACGGGCGACATCCAGCAGGCACGCGCGGTGTTCGAGGAGAGCCTCGCCGAGCGGCGCCAGATGAGCTCGGAGAAGCCCGACGATGTCGGCTTGATGCAGTCGATGAGCGTGGCGCTGCAGCGCATGCGCGAGTGCGCGCTGCAGGTGGCCGACCTCGAGTCGGCCGTGCGGTTCGACCGCGACCTGAAGGAAGTGCGTGGCCGGGTCATGCGGGCGATGCGGCCCGCGCAGTCGACCTCGGGTGACGTCGCGGCGGGCAAGAACGCGAAGCAGACGAAGGAGGCGAAGGAGCGCGACAAGGCCGAGCGGCAGTGGATGCTCGCGATGATCTTCCTCGCGAGCGACCTGCTGTCCCTCGATCGGCTCCCCGAGGCGGAGCCCGAGGCGGTTGCCGCGCGCGACATCGCGCAGGCCAGGCTCGAGCGCGACCGAAAGGACTGGCGGCGAAGCGACGACCTGGCGATGGTCGAGGAGGTGCTCTTCCTCGTCGCGTATCAGCGTGCCGACATGGACGCGGCGCAGGCCGGCGTGGATCGTTGGGTCTCGCGCACGCGGGCCGCCGTCGAGGCGTCGTCGGCCTCGAGCGTCGCGCTGCGTGGCCTGGTCGCCTCGAGCGTGGAGCAGGCGCGCGTGCGCAATGATCTCGGCCGCCATGCCGAGGCGCTCGAGGGCATCACCGCGCTGCTCGATTCGCTCGAGCGCTATCGCGCGGGCCGAGGCGCCGAGGCGAAGGGCGAGGCCATCTCGGCCGAGGCCGCGCTCATGGCGCAGGCGCAGCGCATGCGTGCGCTTCGTGGCCTGGGTCGGCAGCAGGAGGCGCGCGCGCTCGTTTCCGAGATCCAGGCGAAGATCGCCGCGCCGAACGAGGGCGTGATCTGGCACCTCGGCTGCAGCGAGGCCGCACGCGAGGCGTCACGGTGCGTGGAGGACCCGGCGCTCAGGCTGCGACTGGCGCAGCAGTCGGTGGAGAGCTCGAAGAAGTCCGGTGACAAGATCGTGGTGGCCGACGCGCAGTTCGCCTTGCACGAGGCTCTCAAGGCCGCGGGCAAGCCCGAGGCCGCCGACGCGCTCGCCGCCGCGAAGGCCGCGGCCGCCTCGAGCGACACGCCGCGCGCGCGCGCGATGCTCGCCCAGATGCAGCCGCCGGCGCCGAAGCCGGCTGCCGCGAAGCCGCCCGCACCGCCGGCCGCCGCTCCCGCACCCGTCTCAGCGCCCGCGCCACCCGCCGCTGGGAAGACTCCCTGAACCGATCGGCCGCACGCCGAACGCGACCACATGCGTCGCGTCAGGCAGTGACGCGTCCTTGTCGCGGCGAGCACGCGCCGCCGCGAGCGTCTCCTCGACCTGCCGGAAGAGCGATTCGATCCTGCGAACGTCGTCGGCTCGCAGGCGCTCCCATCTCGGCGAGGGCGCCGCGGGCTCGTCATGCGCGAGCGCGTCGTCCTCGAACGCGCGCGCGAGCTGGCGCATGCGTCGCATCGCCTTCGCGTCGCGTGGCGCCGCGCGCACCTCGATCGCGTCGCGCGTGGCGGTGAACAGGCCGCCCTTTCCGCGCGCGCGCTTGCCGTCGCCGTGCTCGAGCAGCCCGGCGCCCTGCAGCAGGCGCAGGTGGTAGAGCATGAGCTGTGGCGTGATGCACGCGCGGCGAGCGAGTGCCTGCGCGGTGATGCCGCCGCTCGAACGCACCGCCTCGAACAGTCTCCAGCGGAACGGCTTCCGCAACGCATGCCACGTCTTGCCGTCGCTGAGCGACAGGGGGTTTGCCCGCCCCGGGTTCCCGGATTGCTTCCGCTTCATGTGAAACGAGGGTATGTCGGGCAAGGGATCTGCGCTTGTCTCAAGCCAGCGAAGCGACGCTTTTATCGGACACGCCGGCACTCCAATCACCAATTCATGAATGCCCGCGGAAAGGTTCAACCAGCATTCCCGACAGGCCGATCACCGAATCGGCATGTCCGGTTCCGCGATGAGTTTCGAGGCCCACCTCGAGGGTTGGGAAGCCCGCCGTCTTGGCGGAGGTCGCGCCCTGGACGCGCACGAGCACGCGTGCGTGCTGTCGATCGGCGAGCTCATGACGCGAGCGCGTCTTCCGATGGACCTGCCGGGTGAGCTCGCGGAGATCGTGCGTCGCCACCAGAACGATCCGGTCGGTGGCCTGAAGGCGCTCGCGCAGGTCTTCCAGGTGCCCGCGCTCGAGCTCGAGCTGTACCGGCGTTGCTGGCGTGACGTGATGGACGCCGCATTCGACCGACTGCTGCAGGAGCGTTCCGATCAGATGGCCGCCAAGGGCGTCGACGCGGCGCGCGTGCGACGGTTCGCCCAGGAGCTCGCATCCTGGCGCGACCGCCTCGTGCAGGGACGTGCCGAGCGCGAACGCATGCGCCAGGAGCGGCAGCAGGAAGAGGCCAGGCGCGCCGCCGAGCAGCGTCGCGAACGCGAGCGGCAGGCGGCGGCTGAGGCGCAGGCCCGTGCCGAGGCGCTCGCCCGCATGGAGGCGCAGGCGCGCGAGCGTCGTGAGCGCGAGGAGCAGTTGCAGCGCGAGCGCGCGGAACGCGAGGCCGGACTTCAGCAGGCCTACGCGATGTCGATCGACCGCCTGAAGGCCGAGTTGTCCGCCGCGGAGCGCGAGCACGCCGGCTCGCTTCAGGCCATGCAGGAACTTCGCGCGGGTCTCGACCGCGCCGCCGACCGCCGCGAGGAGGCCTTGCGCGCGAGAGAGGCCGCCGCCGAGGCGAACCGGCGCGCCGGCGAGGCGCGATCGCATTCCGACGCGCTGGCGCGGCAGGCCGTCGAGGCCGAGGGCGACCTTGCCCTCCATCTGGCCAACACGCAGTCGCGCCGCGACGCGGCCGCCGCGGCCGCCGACGAGTTGCGCAGGCTGCAGCAGGCCGGTGAGGCCGAGCGCGCCGCAGCCGACGAGGCGGAGCGCCGGCTCGAGCAGGAACATGCGAGGGTGGAGGAGGCCGAATCCCGCCGCGCCTCGGCGCAGGCGAACGCGGAGGAGTGCGTGGCGCGTGCCGAACGCGCGCACGCCGCGACGCGCGCCTCCGAGGAACGTGCCGAGCGCCTTCGTCAGGCCGCCCAGCAGGCGAGCGAGCAGGCGCTGCTCGAGCGCGGCGTGGTGCAGACGCTGCTCGACCGGCTCGAGCGCGAGCGATCGGCCGTCGCGGAAGCGCATGCGCGCGCCCAGTCGCAGCGCGAGCACGCCGAAGCCGCCATTCGCCGCGCCGACGCGGCTCGCGAGGGCGCCGAGCAATCCCTTCGCCGTGCGGAGGCGCAGCAAGCGATCGCGAATGAGGCGTTGAAGCGTGCCGACGCCGAACGGGAAGCCGCGCAGACCGCACTGCAGGCCGTGGAAGCCGATCGCGCCGCAGCCGATGCCGCGCGCCTGGACGCCGAGCGCGCTCTGGCGCACGAACAGGCGCTGCAGCAGCAGGTCGAGCGCCAGCGCGAGGCGGCCGCCGAGGCCATGCGTCGCTGCGACGCCATGCTCGAGACCGCGCGCCGCGCCGGTGACGAGGCGAGCGTCGCTCGGAGCGAGCTGCAGAACTCTCTCGAGGCGCTCGAGGTGGAGCGTGCGCGCGAGCACGAGGCGCGAGCCGCCGTCGATCGCGAGCGGCAGGCGGCGCTCGAGGCCGAGCGCCGCGCGCGCCGCGACCGCGAGGCGATGCTGGCCGCGAACGAGCGTCTCGATCGCCAGCGCGAGGCGGCGCGGGCCGCGCAGGCGAGCGCCGAGGCCGCGCAGCAGGCGCTGGTCGAGGCCGAGCTCGCCGAGCGCGCCGTTCGGGCGCAGGGCGAAGCCGCGCGGCGGCAGCGCGAGGAACTTGCGCAGCAGGCCGCCGATGCCGAGCGCGACGCGGAGCGCCTCGAACAGGAAGCCGTGGCTGCCGAGCGCGACCTCGAGCGTCACCGCAGCATCGCCGAAGAGCAGGGCCGTCGCGTGCAGGAGCGCGCGGAGGCGTGCGAGCGCCTGCGCGCCGCGGTGGAGACCGCCGAGCGCGCGCTGCAGCTCGAGATCGAGACGCACCGTGCCGAGCTGGCCGCCGCCGAGGCCGCGCGCGGTGCCGCCGAACTCGCCACGCGCCGTCAGCAGTTGATCGACCAGGCGCAGGCCGCCGCCGACGACCTTCGCCGTCGTCGTGCCGCCGCCGAGGCCGAGCGCGACCGCCTGGTCGCGCGCGAGGCGCAGGCCGTCGCGCGCCGCCGAGCCGTGGACGAGCAACTCGACGCGCGGGTGCAGAGCGCCCGGGCCCAGGAGAGCGCGGCGCGCGAACGCCGCGAGCGCCTGCAGCGCGAGATCGACTCGCTCAAGCAGGTTGATGGCGGCCGTCACGATCGCGGCGTCGCCTGACGCGTGGGGCGCCGGTCGGCCGCGAGCGGAAAAGCCGTCGCGGCTATCTTCCACGCATGCGCCTGTCCGACTTCCGTCGCGGCCTGCTTGGCCAGTTCATCCTGTACGCCGTGCTGCCGAGCGTGGCGGTTCTGGCGGCCGTGATCGCCGTGAACGGCTGGCGCGGGTACGCGGCACTGCAGTCGATGGCCGAGCGCACCGCGATCGCCGAGGCCTCGGCCGTGGCCAACGAGATCGAGGCGTGGAACGTCGAGGCGATCTCGATCGTGCAGATGCTCGCCGACGCCGGTGACGTCGGGCTGTTCGGCGACCGCGCGTCGAGCCTGCGCATGATGCGCCGGGTGATGGAGACCTACCCCGATCTCGAGGCGTGCTACTACACCTACGCGCCGAACGCCGACGGGAAGGATGCGGCGAGTCTCGCGGCGCTCCGGAGCGGGGTGGCTGGCGCGCTGCCCGCGGAGGCGCTGGACGAACGCGGTCGCTTCATTCCATACCTCTTCCGAGACAACGCGCGCGGTCGGCAGATCGCGCTCAAGCGCGTGGTCGACGACGATCGCAACCAGTACTACCAGGGGCCCAAGGCGCGCTTCGAGCGTTCCGGTGACCGCGCGCCCGAGCTCACCGAGCCCTACAACTACGAAGGCGTGCTCATGACCGAGTGCACCCAGTCGCTCGTGAGCGACGGGCGCTTCGCGGGCATCGCGGGCATCGATCGCGGCCTCGGTGTGCTCGTGCGCAGGATCCAGGCGATCGCCACGCGTGACGGCCTGAACGTGATGGTGCTCACGGGCAAGGGCCGTTTCATCGCGGGCGCCATCGGCGAGGTCGACGCTTCGCCCGCACTGCACAAGGCCTACGACGAGCTCGCCGCGACGCAGCTCGACCGCACGCCGTGGGCCTCCACGCTCGCCTCGATGCTCAAGGCGACCGAGGACTGCTCGGTCGCGCAGATCGAGAACCCGGTCACGCGCGAGACCACGCTGCATGTGCGCAACCGTGTCGCCAACGGCGGCTGGGAAGTGGTGGTGGAGGTTCCCAACGACCGGCTCTGGACGGAGATCCGCAAGATCTCGTCGACCAGCATCACCGTGCTCGCCGTGGGGGTCGCGATCGTGGTGACCATGCTCGTGCGCATGGCGGCGAAGCTCTCGTCGCGCATTGGCGACGCGGCGCGTGCCGCCCGAGACGTCGCCGATGGTGACCTCACCCGCACCTACGCGGTTCGGGGCGACGACGAGGCGAGCGCGCTGCTTGCCAGCATGAACGACATGACGGCTCGCCTGAACGAGCTCGTGGCGCGCGTGCGTGGTGTCACGCTCGGCATCACCGGCACCGCCACCGAGCTCGCCGGCGCGAGCCGCCAGCAGGAGGAGGTGGCGCAGAGCTTCGGCGCGAGCAGCGCCGAGATCGCCGCGGCCGTGCGCCAGATCACCACGACGGGCAGCGAGCTGCTGAAGGGCATGGAGCAGCTGTCGGAGGCCGCCAGCGACAGCGCGCGTCTGGCCACCGAGGGCCGAGAGGGTCTGCAGGCGATGGGTGCCACCATGAGCGGCCTCGCCTCGGCCACGGGCAGCGTGGCGGAGCGCCTGGCGGCGATCAACGAGAAGGCGAGCAGCATCAACGCGATCGTGGACACGATCACGAAGGTGGCGGACCAGACGAACCTGCTGAGCGTGAACGCGGCGATCGAGGCGGAGAAGGCGGGCGAGAGCGGGCGCGGCTTCCTGGTGGTGGCGCGCGAGATCCGTCGGCTGGCCGACCAGACGGCGGCGGCGACGCTGGACATCGAGACGACGGTGCGCCAGATGCAGGGGGCGGTGTCGGGCGGCGTGATGGAGATGGACCGCTTCAGCGAGCAGGTTCGCCGCGGCGTGCAGAACGTGCGCGAGGTGGGCGAGCGGCTGACCGAGGTGATCGACCGCGTGGGCGGCGTGGAAGGCCGCTTCGGCGAGGTCACCGAGGGCATGCAGAGCCAGGTGCAGGGTGCCGACCAGATCCGCGAGGCGATGGACGCGCTCACGCAGAACGCCGCCCGCGCACGGGAGGCCACCAGCGAGTTCGCGCAAGCCGCGGCGACGCTGAAGGAATCGCTCGTCTCGCTGCGCGCGATCGTGGGCGGCTGAGCGCCTCGCGAATCAGGTCTGGAACAGGCCGAAGCCCTTGGCCTGCAGCTCGAGCACGCGCGTCCAGCCGTCGTTGTCCACCTTCACGCCGGGCAGCAGGTCCGCATTGCCCACGCCGAACTCCTTCATGCGCGTGCCGCAGCTCTCGATGCTCGCGCCGCCCTTCTGCAGGTCGGCGATCAGGCTCTTCCACGGGTTGCCGGCCTTCGTGCCCATCACGCGGTCATAGGCCGCGTCGTTGAGCACGATCGGCAGCGCAGGCCCGTCGAACACGAAGACCATCGCCACCTCGGTCGCGCCGGCGGCGCGGGCCGCGATGCTCGCGTCGCGCCAGTCGGCGAGGCCGTAGAACACCACGTCGGCGGTGGGCCGTCGATTGGCGTACACGACCGTCCTCCACTGCGTCACCTTCGCCTCAACGTCCGCCTTCAGGGTGGGGGCCGGGTCGAGGCGCTTCGCGGGCGTGAACGCGAAGGGCTGCGTGGCGTTCGAGCAGGCGAAGGCGAGCAGGCTGGTCGCGGCGATCGAGAGGGGCATGCGCATGCGCGGCATGGTAACGGGCGGCATCGGATGCACGCGGTGGCGGGCCGCCTCGCTTGCGGGCAGAATGCGGCGCATATGGCCGATCTCGAAGGCGACCCGATTCTCCGCACCGTGTTCTGGGCGCTCTCGATCTATGGCCTCGTGCTCGGCGGCAAGTTCGTCCTGATGCGGCGCGGCGACATGCGCACGCTCGGCATCGGCCTGCTCGTGGCCGCGGTCTC
>Ga0214917_10005959_pt1 | contig 12834 bp, 10 predicted proteins | sample LL_1208_BB_MetaG_FD_177983 | JGI IMG/M metagenome (GOLD analysis project Ga0214917, IMG submission 177983) | Freshwater microbial communities from Lake Lanier, Atlanta, Georgia, United States - LL_1208_BB | ecosystem: Environmental > Aquatic > Freshwater > Lake | place: USA: Georgia | collected... | reverse complement strand
GGGGCGGCTGCCGGGTTTGGCCAGGTATTGCTGGTGGTAGGCCTCGGCGAAATAAAATGGCTTGCCGCTGGCGAGTTCCGTGGTGATGGCTCCCCGTCCCGCCGCCGTCAGCAGCGCCTGGTAGCGCTCGCGGGAGGCCTCGGCCTGGGCCAGCAGCGCCGGCTCGGACACATAGATCGCCGAGCGGTACTGGGTGCCGGTGTCGTTGCCCTGGGCCATGCCCTGGGTGGGGTCGTGGCATTCCCAGAACAGCTTCAGCAGATCGCTGAAATCAACGGCGTTCACATCCCACACCACCCGCACCACCTCCGTGTGGCCGGTGGCGCCGGAGCACACCTCGTCGTAGCTGGGGTTGGGGGTGAAGCCGCCGGCGTAGCCCACGGCGGTGGTGATCACCCCGGGCAGGCGCCAGAAGCCCTTCTCCGCCCCCCAAAAGCAGCCGCAACCGAACAACGCCTCCTGCTGGCTGGTGCTCAGCGGGGCCTTGAGGGCGGTGCCCAGCAGCGCATGGCGCTCGGCGGTGGGGATCGGGGTGCTCCGCCCCGGCAAGGCGGCCTCGGGGCTCACCAGCCTGGTCTTGCTGCCTGCCATGGCCTGAAACAGTCCGAACACCCGGGTTGTGGTTGGTTGGGTTGGCGCGAGCCTAGGGGCTTCAGCCCTGCGGTGACCCGGGTTCCAGGGCGATGTGGTTGAGCAGGGTGGTGGTGAAGGCGAACAGCAGGAACGGCAGCGACAGCACCAGGATCAGCCCCACCCCCACCAGGGCAAACATCGGATGGCTTGCCCCCATCAGGGCCAGCCCCGCCGCCAGGCTGGCGAAGATCACCAGCATCCAGATCAGGATCTGCCCGTAGATGTCCCCGAAGGTGAGGGTGCAACGCAGGCGGTAGGGCACACCGGCGGTCATGGCAGCTGTGGCGCCGCAGCGGCGCAGGAGATGTCTCCAGCTAAGCCACGGCTGGCCGGGTTGTCTGCCCCGCGGCACAGGTTGTGACGGCCCGGAACACTCCGATCAGGCGGCGCGGCTCAGCTGTTGTTCCGCCTGCTCCCGCTCCCACAGCCGCCGGTAGGTGCCGTTCTGTTCCACCAGGCTGGTGTGGTGCCCCTCCTGCACCAGGCGGCCGCCGTCGAGCACCAGGATTCGGTCGCAGGCGGCGGCGGCCGAGAGCTGGTGGCTCACCATCAAGATCGTGCGCTGCCGCTGCTGGCGCACGGCCGCCAGGATCGCCGCCGCGGTGTTGTTGTCCACGCTGGCCAGGGCGTCATCGAGCACCAGCAAGGGCGCCTGCACCAGCAGGGCCCGCCCCAGGGCGGTGCGCTGGCGTTGGCCGCCGCTGAGGGTGATGCCCCGCTCCCCCACCAGGGTGCGGTAGCCATCGGGGAAGCCGCGGATGTCCGCCTCGAGCCGGGCCTGCACCGCCGCCCGCTCCACCGCGGCTTGATCCGCCTCCGGATCGCCGTAGCGGAGGTTGTCCGCCAGGGTGGCTGTGAACAGGAACCCCTCCTGGGGCACCAGGGCCACCTGCTGGCGCAGGGCGTTGAGGTCCACCTGGGTGATGTCGCAGCCGTTGAGCCAGAGCTGACCGGCGGGCACGTCAACCATGCGGCCGATGGCGCGCACCAGGGTGGTTTTGCCGCAGCCCACCGGCCCCACCACCGCCACCAACTCGCCCGGCTCCAGCCGGAAGCTCACCCCATCGAGGGCCAGCCGCTGGGCCTGGGGGTACTGCACCGTGAGCCCGCGGGCCTCCAGGGCCGCCCCACGGCCCACCACCGGCCTGGCCAGGGGCATGGCCTGGCGGGGGGATTGGATCTCCGGTTCCCGGCGCAGCAGCTCCTCCACCCGCTCCAGGCTCACCTGGCCGGTCTGGAAGCTGTTGAGGGTGAACCCCAGCAGCGCCGTGGGGAACACCAGCCGCTCCACAAACAGGATCAGCGCCACAAGATCGCCGATCGACAGGCGGCCGCTGGCCAGCTGGCCGCTGCCCAGGGCCAGCAGCAGCAGCAGGCTCACCGAGCTGATGCCCTCCAGCAGCGGAAACAGGGTGCTGCGGGTGCGGGCCAGCTGCAGGGCGTCGTCGCGGTAACGGCGGTTGCGGGCGGCGAAGGCCTGCCGCTCGGTGGTTTCCTGGCCGTAGATCTTGATGGCGCTGATGCCGGAGAGGTCCTCTTGAATCAGGTCGCTGAGCTCGGCCAGGGCCTCCTGCTGGCGCCGCTGTTGCTGCATCATCCGGCCGCCGAACAGCCGCACGATCACCAGCATCAGCGGGTAGAGCCCCACCGCCGCCAGGCTCAGCCAGGGGTCGATCGCCAGCATCGCCGGCAGCGTGAGGGCATAGGCCAGGGCCGTGTTGGTGAGGCTGAGCACGGCGAAGCCCAGCAGCCGCCGCACGTTTTCCACATCGCTGGTGGCCCGGCTGATCACCTCGCCGCTGCCGGTGGTCTGCACCCAGCCCGGCTCCTGGCGGAGCATGTGGTCGAAGATGCGCTGCTTGAGCTCCGCCTCCACCTGGCGGCCCACGCCGAACACCAGCATCCGCGACCACAGCCGCACGGCGCCCATCACCGTGGCCAGGCTGATGATCAGCAGGGCTTGGCGCAGCACGTCGGCCACGCTGAAGCCATCCTGCAGGTCGTCGATCACGCCGCGCACCAGCAGCGGGATCGACACGCTCAGCAGGTTCACCACCACCAGCGCCGCCATGCCCAGCAGCACCGTGCGGCGATGGGGGCGCAGGTAGCGCCCGATCAGGCCGAAGCGGATCTCCGCCATGGAGCTCAGCAAGTGCTGCCAACCTAGGGAGCCGAACCCGACGGCCCATGGACGAGCAGCAGCCGCAGTCGCATCCGCTCTACGCATCCGACAGGGAGTTGGTGGACCAGCTGCTGGCCACCGACACCCCCGCGGAGGCCCAGCTGGTGGATCTGGGCCGCCTGCTGATGCGCTACTCCGGTTTCCCCGGCGCCCATGACCTGCAAGACGACCTGGCCAAAACCCTTCGGCTTTGGGGCCTCAGCCGTGAGCAGCTCAACAGCCGCTGCCGCGCCATCTGGGAGGCGGGCTACCGGCCGGGGCTGCGGGCCGAGGAGCAGGCGGTGGGATCCGGTTTCGACACCGCCGACCAGGACAGCCCCTGACCCCGCCCCAGCCCCAGCGCCCACACCCATTGTCTGAACCCCTGACCCATGACTTCCGCAACCCCGTCCTGGTCGGCCCTGCTGGAGCAGCTGCTGCAGGGGCAATCGCTCACGGCCCCGCAGGCCACGGCGCTGATGCAGGCCTGGCTGGAGGAGCAGCTGCAGCCGGTGCAGACCGGCGCACTGCTGGCGGCCCTGCGGGCCAAGGGGGTGAACGGAGAGGAGCTGGCGGCCCTGGCTCAGGTGCTGCGCCTGGCCTGCCCCCTACCCGGCGAACGGCCGGAGTTGCCCTTGGTGGACACCTGCGGCACGGGCGGCGACGGGGCCAACACCTTCAACATCTCCACCGCGGTGGCCTTCGTGGCGGCCGCCTGTGGTGCCCACGTGGCCAAGCACGGCAACCGCAGCGCCAGCGGCAAGGTGGGCTCCGCCGATGTGCTGGAGGCGGCCGGCCTCAACCTCTCCGCCCCGGCCCAAACGGTGCTGGATGCCCTGCCGGTGGCCGGCGTCACCTTCCTGTTTGCCCCCGGCTGGCATCCGGCCTTGGTGGGCCTGGCTCCGCTTCGTCGCGCCCTCGGGGTGCGCACCGTGTTCAACCTGCTCGGGCCCCTGGTGAATCCGCTTCGGCCCGATTACCAGGTGCTCGGCGTGGGTGCCCCGGAGCTGCTGGATCCCATGGCCGACGCCCTGGCGCGGCTCGGCGTGGAGCGGGCCGTGGTGGTGCACGGCCATGGCGGCCTGGATGAGGCCTCCCTCTCTGGCCCCAGTGCCCTGCGGCTGGTGCAGGCGGGGCGGGTCAGCGCCGACATGCTTGAGCCCAGCGGCCTGGGGCTGACCCCGGCGGCCATGGACACCCTGGCCGGCGGCGACGCTGACGCCAACCGCCGCATCCTCGAGGCGGTGCTCAAGGGCGAGGGCACCGACCCCCAACGGGATGTGGTGGCCCTCAACGCCGCCCTGGTGCTGTGGGCGGCGGGCCGTGCGGCCAGCGTGGCGGAGGCGGTGCCGCAGGCCCTGGAGGCCATGGCCAGCGGTGCCCCCTGGCGGCGGCTTGAGGCCCTGCGCACCGCCCTGGCTTGAACCCCTGCAGGGGATGATGGGGCCATGAGCGAACACGCCCCCCACCCCGCGCTGTTGGTGCTGGCCGATGGCCTTGTGCTGCGCGGTGAGGCCTTTGGCGCCCAGGGCACCGCGGTGGGAGAAGTGGTGTTCAACACCGGCATGACCGGCTACCAGGAGGTGATGACCGACCCCAGCTACGCCGGGCAGCTGGTGACGTTCACCTACCCCGAGCTGGGCAACACCGGCGTCAACGGCGCCGACCAGGAGGCCGATGTGCCCCACGTGCGCGGTGTGATCGCCCGCCAGCTGGCGCCGACCCACAGCAACTGGCGCGCCGAGCAGAGCCTCGAGGCTTGGTTGCAGCGGCACAACGTGGTGGGCATCAGCGGCCTCGACACCCGCGCCCTGGTGCGCCACCTGCGCGAGGGCGGGGCCATCAACGGCGCCATCAGCAGCGACGGCAGCTCCCCCAGGCAGCTGCTGGAGCGGGTGCGCTCGGCCCCCTCGATGGCGGGCCTCAACCTGGCGGAGCAGGTGACCACCGCCGCCCCTTACCAATGGGATCGCCTCTGCCCCGCCAGCTTTGACCAGCGCCTGCAGGAACCTCCCCAGCGCCCCTACCGCGTGGTGGCGATCGACTTCGGCATCAAGCGCGCCATCCTGGAGCGCCTGGCGGCCCATGGCTGCAGCGTCACCGTGCTGCCCGCCTCCGCCGGCCTCGAGCAGGTGTTGGAGCACCAGCCGGAGGGGGTGTTCCTGTCCAACGGCCCCGGCGACCCGGCGGCGGTGACCCGTGGCATCGCCCTGGCCGAGGGGCTGCTGCAGCAGGCCGATCTGCCGGTGTTCGGCATCTGCCTCGGGCACCAGATCCTGGGGCTGGCCCTGGGGGGACGCACCTACAAGCTCGGCTACGGCCACCGCGGCCTCAACCACCCCTGCGGCAGCCCCGGCAGCGTGGAGATCACCAGCCAGAACCACGGCTTCGCCCTCGATGCCGAGTCCCTCGATGGCGCCACCGTGGCGGTGACCCACCTCAATCTCAACGACCGCACCGTGGCGGCGCTGGCCCATCGCCTCAAGCCGGTGTTTGGGGTGCAGTACCACCCGGAGGCCAGCCCCGGCCCCCACGACGCCGACCACCACTTCGGCCGCTTCGCCGCGCTCATGGCCGAGCGCCGCGGCTGAGGCTCCAGGCCCCACCGCCGCCCGTTGCAGCCACCGATCTGAAGGGATTGTTGCGGGCCTGTCCGTTCGGAAAACTCTCCCTACACTGCGGTCGCCTGTGTCGTCCGAGGTCAGGAGCCATCACGGATCTGCAGCGATTGACCGTGTCCTTGCGCGGTGGCTTCGAGCAGCAGGACGGGTGCCTGCTGTTCAGCTTCACCGGCCAGCTCGACGCTTACTCCGAGAAGCAATTCCTCTGCTTCATCAACGAGCACCTCACCAGCACCCCCCAGCCGCTGGTGATCGACCTCAGCCGAATTGATTTCATCGATTCCTCCGGCCTCGGCTCCCTGGTGCAGTTCGCCAAGCAGTGCAACGAGCAGCGCACCCAGTTCCTGGTGGTGGGCAATGCCCGTGTGGTGCAGACGGTGAAACTGGTGAGACTCGAGGAGTTCCTCCATCTCCAGCCCGACCTCGACACCGCCCTCGGCGCCATCGCCGCCTGACGCCCCCGAGGGGCTGGGCGCCAGCTGGCTTGCCGCCGTCGCCCCCAGCCCGGCTGATCCGGAGCTGGGCCCCCTGCAATTGGCCTGGTTGGGGGATGCGGTGTGGGAGCTGCACCAACGCCTGCGGCGCTGCCGCCAACCCGGCCGCAGCGCCGATCTGCACCGTGCCGTGGTGGCGGAGGTGCGGGCCGATGCGCAGGCCGCGGCCCTCAGCCGCTTGGAGGCGGGCGGCCTGCTCACCGATGCGGAGCTAGATCTGGTGAGGCGCGGCCGCAACCGTGCCGGCCGTGGCCCCCGCCGCGGCGACGCCGCCGCCTATGGCCAGGCGACGGGATTTGAGACAATGGTGGGCTGGCTGTTTCTGCAGAACCCCAGCCGCCTTGGCCAGCTGCTGGCGCACCTTGAAGACGCCGACCCATAGATCCTTTGCCCCTCCGTCCATGAGCCCCCGTTTTGATCGCCGCAGGGACCAGGGCTCCGGATCCGGGGAGGGTCGTGTGTCCAGGCCTGGCCGCGGCCCGCTGCGCGGCTCCCGCCCCTACGCCCCCCGCGGTGAGTGGCGTCCGGAGGGGGGGGAGCGTCCCGCCCGTTTTGAGCGCCCCGACCGCGCTGAGCGTCCGGCCCGCGGCGAACGCCCGACCCGGGGGGATCGACGCGTTGATGCCCCCCGCCCCGACCGCGCCGGCGCCAGCGACCGCAAACCGTTCGGCCGCCGTGGTGACCGCCGCTTTGAGGCCCCCCGCGCCGATGCCCCCCGCCGCGACAGCCTGCGCCCCGACGGGCCCCGTTTCAGCGGCAGCCGGCCCGAGCGCCGGCCCGAGCGGCGCCCCGGACGCCCCCTGGGCCGGCCCCAGGGCCGCGGCAGCTACCAACCCCGGCCCTATGACGACCGCCGCAGCGAGCGCCCAGCGCCGGTGGCCGTCGATGCCGTGAACCCGCCCCCCAGTGGTGAATCGGAGCGGTTCGGTGCGGCCCCCGCGGATGATCTGATCTGGGGGCGCCACAGCGCCCAGGCCGCCCTGGAGAGCGACCGCCCGATCCACCGCATCTGGTGCACCGCCGAGATGCGTTTCCAGCCGCGCTTCCTGCAGCTGCTGCGCGAGGCCAAGGCCGGCGGGGTGCTGGTGGAGGAGGTCACCTGGGCGCGCCTGGGCCAGCTCACCGGCGGTGCCGTGCACCAGGGGATCGTGCTGCAGGTGGCCGCGGCCGACACCCTCGACCTCGAGAGCCTGATTGAGGGCTGCCGCGACCTGGGGGAGCCGCCGCTGCTGATGGCCCTCGACGGCATCACCGACCCCCACAACCTCGGCGCCATCGTGCGCAGCGCTGAGGCCCTCGGGGCCCATGGACTGGTGCTGCCCCAGCGCCGCAGCGCCGGCCTCACCGGCTCCGTGGCCAAGGTGGCCGCCGGCGCCCTTGAACACCTGCCGGTGGCGCGGGTGGTCAACCTCAACCGCTCCCTCGACCAGCTCAAGCAGGAGGGCTACCGCGTCGTGGGCCTGGCGGGCGAAGGCAGCGTGTCGCTGTCGGAAGCCGACCTGGAGGGTCCGCTGGTGATCGTCACCGGCTCGGAGGGTTCGGGCCTGTCGATGCTCACCCGCAAGCACTGCGACCAGCTGGTGCGCATTCCCCTGCGTGGCAGCACCCCCAGCCTCAATGCCTCGGTGGCCACGGCGATGGTGCTGTTTGAGGTGGCTCGCCGCGGTTGGATGAAGCAACTCAGCGGCAACGCCCCAGCGCCGCGCATCGTGCGCCCCGCCATGCCAGCCCCTCCGGCCATGCCGGCCCCACCGGCCATGCCGGCGCCGGAGCCCCTGGCTGACCTCGTGCCAGATCCTGAACCTGCGCCTGATCCCACACCCGAAGCCCAGCCCCTCCTTGAAGCACCGGCCCTGGTGTTGGGTCTGGAACCCCACCACGCCGCCGGTTTCTCCGCTGACATTCAGCTCTGAGGGCTGCGATCGCCAGCCGCCCCGCCACAATGGCCACAGATTTCACTGCGCCCCAGGGCCGATGACCACCGTGCTCCAGCCCCTGCGCAGCGTCGCCAACGGGCTCGGCTTGGCCTGGTGGGCCCGGGTGGAGTCGCGTCAGCCGGATGTCACCTACTGGTTCGGCCCCTACGTGCGCCGCTCCAGCCTCGAGGCGGCCCTCCCCCCCTTCTTGGCGGACCTGCGCAGCGAGGGGGCTGGGGAGCTCAACCATGCCGTGTTGCGCACCCGCCGCAGCGAACCGCTCACCATCAGCTCCGAGGCTGACTGATAGCGTCGCCCCAGCAACAGAGCAGGGGTCTGATGGGCATCGCTGAGTGGCGCGGGCAGCTCAGCCGCGGTGAGGTGTCCGCCCGGGAGCTCACCGATCAGCACCTCAGCCGCATCGCGGCGGTGGAACCCAGCGTGCACGCCTATTTGGAGGTCACCGCCGAGCGCGCCCGCGCCGACGCCGACCGCATCGACGCCCTGCGGGCCGCCGGCGAGCCCTTGCCCCCCCTGGCCGGTGTGCCCCTGGCCATCAAGGACAACCTCTGCACCAAGGGCATTGCCACCACCTGCTCCAGCCGCATGCTGGAGGGGTTCGTGCCCCCCTACGAATCCACCGTCACCGACCGGCTCTGGACGGCCGGCGCCGTGCTGCTGGGCAAGACCAACCTCGATGAGTTCGCCATGGGCAGCTCCACCGAGACTTCAGCCTTCGGCCCCAGCCGCAACCCCTGGAACCCGGACAAGGTGCCCGGCGGCAGCTCCGGCGGCAGCGCCGCCGCCGTGGCCGCCGGGGAGTGCGTGGCCTCCCTCGGTTCCGACACCGGTGGCTCGATTCGTCAGCCGGCGGCCTTCTGCGGCGTGGTGGGGCTCAAGCCCACCTATGGGCGCGTCAGCCGCTATGGCCTGGTGGCCTTCGCCAGCTCCCTCGACCAGGTGGGCCCCTTCACCACCAACGTGGCCGATGCCGCCGAGCTGCTGCAGGTGATCGCCGGTGAGGATCCCCGCGATTCCACCTGCCTCAAGGCGCCCGTTCCCGATTACCGCGCTGCCCTGGAGCAGCCCGTGCGGGGCCTGAAGGTGGGCATCGTGCGTGAGTGCTTTGAGGCGGAGGGCCTCGATCCGCAGGTGAAGGCCTCGGTGATGGCCGCCGCTGCGCAGCTGCAGGCCCTGGGCTGTGAGCTGGTGGACGTGAGCTGCCCCCGCTTCAACGATGGCATCGCCACCTACTACGTGATCGCCCCGTCGGAGGCCTCCGCCAACCTGGCCCGCTACGACGGCGTCAAATACGGCTACCGCACCGCCGATGCCGGCACCCTGGCCGAGATGACCGCCCGCAGCCGCGCCGAGGGGTTCGGGGATGAGGTGAAGCGCCGCATCCTGATCGGCACCTATGCCCTCTCCGCCGGCTACGTGGATGCCTACTACAAGAAAGCCCAGCAGGTGCGCACCCTGATCCGCCGCGACTTCGACTCCGCCTTCGCCGCGGTGGATGTGCTGCTCACCCCCACGTCGCCCACCACCGCCTTCGGCTTCGGCGCCCACAGCGAAGACCCGCTGGCCATGTACCTGGCCGACCTGCTCACCATCCCGGCCAACATGGCAGGCCTGCCGGCCATCAGCCTGCCCTGCGGCTTCGATGACGCCGGCCTGCCGATCGGCTTGCAGCTGATCACCGGGGTGCTGCAGGAGGAACGCCTGCTGCAGGTGGCCTGGCATTACGAACAGGCGGCCCGGGTGATGGCCCAGCGGCCGGCGGCGGCGCTGGTGCCCTGAAGCACTACATCTAGCGTTTGGCCCTTAGCCTGGGGCCGGAATCCACCACCGGTTCCGCTGCTCCGGTTGCTCCGGTTTGCCCCTTGGCCTTCGTTCCGCTCCACAACCACAGCGACTACAGCCTCCTGGATGGGGCCAGCCAGCTGCCGGCCATGGTCAAGCGGGCCGAGGAGCTGGGCATGCCCGCCCTCGCCCTCACCGACCACGGGGTGATGTACGGGGCGATCGAGCTGCTCAAGCTCTGCCGCGGCACATCCGTCAAGCCGATCATCGGCAACGAGATGTACGTGATCAACGGCTCCCTCGACGACCCCAACCCCCCCAAGAAGGAACGCCGCTACCACCTGGTGGTGCTGGCCAAAAACGCCGTCGGTTACCGCAACCTGGTGAAGCTCACCAGCATCAGCCACCTGCGCGGCATGCGCGGCCGCGGCATCTTTGCCCGCGCCTGCATCGACAAGGCCACCCTCGCCCAGCACAGCGAGGGGCTGATCGTGGCCACCGCCTGCCTCGGCGGTGAGCTCTCCCAGGCGATCCTGCGCAACCGCCCCGACGTGGCCCGGGATGTGGCCCGTTGGTACCAGGGGGTGTTCGGCGACGACTTCTACCTCGAGATCCAGGACCACGGCTCCCCCGAAGACCGGATCGTGAATGTGGAGATGGTGCGCATCGCCCGCGAGCTGGGCATTTCGCTGATCGCCACCAACGACGCCCACTACCTCACCAGCAACGACGCCGAGGCCCACGACGCCCTGCTCTGCATCCTCACCGGCAAGCTGGTCACCGATGAGAAGCGGTTGCGCTATACGGGCACCGAATACATCAAGGGTGAGCAGGAGATGCTCGGCCTGTTTGCCGACCACCTGGAGCCGGAGGTGGTGGCCGAAGCCGTGGCCAACACCGCCCGGGTGGCCGAGACGGTGGAGGACTACGACATCCTTGGGCGTTACCAGATGCCCCGTTTCCCGATCCCCGAGGGCCACACCCCGGTGAGCTACCTGCAGGAGGTGAGCGAGCAGGGGCTGCGGGCCCGGCTGGGGTTGGCCGACGGTGATGCCTTTGAACCCACCTACGGCGAGCGCCTGGCCTTTGAGTTGCAGGTGATGGAGCAGATGGGCTTCCCCACCTACTTCCTGGTGGTGTGGGATTACATCCGCTTCGCCAGGGAGAGCGGCATCCCGGTGGGGCCCGGCCGCGGCTCCGCCGCCGGGTCGCTGGTGGCCTATGCCCTGGGCATCACCAACATCGATCCGGTCACCAACGGGTTGCTGTTCGAGCGCTTCCTCAATCCCGAGCGCAAGTCGATGCCAGATATCGACACCGACTTCTGCATCGAGCGCCGTGGTGAGGTGATCGACTACGTGACCCGCCGCTATGGCGACGACAAAGTGGCCCAGATCATCACCTTCAACCGCATGACCTCCAAGGCGGTGCTGAAGGATGTGGCGCGGGTGCTCGACATCCCCTATGGCGACGCCGACCGCCTCGCCAAGTTGATCCCGGTGGTGCGGGGCAAGCCCGCCAAGCTCAAGGAGATGATCGGCGAGGAGTCGCCGGCGCCGGAATTCCGCGAGAAATACCAGGGCGATCCGCAGGTGAAGCGCTGGGTCGACATGGCTATGCGCATCGAGGGCACCAACAAAACCTTCGGCGTGCACGCTGCCGGCGTGGTGATCGCCGCCGATCCCCTCGATGAGGTGGTGCCCCTGCAGCGCAACAACGATGGCCAGGTGATCACCCAGTACTTCATGGAAGACGTGGAGTCGATGGGGCTGCTGAAGATGGACTTCCTGGGGCTCAAGAACCTCACGATGATCGACAAGACCATCGATCTGGTGGAGCAAAGCACCGGCGAGAAGGTGGATCCCGATGCTCTCCCCCTCGATGATCCGGGCACCTACGGCCTGTTGGCCCGCGGCGACCTGGAGGGCATCTTCCAGCTCGAATCAAGCGGCATGCGCCAGATCGTGCGCGACCTCAAACCCTCCTCCCTGGAGGACATCTCCTCGATCCTCGCCCTCTACCGACCGGGCCCCCTCGATGCGGGGCTGATCCCCAAATTCATCAACCGCAAACACGGCCGCGAAGCCATCGACTTCGCCGACGCCAAGCTGGAGCCGATCCTGCGGGAGACCTACGGAATCATGGTCTACCAGGAGCAGATCATGCGCATCGCCCAGGACCTGGCGGGCTACTCCCTCGGTGAAGCCGACCTGCTGCGGCGCGCCATGGGCAAGAAGAAAAAGAGCGAGATGGAGAAGCACCAGAGCATCTTCGTGAAGGGCGCCAGTGAGCGGGGCGTCGACCCGCGCATCGCCGAATCGCTGTTCGAGCAGATGGTGCTGTTCGCCGAATACTGCTTCAACAAGAGCCATTCCACCGCCTATGGCGCGGTGACCTACCAAACCGCCTACCTCAAAGCCCACTACCCGGTGGCCTACATGGCCGCCCTGCTCACGGTGAACGCCGGCACCACCGACAAGGTGCAGCGCTACATCGCCAACTGCAACGCCATGGGCATTGAGGTGATGCCCCCCGATGTCAACGCCTCCGGCATCGACTTCACCCCCGTGGGTGAGCGGATCCTGTTTGGCCTCTCCGCCGTGCGCAACCTCGGTGATGGCGCCATCCGCGCCCTGCTGGAGGCCCGCAGCGCCGATGGCCCATTCCGCTCCCTGGCCGACCTGTGCGACCGCATCCCCGGCAGCACCCTCAACCGCCGCGCCCTGGAATCGCTGGTGCACTGCGGTGCCCTCGATGGCCTCGAGCCCCAGGCCAACCGCGCCCAGCTGATGGCCGACCTGGATCTGATCGTCGACTGGGCCGCCTCCCGCGCCCGCGACCGGGCCAGCGGCCAGGGCAACCTGTTTGACCTGCTGGCCGCCCCTGCGGATGCCAGCGCCAGCGCTGCCGCCGGCGGCGACCTGAGCACCGCCCCCAAGGCGGCTCCGGTGCCCGATTACCCCCCCACCGAAAAGCTGCGGCTGGAGAAGGAGCTGGTGGGCTTCTACCTGTCCGATCATCCGCTCAAGCAGCTCACCCGACCGGTGCAACTGCTCTCACCGGTGGGGCTGGGCAGCCTCGAGGAGCTCACCGACAAGGCCCGCGTCAGCGTGGTGGGCATGGTGTCGGGCCTGCGGCCGGTGACCACCCGCAAGGGCGACCGCATGGCCGTGTTGCAGCTGGAGGACCTCAGCGGCAGCTGCGAG
>Ga0214917_10005956_pt1 | contig 12840 bp, 10 predicted proteins | sample LL_1208_BB_MetaG_FD_177983 | JGI IMG/M metagenome (GOLD analysis project Ga0214917, IMG submission 177983) | Freshwater microbial communities from Lake Lanier, Atlanta, Georgia, United States - LL_1208_BB | ecosystem: Environmental > Aquatic > Freshwater > Lake | place: USA: Georgia | collected... | reverse complement strand
TCAAGCATAAGTCGCTCTGTTACCAACCGCCGTGCCTGGATCATGAGGCGCGCGCGATAATCTGCTTCATCGCGATACCGTTCTTCAATCGACAAACGCGGGTCACCGTTTGCTTTGCGTTCTTCTGCGGTTCGTGCGAAGGGCATGTACGAACCCAGGGTGTGGCATAGCTCACCTTTTGCAAAGCCGGTGGCGCGAGTATTTCGCCCTGAGTAAGTTCCAACCGGCACTGCAATCTCCGGCAGAACAACGCCATCAATACCGTTCCCATCTGCATTCAAGCGCGGAAACGTGATCGCATAGGGGGCAAATGAGGATACCGGACTCGGTGGATTTTTCTTGAAATCAATGACTTGCAGCTTACCGAACAAGGCGCTGAACTGGTATCCCGGTATCGCAGGGTAAGCGTTACGGAGAGTGTCAACGCTGACTCGACCTTGTTCAGGGCCTACTGGATAACGTGATGCCGGTGGTTCGATGCCATCACGAATCCATTTCTCCATGTTCGCCACAGACGCCCGCAGCACCGCAGACCACGTCAGAGGATTGAGGATTTGCTCACAAATGGCACGGGGAGGTGGCTGGGTCAGCGGGCGAATGCCTGCATTGGGTGGCAATGACGCATGCGGCGTGCTCGCAACCAGAAATGCCCTCACATTGTCGGGGAAGCCAATAGAACGTCCCAGCCAATCTGAACCAATTAAAGAGCCTGCCTGCTGCCATTGTTCCCAGTCGGAATCCAGATGGATTACCTTCGGGCAAGATTTACTGGCAGTACAGCGGGTTAGTAGCCCCTCCAGCCGACCGCTGACGGGATCCCGCGTTTCCGCATAAGCGAAGGGGAAATCAGCGCCGGGATAGCCACGCATTTCATGCTGAAAGTCAGGGGCCCGACCAGGTTGCGCAAATCGATGGTTAAAGAACCCTCGCTTCGCTCCAGAACCTTGCGGGATGACGCCGTCAAAAACTAGCTGTCCCTGTTCATCGAGATTGAAGTCCTGATAGAGGAAGTCCCGCAAGTAGCGTCCACTCTGCGAGAGGCCAGTTGCCAAAGCGATACGCGTTCGGTCGAGGCCAATCGACGCACGCAACGCGCGCGCCACCTCGGTATTTTGTTTCAGTGCGGACATCAAATCACGGAGGGATACAAACGAGAGTCCCATCACCTTCGGGTCCCGCGCACCATATTCGATCTCGTACAAGGCACCACGGTCCATGCCGGGATCCATCCGCACTCTTACACGATTCGGACCGAGGATTTCCAAATAGTCCGGAGGAAGCGCAATCGCCAGATCGTCAGCGCGCTGGCGAACACGGACTTGCGGCTTTGCGATGGGATCGGCCAAGGGGTAGTAAAGGCGCGCTTCGAACGAGGTCGCATCCGCCGGAACGGGCGCAATTTGCGCCCCTGCCGAGCCGTCCAAAGCGATTTCGTCGCGCACTATCGCAGTGATCGGTTTTCCGTTCTCGGTGGCAATAGGATAAGTCGCGGTCATCACGCCAGGGCCTGGATCGATGTCGGACTGCCAGCCTGTCCAAACCAGCGTCGCCCCTTGCTCAAGGATCGACGTTTGGCCAGCACCCGACTCCGCTTTAACATCCCCATTTCCGCGCAACAGCGATGTTTGCAAAATTGGGCGGCCCCTGTTGGTAACTTCGAGGATGGTTGTCCCGTTCGCCTTCTCAGCTATCACTGGTTTGATAAAGGCAACATCAAAGCTGTACTCGACTAGGCCCTGCGCGTTCTGACGCGCGAACTCGAGATCAACGACACCAGCATTACGTGACGATTTCGGATCGGCAACCGCATGCGCCCGCAGTCGAACCCATTCGTATTGACCCACATTTCCGAATGATCGTCCGTTGAAGGCTGGGCTAATTCGCTCGATTAAATCGAATCTAACAATACGAGAGTTGCCTGATTGGGCCGATGCAACATTTGCGATCGGGGCGAGACCCATGATGAATAAGCCGCAGATCAAGCCTCGTATCTTTCTTTTGCTCATGGTTTACTCATTCCGATCACGATGACAAAAATTTTGATGGCCCCAACCGCCGCAAAGCACGGCGCTTGGCGGCCGACCATCCAAAACGCGATGTCCGGACTTAGATAACGATTCGGATGAAATCAAGGAGCGGCGCGACGCGGCGCACTCTTGAGCAAATGATCAACCTCGTTCTTCCACCATTTTGCTTGGCCGGTCGTGCCGTGCCCGGACGTCTCTTCGCTCGCCGGAATCAAAAGCAGACGCGCGCCTGGAATCTGCGCAAGGATCTTCTCCATGATGCCCAGTTCGGGCGGGTTGCGCTCGTCGTCAGCAGAATTGATGACCAATACTTTGGCTCTGATCTGACCGATCTGCGCCGAGGGATCGTAGTCTCGTGAAGCGTCCCACTGATAGAGATTATCGTTGGCGTCCGCTGCGAAACGCGCTTTCAGACGTTGATCCAAAAATTGATCGGCTTGCTCCCGCGACGGCGCCTGCCGCTGTAGCGCTTGATTTCCACCGCTCGTCCCGATGCTGTAAAACACCGAGGCGAACTGTAGACTGCGCGGTTGCTGAGCGTAGTTACCGTTCATCCACTCAGGGTCGTTCCGAATCGAATCAATAATCAAACGACGCATCATCCAATTACGCCCGGACATCGCCGAGGGCATAGAAGCCATCGGCACCAAAACATCCATGTAGTCGGGGTACCGAATACCCCACAGCCAAGCGTGCATTCCCCCCATCGAGTTCCCCAACACCATCCGCACGTGTGAGCGTTGAAGTCCTTCGGTCAACAACCGGTACTGGGCCAGCACCATGTCGTCGTAGTTGTACCTCGGAAATCCTGCGCGCAACCCGTCGGAGGGCTTGCTTGAACCGCCCATTCCTAACGCGTCTGGAATAACGATGAAATACTTCGTCGCATCCAGTGGCTGTCCGGGGCCAAACAATTCGCCGCCAAAAGAAGGACTCAGCAGGCCAGCTGCAGTTCCTGCCGTGCCGTGCAAAATCACAATCGTCTCGCCTGCTGGATCGCCCAAGGTCACGTAACCCACCTTTAGCTCGGGCAACAGCTCTCCAGTATGAAAGCGAAAATTTTTCGCTACCCAGACAGCGGATTTCGGCTGAACCGAGGGTTGAGCCATTGCCCAGCTACAAACGAGAAGCCCGGCCATCAACATCCTACGAAGAAATGAAATCACTGAACACCTCCCCCATTCAGCAAATACAAAATAGCCTGACTAGCGGCTCGAGAGACAGCGCTGAGGCGACTCCGTTGGTAGATTTTCTAGTGGGGTGGCGGGAATTGGCGAAGAAAGAACCAACTGGTCATAGGCGACTTGCTGTAGCGCCTTGATTTGCGGCACGGACAAACCCAGTTCGAAACCAGAGCATTCGTTACCGCCGAGGGACCGCGGGTCGCGCAACGTCAACGACCCGTAGACCACTAACGCCTTCAGGTAATAGCCCGCGACACTGGCGTGGTAATGATCGAAGGTCCACAAGTTCAGCTTACCGGCGTCAATGCCATCCAGCGAATTGCTATCTGCAATGCCGGCATCCATTGCCCGGACCCAGGCTTCTCCGACTGGAATCACACCCTTGATAACCGGGCTGGTTTTCGCCGCCAAGTCATAGCCCGCGCGCACATCGCGAGCCATGTCACCGATCGTTTTTCCGAACCAGGCCCCCTTCGGCCCATAAGTCTCATCGGCGCGTGGGAAGGTTGCCTCGAGGCGCAAGTCTGCCTTGGGATTTTTTGCCTGCAAAGCTTGCGCCAATTGCGACGCCGTTTGAACCAGTTGGTCGGGATTGCCGGGCTTCTTGGAGTCCAGAGTGCTGAATCCATGTGCCACCACGATGTCCCAGGGTTGCTGGGTAATGACACTGAGCTTATTGGCCAAATGCCAGTCGATTCCGGTGCCGCCTCGAGTTTCGATGGCGACGTCGTAGTCGAGTCCGGTTTGCTGGGTGAACGATTTGAAAAGCGCCGGCACCCCGCCCTGGCCCTCACGGTTAAGATCCCGCACGCTCTCCGGGCGGTAAAAACGAACGGCCGACCCGTGCCCGTAGGTAAAGCTGTTCCCAATGAACAAGACGCTCGTTGGTGCCGCGGACGCGGTCGAACCCAGGGCCAGCGGCAAGAAAGACAAGAAGGCGGCAAGTCGTTTGATTTTCATGTGAAGTCTCCTCAGGGATTTTTTAATAATTTGGGGGCTCGCGGGCCGATACTCACATCACTGCGAGTCGGTCGCCAGCGGGCTATCACGCCCAATTGCCAGATCGTCACCCGCAGTCTAACCTGCTCAAACAGCGGCGACTGGGGGGCTTCGTGTGTGGCTCGACGACTCCGCCAAAACGCGGCGAGGTACGCGCCAGCGGGACACCACGCGGAGCGGGCGTCGATGTCAGGTCTGGAATCTGGTCGGGGCGGCGGGATTCGAACTCGCGACCCCTTGCACCCCATGCAAGTGCGCTACCAGGCTGCGCTACGCCCCGAAGGACGAGACTCTAGCACGAATCGGCCTGTACTCTGGCGATACCGGAGCGGCATCCGATGGATTCAGACCTCGGGCCCCAGCAAGGCAAGCGCAGCTTCGAGATCGTCGCGCGTTGCCCTCAGCACCGCGTAATCGATACGGCACGCGAGCTCGACTGGGCTCGCCGCCACTTGCAAATGGGATGGCGTTGTTGCTCGTCCCGGCTTGCTTTCGATCAAACGATTGCGCGCGCCACTGATCGTGAAACCCTGTTCGTAGAGCAATTCCCGAATCCGTCGCACCAACAGCACTTCGTGATGCTGGTAGTAACGACGGTTGCCACTGCGCTTCATTGGCCGCAGTTGCGCAAACTCCTGCTCCCAGTAACGCAGGACATGGGGCTTCAAGGAGCACAACTCGGCAACCTCCCCGATCGTGAAGTAACGCTTCGCGGGAATCGCCGGCAGCGCAACGACCGAGTTCGGCGAGCTGGAATCCGTTGGCATAGGGGGCGGGACGATTAGGAGCGTTCGATCAGACTTTTCAGTTTTGGGCTCGCATGGAATGTAACCACGCGCCGGGCCGAAATCGGGATCATTTCACCCGTCTTCGGGTTGCGCCCCGGGCGCTGCGGTTTGTCGCGCAGATAAAAGTTGCCGAAGCCCGATAGCTTGACCCCGTCGCCCTGTTCGAGCGCCGAACGCAACTCGTCGAAAAACGTTTCGACCATGTCTTTGGACTCGCGCTTATTCAGTCCGACCCGCTCAAACAACAAGTCGGCCAACTCAGCCTTCGTGAGCGTAAAGCCGTCGCCGGGGTCGTGAGGATCGGTCATGTCAAGTGCGCAAACGCGCTCCTAAGGTTTGCGCGGCAGCCACCGCGGCCCTCATCGCGCCATCGACCTCGTCATCATTCAAAGTGCGAGAATTTTCTTGGAACAAAAATCGAAAAGCAAGGCTTTTCTCTTTGGAATCCAAGCCCTTACCGCGGTACTCGTCAAACGGCCACAGGCTCTGCAAGAGTCCGGGTGCCACGCTCGAAACCGCTTCCTCGAGCACGTGCGCAAGGGTCGTCGCCGGTACGCCGCGTTCCACAACCAGCGCAAGGTCGCGAAAAACCGCTGGAAAGCGCGAGGGTTCCTGCGGGCGCACCAAAGGAACAGTCAAAAAAGGCTTAGCGTCCAGTTCGAATACGATCGGTGCGGCCGGCAAGTCCAATGTCCTCACCAAACTGGGGTGAAGTTCGCCCAGATAACCGCAAAGCTGCCCATCGACTTCGACAAGCGCGCTGCGCCCCGGGTGCAAAGCAGACGCTGCTAAGGAAGCCACCGGTGGCAACGCGTCAACGGCGTCCGTAATGCGCTGAAAGCGAATCGCAAGCGGGTAAGCAAGCGCCTCCAAATCCGCTTTGAGGTCAAAGAAGTCCACCGCACGCGACGCGCTGGCCCACTGCGGTTCAAGCGCGTCGCCGTAAGCAAGCGCCGCTAAGCGCAGGGGCTGATGAATCCCAGCCACACTATTGGCATCTGCGGCTTGGCCAGGGGCGGCCAAAAAAACCCGGCCGTGTTCGAAAAGTCGAATGCGCTGCGCACTACGGTTCAAATTACGCTTTAACGTCTCGAGCAGACCCCCAACCAGCGTCGTTCGCATCACGTCCAAAGGCTCGGCAATGGGGTTAAGCAGCCGAATCGGCTTGCGTGCGCCGAGTTGTTGCTCGAGTGCGCTCGAGACAAAACTAAAGTTAATAACTTCGTGGAAATCGCGCGCAGCCAGCAGCCGCTTGAGTTGCAAGGGGCTGCGCTGCTGAGCAGGAACGGCCGACATTTTTGTAATTGCGCGCGGTGCGCGCAGCGGCAGCTGATCAAAGCCGATGAGCCGGCCGACCTCTTCGATCAGATCCTCTTCCCGTTGCAGGTCAAATCGCCAAGTCGGCGGCGTGACTTCAAACCGCACTTCGGGCTCGCGCTCAAGGCGCCACTGACACCCTAAGCGATCGAAGATTGCAGAGCAGTCGTCGGCGTCAAATGACATCCCAAGGACCTTTTGTGCGCGCGTCAAACGCAAGCCAACCGGATCGCGCGGGGGCAAACGAAGCACATGATCGTCGATTGGCCCGGGCGCACCGCCACAAACTTCCAGGATCAGCGAGCTCAGATAATCGAGATGCTCGACGGTCGTCGCAGCGTCGACACCGCGCTCAAAACGGTGTCCCGCGTCGGTGGAAAAATTGTAACGACGCGCCCTTCCGGCGATGGCCTCTGGCCACCAAAACGCCGCCTCGACGTAAACGTCGCGGGTTTCAAGCGAGACCGCAGCGGCCTCCCCGCCCATAATTCCAGCCAAGCTTTCAGGCCCTTCAGCGCCGCAAATCACCCCAACGTCGGAGCCAAGCGTAACCGTCTGCCCGTTTAAGAGTGCCAACTGCTCGCCGTCCCGAGCCCAGCGCACCGTGAGCCCCTGCGACGGATCCCCTAAGCTGCCGAGATCGAACACGTGCGTCGGGCGACCGAGTTCAAGCATGACGTAGTTCGACAAATCGACCAGCGCCGAGATACTGCGCTGCCCAGCCCGCTCGAGTCGAGCCCGAATCCAGGCTGGCGTCGGCGCGGCGGCATTGACGCCGCGGATAATCCGGCCCGAGAAACGGCCACAAAGATCAGGCGCCTCGATGCGCACCGCAAGGCGCTCCGAAGACGCCGGCACCACCGGCGGGCGCTGCGGCATGCGTAAAGGGGCCCCGGTGAGTGCAGCGACTTCGCGAGCCACGCCAATCAGCGACAGACAGTCGGCGCGATTGGGCGTGAGCTTGAGTTCAAAAATCGTATCGTCCAAGTCAAGCGCAACGCGCAAATCTTCGCCCGGTTGGAGCGCCGCATCGAGCACCAACAGACCGCCCTGCTCGTTCGAAAGCCCCAACTCGCGGGCCGAACACAGCATGCCTAAGCTTTCCACCCCACGCATAGTGGCCTGACCAATTTTCACTGCGCCTGGCAACTCGGCGCCTGGCAACGCGCAAGGGACTTTGAGCCCGCGCGCGACATTCGGCGCACCACAGACAATCTGGCGCGCCCGTACGGCACCCGCTTCGTCGCGATCCCCAGTGTCAACTTGGCAGACGTTGAGGCGATCGGCCTGTGGATGCGCGGCAAACTCAAGGATCTCCGCCACCACGACCCCGTGGAACGCCGGGGCTGCAGTAGCGGCCGATTCGACCTCGAGCCCGGCCATGGTTAGGCGATCGGACAACTCTGCCGTTGAAATCGCGGGGTCAACATAGGCACGCAGCCAGCGCTCGGATATTTTCATGGAGTCATGCGTTGAATTGCGTCTTAGTCGCGAAACTGCCGCAAGAAGCGGAGGTCGTTCTCATAGAAGAGGCGCAGGTCGGCCACCCCGTGGCGTAGCATCGCGAGGCGCTCGATACCCGAGCCAAAGGCGAACCCGAGATACTGCTCGGGGTCGAGCCCAATGTTGCGGATCACGTTGGGGTGCACCTGGCCAGCCCCAGAGATTTCCAGCCAGCGCCCGCGCAAGGGCCCGTCGGCAAAGCGCATGTCAATTTCCGCGCTTGGCTCGGTAAACGGAAAGTAAGAAGGGCGGAACCGGACGTCAATGTCTTCACGCTCGAAAAAGCGGTAGAGAAAATCGACATACACGCTCTTCAAGTCGGCAAATGAGACGTCATGATCGATCCACAAGCCTTCAAACTGGTGAAACATCGGCGAATGGGTTGCATCGCTGTCGACCCGATAGGTCTTGCCGGGCGCGATCACGCGAATTGGCGGCGGATGTTGTCGCGCATAGCGGATTTGCATCGGACTCGTGTGGGTGCGCAACATCAGCGCGCGCCCCTGCTCGTCGTGCCCCTCAACATAAAAGGTGTCGTGCATCGAGCGCGCCGGGTGATTCAGCGGCGTGTTGAGCGCGGTGAAGTTGTAAAAGTCCTCTTCGATTTCAGGACCATCCGCGACGTCGAAACCGATCGAGCGGAAGATGGCCTCGATCCGCGCGATGGTGAGCGTTACCGGATGCAAACTACCACTGGCGGCGCCGCGGCCCGGTAGGGTGACGTCAATCGCCTCGGCGGCCAAGCGCGCGTCGAGTTCAGCTTGTTCGATTGCTTGCTGACGGGCGTTCAAGGCTGCCTCGATCGCCTGTTTGGCGCCATTGAGCTCGCGTCCGGCCGACGCCCGCGCCTCACCGCTGAGCCCGCTGAGGGCCTTCATACGCCGCGTCAGTTCACCCTCTCGCCCGACAAATCGCGCTTTTGCGTCCGCCAGCGCGACGAGATCCAGCGCGCTTGCGAACTCGAGTCGCGCTTGCTCAACCAACACTTCGAGCGATTGCTCCATGGAAACTCCAGGCAGAAAAACGGGGCCCATTGAGGCCCCGAATTTCAACACGATTTACGCCCCAAGCGGAGCGTGAATCACTTAGATCATGATCTTAAGCATGCGCGCCGGAAGGGGGCGCGACGTGCGAGCGCACCTGCGCGACGATTGCCGCGAACGCCGACTTGTCACGCACCGCGAGATCGGCCAGCACCTTGCGGTCGAGGCCGATCTGAGCGTGCTGCAAACCCGCAATAAATCGGCTGTACGTCATACCATGCTCGCGCACCGCGGCGTTGATCCGCGTAATCCAGAGCCGACGAAACACGCGCTTACGATTGCGACGATCACGATAAGCGTATTGCCCAGCACGCATGACAGCCTGCTTGGCGATGCGGAAGACATTTTTGCGACGGCCACGATAGCCTTTGGCCAAAGCGAGGATTTTCTTGTGGCGGGCACGGGCCGTGACGCCACGTTTAACTCGGGGCATTGCGTTCTCCTGAGGAAAAAATCAAGGGCCGCAGCGCTTAGGCTGTCGGCATCATGCGGCGCACAGACAGCACATCTGACTCGTGAACACCGACCGCACCGCGCAGATGGCGCTTATTTTTGGTGGTTTTCTTCGTCAAAATATGGCGCTTGAACGCCTGACCTCGCTTGATCGTTCCACCCGGGCGGACCCGGAAGCGCTTGGCAGCGCTCTTTTTCGTTTTCATCTTGGGCATGATGCCCTCCCTTCTTAATGCCTTGCAGGGTGTCCTCAACCACGAGGCGCTTGTAAACCCTTGCTCAGCTTCTAATTAGGCCGCGTGCGAAACAGGGCTTGCCGGCTCAACCACCGGGGCTCCGTCGGACGCACGCGCCGATTCATCCTTACGTCCACTTGCCGGCGCTTTACGCTTGGGGGCAAGCATCATCACCATCTGACGCCCCTCGAGTTTGGGAAACTGCTCAACGGCCGCTACCGCGTCTAAATCAGTTCGAACGCGTTCCAGCAATCGCACACCGAACTCCTGGTGCGCCATTTCGCGCCCCCGAAAACGCAGGGTGATCTTGCATTTGTCACCCTCTTCCAAAAAACGGATGCAATTGCGCAGCTTGACCTGGTAATCGCCGTCGTCGGTTCCTGGGCGGAATTTAACTTCCTTGACCTGAATCTGCTTCTGTTTCGACTTGGCTTCGTTCTGACGCTTCTGCTCTTGATAACGAAACTTGCCGTAATCCATCAAACGACAGACGGGAGGAACAGCCTGCGGCGCAATCTCCACGAGGTCAATGTCGGCCTCATAGGCCAAGCGCATCGCTTCTTGGATGCGGACGATCCCAAGGGGTTCGTTTTCGACACCAACCAAGCGCACCTCAGGCGCTGTAATCTCACCGTTCATGCGTATCGTGCGTTCAGTAGCGATGCTGGCCTCTCCTGCAAAAAAACATTAAAAACCGACGCGTGCCCTCAGGACAACGCCAAGTCGGTTCGGGAATTCACTTCGGTGCGGATCCGGGACGCGAAATCGGCAATCGAAAGGCTGCCGAGATCAACCCCTCCACGCGCGCGTACCGCGAGCGTTCCAGCTTGCCGCTCTTTTTCGCCCACGACGAGCAAATAAGGCACCTTTTGCAAGCTGTGCTCCCGAATCTTAAGGTTGATCTTCTCGTTGCGCAAATCGGCATCCACGCGGAAGCCCTGCGAGCGCAGCGTTTGCGCAACAGCCGCGACCGCTTCCGATTGCGCCTCGGTGATCGAGAGGACAACGGCCTGTACCGGCGCCAACCAAACCGGCAACGCGCCGGCAAACTGTTCGATCAACAAACCGACGAAGCGCTCCATCGAACCGACAATGGCACGGTGCAACATGACTGGCGTTTGCCGCGTGTTATCGGCGGCAACGTATTCGGCCCCCAAACGACCGGGCATCGAAAAGTCGACCTGCATCGTACCCACCTGCCACATGCGCCCGATGGCATCTTTGAGCGTGTACTCGATCTTTGGGCCGTAGAACGCGCCCTCGCCCGGTAGCAGAGTCGCCTCCACCCCCGAACGCCGAAGGCTCTCGATTAGTGCGCCTTCTGCACGGTCCCAGGTGAGGTCGTCACCGATGCGTTTTTCAGGACGCAGCGCAACCTTGTAAAGAATCTCGCGAAAGCCGAAGTCGCGATAGACCTGCTGGACCACTTCGGTAAAGCGGGTGCATTCGTCTGCCATTTGTTCTTCTGTGCAGAAAATGTGCCCGTCGTCCTGGGTGAAGCCCCGAACCCGCAACAGCCCATGCAAGGACCCCGATGGCTCATTGCGATGGACTTGACCAAATTCGCCGAAGCGCAGGGGCAGATCGCGATACGAGCGCAACGCGCTCTTATAAATCTGCACATGGCCCGGGCAATTCATCGGTTTTAGCGCGTACGACCGGTTTTCCGACTCGGTCGTAAACATGTTCTCGCGATAATTGTCCCAGTGCCCCGTTTTCTCCCACAGCGTTCGATCGAGAATCTGTGGTGCCTTGACCTCGAGATAGCCATGGTCGCGATAAACCCCGCGCAGGTACTGCTCAACCTGTTGCCACAACGTCCAGCCCTTGGGGTGCCAAAACACCAAGCCCGGCGCTTCTTCCTGAAAATGATAGAAATCGAGTTCGCGCCCTAGGCGCCGATGGTCGCGTCGTTCGGCTTCCTCTAGGCGATGCAGGTACGCGTCTTGATCTTCCTGGCGCGCCCACGCCGTGCCGTAAATACGCTGTAGTTGCTCATTGCGGGCGTCGCCTCGCCAATAAGCGCCGGCCAAACGCATCAGTTTGAAGACGCGCAATTTTCCGGTTGCCGGCACATGAGGGCCGCGGCAAAGGTCGACGAAATCCCCCTCCCGATACAGGCCGATCGGCTCGCCGGCTGGGATGGCGGCAATGATCTCTGCCTTGTAATGCTCGCCGATTGACTGAAAATACGCGACCGCGGCCTCGCGATCCCATTCCTCACGCTGTACCGTTTCGTTCTTGCGGGCGAGGTCGACCATGCGCGCTTCGATCGCGACTAAATCCTCCGGCGTGAAGGGCCTGCGGTAAGCAAAATCGTAGTAAAAGCCGTCCTCGATCACCGGGCCAATCGTGACCTGAGCTTCGGGGAACAAGGATTTCACCGCGTACGCCAGCAAATGCGCCGTCGAATGCCGAAGGATTTCGAGCCCTTCAGGATCACGATCGGTCACGATCGAAACCCGGGCATCGTGCTCAATGCGGGTCGACAAATCGACGAGACGTCCGTCGATCTTGCCGGCCAACGCGGCCTTCGCGAGACCGGGTCCGATGCTTGCAGCCAATTCCGCCAAGCTAATCGGCTCGGCAAATGGACGGGTCGAGCCGTCCGGAAGCGTCAAAATCATTGCGAAGCCATTGGGGCAACGGCCCCGCCACGGCGCGGTCGCAGGGCCTGTGAGAACAAGCTGGGGAGCGCAGGCATTTCCAGCAGAAATCTGGTAGGCGCGATTGGATTCGAACCAACGACCCCCACCATGTCAAGGTGGTGCTCTAACCAACTGAGCTACGCGCCTGCTAAGCCGGTAATGATATCACGGGCTAGGGGTTGGGCCGACCAAGCTCCTTCCACAACTGGTGGTCGGCCGCATTCGATCGATTGCCGTCGGCAAACATGGGCTCCAAGGCTGCATGCCCTCCAACCGCCGCCTGCAGCATGCGAAGGCGCGAGATCAACAAACGGGCGTGCTCAAACGCCAGTTCCGGACGCTCCGCCAACACTTCCGGCGGAATCTTGAGCGCCGCGCCCGCCCGCGCTCCGCCGCCGGGCGCCCCGGCACCCGTCGGGGTGCCGTCATGCCCATGCCGCGAAGCGACCTGCCGGACCATGTCGCGAGCCTCGACGCGTTCATGCTGCTGCTTGATCCGCGCCTCTTCGTCCTTCTGTTCCTGCTCCAGGATGCGCCTGACCTTTGCGATCACCCGCTCCACTTCGGAGGGGCTCATATGCAACTGCTTGGCCTCGGCCATCAAGACCTCGCGCTCGATTTTTCCAATCGCCCCGCGGGAAA
>Ga0214917_10005955_pt1 | contig 12841 bp, 11 predicted proteins | sample LL_1208_BB_MetaG_FD_177983 | JGI IMG/M metagenome (GOLD analysis project Ga0214917, IMG submission 177983) | Freshwater microbial communities from Lake Lanier, Atlanta, Georgia, United States - LL_1208_BB | ecosystem: Environmental > Aquatic > Freshwater > Lake | place: USA: Georgia | collected... | reverse complement strand
GCCGGCTTGCCGACGAGGAACGCCGCCGCCGCCAGCGCACCTCGGGCATAGCAGTCGCGGCTCGTCGCGCGGACGTTCACGGCGAACGACTCGCCGTCCATCCCGAAGAGGATCGTATGCTCGCCGGGATTGTCGCCGGCGCGGACGGCGTGGTAGCCGATCTCGTCGGCCGGCCGGGCCCCGGGCCGCCCCTCCCGGCCGTGGGCCGCGCGGGCCTGACGCAGCGACTCCCGCACGAGCGCCCCGAACTTGAGCGCCGTGCCGCTCGGCGCGTCTTCCTTGTGCCGGTGGTGGCACTCGACGATCTCCACGTCGGCCCGCACGCCCGTCTTCGCGAGCAGGGCCGCGGCCCGTGAGACCACGTCCATCGAGATGTTCACGGCGAGGCTCATGCTCGGCGACTCGAGGACCGGGATCGTCCGCGCCGCCTCGTCGATCGCACGCCGCTCGGCATCGCCGAGGCCCGTCGTCGCGACGACGAGCGGGACCTGTTTCAGCACGCAGCTCGCGACGATGCCGGAGAGGGCCTCGGGCAGCGAGAAGTCGATGACGACGTCCGCAGGCACGTCCCACTCGCTCGTGACCGCGACACCGGCGGGCGGCAGCCCCGCGAGGGCTGCGGCATCTTCGCCAGCCAACGGATGCCCCGGCCGCTCGATCGCGGCGACGAGCCGCCACGGCCCCCCCGCGGCGTCGGCTTCAGCCGCGCACGCCACGACCCGGCGGCCCATGCGACCCGCGGCACCATGGACGACGAGACGACGCGCGGACGTGATCGGGGGCATGAGCGGCTCTCGGGCGGGACGACAGGCCTGGTGTCCGGAGTTTAGCCGACTCCGCCGCCGGCCCGCGCGGCACGGCGTCCGGCACTCACCCGTAGAGATCGATCGCCTGCACGATCTCGTCGAGCTGGTTGCTCACGCTCACCGCCCGGTTCGCGTAGCTCGCGCGGCTGACACCCCTCGCGCCGAGCACGTCGTTGAAGAGCTTCTGGTCGGTCGTGTGGTACGCGACCGTCGCCGTCGGATCCTTGAGCTGGTGCCCCGTGAGGATGCAGACGACGCGTTCGTCGCGGCCGATCACCCCCTCGGCCACGAGCTTCCTCGCCCCCGCCACGCTCGCCGCGCTCGCCGGCTCGCAGCCGAGGCCGCCGGCGCCCACCTGCGCCTTGGCGTCGAGGATCTCCTGCTCCGAGACCTCGCGGACCACGCCGTCGCAGACCTCGAGCGCGCGGAGGCATTTCGTGAGGTTGACCGGCCGATTGATCTCGATGGCGCTGGCGATCGTGTCGGCCCGGCGGTTGTCACGGTCGAGCTCGTCGTAGTAGTGGCAGGCCGGGGCGAGGTCGGCCCGCCCCCCCTCCCAGCGCAGGCCGCGCCGCGTGTAGAGCTCGTGGAGCGTGTTGGCGCCGGCGGCGTTGATGACGGCCAGGCGAGGCACGCGGTCGATGAGGCCGATCTTCCGCAGTTCGGCGAACGCCTTGCCGAAGGCGCTCGAGTTGCCGAGGTTGCCGCCGGGCACCACGATCCAGTCGGGCGGCTCCCAGCCGAGCGACTCGAGCACCCGGAACATGATCGTCTTCTGCCCCTCGAGCCGGAACGGATTGACGCTGTTGACGAGGTAGATGCCGAGCTTCCCCGAGACCTCCTTGACCCGCGCCATCGCGTCGTCGAAATCGCCCGCGATCTGGATCGTGAGGGCCCCGTAGTCGAGCGCCTGCGAGAGCTTGCCGTAGGAGATCTTGCCGGAGCCGATGAAGATGATGCCCCGCATGAGCCGCGTGACGGCGCAGTAGACCGCCAGCGACGCGCTCGTGTTGCCGGTCGAGGCGCACGCGGCACGCCGCGCGCCGATCATCCGGGCGTGGGTGAACGCCGCGGACATGCCGTTGTCCTTGAACGAGCCCGACGGATTGAGGCCCTCGTACTGAAGGAAGAGCCGGCCGGGCCGGACGCCGGCATAGGCCGCCACGCCGTCGGACGGGGGACACATCGTCTGCCCCTCGCCGATCGTGACGACGCTCTCCCGCGGCGCGAACGGGAGCAGCTCGTGGAAGCGCCAGACGCCGCTGAAGGCCAGCGGATCGCTGCGGCGCATCCACTTCCGCTCGAAGAACTCGAACGAGTTGGGCGGCCGTAGCCGGTCCCAGTCGTACTCGACGTCGAGCAGACTGCCGCACGCCGGACAGGACGTGAGGACCTCGTCGACCGAGAACGTGGCCCGGCACGCCGGCGCGATGCACTGCTGGAACGCGAGGTCGGTGCGGGCGGCGACGGCCAAGAAATCGTTCTCCGCACTCGCCCCGCTCGAGGGCAACGAACGCCCGTGTCGGATGGGCGAAACCCACCGATCACCGAAAGGTAGGTCATCGTTCCCGGGGCAGCAAGCCGCGATCGGACCCCCTGATCGAACACGCGCGACTGCCAGTTTGACAGCCTGCGTGAGAGGGGGATATTATGTCCAGCGGTGTTGGGCACGTGGCGGCGAGGCTCTGACTCACCATGAAGACCATGAAAGCGGCCGAACTGCGGGAGTTCAAGGCGTCGCTCGAGGCGCTTCGCGCCCGGCTCCGGGGCGACGTGGAGACGATGGCGGAGGCGGCGCTCCGGCACGCCAACGGCGACCTCTCGACGATGCCGATCCACATGGCCGACATCGGCTCCGACGCCTTCGAGCAGGAGTTCACCCTGAGCCTGATGGCCAACGAGGAGGACACCCTCGAGCAGGTGGAGCAGGCCCTGGGCCGAATTCGTGCGAGAAAGTTCGGCATCTGCGAGGATTGCGAGGGTGTGATCGCCCGCAAGCGACTCGAGGCCATCCCCTTCGCGTCGGTGTGCATCCGCTGCGCCGAAAAGCGTGAACTCGACGGCGGTCCGCGACCCCGCCAGCCACGGTGAACCGCCGCCGATGTCCGTCCGCTCCGGAGGCTGGCTGCTCTTCGCCGGCATCGCCGTCGCCGGAGCAGCGGCCGATCTCGCCACCAAGGCCGCCGCGTTTTCCGGACTGGGAATGCCCGGGTCGGGCCGCCGCGTGATTCTCCTTCCGGAAGTGTTCGTGCTCGAGACGAACCTCAACGAGGGCGCCCTCTTCGGCATGGGGCAGGGTCTCAGCTGGCTCTTTGCGGCGATCTCGGTCGGAGCGCTCGTCGGCATCGCCGGCATGATGGCGCGGGCCGCCGTCCACGAGGATCGCTGGCTCGTCGCGGCCCTCGGCCTCATCGTCGGAGGGATCATCGGCAACCTGTACGACCGGCTGGGGCTGCCCGGCCTCCGCTGGCACGCGCCCCCCGATCGCGTGGACGAGCCCGTGCGGGCGGTACGCGACTGGATCCACGTCACCGTCCCCGGAGTCATCGACTGGCCGATCTTCAACCTCGCCGACACATGGCTGGTGATCGGCGCGGGCCTGTTGCTCCTGCTGTCCCTGCGCGCGCCCCGGGCGGAGGGCGAGGCCGCGGTGGAGGGAGATCCGTCGTGACCACGTCGCGCGATCCTCGCGGAGCCCCATCCACCGACCCCGCGGCGGCGCCACGTCGCGAGGTCACGCCGGAGGCCGCCGCGCGGCTCGAGACCGCGCTCGCGGCCGTCGCGCTCGCCGCCGCCGAGACGCTGCGCTGGTTCGACCGGCCCGACCTCGCCGTCGAGGAGAAGCACGACCGCTCACCCGTGACGGCCGCCGACCGGGCGGCCGAGGGCATCCTGCGTCGCGAGCTGCTCGGGCGGTTTCCCGACGACGCGTTTCTCGGCGAGGAGACCGGCGCGTCGCCGGGCACGTCGGGCTACGAGTGGGTCGTCGATCCGATCGACGGCACGAAGTCCTTCATCCGGGGCGTGCCCCTCTACGCGACGCTCGTCGGCTGCCGCCGCGGCGCCGACGGCATCCTCGGCGTGATCGCGATTCCCGCTCTCGACGAGATGGTGTGGGCCGCAGCCGGGGGCGGCGCGTGGCACACGCGGCGGGGATCGAATCCCGTCGCCGCGCACGTCTCGGCCCGCGCCGACCTGGACGTGTCGCTCCTCTGCACGAGCGACTTCACGTCGTTCATCGACCACGCCGGCGGGCCCGATGGCGGCTCGCGCGCCCGCGCGGCGGTCGAGGACGCCTGCCGGATCTGCCGCACGTGGGGGGACGGCTACGGCTACCTCCTCGTCGCCACCGGACGCGCCGAGGCGATGGTCGATCCGCTCATGAACCGCTGGGACGCCGCGGCGGTCGAGACCGTGGTCATCGAGGCCGGCGGCCGGTTCTCCGACTGGCAGGGCCGGCCGCGGATCGATGCGGGCGACGGCATCGCCACGAACGGGCTCGTGCACGACGGGCTCTTACGGCTGCTTGCCGGCTGAGCGCGAGGCGTGCCGCAGGCACCACCGCGTGACCAGCATGCGGTAGGTGAACATCGCGAGGAGGTTGGGCCGCGAGAAGAGCACCCGCGTCAGCAGCCCGGCGAGGCCGCGCTTGTGCTCGAACTCGATGTGCTCGCGGATCTCCGTCGTGCCGTCGTCGAGCGGCACGAACGAGTGCCTGTGCTCCCACTTCGCGGCCGGCCCCTCGGCCTGCACGTCGGTGAATCCACGATCCGTCACGTCGCGGTGCACGGCCTTCCAGCGGAGCGGAATCGGCCCGACCCAGAGCGTGAATCGGGACACCGACCCCTCGCCGAGCGGCTCGATCGAGTGCAGCTGCACGAACGTGGGGGGAGGCGTCAGCCGGCGCAGCGCCCGCGTGTCGTGATGAAAGTCCCGCACGGCGGCAGGGGAGGCATCGACCCGGAACGCGAAATCGAAGACGGGCATCGTGCATTCCCGGGGGCAGAGGCACCGACGACGACGGACTCTTTCCGGCTTGTCGCCACGCCGCCACCCGGTATCCTAGAGGGCTTCCGCAACACGGCCGACGCCGATCGCCGGACTCGGGTCCGGTTCCCAGGCTCCGTACGGCCTCCGCATGTCCCCGAAGGTGCTCGCGTGGCACGCTCCTGTCAGGTTTGTGGCAAAGGCTTTTCCGTCGGCAACCAGGTCACGATCCGTGGCAAGGCGAAGTACCTCGGCGGGGTCGGCACGAAGATCACCGGGATCACGAAGCGGAAGTTCAAGCCCAACCTCCAGCGGCTGCGGGTGACGCTCCCCGGCGGCACCAACTCCACGCTCCTCGTCTGCACGCAGTGCATCAAGGGCGGCCGGGTGACGAAGCTCGTGCGGCAGAAGCCGTTCCGCCTCCCGAACGTCGACAAGACGCCGAAGCAGGTCGTGGAGGAGGCGGTTCCGTCGGGACCGCGCGCCCGCCCGTAGAAGCCCGCCCGCTGCCATGTCGTCCGCATCCCCGTCGCTCTCACGGCAGGACGTCGCGAAGGTGGCGTTGCTCTCCCGGCTCGCGCTGTCGGAGCGGGAGCTCGACCACCTCACCGGCGAGCTCTCGAAGATCGTCGGCTTCGTGTCGCAGCTCGCCGACGTCGACACGTCGGCCGTGGAGCCGCTGGCGCACCCGCTCGACTCGCAGAACGTGTTCCGTGACGACGTGGTGACACCCTCGCTCACCCGCGAGTCGGTGCTCCGCTCGGCACCGCGGCACGACGGCGAAAGCTTCCTGGTGCCGGCCGTCCTCGGCGAGACCGGAGCCGCCTGACGGCGGCCCATCCACACGCCCATGCCATCCGATCCCCTGCAGCTCTCGGCGGTCGAGATCGTGGCCGCAGTGCGGTCGGGAGACCTCACGGCGACGGCCTGCACCGAGGCCTTCCTCGACCGCATCGCCCGCACCAACGGCACGCTCAACGCCTTCCTCTGCGTCGATCGCGAGGGCGCGCTCGCCCGTGCCGCCGACATCGACGCCCGCCGCCGCGCCGGCCGTCCGCTCGGACCACTCGCGGGCCTGCCCGTCGGCGTGAAGGACGCGCTCTGCACGGCCGACCTGCCGACGACGTGCGCCTCGAAGATGCTCGCCGGATACCGGCCTCCGTACGACGCGGAGGTGGTGGCCCGCCTGCGACGCGCCGATGCCGTGGTCGTCGGCAAGACGAACATGGACGAGTTCGCGATGGGTGGCTCCAACGAAAACTCGGCGTTCGGCCCGGTGGCCAATCCGTGGGACACGTCGCGGGCCCCGGGCGGCTCGAGCGGCGGGTCGGCGGCGTGCGTGGCGGCCGACATGGCCCCCGTCGCGATCGGTTCCGACACCGGCGGCTCCATCCGGCAGCCCGCGGGACTCTGCGGCATCACGGGGCTCAAGCCCACCTACGGCCGAGTGAGCCGGCGCGGGCTCGTGGCGTTCGCGTCGAGCCTCGACCAGATCGGGCCGATGGCCCGTTCGGCCGCCGACTGCGCCCTCACGCTCGAGGCGATCGCGGGACACGACCCGGGCGACTCGACATCGCTGACCGACGCGGTGCCGGACTACTCCCGCATGCTCGACAAGCCGCTCACCGGCCTGCGGATCGGCCGGGTGCCGGAGCACTTCGCCGCGGGACTCGATCCCGAGGTGGCCCGTGGCGTCGAGGAGGCCTTTGCCGTCTTCCGCGAGCTCGGCGCGACGGTTCACGACGTGCGACTGCCGCACGCGCATCACGGAATCCCCACCTACTATCTGATCGCGCCGTGCGAGGCGTCGAGCAATCTCGCGCGATACGACGGCGCGCACTATGGATATCGGGCCGAGCCCGGGGGGGGCCACCGGGCCGAGCCCGGGACGGGACATCGGGCCGCCGATGGCCGCGACGCCGACGCGACGGCCGCGTTCGAGTCGCCGCTCGTGGAGATGTACTGCCGCAGCCGGGCCGAGGGCTTCGGCCCCGAGGTCAAGCGGCGGATCATGCTCGGCACCTACGCGCTCTCGGCGGGGTATTACGACGCCTACTACGCGAAGGCGCTCCGCGTCCGCCGGCTCATCCGACAGGACTACCTCGACGCCTTCGAGTCGGTGGACCTCATCGGCGGCCCCGTCTCGGCGACGGCGGCGTTTCCACTCGGCGAGAAGACCGGCGATCCGCTCGCGATGTACCTCGTCGACATGTACACGGTGACGGCGAACCTCGCCGGTGTCGGCGGGATCTCGTTCCCGTGCGGCTTCACGGCGGGCGGCCTGCCGATCGGCTTCCAGCTGCAGGCCCCGGCGCTCGCCGAGTCGCTTCTGCTCAACGCCACCGACCGCTTCCAGAGCCTCACCGACTGGCATCGCCGCCGACCGCCGCTGGCGGTCTGAGCGCACGCACCTCCGTCCCCACCATTCCCCACCCCGTCTCGACGCCCACGCCATGGCCGCCGCCCCATCGCCAGCCGACGTCGCCTCACCTGGATCGTTCACCACGATCATCGGCCTCGAGGTGCACGTGCAGCTCCAGACGGCGACGAAGCTCTTCTGCGGCTGCCCGACCACGTTCGGCGCCCCGCCCAACACGCAGGTCTGCCCGACGTGCCTCGGCCTGCCCGGCTCGCTGCCGGTGATGAACCGCCACGCGTTCGACCTGGCCGTGCGGGCGGCGCTCGCGCTCGAGTGCACGATCGCGCCCTTCACGAAGTGGGACCGCAAGAACTACTTCTATCCCGACCTGCCGAAGGGCTACCAGATCAGCCAGTTCGACCTTCCGTTCTCGTCGGACGGATTTCTCGAGGTGGTCGATCCGAAGGGGGCCTTCTCGCGGCGCGTGGGCATCATCCGCGTGCACCTCGAGGAGGACGCCGGCAAGAGCATGCACGACGAGGCGGCCGGCACGGCCGACAGCCGCATCGACCTCAACCGCGCGGGCACGCCGCTGTGCGAGATCGTGACGCAGCCCGACCTGCGGAGCCCGCAGGAGGCCCGCGCCTGGCTCAACGAGCTCAAGCTCCTGCTCGTCTACCTCGGCGTGAGCGACTGCAACATGCAGGAGGGGAGCCTGCGGGTCGACGCGAACGTGAACCTGCACATTCCCCGCCCCGACGGCTCGGTCGCCAAGACGCCGATCGTCGAGATCAAGAACATGAACTCGTTCCGCTCCGTCGAGCGGGCGCTCGCCTACGAGGCGGCACGGCAATGGGAGGAGTGGCAGGCCACCGGCCGCGAGCTCGGCAGCGCCCCCAAGCAGACCCGTGGCTGGGACGATCCCGCCGGCGTGACGCGGGGCCAGCGGCACAAGGAGGAGTCGAGCGACTACCGCTACTTTCCGGAGCCCGACCTCGTGCCGGTGCGGGTGTCGGCCGACGACCTCGCCCGGGCCCGCGCCGCGATGGGCGTGCCACCCGCCGGCCTGCGGCACATGCTCGCCGAACGCTGGAGCATCTCGGCCTACGATGCCGACGTGCTCGTCAACCAGGGACGTGACCTGGTCGCCTACTTCGAGGAGCTCGCCGGCCTCGTCGGCGAGGGCAAGGTGGCGAGCAACTGGATGCAGCAGGACGTCCTGCGCACGCTCAACGAACGCGGCGGCACGATCGACGCCTTTCCCGTGCGGCCGCCCGCGCTGGCCGACATCATCGGCCGGATCGCCGCCGGTGACTTCGACACGAGCCGCGGCCGCGAGATCTTCGCCGAGGTGCTCGCCTCCGGCCGCCCCGTGGCCGACGTCGTCTCGAGCCTCGGCATCGCGGCGGTGGACGACGACGCGCTCGACGTGCTCTGCCGCGAGCTCGTCGCGGCCAACCCGAAGATCGTCGCCGACGTGCAGGGGGGCAAGGAGCAGGCAGCCGCCGGCCTCATCGGCCAGGCCAAGAAGAAAAACCCGAACGTCAACCCTGGCAAGGTCCGGGCGAAGTGCCTCGAGATCATCCGCGGCCTGTGACGCACGGATCCCCCTCCCTCGCGTGCCGCGCCTCCTCTCGTGGCGCACGCCTCCAGGCGTGCGAATGCGGCCCCCTGCTCAAAAACACCCCACCTTGTCCCCCACTCACGCGTGCTGCTGCGACCCGCGGCCGTTACGATACGTCCACCCTCGGAGCTTCCCCCCATGGTGTGGAACCGCCCCCGTCCGCCCCTGACGGGCGTCGCCTCCCCGAGCGTCTGCGCCCCCTCCGGAATCGCAGTCGCGTGCGTCGTCACGGCCGTTGTTCTCGCGACAGCCCCGACCCTCGCCGCCGAGGCGACCGGCTGGCCGCAGTGGCGCGGACCGGGCGGACAGGGCCACGCGCCCGACGCGCATGACCTGCCGGTGGAGTGGAGCGAAACGAAGAACGTCGCGTGGAAGACGCCGCTGCCCGGACGCGGCTGGTCGTCGCCGGTGATCGACGGCGGCGTGATCTGGATGACCACCGCCGTCACCACCCCGCTCGACGAGGCGGAGAAGGAGCGGCGCGTCGCGGCCGCGAAGGCGTCGGGCAACTCGAGCCCGCTCGAGGTGTCGGGGCCGGTGAGTTTTCGCGCGCTGGCGGTCGACCGCGGCACCGGCGCGCTTCTGCGCGACGTCGAGCTCTTCGTCGTGGCCGATCCCCAGCCGATCCACACGCTCAACTCGTTCGCCTCCCCGTCGCCCGTGATCGCCGACGGCCGGCTCTACTGCCACTTCGGCGACTACGGCACGGCCTGCGTCGACGCGGCCACCGGGACGGTCGCCTGGACGACCCGCGACCTCCGCCTCGCGCACGAGAACGGCCCGGGCAGCACGCCCGTGCTCTGGAAAGATCGGCTCATCGTCCATTGCGACGGCATCGACTCGCAGGCGATCGTCGCCCTCGACGCGAAGAGCGGCGCGGTGGCGTGGCGGACCGAACGGAGCGGCCAGATGCACGACAACGTGCAGTTCAAGAAGGCCTACGGCACGCCGCTCGTGGTGGAGCAGGGGGGCCGCGAGGTGCTCGTCTCTCCCGGCGCCGACTGGCTCTACGGCTACGACCCGCGCACCGGCGAGGAGCTCTGGAAGGCGAGCTACGGCGTGCTCGGCTTCTCGATCGTGCCCCGGCCGGTCGCGGCGCACGGCCTGGTCTTCGTGAGCACGTCGTTCATGCAGCCGGAGCTGCTGGCCTTCCGGCTGGGCGACGGTGCGGCGACGCCGGAGATCGTGTGGCGCGAGAAGAAGGGCGCGCCGACGATGTCGTCGCCGCTCGTCGTCGGCGACGAACTGTACATGGTGACCGACAAGGGCGTGGGCACCTGTCTCGACGCCCGCACCGGCAGGGTGAACTGGACGGAGCGGCTCGGCGGCAACTTCTCGTCGTCGCCCCTCCTCGCCGACGGCCACATCTACATCGGCAACCGCGACGGCCGCACGTTCGTCCTGCGTCCCGGCCGGGACTATCAGGTGGAGGCGATCAACCAGCTCGACGGCGCGATCTTTGCCACGCCCGCCGCCCTCGGCACGGCGCTCTACGTCCGCACCGACATGGCGCTCTACCGGATCGAGGACCGCTCGGAAGGAGCGGTCCGATGACGTCGCCATGGGATCGCCGCCGGTTTCTCGCGGCCGCCGCCGCGGTTTCGGCAGCCCTCGTCGGCCCGTCGAGCCGCGGCGCGGACGGCGCCCCGGCGGCTCCCGCCGGACCGGTGCGCCGCCGCGGCATCCGTCTGGGCTTCGACAATTTCGCGCTCCGCGCCCTCGAGCAGGATGCCCGGGCCCTCGTCGATCAGGCCGTCACGCTCCGGTGTGATTCCGTCTTCATCACCGACTTCGGCCCGTTCCGTGGCGCCTTCGACGACGCGTCGCTCGCCGAGATCCGCCGCTACGGCGCGGAGCGGGACGTGGCGATCGAGCTCGGCTCGTGGAGCATCTGCCCGACGGCCGCCCGCTTCAAGAAGGACTGGGGCACGGCCGACGAACACCTCGCGCTCGGCATCCGGATGGCGCGGGCCCTCGGGTCGAAGGCGTTTCGCGTGATCCTCGGCGACCGCAACGACCGTCTGTCGCCGGGCGGCATCCGCGCGCGGATCGCCGACACGGTCGCCGTGCTCCGAAAGGCACGGCCCCTGGCCCTCGACGCCGGCGTGAGGATCGCGGTCGAGAACCACGCGGGCGACATGCAGTCGCGTGAACTGCTCGCGCTCGTCGAGCAGGCCGGCCCCGACGTCGTGGGCGTGAACTTCGACTCGGGGAATGCGTGCTGGACGCTCGAGGATCCGCTCTCGGCGCTCGATCGGCTCGCGCCGCACGTGCTCACGACGAGCCTGCGCGACACGATGCTCTGGGAGACGCCGCAGGGCTTCACCGCGCAGTGGACGGCGATGGGGGAGGGCTGCGTGGATCTCCCGGCCTTCTTCGATCTCTTCGAGAAGCGGTGCCCGGGCGTGACCGTCCACATCGAGACGATCTCCGGCTTTCCGCGGGAGTTTCCGCTCGTCTCGGCCGAGTTCTGGAAGGCCTACCCGGAGGCCCTCGCCGAGGATCTCGCCGGCCTGCTCGCCCTCGCGAAGAAGGGCCGGCCGATCGAGCCCTTCGCGCCGCCCGACGGCGTCGACCGCAAGCAGGCCGAGCGCGACTACCAGCTGGCCGAACTCACGCGGAGCATCGCGCACTGCCGCGACGTCCTCGGCCTCGGCGTGCGGCCATGACGCCGTCCGTCGGTGCGGTCGACGCCCCGCGTGCGGCACGGCCCGCGGCGGCGGACGACCTCGCGGCGTGGGATCGCCAGCACGTCTGGCATGCGTTCACGCAGATGCAGGAGTACGAGCCGCTCCTCATCGAGCGGGGCGAGGGGGCGTGGCTCGTCGACACGTCGGGCCGGCGGTACCTCGACGGCTCGGCGAGCATGTGGTGCAACGTCCACGGCCACCGCCACCCGCGACTCGACGCGGCGGTCCGCGAGCAGCTCGACCGGGTCGCGCACGTCACGAACCTCGGGCTCTCCAACCCGACGACGGTCGCCTTCGCGCGCCGCCTCGTCGAGATCGCGCCGCCGGGACTCGACCGCGTCTTCTTCACCGGCGACGGCTCGAGCGCGACCGAGGCCGCCCTCAAGATGGCCTTCCAGTTCTGGCGGCAGGCGGACCGTCCCGAGCCTGCCCGCACCCGCTTCGTGGCGATCGGCGACGCCTACCACGGTGACACGCTCGGCGCGATCGGCGTCGGCGGTGTCGACCGCTTCACGACACTCTTCGCCCCGCTCACGTTCGAGGCCCTGCGTCTGCCATCACCCGCGCTGCCGCGGCCGGGCAAGGCGACGCCGCCGTCGCTCGCCGAGTCGCTCGCCGAGTTCGAGGCGCTCCTCGCCGCGCACGCCGGCACGGTCGCGGCCGTGATCATGGAGCCGCTCGTGCAGATGGCGGGCGGCGTGCTCGTCCACCCGGAGGGCTTCCTGCGTGGCGTGCGCGCGATCACCCGGCGGCACGACGTGCTCCTCATCCTCGACGAGATCGCCGTCGGCTTCGGCCGCACGGGCACGATGTTCGCCTGCGAACAGGAGGCGGTCGTGCCTGACCTCCTCTGCCTCGCGAAGGGGCTCACGGCGGGCTACCTCCCGATGGCGGCCACGCTCGCGACCGGCCGCATCTGGGACGCGTTCCTCGGCACGCACGCCGAACAACGCACGTTCTTCCACGGCCACACCTACGGCGGCAATCCGCTCGCGGCGGCGGTGGGCCTCGCGTCGCTCGACGTCTTCCGCGACGAGGACGTCCTCGGCCGCCTCCCGGCGAAGATCGCGAGGCTCTCCGCACGGGTCGCGCGGCTCGCGGAACTGCCCCACGTCGGGGAGGTGCGGCAGTGCGGCCTCGTGGCCGGCATCGAACTGGTGCGCGAGAGGGCGCACTCAGGCCGGCCGGCCGTGCCGTTCCCGTGGCAGGAGCAGCGCGGCACGAAGGCGTGCCTCGCCGCACGGCGGCACGGGGCGCTTCTGCGTCAGCTCGGCGACGTCGTCGTCATCATGCCGCCGCTGTGCATCGACGACGATGAGATCGACCTCCTCGTCGCCGCCGCCGAGGCCGCGATCCGCGAGACGACGGCCGCGGC
>Ga0214917_10005954_pt1 | contig 12841 bp, 9 predicted proteins | sample LL_1208_BB_MetaG_FD_177983 | JGI IMG/M metagenome (GOLD analysis project Ga0214917, IMG submission 177983) | Freshwater microbial communities from Lake Lanier, Atlanta, Georgia, United States - LL_1208_BB | ecosystem: Environmental > Aquatic > Freshwater > Lake | place: USA: Georgia | collected... | reverse complement strand
CCCCGGGTGGCCAGCAGGCCGAGGACGCTGATCGCCGCGAGGAAGCCGGCTGCGAAGCCGCCTCCGACGATCCGCGCCGTGACCTGCTCGGAGAGCGCCCGTCCCGCGAGTGCGGGCAACCCGACCAGCACGAGCGTCGCCGCCGGAGCGGCGAGTTGGCAGACCACGAGCGCGGCAACCAGGTCGTGGCCGGTCATGTCCGCACCTCGGCCGCGCGGTCGTCGAGCGCCGCGAGGATGCGGGCGGGTGGGAGATGCTCCCGGTGTCCGCGGTACCAGTCGATCGACCGCTCGACGACCGGCTGGAGGCGCCGCTCCGCCACGAAGGGCACGAAGCGGCCGTCGCTGAAGACATGCAGGCCGGGACCGGCGGGATCCCAGGCGACGAGTTGAACCCAGCGATTGACCACCATCCGCTCGACGGCCGGCACGCGGGCCACCGCGGCGAGGATCCGCTCCGGCGCGGCATCGATGACCATCAGCAGCCGCATGGGCTCGTGGATCTCCACCATCTGCCACGGGAGGCCCGTACGCAGGTCGCTGGCGTGGCCGTCCATCACGCCCACGAGTCCGGTGATGTTGTGGGGCAGCTTGGTGCCGGAGCCGTAGCCGAGGCGGTCGACGACCGAGAAGTAGTACTCGAGGTTGATCCCCGCGCCGACCGGCCCCACCGCCGCCAGCGTCCGCGTGAGGATTCCGCCGTCGTCGTCGGCCGTCGGATCGTACGACACGAGGAACGCCCGCCGGTCGAGGAACAGTCCCCGCGTCCGCCATCGCCGGCCGACGACGCACACGGCGTTCGTCGCATGCCCGAGCTCGGGCCGCACCTGGGCGAGATCGACGCTGCGGGCCTCCACGTGGGCCCTTGCCGCCGCCGCCGTGATGTCGAGCCGCGCGGTCTCGAAACGCCGGCAGCGCTCGTGGGCGTCGGCCGCGGCGACACGCTCGGCCATCGCCTGCAGTTTCTGGACGTCGGCGCGACGCTCGGGCGGGACGGTGTCGGTGTCGTACCAGGTGAGGGTGGTCGCGCAGGTGTCGAGCATGGCGCCGATGAACCAGGTCGTCGCGGGGATCACGAGCCCCTCGGACGCGAGTCGGGCGCGCACCCGCGGGTCGTTGGCCATCAGGGCGAACGCCCGGGCGTTCGGCCCGCCGCGGCCACCGCCGCAGGCGCCGCAGTCGTAGGCGCTCTCGTGCGGGTTGTTCCGGCTCGACGAGCCGTGACCGACCACCGCCACGATCGGGGAAAACCGGTCCCGCAGCCCGATGTCGTCGAGCACGCGACGGACCATGCCCACCATCTCGTCGAGGTCGAATCCGGAGAGCGTCCCGGCGACGAGGCCCGGGGCGTCACTGCGTTCGAGTTCGAGCCGCGTCGGAATGCCGCGCCCCGTGAGGGCGGCAGCCGTGCGGCCGGCGCGTGCCGCGAGCCGTGGGAAGGCCACCCGCGCCACGAGCGGGATCGCCGCGAGCGCCCCGATCACGGGCGTGAACAATCCTCCCCGCAAGAGCGTGCGGCTCCCCGCCGACAGGGAGCCCACGAGCTGCCCGTAGTGCCGGCGGACGGACCGCTGGATCGCGTGCCGCGACAGGGCCTCGTCGCGCGGCACCTCGACGACCGTGCGGTTCGGCCGCATCGCGATCGGACACAGCGGCGCGGCGTGCCAGTCGTCGAGTCCCCGGTAATACATCGGCACCGCGAAAAACCCGGCCGTGCCGAATGTCTCGTGCCCGGCACCAGACTCCTCGATGTGTCGGCGAAACGATTCGCAACGTTCGTCGATGCAGAAGATCCACTGGGCGGCGGCCGGGAGACCGTGCGGCGGCCGGGCGACGGCAGCATGCGCCTGGAGCGACTCGAGCACTTCGATCCGGTATCGGCGCTCGTAGGCCAGATGGAAGAGCCGACGCCGGGTCGTGGCATCGAACCCCGAGATCGCCTGGTCCAGCCGCAGCAACTCGTTCTCGTCGAGGGCCCGGATGTCGTGACTCGCGAGCCCGACGAGCTGGGCGACCTGATGCAGGCGGAAGGCCCGGCTCACGCTGCCGGCGAAGGGACGCGGGGGGTATCGGTCGCGGAGCTCCCACCACAGCCAGGCGAGCGTCCCGTCGGCGGCGGCGGGGGTGGGGCCGGGGAACGAGCCACGTCCCAGCGCCCACTCGATGGCCACACGATCGCAGACGAGCCGCAGCGCGAGAAAGTCGACCAGTCGGGCGGGCACCGCCGTGACCGGCGCCCGGTCCGGCCGCAGCTCGAACTGGCGGATCATTCCCGCCCAGCCGCGCAGGGCCAGCAGCGACTGCGTGATGAAGGCCTGCCGGTGTTCGGTCGGAACACCCAGGCGGTCGAGTTCGCGGGCCGCGCACTCCTCCGCCGACAGGCCCCCCGCCTCGCGCAGGGCCACAGGCAGCCGCGAGCTCCAGGGCTCGCACGGCCCGAGCCGGCCCGCGAAGAGCTCGACGACGGCCGGCCACAGCCCACGTTCCCGCCCCGGCATCGCCCAACTCGCGACACCCTGGTCGAGAAACGCGCCGCACACCCTGATCAGAAATGGATGCACGAGGGCGTCGGTGTCGAGCGTCGGATCGACCGCGAGGAACAGGTCTCGGTGCCGCACCGGCGTGGTGCCGCGGGCGACGGTCGAACGCATCACGCCGACCGCCTCCACACAGGCATGCCAGAGGTCGCTCGACACGCGCCGCTCATCGACCGGCTCATCCGCCGAGGCGGCGGCCATGAGCCGCTGGCGGGTGGTGATCGGCAGATCGGTCCGCAACCGCTCGACCACATCGCTCTCGGTGAGCGTCCAGCGAACGGAGGCATCCGACTCCTCGCGCACCGCGTGCAGGAGCAGGGCACGGTGCAGGTCACGAAGCGGCACCCGACCACCCGCGACGTCCGAGCCGGCGGGATAGGACATGTCGGACGCCAGTACGGCTTCGACGTCGGCTTCGCGAATCCGGCCCTGCGCGAGCTGCGCACGGTACTGGCTCTCGGGCAGGAACGGCTCGGTGCCCAGAAGCCGGCCCGCCCGCACCACGGCCTCCTCGAACGGTTCGGACTCGAAGGCGTGGAGGGTGTTGTGGTGGATGAAGACGTCGATCGGCCCCTGGGCCGGCAGATGGTGGGCGGCGTGCTCGAGAGCGTGGCGGATCTCCTCGAGTCGGGCGGTCGATTCCATCGGCGGGCTTGCAGGCGGGATGTAAGGAGTGCGCGTCCGAGTATCGCACGCCGCGCTGGACCGCCGCATGCCATCTTCAGAGGGCTGTCCTTGCAATCCCGACAGCCGCACCGGGGTTTTCCGGCCGAATCCGCGGTGTTTCCCCGGTTCAGGCCCGATCTGGCGGCGCAACAAGACGGCCGGCGGGCGGGGGCATGCCCCGCGCCGCCGGCCGCTCGATCTGCCGAACGCCTCCGGCAACCGACTGGGAACGTCGCACCGTGTCACCGCCCGCCGTCACGCCCGGCCCGGTCTGCACGGCATGTCACTTCCGCCTCCGGTCCCGCACGCTGGGCACGGCGGAGAGCGTGAACACGAGCACCTCCTCGCCCGTGGCGGTGCTGATGTCGTGGTGCACGCTCACGGGCTGCATGCCCGTCACGTCGTGCACGAGTTTTTCCAGCAGCGGGCGCCCGGTGAGCACGAGATGACTCCGCAACTGCTTGAGCAGTTCGGCGCCGCGTCCGTTGCCGTTGGTGTGGGGGGCGATGAGCCGCTGCTCGGCCGCCGTGAGCACTCCCTGCAGGTGGACGAAGAGTTTGTTGTCGATGAGGTGCGTGTGGATGTCACGGGGCCCGCGGCCCATGTACTCCTGCTGAAACCGCGCAATCACGTCGCAGACCGCAGCCTCGATCTCCCCCTGCGACTTGATGGCCCGACGATCGACCACGGCCGACCTCCCGCCTGTTTCGCGCACGTTTCAGACACCACCCGGAAACCCCACCTTGGTGGGGTGTCGCGTGGGGGTGATTTCGTCGTGATCGGCGGCCGTTCGTGAACCCCGCGCAGGTCGCCGGAAAATTTTCCTTGCGTTCCCCAACTTGCCCAATATAATCCAGCCGTCGGAGGGTCGCGGCGACAAAAAACCGCGAAAATCCGCCAAAAAACAATAGATCGGAAGACGAGTCGAGGGGCAGTCCGGCGTGAGTCCGGGTGGTCCGTCGCAGCGTAAGCCGGCGCGAGAGGATGCCTTCGGGCGACCTCCCACGCCGGCTTTTTTTGTTTTTGTCCACCGTCCGTCGGCCGCACCGGCGGGGTTGGAACGAAACAGCGACGACGTGAATCCGAGCGTGCACGGATGCTGCGACACCATCCCATCAACGAGGCACCCCCGATGTCGATCATGCTTCAACAGCGGCTCGCGACGCGCCCGCTGCCGCACCACGACAGCCCCTCGGCCCAACTGGCCCGCCGCGTGGCCCGCGCGATCGGCGCCTTCGAACACGTCCTGCTCGGCAGGGCTCCGCGGAGCGTGACGGTCGTCGCCAGCGGGGGCCGGGTCGTCGTCAGCCTGCACGGCACGTTCTCGCCGCTGGAGCGGCAACTCGCGGCCGACCCGCGGGGATTCCGCCGGGTGGAGGACTTCCACCACGACGTGTTCGAGTCATCGCACGAGGCGCTCCTGCATCACGTGCGCCGGAGCACCGGCATCGGGCTCGACGCCGGGCTGGTGCACGTGGATCCGGCCACCGGCAGCGTGCTCAAGACGTTCACGACCGAATCGTCCGTGGAGCTGCTGCTCCTCGGACAGGGGCTGCCGGCACTGGGTGTGCCGGTGAACGCCCATCGACAGGCCAATGGAGCGGCCGGCACAGGAGCCGACCGCAGCTGAGCTGATTTCCTGGAGGGACCCACAACCATGAAGAGGTGAACCATGTTGGTGCTGACGAGAAAGAACCGCGAGAGCGTCGTGATCGGACGTCCCGAAGACCAGGAAATGATGCTCGAGATCACCATCCTCGACATCGAAGGGGGCCGCGTGCGGCTCGGCTTCGAGGCCGACACGAAGATGCCGATCCATCGGCGCGAGGTCTGGGACCGGATCTGCAACGGCAACGGCAACGGCGCCGCCCCGCGGGATCCGGTCAAGGCCGCGCTGCCGCCGACCACGAACTCGACGGCCCTCCCGGCCGCCCGGACGGACACCGGCCCCCGACAGCCGTGAGCGGGGAGCGGGCGATGAAGTCTCAGGGTGAGATCGAGGCCGCCGTCTGTGACGGCATCTCGAGATTCCAGCAGGAGTTCATCGGTCGTGGCCCCAAGGACATCCATTCACACCTGATCGGCACGCTGCTGGTCGTCCGGCTCCAGGGGGTGCTCACCCCTGCCGAACGGCAGTTGATCGCGCCGCCGCGGCCGTCGATCGATGGCGAGGGAACGGGCCCTCCCCACGACAACGGCAACGGCCGCTCGCTCCTCAAGCAGATGCGTTCCCACATGGTGGCGAACGGTCGCCCGCGGCTGGAATCGATCGTCGAGGAGGCCGTGGGGGTCAAACTCGTGAGCGTGCACCACGACATCTCGACGGTGACGGGCGAGGAGCTCCTCGTGTTCTCACTCGCCGAGGCCCCCGTGTGCCGCCCGAAGAAGCAGAAGGCATGAGTCAGCACGTGGGGCGGGGTCCATGCCCCGTCCCACGTGCACTCAGGCTGCGCATGACTCAGCGCGCCCAATCCGGCGAGGGGCTGCCCCCTGCTCCCTCTCCCTTTGGGAGAGGGCTGGGGTGAGGGTGCTTTCGTCGCGCCGTGAAAGGCACCCTCACCCGGCCTGCGGCCGGCCTCTCCCAGAGGGAGAGGCGAGATCATGGATCGGCGCGACGAACGTCCGCTGACGCATGGCAAGCGGGACGCTTGCCCCACAAGGGGTACCGGGCAACCCCGAGCCGGCGTGCTCGCAAAGAGTTCAAAAGACAGACGGGTGTCTTCAGTCTGGGCGACCGTGGCTCGCTGCCCGCTTCGTTGCTTCGACGTCGGCCAAGACTTCGTCCCACGACGAGTAGTCGGCATCGGCCACCACCATCGCGTCGCCCGCCGCAGCGACGATGCCGGCCAACTGCGCCCGTGGCATCGCCGACAGCGGCAGGAATGCCGTGCCGAGCGCGGGCGTTTCGCCGGGTGCGGCTGCAAGCCAGAGTTCCGGCGCACCCGCCGGCTGCATCGCGGCCAACAGTCGGCCGACGTCGGGCTCCTCCACGGTGCAGGCGGCCATTCGCAGGTTCGGATGCCTCGCCCGCAGGTCTGCGAGAAAAGCTGCCGTCGCGGACACGCCCCCAGGCGGCCTGTGTCGGCTGGCTCTCCAATGCACGGTGACCTGGGCCGCGGCGGCCTCGCGCAGGAACTCCTCGATCCCCGCCCGCTGTTGCTCCCAGTCGTCTGTCGTCTCCGCCCGCATGTGGCTGCAGGCGACCGCATGACGGGTGCCGAGTTGCCGCATCTTGCCGAGTGCGGCGGCGAGGCATTTCTTCGATGCGTCGCGTTGATGGGGCACGACCGAACTGAACGTCAGATCCGGAAACCTGTTGAGCGATCGCGTGAAGTCGATGACGACCTCGATACGGTTCTCGTGCAGCCACGCGCGATCCCGCTCGAGCGCCGCCGTGCCCCGTGACAGGAGCCAGTCGACGTCAAGCATCAGGCCATTGAACGTGTCATGAAAGCCCGGCCGCATGGCCACGGCGGCCTCCGGGCTCGCCGCATCGTGAACGGCGAGCAGCCGCGGTGGACCCGACCGCGCCGCTTTCGGGGCGCACGTCAGGATCGGTTTCACGCCGGTCAGTGGCTGTGGTTTCGAGGATTGCCACGCCGCCCGCGCATCACCTGCGATCGCATCCCATGATCGCCAGTCGCTTTCGAGAATCTGCAGGTCGGGGCTGGAGCCCGTCGGGACCGGCGCTCCGACCGAGAGCCGCGCGACGGCGGCGGCGGGCCGGATCTCGATGCCGAGCGTCGCACACCGCGCAGCGAGTTCGGGCCGCGCCTCGGACCGCACGAGATCACGCCGGCCGCCCAGCGCGCCAAGCGACTCGACCACCGCGTCGAGTTCCGATTCCGGAGCGTCACGGGCATCGACGACGACGCGGATGTGGTGTCGGGCAAGCCAGCGGCCGAGCGTGCGGAGCCACTCGGAATCGGTGTCGCGTACGGCCGGCCAATCGACCGCCACTCCCTCGAACACCCGGGCGAACGAAGGCCAGGCGAGCAGCCGCGCCCGCAGCGTGAACAGATCGGGCAGCGCGAGGACTCGACCCCGTGGCACGACGGTTGGTTCGGTCGGCGGCGGCCGCTGCAGCGAGCACTCGGCGAGTTCCACCGTGAAGAGCCGCATATCGCCGCCCCCGATCCGAGCGGGATCGCCGGGGGCCGGTTCTCCCGTCAGTTCGCCGAGGTCCGCACGGTGGGGCTTCGCCTTGGGATCGTAGGCCCCCCATGAATGCGGCCAATAGCCTGGCAAGTCGTGGATCGACGGGCCGACCTCGACCTCCGTGATCCTGGCGATGCGGCCGATGTGCGAGCGGATGTCGAACGGCCTGGCCTGCAATCCCGGATTGCCCACGCCCACGGTGAAGGTGGTGGCGTCGCGCCGGCTCGTGGTGACCGTGAGCCCGTCGCCTGCCGTGAACAGCCGCTGCGATTCGAGGGCCGCATTCACCGCCTCGCGCACGTGGGTGAGCAACGGGAACGGCCGTTCGAGCCCGGTGTTGGCCCCGCCCCACATCGCGTGTCGGCCCGGCCGGCAGGGGCGGGCCTCCCGCGCGAGGCCCGTGGCCGCGCAGAGCACGATCACGCTGCCGGCGCCGCGGGGCACCCGCACCACCGCCGGCCGGCCGGCGCAGTCGGCGAGCACCGTCGCCTCCGCGCCGGCTGCGATCTCGCGCAGGAGAAACGCGTCGGCTTCGACGGTGTCGTGGCCGGAATCGCGCCACGTGATGGGCATCGTGGCGGGGATCGCGGCCGTGCCCCCGGGGAACCACTCGGGCCACAGCCGCGCCGCGTCGTCGCCCGTTGCGAGCACCGTGCCGCCCCCGGTGGTGAACGCATCGAGCCGCTGCCGCACCCCAAGCACATCACTCGTGATCCCGGCGCAGATCACGAGGCCATACCGCGCGAGCACGTCGGCGGCGGCGGCGCCGAGCAGGCAGTCAGCGATGTCGCCGTGCGGGGTGGGCACGAGGGCGCCACGCTCGTCCATGTACCAGCCGCAGTCCTCGTAGCCGGGAAACAGAAGCGAGAGCACTCCGTCGGCGAAATGGTCGCTCGGCCCGTACGGCAGATCGTTCCAGACGCGAAACTGCACGCGGTTGGTCCGCGCCGGCATCCAGCCCGCCAGTTCGTCGAACAGGAGCGCCACGGGTGTCTGGAGAACGCCGGGGGCGAAGCCTTCCTGGAGCATCTTCTCGACGCCCATCTGCACCAGGCCGATGGGCGACGGCCGACGCGGCATCGTGCTGGAGCGGCGCCGCTCCGGCTGCACGTCGGCCACCGTCTTCCCCTCGAACCCCAGAATGCAGCAGTTCCAGAGCCACTGGGTGAGGAACAGCCGCCGCATTACGTTGGCGCTCCCTCCACCGGGATCGCTCACGAGCCGACCCTCGTCGTCGAGGTGCCAGCCACTCAGGCCGAACGTGCTGAACACCGACACGTCGCCGAACCACAGCACGCCATACTGCCTGCCCGCGCCACGCAGAAACGCATACTGCACCTGGGCGTTGGTGACTCCGTCCTTGTTGTGGCACTCGGCTCCGATGAGCGTCATCGCCCCGTCGCGGACCGGGTGGTGCCAGTTCCAGAGCGTGGACAGGAGCGAGAGCTTCCCGCCCTGGTCGTCGATCACACGGTCGCACCAGTCGTGAAAGAGCCGCATCTGGCCGGCCGCATCGCGTGGCACCGGCAACTGCACTTGTTCAAAGCTGTTGTGATAGCGCCCGTCCTGCTCGCCGAGGTCGAACCCCAGGAACCGTTCACCGAGCACCTCCCGCAGCGTGCGGAGCCTGTCCTCCGGGATCGCCGCCTGACCGAACGAGCCCCGCCATGGCGAGCCGGGGCCGTAGCCGCCGATGTTAAAAAGATACATGCCGTTGTGGGCCATCCGCTGGACTCCCGCGCGAAAGTCCTCGTCCTTCGCCCGCATCATGCCGAGATCGGGTCGATAGACCCTGCCGATGAACCACGGTCGCCCGTCCATCGGCTCGCCCGGCGGGACGAGCCGGGTGAGATCGGCCTTGGCGATGTCCCAACGCGCGCCGTGATAGCGGCCGCCGACGAGCTGCGGCCGCCCGTCGAACGTGTCCCAGGTCGGCGTGGCGAACGCTCGGCGGCTGAAATCGGGGTATTGCCGCGGATCGACCAGACGGTCGTCGGCAACCGGCGGGGGTAGTTCGCCGAGCAGGCCCTTGCCAGCGGGCGGAGCGGCGAGCAGGCTAGGGAGAGCGGTGGTCAACAGGCTGATGCACAGGACCGCGGCCAAGCACTGGCAGGCTGGACGGTGGTGCTGGCGGCGGGCCGTCCAGTCGTGGTGCCAGCTGCGGGGCGCTCCTCCATGAAATTCGTCAACACGTCGGCCAACACGCCGCTGATCGAGGACCGGCGAATCTACGCCACCGGCGAAGTGGCCGCACGGCTCGCCGCCGAGAAGATCCGGAACGTCAACTTCCAGGTCCTCTACTGCCACCAATGCGTCGCTGGCCCTGAATGGAGCTCCGGCGGTCGTGCGGAAAGCGACTATCTCCACCACATCAACCTCGTGACAGAGGGGAGCGCGGAGTGCTTTTTCGGTGCTGAAACCATCCGCATGCGGCCTGGCCATATCTACTTTTTCCCGGGCAATACGCCGCTGCGCCGCGAGTGCCGTCGCCGTTTTGTTTCCTACCTGTTCGTGTTCCGTTGCGAATGGTTTCCGGGGATCGACTTCCTGCTCGACTGGCCGGATCGCCGGCCGATGTGCCTCGGCCGGTTCGACGAGCGCGAGTGGCGGGAGCGGCTCACGGTACAACCGGAAACGGCGCTCAATACGATGCTGCACGTGCAATCGTCCGTGGGCATCTGGGTGGCGGCTGCGTGCCCCACGCTCGACGCCGTCATCACGCGCCACATCGAATGTCACGCTCGATTCTCGGGGGTGTTCGACCACGTCGAACGCAACCTCAACGCGCGGCTGCGCGTGGCGCATCTGGCGCGGGTGTTCGGCGCGAGCATCCATGCGTTCTCCATCTCTTTTTCGAGAACGGTCGGCCTCTCGCCCAAGGAGTTCATCGACCGACAGTTGAACGAGCGGCTGATCACTCGCCTCATCACCACCGACGACACCCTGCAGCGGATCGCGCTCGACTGGGGCTTCACCGACCAGTTCCAGCTTAGCCGGTACTTCAAGCGACTCAACGGCATCCCGCCCGCCGAATTCCGCCGCGCCTTTTTCGCCAGCAGCCACGCCGAGCCAGCCCAATCACGGCGGCGTTAAAAAATGACATGCTCCTGTGCATTTTTGAGATGGAGCGAAATGCAGGCCGGCGTAGAGTGGAGGAGAAGTTGATCATCGAGCGATCTCCACGCGGTCGATAGCCGCCGCAGGAGAACGCGCGCGAGAACAGGGGACAACGTGCCGCGCATTGAAACGCCGCCAGGGCGGGCCTCTCTTCGGGTGGCGTTCACCGTGGTGGAACTTCTCGTGGTGATCGCGATCATCGGCCTCCTCGTAGGCCTGCTCCTGCCGGCTGTCCAAACGGCCCGCGAGGCGGGGCGACGCGCCGCCTGCACCACGAGAATCAAACAGCTCGCACTCGGGATGCTGAACTTCGTCGACGTGCGCGGGAGATTTCCCGCAAACTACGGCGACCTCTCCACGAACATGGACAAAGGCGTGTGGCCGTCGCACGGGGCCAACAGCCTGGGGCGGACCTGGATCAGCGAGATCCTGCCGTTCGTGGAGCGGAACGACCTGGCAGCGGGGATTTCCTTCACCGCCCAATTTCAAAACAACTCCGCGTTTCGCCAGGCGTTGCCTGAGGCGCGGTGCCCGTCGGACAGCGGCCCGTCGCTTCGCACCGACAACCTCTACTACCAGTCGGGGCCGACGGCATCCGGCGCGTTCGGCATCACCAATTACAAGTCGGTGGCCGGTGGAAACTGGGCGGCGCCGCCCTTTCAGATCTACTTTCGCTGCGGCGGGTCGAGAAACTGCGTCGACGGATCCGGCAAGGTCGACGGTTCGACGGGTTGGTCGGGGGAATTCACCGGAAACGGCGTGGCCTGCCGCAACACCTACAACCGCTCCACCAATCTCACCTATCTCAAGTCCGTGACCGACGGGCTTTCGAAGACGCTCGCCATCGGAGAAACAGTTCCCGACTGGTGCGGCTACAGCATGTGGGGCTACTTCACGGGCGCCCACGCGACGACGGGCTATCCGCTCAATTACGGGATCGAAAAGGGGGATGCGGCGCTCGTGGCCGCTCGGTCCACCGCCTGGTCGGCCTTCGCCAGCCGCCACCCGGGCGGGGCCGCGTTCGCGCTCTGCGACGGCAGCGTCGCATTCATCGCCGACTCCATCGATACGGCTCTCTATTCGGCGCTCGGGGCGATCAACGGCGGCAGCGACAGCGGCGCGGGCCTTCCGGCAGGAATCGCCTCGCGAAAGGGTGTGCCGTGAACAGGCCCACGAGGATTCGGTTCGTCATGTCAGTCTGGGCTGTGGGGATCGCCGTCGGCGGGCTCGCCGGCTGCAGCCGGGCAGGATCGGCGCCGACGGTGCCGGCAGCCGGCCGGCTGCTCTACGGCGGAAAGCCGCTTCCAGGAATCGACATGGTGTTCACGCCCGAGCACGGCAGGCGAGGCTTCGCCACCACTGACTCGCAGGGTCGGTTTACCGTCTCCACGTTCGCCAAAGGCGATGGCGTTGTGCCGGGAACGCACACGGTGACGCTCTGGCCACATCCGGTGGAGGCAAAGGTCGTCGTTGACAGCCGTGCGGCCCAGCCGACGTCGAGTTCCGTGCCGCTCACGCTGCCCTTCCCGAGCAGATATGCCTACGCCGCCGACACCACCCTCGTGGTCGAACTCGACGCCCAGGGGTCTCGAAGTCTGGAGTTCGCGCTGCAGGATGACCCCTGACGCCGGTTCGCCACGGCATGGAGTCGATTGATCCGGACTTCTTCAGGCTGCCAGTTAAAAAAAGACATCCTTTTTGCGCTTTTATTTATGGAGTTAAGCGATTTTTTGATTAAAAAAAGAGATGGGTCGTTATTGCCATGATCGTGCCGCTATCCCGACGCGTTACGTCGGCGGTGTGATGCCAAATCGGGTTGTCCCGGGGCGTGAATTCTGTTTTTGAATTTTCGAAGGTGTTTCGATGAACCGTTCACTTCGTTCGGGGCATGGGTGGTCGACAGCGATCTCGACGGCGCTCGTCGTCGCGCTCTTCACGGCCGTCGTGTCGCCGCCGGCGTTCGCGCAGACGCAAACCTGGGACGGCGGCTCCGGCGGCACGGGCACGGAACTGGGCACAGCCGCCAACTGGACGAACGACACGCTGCCGAGCACGAACGGAGGCACGGCCGTGTGGAATGGAACAACCACAGGAAGCCTGTCGCTCGTCTACTCGGGCGGGCTTGTCGGCTCAGCCGGTGATCTGGGGCTGAATTTCAGCCTGGCCTCCGGCCAGACGGGAAACGTGCTGATCGACGGCACGAATGCAGGCCTGCGGTTCGGCAACATCACCGTCGCCGCTGGGGCAGGCGCACTGACGTTTGGCGGCGGGTCTGTCGGCGGCACCTTCACGCTGACGCTCGCCGCGGGCGCCTCGAACAACAACGCCTTCACGTGGACGAACGACTCGGCCAATCCCGTGACC
>Ga0214917_10005953_pt1 | contig 12844 bp, 9 predicted proteins | sample LL_1208_BB_MetaG_FD_177983 | JGI IMG/M metagenome (GOLD analysis project Ga0214917, IMG submission 177983) | Freshwater microbial communities from Lake Lanier, Atlanta, Georgia, United States - LL_1208_BB | ecosystem: Environmental > Aquatic > Freshwater > Lake | place: USA: Georgia | collected... | reverse complement strand
TTCGATCGCCGAGTAAGGCGCCTCCCGTTTTGCGTTTTGAGGGATCAACCGATACCACGGCCAGGTGCTTGTCGGAGAAATCCAAGAGGAAACGACGCACCAATTCGTCCACCAAGGATGATTTTCCGGCACCACCTGTTCCCGTTATTCCTAGGACGGGGGTTGTGATTTTTTGGGCTTTGGCATTTATTTCCTGTAAAATATGCTGGTGTTTTTCACCAAAATTTTCTGCTCCAGAAATCACGCGCGCTATCGAAGGAACATCGTTTGGGTTCAGTTGGAGGGGATGTGCTGGCAAGGTTTCTCCCACGGCAAAGTCACATTGTTGCACGAGGTCATTGATCATGCCTTGCAAGCCCATGGCACGGCCGTCGTCGGGGTGGTAAATACGGGCAATTCCATACGCGTGAAGTTCTTCGATTTCGGAAGGCAGAATCGTTCCACCACCGCCGCCGAAAATTTTAATATGGGGGGCTCCTTTTTCTTGAAGTAAGTCGTGCATGTACTTAAAATACTCCATGTGTCCGCCTTGGTAGGAGGTCATGGCAATGGCTTGGGCATCTTCTTGAATGGCACAATTGACGACTTCTTCCACCGAACGGTCGTGCCCTAAATGAATGACCTCGCATCCGGTAGCTTGAATAATTCGGCGCATGATGTTGATGGCGGCATCGTGTCCGTCGAACAAGGAGGCCGCCGTAACAATTCGGATTTTATGTTTTGGGAGGTAAGGACTTACAGTTTCCATGCATGTGATTAGGATGTAAAATTAAGCAAAAATCAGCGTTTAGGATTTGCAATAATTTTTCCATTAGAGAGACTAAAGCCTCCATGAGGCTTAGCAACATGCTTAAATGAGAACAGAATCGATTTACTTTTGAAGAACCAAGAGAAAGCTAACTTTTGATTGTTTAGGGAATAAAAACGTTGTTATCCAAGTTCATATCAGGTAGCATTTCAAATGGGTCTAGTTGTATAGATTCTATATCCTTAACTTGGATCCCAGTCAATTTCAATTCATAGGTCTTACTACCACAGGACCATTTATTCAAAATCTTTGTAGGGTGATGGAATTCGGTTTTGACATTGTTTGTTAAGTCAATGGGAATATGAAAGAACATTGAAGTACCATTAATAAGTTTAATTTGCACATCAACAGGCATAGGAATACCTAAATTCGATAACCTGATTCTTACTTCCTGGTTCTTTGTAAACAAAGTATCTATAGAAAAATCAATCGTTTTAGTGGTATTTAACCAGTAATTTTGAAACCATGTGAGCTCCATAGAGGATACGTCTTCAAAAATTTTAACAAAATCATTGGGCTCAGGATGCTTGAATTTCCATTTGGAATAATACCTATGGAAACCAATATTCATTAAGGAATCCCCAATCAAATAGCGAATCAACTCCGGGAACAATTGTCCTTTGAAGTAGGCAGCGTTATAATAACCCATATCAGTAGCAAAGTGGTTTGCTGCCGTGGAGATAGGCTCGTCTTCGCTTGAACCCGCAATCCAATTATAATTTGAAATAGCCGAACTTACTGGGTTTATCATTTTTGCATTAACATTTTTTATTCGCTCTTCTGCATAGCTGGTGATGCCCTCATCCATCCAGTGGTATAAATTTTCGTCGGTACCAAAAATCCCATAAAAATAGTTGTGCATAAATTCATGACAGGCGGTACTGAAAAAATCGAAGCCCGAGGATTGCAGCATGGTGCACATGGGATATTCCATGTAACCCTCACCTGCTTGAATAAACGAAAATTGCGCGTAAGGATATTTTCCAAATTCCTTTTTACAAATAGCATAAGCTTTTGGCCATTTGGTGATAAGGTCGTTCCAACCTTCTTTGTTTTTTTCATCATAAAAGAAATGAAAAATGATGTTATCCAAATTAAGTTGTTTGTGGATCCAATCTTTGTGCACTGCGAAAGCAAAATCATGGATATTTTCGCCATAAAAATTCCAAGTTGTGAGTCCATTTTGTAGATTCTCATTTGTTGATGCTGACCATCCTTTTTCCTTGTAGGATTTATTTAACAATTTTCCCGTACCCGCAACTACGTAGGACTTATCGCAAACAATTTGCACATCGTATTTACCGAATGTTCCAGCAAATTCTCTCCCAAAATAGGGGTCCGTATGCCAGCCCATATGATCATACCTACAAATTTTGGGGTACCATTGTGTAAAAGTATAGTCAGTACCTGAGATATTTTCTTTACCAGCTCGGCTAATGCAGGATGGAACCTTCGAAATAAACTTCAATTTTATCGTACAGCTTGCCCCTGGAAGAAGCACTTTTTTTAGTTTAATTTGCCCAATAGATTCAAAAATATCTATAGCGTATACAAGGTCGTCAATGGAAATCGTTTCTAATTTGATTTCGCCAAATTGGACATCTTCGGTACTTCCAATTTTATGATCCTCAAAAGCATGGCTTCCTTTTTTAAATGCATTCCAGTATAAATGAAAATACAATTCCTTAAGCGTATCAGGTGAATTATTTTTATAAATCAACTGTTCATCCGCCTCTAGTTTGTCTTGGTCATCTTTTAAAGTCCCTTTTATTTTATAATCTACGGATTGCTGCCAATAGCCATTTTGGGAAAAACTCTGTCCAAAGCAAAGCACAAGAGTCAAACAAAAAATTTTTTTCATGAGAATGATTTAGTTCGTTAACTTGCGTTGACTGTTTCGTCACATTATTTGGGTTAAATATCGCCAAACTTTCGCTCATACAACATGCTTAAGCCATTGGAAAATCATCTTGTAAGGCGATAAAAATTAGGTTTCGTAAAGGGCTTCGTTTTCTTTTCCGAAGCTTATCATGGAGTCGCTCTTTTCATTATAAATAGAAGAGTGATCACAATTAAGGATATGTCACCTTGTTTTAAGTTTACCTTTATTCCTCAAGAAATGTTTGATGGCACACTGACGGTGCAACTCGTAACAATTGATTTTATGTAAACACCTCAATGGTCTTGGGTTGATTTTGAATGAAGTGAATCGCTAAATTATTGAATGCTTCGGGTTGTTCAATGTTGACCACATGTCCACAATCGGCTATAATTTCAAGTTGTAAGTTTGGATTATCCTTCACGATTTCCTTGGCAGGTCCGACAAATAAATGGTCTTCACTCCCCATCACATATAACGCTTTATCGTCCTTGTTTTCATGCTGCAGGTAGTTCAGATAGCGTGTCAAGCGCCCAGTAAGTTTAAACCACCGTTTGAATTCTTTTTTCATGAGTTTTTCAGCTTCATGAATAAAAAGACTTCGCGATTCCGAGTGGTTTTTTTTTGGCATCATGATGTTAGCAAACAGCTTGTAAAGGGCCATATAAGGAAGTACAGGTTGTAAAATCCTTCCAAGGCGAAGAAAAAACCGCGATTTGATATCAAGTTGGGTGATGGCACCTGCGAAAATCATGGATTTCACCATGTTTGGAAAGTTGACTCCGACTTGGCGAACTATTATACTCCCCAATGAAACGCCGACAAAATGAGCATGTGGTATATTTAAATGACGCACCACATCGCCCACTTCTTGGGCAATCAATTCGAAAGAATAGCGGCGATGTGCAGGTAAACCTTGCGACTTTCCATGTCCCCGCAAATCAATGAGTACCAAATTGAAATGCTCATGAAAGGCCTTTAATTGTTTAAACCAAACGTTTGAGCTCCCGCCAAAGCCATGAATAAAAACGGTCCATTCGGAACTGCTTGCATGAGAAAGGACTTTATGATGGAGCATAACTAAATAACAAAAGGGCAACGAAGTGCCCTTACGTTTCGCGAATTAATGTTGTTTTACTTTTTGTCAACGACTTCTTCGAAGTCCACATCCGTTACTTCATCTTGCGCATTCGCTCCGTCATTCTTGGTTGTGTTGGTTTCTTGATTGCCTCCGGATCCATTGTTCGCCGCATTATACATATCTTGGGAAGCTGATTGGAACACTTGGTTCAACTTTTCCATGGCCGGTTCTAAATTCTGCATGTTTTTCGCCTCGAATTCTTTTTTCAGTTCATGGAGTGCATCTTCAATAGGTTGTTTTTTGTCGGCAGGGATTTTGTCTCCGTATTCTTTTAACTGCCGTTCTGTTTGGAAAATGGTAGAATCTACTTTGTTGACCAAATCCGCTTCGTCGCGCTTCTTTTTGTCTGCTTCAGCGTTGGCTTGTGCTTCTGCTTTCATGCGCTCAATTTCTGCATCGGTAAGGCCTGACTTCGATTCGATTTTAATGGACTGCTCTTTGCCGGTACCTTTGTCTTTAGCCGAAATGTTCATAATTCCGTTCGCGTCGATGTCGAAAGTAACTTCAATTTGAGGTTCTCCCCTTCTTGCTGGAGGAATGTTATCCAATTGAAATCTCCCTAAGGTTTTGTTGTCGGAAGCCATGGAACGTTCCCCTTGCAACACGTGGATATCCACGGCAGGCTGGTTGTCCGCCGCAGTAGAAAACACCTCTGATTTCTTGGTAGGAATGGTGGTATTCGCTTCAATCAATTTTGTAAAAACGCCTCCCATAGTTTCTATACCCAAAGAAAGAGGAATAACATCCAGCAATAAGACATCTTTTACTTCCCCTGTAAGTACACCACCCTGGATTGCCGCCCCAACAGCTACGACTTCATCCGGATTTACTCCTTTCGATGGCGCTTTTCCGAAAAATTTCTCCACCGCATCTTGAATGATAGGAATTCGCGTTGAACCTCCAACGAGGATGATTTCGTTGATGTCTTTGGGACTTAGGCCTGCATTTTTCAAGGCAGATCGGCAAGGAGCAATCGTACGTTCAACGATTTCTGAAATTAACTGCTCGAATTTTGCGCGTTGTAAGGTTCGAACCAAGTGTTTTGGAATGCCATTCACAGGCATGATATACGGTAAATTGATCTCGCTAGAAGTGGTAGAGGATAGTTCAATTTTAGCTTTTTCGGCTGCTTCTTTTAAGCGCTGCAGTGCCATCGGGTCTTCGCGTAAATCAATGCCTTCTTCGCTTTTGAATTCAGCTGCCAACCAATTGATGATGGCATTATCAACGTCATCACCACCCAGGTGGGTGTCACCATCTGTGGCAAGTACTTCAAATACACCGTCTCCCAGTTCAAGAATGGAGACGTCATGGGTACCACCACCAAAATCGAAGACCACAATTTTCTGATCAATGCCTTTTTTATCCAGTCCATAAGCAAGCGCAGCCGCTGTGGGCTCGTTGATGATTCGTTTGATGGTTAGCCCGGCGATTTCACCTGCTTCTTTGGTAGCTTGACGCTGTGCATCGTTGAAGTATGCCGGAACGGTGACTACCGCCTCAGTAACTTCTGTTCCCAAATAGTCCTCTGCGGTTTTCTTCATTTTCTGAAGAATAATGGCAGATATTTCTTGTGGGGAGTACATGCGGTCGTCGATTTTCACCCTCGGCATGTTGTTGTCTCCTTTAACGACTTCATACGGAACTCGTTTGGTTTCCGCCGCGGAATCCTCATAACTGCTTCCCATAAATCGCTTTATGGAGTAGATCGTTTTTTTTGGATTTGTAATCGCTTGACGTTTCGCTGGATCACCCACTTTGCGCTCGCCGCCCTCTATAAAGGCTACAGCAGATGGTGTAGTTCTTTTTCCTTCCGAGTTAGTAATTACCACCGGCTCATTGCCTTCCATGACCGATACACAAGAGTTTGTGGTACCTAGGTCAATTCCAATTATTTTTCCCATGTTCTTTTGTTTTTTTGATGACACCCGGCTTTTTCAATTTATGTGCCATCTGGATTTAAAGACTTAATTCATGACAATATCTTAAGAATTACGTATTAGGAATGACTATTTGTCAGCGTTTTAATCCAAGGGTTGAACCCTTTGTACCTTTTTGAACAAATTCGACTGGCTTGCAAGCCAAGCCATAGGTAAGTAGGCGAGGCTTAAATCGAGTATATCGAACCATAGCGGGGCCTTGATTATCTGACCTGCCATGACACCCCCTACAAAAAAACAATACCCAATGCAGTAAAGGACCCATTTCGCCCATTTTCTAACGATGAGAAGTGCCACAATGCATCCTGACAAGGTGCCCAGGGCATGGGCAAGAAAAGGAAAAATAAAATATTGAAACGGTAAATTCTCAAAAAGCAGTAATCCTTCTTTTGATTCAAAGTTTACTCCCTCTGGAAAAGGGAACACGAGCATGCCAAGATTCACGATACTTCCATTCACCACAGCACCCACCAATAAACCAAAAACCAAGCTCAGTAAAAAGCGCAAGGCTTGCATTAAAGATGGATTACTTCTCCATATGCTGCTGCTGCTGCTTCCATGATCGCTTCGGACATCGTGGGGTGGGGGTGAACCGTTTTGATGAGGTCCATGCCGGTGGTTTCCAATTTACGTATGGCCACAATTTCCGCAATCATTTCCGTAACGTTCGCCCCAATCATGTGGGCACCAAGCAACTCACCGTATTTGGCGTCGAAAATCAACTTAACAAACCCGTCTTTTGCTCCTGCAGCGCTTGCTTTTCCAGATGCCGAGAAAGGAAATTTGCCTACTTTGATATCCATGCCTTTTTCTTTGGCGGCTTTTTCGGTCATGCCCACTGAAGCCACTTCTGGGGAGCAGTAAGTACAGCCGGGTATATTTCCATAATCCAAGGGAACAGGATGATGTCCAGCAATTTGTTCGACGCAAATAATTCCTTCCGCGGAGGCGACATGCGCCAAGGCTTGACCAGGCACTAAGTCCCCAATGGCGTAATATCCGGGTATGTTGGTTTGGTAGTATTCATTCACTAAAACCTTTCCTTTATCCTGAATGATGCCTACTTCTTCTAACCCAAGTCCTTCGATATTGGCTTGGATGCCTACAGCCGAAAGCACGACATCGCATTCGATTTTTTCTTCCCCTTTTGCAGTTTTTACCGTGACAATGCACCCTTTTCCTTTGGTATCAACACTTTCCACCGAAGCTTCCGTCATGATTTTGATACCCGATTTTTTAAAAGATTTTTCTAATTGTTTAGAAACTTCCTCGTCCTCCACCGGAACAATGTTGGGCATGTATTCGACAATCGTCACCTCGGTGCCCATGGCATTGTAGAAATAAGCGAACTCCACGCCAATGGCACCTGAACCTACCACCACCAACTTTTTTGGTTGTTTGGCTAAGGTCATCGCTTGGCGATAACCAATTACTTTTTCTCCGTCCTGGGGAAGGTTGGGCAGTTCTCGAGACCGTGCGCCTGTGGCGAGAATAACGGCCTTGCCTGCCGTATATGTGGTGGAGCCAGTTTCATTGGTGACCACAACTTGCTTGCCTGCAGCGATTTTTGCATTCCCTGTAATGACGTCAATTTTGTTTTTTTTCATGAGATATTGAATCCCGTTGCTCATGCCATTGGCTACCTCTCGGGAACGTTTGATCACCGCATCGAAATCTGCCGTAGCCTCTTTGACGTTTATACCATAGTCCTTGGCGTGCTGAAGGTATTCGAATACTTGCGCGCTCTTTAGGAGCGCTTTCGTTGGAATACAACCCCAGTTCAAACAAATACCACCAAGCGATTCGCGTTCCACAATTGCCGTTTTCATCCCTAATTGGGAGGCACGTATAGCTGTAACATAACCTCCAGGACCGCTACCAATAACAATAATATCGTAATTCATCTTCATCGAATTTGTGGCAAATTTAATAAATTCCCTCAACCATTTTATTTTATTTGGCTTTCGATTAGGGGTTTTTCAATGCCCTGAATTTTTTTTGGATAGGATAGTTGGTAGTGCATGACGAATCCACAAAGAGATTAGTTTCAATGAACCAATATCGGGTCATTCCTTGGTGATAACTTTTTATGCTTCGTCGGTTCGGTCTTTGGATATTCAGTACTTTTGCAAAAAGTGTCATGGAAATGGATGTGCATCAGGAAGTATCGTTGCAGCAGGCGTTGGATTTAGGCCTTAGTTCCGAGGAATTTGAGTCCATCAAAGGAATTTTAGGCAGAACCCCGAATTTTACCGAAACGGCTGTTTATTCCGTGATGTGGTCGGAGCATTGCTCCTACAAAAACTCGATTTTATGGTTAAAAACCCTTCCCAAAGATGGTCCGCACATGCTGGTGAAAGCCGGGGAAGAAAATGCAGGGATTGTCGATATTGGAGACGGATTAGGTTGTGTCTTTAAAATTGAATCGCATAATCATCCAAGCGCCTTGGAACCCTACCAAGGGGCCGCCACAGGGGTGGGGGGTATCAATCGGGACATTTTTACCATGGGAGCAAGGCCCATCGCACAATTGAATTCGCTGCGCTTTGGGGATTTGAACCTGCCTCGAACGAAATGGCTGGTGAAAGGCGTAGTAAAAGGTATTGGCGACTACGGAAATGCTTTTGGGATTCCAATCGTTGGAGGGGAGGTTTTTTTCGATGAATCCTTTAACGTGAATCCCCTTGTTAACGCCTTTTCTGCAGGGCTCATAGACGTAAATAAAATTATTTCAGCTACCGCAAAAGGTCCTGGAAATCCAGTATTCATTGTGGGTTCAGCCACAGGTAAAGACGGCATTGCAGGTGCAGCCTTTGCCTCCAAAGATATTACCGAGGATTCAGCCAATGATCTTCCTTCCGTGCAAGTTGGAGACCCTTTCATGGAAAAATTGCTGTTGGAGGCTACGATGGAATTAGCCGAAACCGACGCCATTATTGGCATGCAGGACATGGGCGCTGCAGGAATTACTTGTTCTACTACAGAAATGTCGGCCGCTGGTGGTGTGGGAATGGATATTCATTTAGACTTGGTCCCCACACGCCAAGAAAACATGTTGCCCTATGAGATTTTATTATCCGAATCGCAAGAGCGCATGTTGGTGGTGGTGCATAAAGGCAAAGAAGAAATCGTGAAGCGTATTTTTCAAAAGTGGGATCTTAATGTGGAAGAGATTGGAGTGGTAACGGATTCGGAAAGGGTGAGGTATTTTATGAACGGGGAACTTGTAGGCGATGTCTTAGCGAAGTCCTTGGTGTTAGGGGGTGGAGCACCCCAATACCGAAGGGAGTACAAGGAACCAGCATATTTTGCACAAGCTAAATCCTTCGACCCCTCGAAAATAAAGGTTCCTGCTGACCTTAAAAAAATAGGATTCCAATTGCTTGGATTGCCTAATATTGCATCCAAACGATGGATTTACGAACAATACGATTCCATGGTAGGAACAGTAAATATGTCCACCAATGCCCCTACCGATGCTGCCATTGTTTCTGTGAAAGGTTCTAAAAAAGCGTTGGCCATGACTGTGGATTGCAATTCAAGGTATGTACATGCAAACCCTGAGATAGGAACCATGATTGCGGTGTCTGAAGCAGCGCGTAATATTACGGTTTCCGGAGGAACTCCTTCGGCCATTACCAATTGCTTAAATTTCGGAAACCCCCATAATCCAGAAAGCTATTGGCAATTTGTGGGGGCCATCAAAGGAATGAGCGCGGCTTGCCTTAAGTTTTCAACCCCAGTAACTGGAGGAAATGTTTCTTTTTATAACCAGTCAGTCATTGAAGGAAAAGAAATCCCCGTTTTTCCTACCCCTACGATAGGAATGATTGGCATTCTAGCGGACAAGCGTAAAAAAATGACCTTGGATTTCAAGGAAAAAGGAGACTTGATTTATCTTGTGGGTACATATAACGATGATTTGGGGTCTTCCGAGTATATTTCAACCCTTTTGGGTCACAAACTCACCCCGGCTCCTTATTTCAATTTAGAGGAGGAATTTGGGATGCAGCAGGAAATTCGAGCCATGATAAACGAAGGATTAATCAATGCAGCGCACGATGTTTCCGATGGAGGACTTTTCGTAACCTTGGTTGAAATGGGCTTACCGCGAGGACTTGGTTTTGATATAGAAACGGACATGGATGTGCGCACAGACGCCTTTTTATTTGGTGAAGGGCAGGGTAGAGTCGTCGTTACATTACCAGAAGAGAAAAGAGATGAATTCAATACTTTTTGGAAGGATTCCCCCATTTCAGTCGTTCTGCTTGGTCATGTAACGAAAGGTAAAATGCAAATAGATTTGAAAGCGTTTGGTTTTATCGAAGAAGCACGCGATATTTACATGAATGCTCTAGGGCAAAAGCTTGAACAATAACATGGAATATAATACTACCAGAGGGCCGCTAATCCTTCCTGAATATGGAAGAAATGTGCAGAACATGATTGCACATGCCATGGAGATTAGCGATCGTAAGGAACGTAACCGAGCGGCACAAGCCATCATCGAAGTCATGGGGCAATTGAATCCACACCTTCGCGATGTAGATGACTTTAGGCATAAACTTTGGACCCATCTTTTCGTAATGTCCGATTTTCAATTAGACGTAGAATCTCCTTACGATATTCCTAAACCTGAATCGTTGCGTGAAAAACCGCAGCGTGTCTCGTACCCATCGAGTAATATTCGCTATGGACATTATGGAAAGTACATTCAAGAAATTTTGGAATCATCGAAAACCATAGAGTCATCCGACGAACGGGAGTATTTGAAAATCACCATGGCCAATTTCATGAAGAAGCAGTTCCTATCTTACAACAACGATACGGTTGAAAACAACGTAATTGCCAACCAACTGAAAGAATTATCCAAAGGTGAACTGGTGCTCGAAAATCCCGATGAACTTATGAATACCAATATCCTATTGAAATCAATGGGAATGGTGAATACCAACAAAAAATTCAACAAGAATTTTAAACAAAAACAAAAGAAAAAATTCAAAAAGTAATGGCATCTTTCGAAATTCATGGCGGTAAGAATCTAAAAGGAGAATTGTTTCCTCAAGGTGCAAAAAATGAGGCCTTGCAGGTATTATGCGCGCCACTTTTAACCTCAGACAAAGTAACGATTTCGAATGTGCCTGACATCGTGGATGTAAATAAACTCATTAGTTTGCTCCAAACAATGGGGGTAAAGGTCGAAAAGGTTGAAAAGGGAACCTATATTTTTCAAGCAAAAGACATCAATTTAGCCTATTTAGAAACTGAAGATTTTAAGAAACGGGCCTCGGCGCTTCGCGGTTCCATTATGATTGTTGGCCCCCTTTTAGCACGATTCGGAAAAGGATTTATTCCAAAACCGGGAGGAGATAAAATCGGTCGAAGGAGATTAGATACCCACTTTGAAGGATTTACCCTGCTTGGGGCAAAATTCAATTACGATGCGGGGGAACATTTCTATTCTATAGAAGCCAAAAAACTCAAAGGCACCTACATCCACTTGGATGAAGCCTCCGTGACAGGTACGGCCAATATCCTTATGGCGGCAGTTTTAGCTGAAGGCAAAACAACGTTCTACAATGCGGCTTGTGAACCGTATTTGCAGCAGTTATGTAAAATGTTGGTTTCGATGGGAGCCAAAATTGAAGGAATTGGTTCGAATTTGTTGCATATTGAGGGCGTCAAAGCCTTGAAAGGGTGCTTTCATCGCATATTGCCAGATATGATCGAAATAGGAAGTTTTATTGGATTGGCAGCCATGACACAGTCCGAAATCACCATCAAAGATGTGAGCTGGGATAACCTTGGAATCATACCGAATGTATTCCGAAGGTTAGGAATTCAATTGGAGCGCAGAGGCGATGATATCTACATTCCCGCTCAGGAACGTTACGAAATTGACACGTTTATTGATGGTTCCATATTAACCATCTATGATGCCCCTTGGCCTGGCTTTACACCAGACCTTCTCTCCATTATTTTAGTTGTGGCAACACAAGCCAAAGGATCGGTATTGATTCACCAAAAAATGTTTGAATCTCGCTTGTTCTTTGTGGATAAATTGATTGATATGGGAGCACAAATTATACTTTGTGACCCCCACAGAGCCACGGTCATTGGACTAAATCGCGAACATCAATTACGAGGAATTTCAATGACCTCACCCGATATTCGTGCGGGGGTATCATTGCTCATTGCAGCATTGTCAGCAAAAGGCAAAAGTGTCATTCATAATATAGAGCAGATAGATAGAGGTTATCAGGATATAGAAATTCGTTTAAATAATATCGGTGCGGATATTCGAAGAATAGGATAAATGAAAAAGCTCATTCCATTTCTTGCATTATCGATTTTAGTAATTATAGTTTCTGCTGCATTTTGTCTAAGTGAAAAAAAAGAGGCTCCCTTGGGATTGGCGCCTGAAATTAATTTGGTTTCTCCAGATGGAAAAACGTATAAGTTATCAAAGCTTAGAGGTACAATGGTGTTGATTGACTTTTGGGCTTCTTGGTGTGGTCCTTGCCGAAAAGAAATGCCTAATGTGGTGGAAGCATTTAACAAATATAGCCATAAGAAATTCAAGAATGCTAAAGGATTTAAGGTATTTAGCGTCTCACTCGACCGCGATGTAACTGCATGGAAGGAGGCCATTAAATCGGAAAAAATGACTTGGAAGTATCACGGCATGGACCAAGAAAATGTCATTTCGGACCTTTATGGAGTCAATATTATTCCTTCCGCCTTTTTAGTCGATGGTAACGGAGAGATTGTTGCCAAGGGAAGTGAACTTCGTGGACTGAACCTGCACATTACCTTGGATAAATACCTGGATGAATAGGCTACAAACGATCTAGCACGTAATTAATCAATCCTTTCATGGCTTCATGATAACCCTCGGAGAAGGTGGTTTTCGGACGATTAGCAACCCCAAGACAAATTGTGGCGCAACGGTGTCCAAGGGATCTTCCTAACGCGAACAATGCCGAGCTTTCCATTTCAAAGTTGATCAGTTTCAGGTTGTTCTCAGAAAAATGTTGTGCTTTCAATTGAATTCCTTCCAGTTTTGTTCCTAAACG
>Ga0214917_10005952_pt1 | contig 12846 bp, 10 predicted proteins | sample LL_1208_BB_MetaG_FD_177983 | JGI IMG/M metagenome (GOLD analysis project Ga0214917, IMG submission 177983) | Freshwater microbial communities from Lake Lanier, Atlanta, Georgia, United States - LL_1208_BB | ecosystem: Environmental > Aquatic > Freshwater > Lake | place: USA: Georgia | collected... | reverse complement strand
GAAACAGATTTAGTAAGTCCACTTTCTCCTTATGGTGCTACTAAAGCAATCTCTGAGGAACTCATAAAGAATGTCGGTATCGCTGAAGGATTCTCAACTGTGTCATTACGATACTTCAACGTAGTTGGTGCAACTCAAGTCGCGTTTGGCGATAATTCAAAAGACAATTTAGTCCCTAAAGTGTTTACCGCAGTTCGCCAAAATCAAAAACCAGAAATTTACGGCTCCGACTACCCTACAAAAGACGGGACATGTATTCGCGACTACATTCATGTGGGGGATCTAGCAGAAGCCCACGTTTCAGCCCTTCGTGCAATCGAGAAGAATGAGATTCATGAGGTCTTCAACGTTGGATCTGGAACCGGCTACTCAGTTCTCGAAATGATGAATCAAATTAGCGCAACGATGCAAAAAACCTTAGAACCGGTTCGAGCAAATCGTCGTGCAGGAGATATTCCACAACTTATCGCTTCAATAAAGAAGATAGAGAGAGACTTAGGCTGGAAACCACACTTTACTTTGAAAGAAATGATTGATTCAGCGTGGGAAGCTGAAGTAGGGAATAACCAATGACCAGCGTTCTTGGCGATCGGTATGCATCCAAAGAGATGCAAGAAATCTGGTCTCGTGAATTCAAAATTATCAAGGAACGTGAACTTTGGGTTCATGTTCTCCGCTCACAGAAGGATTTGGGCCTTAATGTCGATGCGTCAGTTATCAAAGCTTATGAAGAGAAGATACATTCGATAAATCTTTTGAGTATCGATGAGCGCGAACGCACCACACAGCATGATGTGATGGCAAGAATTCACGAATTTAATTCTTTGGCTGGGCATCAGGATATTCATATTGGAATGACAAGCCGCGATTTAACAGAAAATATCGAGACCTTCCAGGTTAAGAGTTCTCTCGATCTAGTTTTATTCAAATGCGATGCACTACTTCTTCGATTAGTGGAATTCTCTGATCGATACAAAGATTTAGCTATTGTCGGAAGAACGCACAATATGCCAGCCCAAGTTACATCTCTGGGAAGACGTTTTTCCATGTGGTTGGAAGAGCTCTTTTTTGCTCGGCAACATTTAGTCGAATTTATGGATCGTCTCCCGATTCGAGGCATTAAAGGAGCTCTTGGGACCCTCCAGGACCTTCAACAACTTTTTCCGGATGGAACAAGGGAAATCAATGAAGATTTGAAAAAGTTTCTCGGAGTTGAGAACGAACTTATTGCTCCTTCTCAAATATATCCGCGATCCATTGATTTTGAATTAGTAAACCTTCTCTCACAGATTTCAGCCGCCCCATCGAATCTCGCATTCAATATTCGCTTAATGGCTGGGCAAGGGCTCTTAAACGAAGGTTTTGCGAAAAGCCAAGTTGGTTCATCTGCAATGCCTCACAAGATTAATCCACGATTAAGCGAGCGGGTTAACTCACTTGCATCAGTAATTAAAGGCCACGTGACAATGATTCAAGAGCTGTCGGGCAATCAGTGGAATGAAGGAGACGTTTCTTGCAGTGTTGTCAGGCGGGTAGTTTTGCCAGATGCTTTTTTCGCTATTGATTCTATTCTAGATACAACCATAAGAGTCATGGATGATTTAGTTGTTAATGAGAAAGCGATCGAAGTTGAGGTCGATGAAAACATGCCACTGCTGCTTTCAAGTTCAATTTTGATGTGTGCAGTTAACAATGGTGCGGGTCGTGAAGTGGCCCATGCCACTATCAAAAAACTAGCAAACATTGCCCGTAGTGAAGGGGGCGACATACAACAGCGATTTTTTGCCCTAGTCGCGCAGGAGAGTTCGCTTCAAGTGACTAGTGAAGATTTAACCCAGTTAAGGAGCAGATCTGAACTTGTGAAAAGCGCGGTCGAACAAGTAAAGGAATTGGCTAAAAAGGTTACCGAAAAAGTTGGTTTGGTGGACTCTCATAAGGCATATGTTCCAGGAAAATCTATCTAGTTTTGTAGAATAAGACTATGTCGAAGAAACCAATGACTCCTCAGAAAAGAAATAGTAGTTCGCTTCGCAACCAACTTTTTTCAATTTCCATTATTGCCCTGGTCATTAAGCTGGCGATAATTTCTCGAATCCAAGGATTTGATTGGTATGGAGCTGGGAGTGGAAATATCGTTACTGGGCTCCAAGGAATGTTAGATAAGAATTATGCACCGGCAAACGTTTGGTACGGCGCCGACGCAGAAAATTATCTGAGATCAGTTTTAGGACTATTCAGAGATGGTTTTTTCTCGACTGAAAGAAATTTACATTACTGGCCTGCTGGCTATCCAACGCTAATTTGGTTGGTTGGAATAGTTTTCCAAGGCTCGATGCTTGCAATGGTCGCAATTCTTCAATCAATCCTTTATTGCGCTGCGTGCATGTTCTTTCTAAACGAAGTTCGTCAATCACGTTTAGTTAACTTTGCTTGGCCCATTGCGATTGCATTAACGATAAATCCCACGTTAGCTTTGAACACAATATCGATTGGCTATGAACTTCCCACTGCATCCTTTTCATTAATTGGAGTTGCAGCATTGATGAGAAAATACAGAACTGGCAACAGCAAATTAGTAGACTCAAATCTACTTATATTCGCAACAAGTTTTGCATTTTCCACTTTTATGCAACCTCGTCTCGCTATACTCGCATTCTTCGCAATTCTTATTTGGCTCTTATCGAAGTTCCCATTAAAGTCTGCAGTAATTGGGCTTATTACTTCAATGACCATAGTCCTCGTTGGACCCGCAGTGATGATGTTCAGAAACTCAAATGCAATGGGATTTACCGCAATCTCTACAAACCTTGGTGTAACGATGAATATTGGCGCAGGAGACGAAGCAACTGGCGGGTACAACGGAAAATACAATGGAGTTCCTTGTCCAGAAGCTGTTGGAAATGAAGCCCAAGTGGATTCTGCAAAGGTCAAATGCGTTTTAGTGTGGTACGCAAAGAACCCGATAAAGTTTCTTAAACTTTCATTTAATAAAGCTATCTATTACTGGTCACCCTGGTATGGACCAGTAGCAAATGGAACAATGGCTCGGAATCCTTGGCGAATAAATCACCCATTAAACGAAACCATAAAGACGCAATCTGGCGCTGAGATGGTATTTGGAAATACCGGAAAAGTAGTCTCGTGGATGTGGCTTTTAATGAGTCTGGGGCTTCTATTCTGGGGTGCGCGTTTCTTATGGCAATCAGGCGGCCTTGAAAGGCTATGGGGAATCACGGCAATCACCCTTGTTGTTATCAATTGGCTCAGCTCCATCGCCACGATTGGCGATCACCGTTTTCGCATACCTACGATGACTCTGAGCGTGATTCTTCAAACAGTAGGCCTGACATCGTTGTTGATTTCCAAGCGCAAGAAGCTGGTCGGCCCCTCCACCGATGTGACCTGGGAAGGTATTCGTTGGAAACGAGGCAGCCAAACCGATAATCTTCAGCCCTGAAAATTTCGAGGTAGGAGGGTCTCGCTATGGGGCGTGGCCGATCAAAGGCAAAGCAAACAAAAGTAGCTAGGGATCTCAAATACAACTCTCAAGATATTGACATTGAGAAACTTGCTCAAGAATTACATGGAGAAGTGGACAAATCCACGGATAAGGATGATTTCGATCCTTTCGCTGAAGGCAACTACATCCCACGTCGCTAAAAATTGAGTTTTAGTTGTGTATCCGACGCCTTATGTTGCTTGGCTAAGAATTTACGAACCAATTGGGGCGTTTGACCAATCATTTCAGACTCGCTGGCAGCACTTGGGTGAAGATGACAAAACTCGAAATCTAGAGCAATTACTTTCACTTCGAAGAGTCGCCTCTCAAGGCTCGGTTGCGCCCGGTAATGATGGAGCTCATGTGATTCTCAAAGATGGAAAGAAATACATTGCTCCATGGTCAACTACTCAACGATGCTGGGCCGCTTTAGGAGAATTCAAGAACTCGATTCCCTCTTCGGTCGTAAGTTTTTTTCAACTGGACACCCAGGATGATGAATACCTACTTGAAAGTGATAACCGTACGCCTCACATACTTTCTACAACGTGGATGATTCCACCTCGATGGTTTTCTTTGTTTGACCAATCAGAACGGACATTCGGTGGTACTGGAGATAATGCATTCACCGTGATGAGGACTTCGATTGAAAAGGCGAAGAAAAGATTAATCTCCGCTCATGAAGTCGTGCAAAGAGCTTTTGGGCCAGGCCCGGTAGAAGAAGAACTGAGAGTCCTTTTAAGTTGGTTAAGTATTTTCGATCCACAGTCAATTGTGGAGTGTGACTACGGTGGATTAGCCACCTATCTTGATTGCTCGCTCCGAGCCCAGGGAGAGGTTGGTATTGAGGCAGATTCATCAATAGAGGATGTAGCTGACTCCCTCCAAGGTCTCTCAAGTGGTGATGGCGTCCTTGCCGGGGAGGGTTATTCAAGGTTGGTCACCCGCTGGCGTGCTGTTGCCGCATACGAACAGGCCATGTAGCGAAGTTCTTGTAACTTTCAACCTTCCAATACATACTTTCCTCTCATAATGCACAAAAAGGACAAAAGTCCTCGCAGCAGTCTCTTGGAATGAGAGGTGTTACTTGTCGCAAATCAATAGACAGCCAGAAGTACTCCTCACTCCAGCCGAAGTTGCAGCGCTATTTCGAGTTGATCCCAAAACAGTTACTCGTTGGGCAAAGGCCGGGAAGCTCACGGCGATAAGGACTTTAGGCGGACATCGGAGATATCGCCAATCGGAAGTTCAAGCCTTACTTAAAACGAATGTGAATCGAGGTTAAATAAATTGACCAGCGAGAATAGCTCGGATCCCAAAGCCAAATATCGAGAAGCTCTTGAGAAAAAGAAAAACTCAAATAGTCCACAAAGTAAAGGCGCTTCGGGCAATTCCAAAGTCCGAGGAGGGCAATCCGGAGCAGGTGCTCCTAAAATGTTTCGACGGAAATCTGGATCAAGTTAAGAATTAAGAATACGACTAAATGGAAATCTCTCTTGTCCAGTCGTTCGGGCTATTTGTTTTTTCATTTTTGTTTGTTGGCCTTACAACACCTCTGATTCGAAGACTTGCAATACGCCTAGAAGTTGTAGATAGACCCAGCGAGGCACACAAAACTCATCGAGAACCAATTCCATATATGGGCGGCATTGCCATCGTGCTAGGAGTATTAATTACGACGTATGGGGCTCTTATATTGTCGGGAAATTCCAATGTCATAGGTTTAGCAAGCGTCGTTTTGGTTCCTGCGGTCTTCATCTCGGGAGTCGGATTAGTCGACGACATAAAAAGACTCTCGCCTTGGCCCAGATTCTTGGTTCAAAATTTAGTGGGAATCGCAATATCAATTTTCTTGGTTGCCACAGACTCATTAGGAAGTCCAACTGGAAGCGAAATTATCGATATGTTGGTGAGTATTCTTTGGATTGTTGGCATTACGAATTCGATTAATTTCTTCGATAATGTTGATGGTGGCGCGTCGGGAACAGTAGCAATTTCTTCTATTTTCTTGTTCCTACTAAGTATCCAAGGCGATCAATACTTTATTGCGGCCTTGTCACTTGTTCTTGCTGGTTCGACAATTGGTTTCTTGCTTTGGAATAAACCTCCTGCCCGAATTTATATGGGCGATGCCGGAGCACTTTTCCTTGGAGTATTGCTTGCGACATTAACCTTGCGTTTCAATCCTAATCCGATTGATAAATTTTCAAGCCTAGCGATTCCGATATTGATTCTCGCAATTCCAATTCTCGACACAACCGTAGCCGTAATTTCTCGAATAAAAAGAAAGATCTCGCCTTTCCAAGGCGGTCAAGATCATCTTTCACACAGGTTAATGCGCGCCAAATTCACAAAACGACAATCAATTTTAATTTTATGGCTACTCTCCTCATTTTTTGCCTTTTTTGCATTAGCGATTTCTTACGCATCATTTGATCTCGAACGACAATTAACTTATGGAGCATGCCTAATCTGGATCTTTGCATTTGCACTCTTTATTAAAACTGCGGACGAACCCAAGATTTGATTTTCAAGTAAACAAGTGGCTGGGGACGGGATCGAACCGTCGACCTCACGATTTTCAGTCGCACGCTCGTACCAACTGAGCTACCCAGCCGAAAAATATCAAAAAAGATTAGCGACCCAGACGGGACTTGAACCCGCGACCTCCGCCGTGACAGGGCGGCGCGCTAACCAACTGCGCTACTGGGCCTGGCGTCCCCAACGGGATTTGAACCCGTGTTACCGCCGTGAAAGGGCGATGTCCTAGGCCCCTAGACGATGGGGACTAGAGGGGAACAAAGCCTACAACACTCATCCAAAAACATGTAATTTCTGCAAGCGGCAAATACACTCTCGTCAACAAATCTTGGGTTTGAAGGTAAATCTCGTTGAAAAAGGCAACTAAAAATCCCAAGAAATAAAATGTTATTTGAAAATCGAAATCCTTTTAACAAGTTCCCTCGCAAAGAAAATTTCGAGAAGTATTGAAAAGTATTGACGCTTCTTTCTTCTGATTCCGGAGCGTTCTTGCCAAAAGTGAAGTGGTACTTCTTTAATCATCAACTTCGAACCTCTCGTAATTGCTAATCTACTCATGAATTCTATATCAAAGAACCATCTTGTCCTAAAGGGAACTGAAACGACGTCGACTAAGAAAAGCAAATTTCAGAATCTATCGGTTCTCGCTAAAAATTAGAAAAAGGAATATTCAAAAACACTTAAGTTTTGCGTAAAAAAACGAATTTATCAACCTTTATAATCTCGTGTGAATTTAGTTCACAGTTCGTAAATAACGGAAATTCTGAGATGGGGATTGCAATTAACCAATTGGCTTTGATCGAGTTAAAGCAAATGTCACGTCGAAGATTAGATTCAAGCCGATTCCTCTCGAAAGAATTTATACGTGAACTAGCAAACATTCCCGATTTCAGCTGGGATTTCCAAGCGAGATAAGCGAGCTCCGGCCAACCCTCAGTAGTACCAGGCGGAAACATTATTAACGTATCTTTTCCTTGAGAAATCAATTTAAATTTATCGCTCAGGTCTTGACTGAAGTAAATAGAAGTCAAATTCGACTGTTTAAAAGCTGAATATCGATTTATCATGGCAGGGGATAGATCGATAATTTGAATTAGAATTGCGATTGAGAGCAAATAAGGCATGTAACTCTTTTTTACTCTTCTAGATAAAAGAAAAAGCGATAAAATTATCAGAAAATATGCAACTATCCACATGAATCTACCCGAGGCACGGAAAGTTGAAAGTGCCCAACGCACCAATTTTGGATCACCAGGGTTGAGTTGGTAACTTCCTACACTAATTTTATATGTGATTGCGTACGACGAAATTAGCGCAACATAAGCTAGTAAAAGCCGATACTTGCTCAAGTTTTTCAAGAAAAGTTTTCGATTATTTAGGGAAAGAAGCGGATATATAGCAATCAATAATAGAAATATGATGCCGAGTCCCAAGTAGAGAAATCCTTCGAAATTTCCCTGGACTCCACCGAGATCATAGTTTAGAATTGAAAAGTTCTTTATATAGTGACTAGGAATTGGCCCTTCTCCGAAAATACAGTGACCCATATTGCAATTTCGTGCATATCCTACTTCGGGGTTAAATAACGCGAGCAGATTCGCTGGGTAATGAGTATATTCCCCAGTAAAATTCATTATGAAATTCTCAGAAAAGGTTCCTTTTTGTACACGAAAATCGAAAAGTAAATAGCACGCGATTAAACTTTGAAGAATAAATAGAGAATGTTTAATTATAGAGAGAGAAAGTGTCCTTGATTTAAAAATTATTAGAATAGTGGGGTAAGATAATATTATTAGTGACATTACTAAAATGTATGTATTAACAGAATAGGCAATAAAAACAAAAATGGAAATTTCTAGAGTGTAAAGCTTATTTTTGGATAAACTGCGCATAGTTATCCAGAGTGACCAAAGTAGTAAGAAGTGGGCTGTGAGCCAAAAGTGGACTTGAAACCTATAAAGAAAAAAAGGAGTTACGAATAGTAAACCAGCCAAACGACTTGCGACCGAGGCATAATTCAATTCTCGAGCTATCAAAATGCCGAAAAAAATCTGCAAAATAATCATTAGCAATAACCAGAACCCGATAAATTGCAATGAGGCATCAATCTTGAAAAGTTTCTGAAGTACGACAATAGGAAGCGGTGGTCCGCTATAGATGAGACTGGTTGACAAATCAAGCCCAAACTTCGGATTCGAAGCAAGTGGAAATCGCCAACTGTCTGAAAGGTAAAACAATTGTGCTATGTATCCCGCTGTATTATCGCCTGCGATCCACTGGTAATTGCGTGGATTTAAGGTAGTCCAGCCCCCCATAAGAAGAAAAAAAATCGGAGACGCGAAACATGCCGAAAATGTAAAGTCAAAGAGCGATCTTCGGAGAATGAGAACCTTAGACATCCCACAACTTTACTTCATGCGAACCCTTGTTTTGGAGGTGAACATTCGTGAAATTTCACCTACAAGCTAAATGTCAAAAGGTTACATAAAAGTCATGTGACATCAAAAGTATTTTTGATTTTTGAGTTAGTATCGCTACAATAAACGTTTAGGCAAGATACAAGGGCCTTTAGCTCAGTCGGCAGAGCAACGGACTTTTAATCCGTGGGTCGTCGGTTCGATCCCGACAGGGCCCACACGATTACCGGTATTCACATAAAGTCATGCAATGTTAAATATTCATGAAGAAAAATCTTATAACAACAGAATCTACGCCACTTGAAAAGGGATTAGTGACTTGGTCGAACATTGTTTTCACTTTGTAATGGAACAAAGATTTCGAGTCAATAATCAAATGAATTTTCTTGAACTTAGTACAATGTAACCAAGTCATATGAATTTTATGAGAAAGCAATCTCAAATTTGTCACATATAAACTTTTCTCAATCCAAATTCCTTAGTCACGTTTAAATCAATAAAAATCGGAACGGATTCAGTTATCGAGAAATCTTCTTAACAATCACAAATATAAACAACGCGATATTTTTCGTCATAATCCATCTATAAATGAGAGGAGCATCAACAATTTCACATTTACAGAATTGTCGGTCAACTATACTGGAATAGCGACAACAAACTAGGAGAGCAAAACGAGCGTCCTTACTCTACATATTTACTTTGAAATGTCGATATCAATGCGAGTTATACAGTATTTAACAATTCTAAAAAGCAGACAAAAGCAAGCACGACATCTTCAATACTAATCATCAAAAAGGCAATACCTTGCTCCTATCAAACTAGCTCTTTATGAATTGTTGAGTGGCAACGCTTCAACTAATCTTGAATCAAAAGAATCTTTTTAATGCGGAATCCGTACAAAAGTAATTGATTGACCCCAAGAATCATAAGTCGAGGACTCATTTTTGAACTACCTGAAGCCCTGTTTTCAAGTGTTACTGGGATTTGAGTAATTTGCAATTTTTTCTTCATGTAAACAAGCGAACTAGTAAAAAAGAATGCATAATTCATTGGACAATTCTCTTTAAGACTTAACAACGGAATGTTGCGAACATTGTACGCTCTGAGAGCGCTACTCATATCGAGGTCACTTCGAAAGAAAAGATTTGTCATCAAGTGACCCGCATGCGTTAGGAAGTAACGGTATGGGCTCCAATTCTTCGTTCGCCCATTCTCTTGATATCGACTTCCGATTGCTAAATCATGACCTTTAATAGATTCAAGTAAACGTAAGGCGTCCTCTGGAGAGTGGGTTAAATCACCATCCATAGTTATCAAAATCTCGAATCCTTGATTAAATGCATACTCAATTGCTAAGAGATGTGCGGAACCAATGCCGAAGCGTTTGTCTCGAAAAATGGCTTTTAAAGAGCGATCCTTTTCCATTGCTTGCTCCAAGAAAACTTGAGTATTATCGGTCGAAGCATCATCGATTATAATAATCAAAGCATTTGGAAGAAGTTTTCTCAGCTTGGGGACAAGTATCTTTAAGTTGTCTGATTCATTTATTGTAGGTATCGCAATACATACTTTAGGAGTAGAAACAAAACTCATATCTTTAACTCCTTACTGACTTGTTCGTAAAGTATGTCGTCTGGTTTCATGATTGGTTTCCAACCAAGTTTTTCCCATGCGAGAGAATTATTTCCTACCACATATTTCCGAGTCAAGTCGTCTTTAGTTTTACTTTCAATTGCAACATTTGGATTCAGGTTTAATCGGGACGCCGCCTTGGAGATTACTTCTGAAATTTTGAATAATTCTCCACTAGAAAAAATAATTTCCTGAGGCTCTCTTGTGTTAATTAATTGATATAGACCGTTGCAAACTTCGTATGCGTGTGTGATATCTATAAGTGCCGAAGCATCATCTAAATAAATTTTCTGACTTTCTCCTCGCGCTAATGCTGCTAATTCTCGTGCTAAATGAGGGAAGAGAAAACTTGATTTACTCCGAAGTGAAGTATGATTAAATAATATAGCACCATACGTCTTAAGGTCATATTTTTCTCGATATTGCCGTAGTAAATTCATTGCTTGAACCTTAGTTTCACCGTAGTAGTTACTCGGATTTACTTGTGAATTCTCACTAACCTTAGTTATATTTCCTACAGGAGAGTACATTTGAGACGACAGAGCAACAACTAATCGGCAACTTGAGTTATGAACTTGCCACTCTAAGATATTTTTCGTTGTTGATACATGACAGGCAAACATCTTTTCTCGAATTTCTTTGGTCATTGGAAATTTTGTCGTGGATGAACTATGTACTGCCGCCATATGGTAAATGCGATCTGGCACGATTCTATTGAGAACACTAATTGCGGTCCCCTCATCCTCCAGTTTCGAATATATAGGTTCAAAGTTGATTTTCGAGCTCGCTTTATTATCGGATGAAACTGTTCCCCAAACTTTGTCACCCTTTTTAATATGTAAATCGACGAGAAAAGAGCCATCTTGACCTGCTGCCCCCGTTATCAAGATATTCACCGCGTAATTATGTACTGATTCCATTGGATTTTTTTAGTAGGATATACACTTCGGGTATGTCGTCAATTGCTACCGCAGTAGAATGCTGTCGGGTATGTCGATCGGTTCAGCTACATCAATTAATTGATTTCGGGGCATTTGCTCTAACGGGAGTATTTCTAGACGACGGCAAGTTGGCTCCGAGAGCTTCTTTGCGACTCGTGCAATGTAATAGTTGCAAATTGGTTCAACTTGGCGAAAGTTATGATCAATCCGCGCTTTACGGAAATTCTTACGGTTATGAATCACACTTGAATCCCTCGATGATTCAGCATCTTCAACAGAAGGCTAGAGTCCTTGAGGCTCGGTTCTTAACTCCAATTTCAGAGTCGGTTGCGGTCGATATTGCTTCAAATGACGGTACGTTTTTAAGTGGGTATAAGAGTTCGAAAATAACAAAAGTGGGCATTGATCCGCTAATAAATATCGTAGGTGATTACTATCCAAAATCGGCAATCAAAGTGCCTTCTTTTTTTAGTAAGCAGGTTTATTCTGATTTGGGTATTGGCAAAGCTAATTTAGTTACGAGCCTCTCAGTTATTTATGACTTAAATAATCCGGTAGAATTTGCGCAAGAGGTGAATGATGTATTGGCTGACGATGGAATCTGGCATTTCGAGCAAAGTTACTTACCGCTTATGTTGCAGACTAACAGCTACGACACTATTTGCCACGAACATTTATTGTATCTTTCGTTAAGCGATATCCAAAATATCCTCACAAAATCGCAATTCCAAATTATCGATGCCAGCATAAACAATATTAACGGCGGCAGTATCGCAGTCACTGCGATTAAAACTAAGGGAAAGATCAAAACTTCGCCTTATGTATCTCACCTCTTGAAGTTTGAGAAAGAATCTGGAATTTTGGACGGCTCAGAAGTCTCGAGTTTTGCAAACAACTATACAAAGCACACGTCTGACTTGAAAGGACTACTTTCAAACTATAAGGATATGGGTTACCGAATAGTTGGAGTTGGAGCATCAACGAAAGGAAATGTTTTGCTTCAAGCGGCGGGGATTAATCACGACCTCATAAGTGAAATAGGAGAAGTCAATACAAGGAAATTTGGAAAGCAGACTCCTGGATCTGCAATTCCTATAGTTTCGGAAGGTGAAACCCTCTCAATAAATCCCTCAAACACCATTGCGCTAGTCCTACCGTGGCACTTTAAGGAAAATCTTGTACCTAAACTTGAAGACTTTCTTTGCCACGGCGGTAAACTTCTGTTCCCACTTCCGCAAATAGAGATGATCAGCGCTTAGGGGTTACTTCGAGGATATTTGTTAGAAATTGGGGTTCACGATGACAACCAAACTCGTTGCAATATCGGGTCACCTTGATGTAAATGCCCCCGGTCATTTTGAAACCTTCCACAAAAGTCTATTCAGTAGCGCCAAAAGTATCTTTGGAGAATCTAATGTGAGATTCCTAGGAGCGATTGGTAATGTGGGTGACAATAGATGGTTTGAACCTCGCGTTCCAAATTCACTTACATCAACGATTCCTTGGGTACCGAAGAGGTTCATTGATTTGTTTCGCAATGAAAATGGCAGAGATGACATTATCGCCTACATTTACGAAGGCAATTTAGCTCTCTTATTTATTATCGGGATTATTGCGAGACGTAATCCAAGAGTCTATGTTTATTTCAATTTCTTTAATTCTAATAGATATAACAAAATTCTTAAGTCAAGAATCAAATCCTACGTATTCAGGAATCTAATGACATTCGCTATAAGAGGAGTAGACGAAAAGTTCTATTTGTGTGGAGATACAAAACGATTTGCACATTTATTGAGCGATAAACTACGAGTGCAAG
>Ga0214917_10005951_pt1 | contig 12848 bp, 13 predicted proteins | sample LL_1208_BB_MetaG_FD_177983 | JGI IMG/M metagenome (GOLD analysis project Ga0214917, IMG submission 177983) | Freshwater microbial communities from Lake Lanier, Atlanta, Georgia, United States - LL_1208_BB | ecosystem: Environmental > Aquatic > Freshwater > Lake | place: USA: Georgia | collected... | reverse complement strand
CTACGGCCGGTCTGGACTCTGCCTTTCTCTTCCGTTTTTAGCCAATTATGGGTTTTTTGTTAAAACCCAATTTTACAGAAACAATTGTGCACTACTCCAGTTGGGATGGTCTTTTTTGATGTCCACCATACGGTTAATTATTGGCGTATCCAGCTCGATTCGGCGTTGACTTCTTGAGCGTTTCATAACAACTCGAGTTCGTATCCAATCGTAACGCCTAAAAGGGTATCTACTGATTTTGATTTGATGAACTTGAAGTCGGTCATAAATTGATGTTCGAGTTTAGGATTTACTGAAAAATCGCGGTCCGTTCCATACGACATGAGGAGCGCCTCACCTATCCACGTTTGCTTACATCCCATGCGAATCAGATCCCTAAATACACCACGCAGATCCGACAGATACAACTCATCTTTTTCGGAAAAATCGCTAAAATACAGCTGAATACCTTGACTCGGAAAGGTCAATTGTTCAAGCGAAAATAACGTACAAATCTCAACCCCGGCGGACTCTGATGCAGGAACCCCATTCGGAACAACACTTTTAATCAGGTCAACCACACGCTGACCAATAGGCGACCCTAGTATCGCCTTCCACTGGGCGACACGAACGGCCCGGGGAATATCTAGGGTAACCGCCGAAAAGAACTGACTCAACCCCCGCTTTAACCGATCTACCGGATTTTTTTCGATCGCTACCAAGTCGTCAACTAGCTCTATCAACTCAGCAGCAGGTGCAAATGATCGAAGTCCGCTAGTCCTCCCGGAGTTTTGGATACCAAATGCTTTACAATTCACATGAAATCGACAAAGTTTAAGCTGAGCCAATAACGATTTGTTCGTCGCACGCGTAAATAGGGGCAAAAATTCATCAAAATCATTCAGTGTTTGAGCCGAAGTCTTATCGGAATTTGCACGAATAATAAGATAATAAAACGCCACGTCGGCAACGGTCAGTTTTTCAGATGCCAGCCGAAACAGACCGATATCGTTCGCATTTCCAGGCGAAACACTCGTATTCGAAAGCAATGGGTCAATGAATTGACTTCTTACAACCTGAATCTACTCGGGGTTTAAACGGGCGAGAAAATCATTTTTCGATCTATTGGCTATGAACGGCCTAATAATCGACGTGAGCTTTTCTGAAACGATTCCCCCACTCGGCAACGGTACAGCCAATACGCGACACAACACATACATACCCAATTATCGATAAAACCCAAGCGAAATTTCAAAAAATTTGCTCTCCACTCCGGGAGACAAATGGGCGACCGGTTATCGGGTAACGCCTAACTCTCGCTGAATCGCAACATATGCCCGCGCTGCATTCCCATATTGTTGGGTAGCGCCAATCCGGGTTTGCAGATAATCGATTTCGACGAGTGACTTGGCAATATAATTAGTAAATCCTGCCGAAAATTGATCCCGCGCCAAAAACAGTCCCCGTCGCTGCGCTTGCTCAGAGGCCTGCCATGCGGTCACTCCCGTCATCGCCTGTGTATAGTTCGCCAAGGCAGTCCGTACCGACTGTAACGCCTTGCGCAAGGTGGACTCATACTGTTTGACCGATTGAATCTGACGTACCCCCGCCGCATCAGAGACGCTCTGAAGCGCCCCAAAATTAAACAATGGGTAATTAACATCGGCACTCAGAGACCATACCTGGGCACCGTTTTGAAAGACACCATCAGAAACGGATTGAATTTGATACAACCCGCCAAGTGTCACCTCCGGCCAAAGTTGAGACTCAGCTTGGGCCAGCGAAGCCTCGCTCTCCAACACCAGTGCCCGGGCCTCCCGGACATCGGGCCGTTGCTGCAACGCCGTGATATCTTCGCTGACAACCGATTGAAACTCGGGAAGCTGAATTTGAACAGGTCCTGATGCAGCCAATTCGGAAACAACCGCATTATCAGTGGCCCCGACAAGTTGCTCAATCTGATACATAGCACGAGTGGCTTCCGCTTCGAGCAATGCATATTTCGCTTCCAATTCGCGCTGTTTAGATCTCACTTGTATTTCGGGAAATCCATCGGCCAACCCAGCGGATTGCAAATCAGCGTGCATTTGGGCCTGGATCTCCAATTCCTGCAATTGCTGCGCGGTCAAGTCCAAAATCATGCGACTCTCACGCCAACTAATCATTGCATTCACAAGACCCGTAATAATCTCAAGCCGCACGTCATCTAACGCCGCAGACTGGGCCGCCACCCGTGCATCAGCAGCGTTGATCTGAGAGGCAATTTCGCCGGAAAAGTCCAACTTCCACTGACCTTGTACCCCAAATCGAGAAATAGACGCGTCCTTGATCGAACTCAAATTCCCCCGTGATGCCGAACCGATCACCGAAATGGACGGCCACCAAGATGCGCGAGGCGTTTGAGCGGAGATCTTAGCCTCTTGTAAGCGGGCAGCAGCAGTTTGAACATCCAAGTTATCGCGTTGGACCTGATCGACCAACCGATTCAACAGAGGGTCATTAAAAACCATCCACCAATTGGGCATCGGCGACGCTTCGGACCTCATCGAGACCACAGACAATAACGCGATCAAGACCCACCGATACGACTTCATCGACTAGAATCCGCCGACTGTTCGATATATACATCCATCTGTTGTCCAACGAAGACATTCGCAGAACTCGGCTCCAGTTCGTAAATAACCTGCAAAACCCGGGTATCCACCCGCTGCCCCCCGGTAGCGAGATTCACTTTCGGCTTAACAAACGGCTCGAATCGAACAAAGGACAATGGAATTTTTAGATCGGTATTACCGCGCGGCGACCCAAAGGCACGCGCATCTTTCCGTACGCGACTCGCGTTTTGTTCGTCAATTTCAACCCGAACCCGCAACTTTTGGGTATCTCCCATTCGAATAAGGGGCTCGGCACCACCCGCATTCGCGGCGTATTCACCGGGACGAATATTCACTGCCAAAATTTCTCCGGACATCGGTGCCCGTACGGTATGTCGGTCCTTGGTCGTATATGCCTGGGCCAATTGAGCCCGAATTTCATCTACTTTGGCCAATCCAACTTTTGCCGCGTATTCCCGCCGGCTGTATTCGTCTTTGGATACAGCGCGACTATCTTTCAACGATTTAACAGTTGCAAATTGATCTTCTGCTTGTTTGGCTTGTAGCTCAGCCGATCGCAAAGCGGCATCAAGCGTGCGAATCTGAGCATTCACATCGCGATCATCGAGAGAAAACAAAGGGGCTCCGCGCCCAACTTTCATACCCACCTTGACGATAACAGATCTGACTACCCCAGGAATTTCACTCCCGACCGCTATCAACTCGCTGGCGGGCTCGACAACCCCGATTCCAGCAATACTATGAGAAAAGGTAGACGTAGGTGGCACAACATCCGGCGCAACGTGAGGCGCCGACTTCCGAGACACAACAGACGTCACAGCCAGCCCCAATGCCACCGCCGCAACAACTGGCAATTTCCATCCCTTTACCCGATCACCTATACCCATTTTAATGCTCCTTTAACTTACTTTTATCGCGATGGTCACCCACAATTCGGCCATCGCTCATTTCGACAATGCGATCAGCGAATCGATGGATCCGATTGTCATGGGTCACGATTAACACTGCACGACCCTGGTCATCCGCGATACTCCGCAAAATTTGCATCACATCTCCGCCCGTTTTAGCGTCCAAAGCCGCAGTCGGCTCATCGCACACGATAAACTGTGGGTGATGGACCAATGACCGAGCAATTGCAACTCGTTGCTGCTGGCCACCAGACAATTGATTGGGTCGTTTGGACACCTGACTCCCCATTCCAATCTGGTCGAGAATCTCGGTCGCCCGAATAACTGCCAATTGCATATCCACCCCCGCAGCAATTAAGGGCATCGCTGCGTTTTCAGCTGCGGTTAGTGCCGGGAGTAGATTGTATTGTTGAAAAATAAATCCAATATGCTGACGGCGAAACAATACTTTTTGCCGATCCGTCATCCGATTTAACGACTTTCCCATTACCGAAATGTCCCCGGTAGTCGCGGACAAAATCCCCGACAAAATCGAAATCAGAGTTGTCTTTCCGCAGCCCGAAGGCCCCACCAACATTGTCATTTCACCCAATTGGATATCCAATGAAATATTATCGAGAACCCGAATGATCTCATCACCTGCAAAGAACTCTTTGATCACATTAGACGCCGATACTGCAATCGTCATGATTATCCCCTAAACACCACAGCTGGATCGACCGTAAATACCTTGCGCAAACTTACAATCGTCGACAATAAAATGATCAGCGTAATAATACCAGCGCTACCAGCCATCACCTGCCAATGCAAGAAAAACCCACGCATTGCAGGAGAATTACCTGTCATCTTAAAAAACAACGCGGTTAAGCCAATACCCAAACTGTATCCGACGAACGCCACCAACGCCGCTTGGGTTAAAACCAATCGAAGTAACTGTCCATTGGTGACACCAAATGCCTTCATTGCTGCAAATTGTTTTAAATTTTCGATCACAAAAATATAAAAAGTTTGCGCTGTAATTGCCGCGCCAATCAACATTCCCAAGAACACCGTGATACCAAAATTAATCGGTATCCCTGTTCGGGTCAGGTAATAATTAATGCTTCTCCATGCAAATTCTTCTTGGGTCAACGCTTGCAAACCAGTTTGCTTTGAAATACGTTTTGCCAAAACCTTGGGATCCACATCACCCGCCTTCACCAAAATGAATGACATCTTATTTCGAATTTGCGGCGTAATCTGAATTGCGGTCGAATATGACACGTAAATCGTCGGAAAGGTCAAAAAAGTCGGATTGGCATCGCAAATTGCGGTTAGAACCAAGCGGTTATCGTTTACTTCAATCTCTCTACCCAACTTAAATGCCTGCGTGGGCCATATGAACTTATACCCATTTTTATCAATCATTGCCGATTGGGGATGTCGAATCGACTCGGGATCCCCCATGTACGATTTGCTACAAATCCCCACCAAACTCACGTCATCGACGCCAATTAATTGAACCTGCTGGGTCAATCCATCCGGCATCCGTATCGTCGACAGTCCTTTGTAGAATGGGACCGCCCACTTCACGCCGGGCACCGATCGAACGGTTGTCAATTCCACGTCTCGCAACGGTTCAACTTCTTCGATATATCGTACCCGCGAATCCATCACCCACACATCCGCATCACGAACATCGTGAACGACGCTCGCGGTACGAGACATCAAACCAATAAAAATCGACACCTGCTGTGCCATCAGCACCGTCGCAAACGTCACCCCAAATACCAACCCCAAGTATTTGGCTCTATCACCCAAGAGCATTTTAATCGCAATTATGATCACATTATGTATCCTGTACACGTAAATTATAAACCATTATTCCATCATATAACCGGAAATAAATCCCATCGAAAAGTTACGATTCGGCACAATCTCGCGGGTCGGGTATTTTTTTTAAATTTTTGTCTGGGTGGCTCCGATAACTCAAAAAACATCAGGTAGTTTAAAGGACGGGAGTAGCAAGATGAACATTACGCCATTTTTACAATTTTTGGTTGGAACGCCACGAACACAAAGATCGCCAGACATGATAGTTCAGGGCTTTGCCATTACAAACACGGCTATCGAGCGCATAAATAGAGCTCCGGTGACATTAGAAGGCCTTGTAACCGACCTAACCCGTTGGCATAACGAACTAAAATCGGCTTATCCTGGTGCAACAGCGGCACATAAATATACACTCTGCGAAACTCTACTTGATACTTACTACGTTCCGAACGGAGTTAAAGAAAACCTTCTTGGCTCGCAACGTTCAAGCGATGGATCTAGGGTTCTTCCGGCCATTAGACCACTAATCCCCGATATGGCCCGAGCGATTTTGGATGGTATTCGCGGAGAAAAGGAGCGAAGATCGAGGGTGCGTTCGGAGGCCAAATCTGGCGAAATTAACCCTCCGCAAAATGATTCGGAGTCCGGTGGATCTGCGGCGGAACAGCGCTTCGGTTTACCAGGCGCTGGTGCGGGCGTATCTTCAGCGGCACAGCCCTTCGGTTTACAAGGCGCTGGTGCATTGCCGTCCTCCGAGGAAAAGAGTGCGCCAAAGAGTAATCCGTACAAGAAAAAGCAAGCAAGTCCAATTCAAGAGGCGGAATTACCAAACCACAAGATGAATCCCCAGTAATGGCAATCGATTGCGGCAGCAGCCGATACAACCACGTAACTAGATTGATTTGATACGCAAGGGGGGAGAAGACGACCGATGAGCGTAAATCTAAAATTTCTGTCACAGAAACCCTCCAATCTGGTGCGATTCGATATATTTCTAGCGACGCTGGCCAGTCGCGTCAAAAAAAAGATGTGATTTTAACGGCATGGCGACTTTCGGATCCCGAGTATTGGGGTTCAACTCGGGTTTGGATCCTATTAGATCAGACCCTTCGAGGGGGATTTAAGATTGGTATACCGAAAAATACCGGCGCTATATTATGGTGTGAAACGCTTGAAAAATTGAAATCCGCCTTAAAAAACGGCAGTGGCCACATCAATTATTCGCGTTTTGCCAGCCGCGATTCGGTAGCCGTATTTGACCAAGCCGCCGTCGATGAATACCTCGGCGCCGATATTTCGGCCAATCATCTGGTCGTACAGGGGACCATGGAACCCGAGGTTGTAGCACAACTGGTCGAACGATATCCCGAGTTGACATCGGTTTCCCTTTCAAAATTGACTTCCGCAGAACGCGAACGGTGGTTCTCCGGTGAAGGCCCACCCCAGTACGGACCATTAACGCGTTTATGTTTGGCACTGAAAAAAAACGGTGCAGGATCAGGCCAAGTTGCGATTGATTTGGGAAATTGGGCAGACGATTCCGGTCAATTCATGACGACTTTCCATCGTAACGGGATCGACGAAATGGGAACCATCATCAATTCAGTCGACTCGTTTTATCAGTTCGCCGAACTAATCAGGCAAGTTCCCATCGGAGTCAATTTAGTATTAAGGTTACGTGAGCCGGTCCCGTATACGGACAGGCTGGTGGAGTATTGCGAAGCAATTGCCCCCCATGTGACAACGATTGAGATAGATACAGCAAGAACCATCAGTACTAATGATGCCATCGGAGTTTCATTTTTATCCGGGTTAGTATTTACGATTGTATCGAGCGCCTATTGAAACCCACCCATGGCAAGATTGGCACGTTATTCGAAGGGGACTCCGGAATCGGCAAAAGCCACGTCGTTCGCGAAACATTAACTCTGATGGGCAAACGGTATGTCCCAATCGGAATCGGATGCGGGGATGCCGCTCGCATTCGCCGGGAGCTGGCAGAATGCGCGGCACAAGGTCAAATTGCCGTAATCGACGAGCTCAATACCAATCCAGGACTTATTGAGGACATTTTAACCGAAATAATGTCGTCCGGAACCTCCGGAACCACACTGGCTATCCACCCCAATTTCCGTGTCATTGCGACCCAAAACAGTTCTGCTGAGTTTTCGAATCGGCAAGCCCTGCCCGACTGTATAGTATCGCGGTTTCGTCTCGTGAAACTTCCTGATCTCTCATTTGAGGATTTTGAACGGATTGTGACGGGACAATCGGAATCGATTCATCCCGACCTAAAAAACTGGTTTGAAGCCTGGCAAATAGATAAACCTTGTACGGCGCGGAAAATGAAACACTTTTTTAGAGTCTATCCTTACGGAAAGGGCCCATGCCCTGAGTTACGATTCAGCACATTCGTAATACCAACGTCCGTTCACTTTACGAAACCGTGAACATTCATGCAGCATTTCGGTATGATTCCCTCGTGTAAATGTCACATTAAATGCCACCCAACCCACCGTATCCGACGGTTCACCTTCTTGGCTTACCAAGACTTCTAAGCGGTCCCACGAGGTGACCTCCATCATCCACGCGGAAATACCTACGGCCTCGTCTACCCGTCTAAAATCAGGATGCCGGGTGTCGACCAAATATGCGACAGCCCCCGTCACAAATGCCGAATAACGGGACCGCATCAATGCCTCGGCAGTCGGGGGAAGTACCTTCCCCCGTATAAACGGCTCGCAACATTGACGATAAACGATCATCGACCCACACGGACATAGAACTTTACTCATGTTTGTTTGGCTTAGTCTTTGACCAAACTGCGGTAGCGAATCCGTTTGGGCTCAACGTTCCCCAAACGCTCAATTTTGTTGGCTTCGTAGTCTGAAAATCCGCCTTCAAAAAACACCACCTTAGAATCACCTTCAAACGCCAGAATATGGGTCGCAACCCGATCCAAAAACCAGCGGTCATGAGAAATAATAACCGCGCATCCGGCAAAGTTTTCGAGGCCCTCTTCCAGCGCACGGAGGGTGTTAACGTCGATGTCGTTCGTCGGTTCGTCCAGTAAGAGTAAATTTGCATTCGCCTTTAGCGCCATCGCCAAGTGCAACCGATTTCGCTCCCCGCCTGATAACACAGCGCATCGCTTCTCTTGATCGGAACCAGCAAAGTTAAATTTAGTCGCATACGCCCGTGAATTGAAGCTCCGATTACCCAGCATGATGAGCTCCTCACCACCGGAAATCACCTCCCAAACAGTCTTCTCAGGGTCGATGTCCGAATGGCTTTGATCAACATAGCCAATCTGAACCGTTTCTCCGATTTTAAGGGTTCCCACGTCGGCGGATTCCTCGCCCATAATAAGTCGAAACAACGTGGTTTTACCCGCACCGTTCGGCCCAATCACGCCCACTATACCCGCTTTGGGCAACACAAAATTCAAATCATCAAACAATAATTTATCACCATATGCCTTACGAAGACCCTCTGCCTCGATCACCACATTCCCCAACCGTGGACCATTGGGAATAAAGAGTTCCAGTGCCGATTCAGCTTGCTTTGCGTCTTGACTCATCATTTGTTCGTACGCGTTGATTCTGGCCTTGCTCTTAGCTTGCCGTGCCTTAGGCGCCATCCGAACCCATTCCAATTCCCGCTCGAGGGTCTTTCGCCGCTTCGACTCTGATTTTTCTTCACTCGCTAGGCGTTTTGATTTTTGGTCCAGCCACGATGCATAATTCCCTTTCCACGGAATTCCCTCGCCCCGATCCAATTCCAAAATCCATCCGGCCACATTGTCCAAGAAATAGCGATCGTGGGTAATCGCGATCACCGTTCCCTGGTATCGTTTTAAATGTTCTTCAAGCCACTGAATCGACTCTGCATCCAAATGATTGGTGGGCTCGTCCAACAGCAATATATCCGGTTTTTGGAGTAACAACCGGCATAATGCGATTCTGCGTTTTTCTCCACCAGACAAATGCCCTACTTTTTCATCGGGATTAGGACATCGTAAGGCATCCATTGCCCGTTCCAACACAGTATCCAAGTCCCACGCATTGTGTTTATCAAGCAATTCGATCAATTCGCCTTGTCTTTCAATTAATGCATTCATCTCGTCGTCTGAGACCACCTCTCCCAGTTGGGCGCTCACTTCCTCGTATTCCTTCATCAGCGCCATGGCCTCACCGGCACCCTCTCCGACAACTTCACGAACGGTCTTGTCGGGATCCAACACAGGCTCCTGTGGCAAATATCCCACCGTGTAACCGGGTTGTATCACAACTTGGCCTTCATCAGGCTCAATCAAGCCTGCAATTACTTTCAAAACGGACGACTTACCAGATCCGTTTAACCCGATGATTCCAATTTTTGCACCGTAATAAAATGATAAATAAATATCCTTTAAAACCCGTTTTTGACCAAAGGTTTTACTGACGTTCACCATTGAGAAAATAATTTGCTTGTCGTTGTTCATGTGCCGCCCATTTCAAAAAAATTTGGAAACTATCCTATCAAAAAACAAACTAAACGAACTAGCCCAACGGGGCCGCCATCGGAACATCCCGTTTAATAAACGATAAGTATGATATAACCCATATCATGACAACATGGATTACCTTAGGAACCGCTTCGGCCCTGATCATTATATTAATTGGGTTGGGTAGCTCCCGTGCATTTGGGAAATCGCCGGTAATTGCAGACTCCCCATTGGCACAGAACGGATGGTATCCATCGGACCCATGGATGTTGCACAACCAAATCGATACCCTCTTGATGCGTTACGGCCAGTACCCCCAACCTGTTACAGGACCAATCGCAATTATTATGCCCCACGCCGGTTACGATTATTCAGGGCCTGCAATGGCAAGGGTAGCGAGTCACATTCGGGGACGAAATTATACCCGAATTATTATAATCGGCCCCAGTCACTACCACTCAATGGATGACCAAGCCGCAGTATGGAACGTGGATGGCATCCGAACCCCCCTAGGGATCGCATCGGTTGATAAAACCGCGGTTACTCAACTGTTAGCCCATTCGGAACTCGGCGAATTCCCTGAAATTCATCCCAACGAACACAGCGTTCAAATTGAACTCCCCTGGCTTCAAACCGTGTTACCTGGCATCCCTATCGTCCCCATTGTATTGGGGCAACTCTCCCCAGACGGTTTATCTCGATTTACGGAAATTCTCAAAGAAATAATTACCCCGACGACGTTAGTAGTGATCAGCAGCGACTTTACCCACTACGGAAATCGATATCAATACATACCTTTTACAACCGATATTCCAACGAATATCCGGAAACTCGACCATATGGCATTAACGGCAATTACCGCAAACGACCTTTGGGCATTTCAGACCATGATAAAAAAAACGGGGGCCACCATTTGTGGCGAACGCCCCATACAACTACTCCTGTCGCTGTTGCCACGCAAATCGACATCCGAAATTGTTGGCTATCACACATCCGGAGAATTAACCGGCGACTGGGGCCAATCGGTGAGCTATGCGGGAGTAACCTTTTCTGGCGAGTGGAAAGATCCCGACGGCCGAACATTCCAAACACGGAGTATTGAAAACAATCTGTTAATCACCATAGCCAAATCAGCGGTCGAACGGGCGTTTAGCGGGAACTTTATTCCCGAAGCGGCAGATTCACCACTCTTTTCGCAACACCGGGCCGCTTTCGTAACATTAAAAAAAGAAGGTCAGCTAAGGGGATGCATCGGGTCTGTATTTGCATCCCGTCCATTGAGCGACGAAGTTCAATTTCAGGCCGTAAACGCAGCGCTTCATGATACCCGATTCACCCCAGTCACTCCTGAAGAATTCAAAATTCTTGATATCGAAATTTCGATTTTGTCTCCCATATGGCGATGCGATAGGTTGTCCGATATTAGACTGGGCATCCACGGCATAATACTCAAAAAAGGCCGCCATCAAGCACTGTATTTGCCGCAGGTAGCGATCGAACAAGGATGGGATCTCAATACGACGTTGTCATCACTGTCCGAAAAAGCTGGACTTGATCCAGAGGCTTGGAGAACCAATACCGAACTCTACTTGTTTGAGGTAGATCGGTTCGAACGCCGATTATACTGACAACTGGAGCTCACCGTCTGGTCAGTGTAAACTTCGCACCCATGACTGAATTTGGTCCCTTACCCCTGCATGTAAAGACCCCAGAAAAGTGGGCCGTCACTGCACTTTCACACCCATTGGCGTTACTGAATGATCATTTTCACTTGGAAAAAAAAGCCGCGACCAATGCCCTGGACATGATGAGTCGATGGCAGGGTGAAATTGTCCCGATCAAATGGTTCAACGTCATGAGTGCAATCGCAAAAGACGAAACCGACCACATGAAGCTCATCGCCAAGATTATTGCCAAACGCAATGGCACATGTACCAAAGTCCATAGCAACGGCTACGCCAGCGCATTACGTCATCTTGTCCGAAAAGGTACGGCATCCGTCGAATTGATGGACCGTCTTTTGATATCTGCATTGATCGAACTCCGGTCCTGCGAACGGTTCCATCTCCTGGCAACCACCACCACCGACCCCGAACTTCAAAAGTTATACACAGGACTTTGGGGCTCCGAAAAAGGCCATTATTTGCAATTCATTGAGTCCGCAGCCTGGGTAATGCCCCCCAAATTGGTTCAAGAAAGATGGGAAATCATGCTAAATCTGGAAACACAAGTGATTCAAAGTCAGCCCCCAGGCCCTCGAATTCACTCATGGATTTGAATCCCCTAAGCAAATTCTTAATCGTCGGCTTAATCTTGGTGGTCACCCCGTCGATCGGAACGGCCGCCCCACATGTGTTATCCACACAAGAAGCCTTAACATTTCTATCAAGCTATTTGACTAATCCCACTCAAAATTGGCCCCAACTGCCCCCGCGCACCGCAATACCAAATAGCGTAGAAGGTAAAAAAATTCGACGCGGAATCGAGATTCTCGAGCACACGTCTCGCTCCGTCGGCCCCAATTCACCGGACATAGCCCATCGAAGTGCCGGCAATAATCTCAATTGCATCAGTTGCCATCCGGCAGGGCCGTCCGGACTACCCGGAACCTATCCCGGACAACTTCCCTACGTCAATGTCATCAACACCTACCCCAAACTGGATCCCAAGACGATGACCATCATTACGCTCCAGGACCGTATTCGGGGCATGTTTGGCGGAGGGAACGGAAAGCTGACGGACAATTCCGATGACATGACCGCCATCATTGCTTATTTCAAATGGCTGGGACAATCGACCAAGCCCGGGACAGCAATGAAAGGCCAAGGATTAAAATCCATTCCAGCAACACAAAAACCCGACGCTAGTCGCGGCAAAGCGAGCTATACAACCCATTGCATGGGCTGTCACGGCGCCGAAGGCAAGGGCATCCAAAATCCCGATTTTGCAGCAGGGGGTGGATACCAATTTCCACCCATCGCAGGGGACGACAGCTATAACGACGGCGGCCATATGGCACAAATCCCCCTATTCGCACGATTTATTTAC
>Ga0214917_10005950_pt1 | contig 12848 bp, 11 predicted proteins | sample LL_1208_BB_MetaG_FD_177983 | JGI IMG/M metagenome (GOLD analysis project Ga0214917, IMG submission 177983) | Freshwater microbial communities from Lake Lanier, Atlanta, Georgia, United States - LL_1208_BB | ecosystem: Environmental > Aquatic > Freshwater > Lake | place: USA: Georgia | collected... | reverse complement strand
AACCATCCTGACTGCTTTGTGTCGCCCCCTCCGGCGATGGGAATTCGTGGTGGGAAAATATCTGGGTCTGGCCTCCCTGCTCGGTGTGATGCTGGGTATCATGGGAGCGGTTTTTTGGGCGGTCCTCCGCTGGAAAGAGGCGCAGTTGATCGGAGCCGAGGGGCAGGCTGTGGCCCAGGCGATCCAGGCCGAGGCGCGGGATCCGCGGCTTTGGCAGGCGTTCTGGTTGATCGCGGCCAAGCTGTTGGTGGTCTGCGGCATCGCGGTTTTCTTCAGCACCTTGGCCACTTCCACGACCTTTGTCGTTGCGATGACCCTGATGGTTTACCTGATCGGGCACTTGCAGAGCGTGGCGCGGGAACAGTGGCTGGAATCCGGGGAAGCGGCGGGTTGGGCCCTGCAGGCTTTCCTTGCTGCGGTTGCCCTCCTGGTGCCCGACTTCAACCTCTACGGCCTGATCGATGAAATCGTTGCGGGAAACGCCGTGGACGGGCGGGCGACCCTGCAAGTGATTGCCTACTCCCTGGCCTATCTCGGGGTGCTGTTGGCGGCGTCCGCGTGGCTTTTCGAGGGGCGGGATTTATGAGCCGGAAACTCTCCCTGATCCTTGGCGGATTGCTGTTGGCGGGATGGGGGGTGATCAAGCTTCCCTGGGAGATCCGGATGACCCGGCAGCAACGGCAGGCAACGGTTGGATTTTCCGGTCCGACCACGGTGGCTTTGCGGGAAAAACTAGGGCAGGGGATGGCGTTGGCGGCCTTGGGGGGGTTTCGCGGTCTGGCGGCGAACGCCTTGATGTTGCAGGCCCACGGGGCGTGGGAAGAGAAGCAGTGGGTGAGGGTGCGGAGTGCCTTGGAAATGGCCACGCTACTTCAGCCCCGGGTGGCGCTGTTTTGGGATCTGGCTTCCTGGCATCTCGCATGGAACGCCGCCGTGGCGGCAGAGCAGTACAGCCGCGAGCCCAGTGAAACGCGGCGGAGGTTGGAGGCCCGAAAATGGGTGGAGGCGGGAAGGGATTTGCTGGAGCGGGGAACCCGGGCCGTGCCGGAGAAAGCGCTGCTGTTTCAGCGTTTGGGGGATTTGTACTGGCAGCGGTTGCAGGATTACGGGGCGGCGGCGGCTTGCTACCGCGAGGCCTTACGCAAACCGGATGCGCCGCCCTACCTGGAGCGTTTTGTCGGTTATGCCCTCGAGAAAAGCGGTGATCGGGAGGGTGCCTTGGAATATTTCCGTGCTTTGCGGCGTTCCCTGGGGGACCCGCCGGACCCGGCGCGCAAACCGGAAATCGTGGACCGGGAAATTCAGAGGCTCAAAAAGGAACTCAGCGAACCTCCTTCCAAGGCGGGGCGATGAAATACGGAATTTTCGGGGATATTCACGGAAACCTCGAGGCTTTGGAGGCGGTCTTGGCTGACATGGAAGAACAGGGAGTGACCCATCCGCTTTGCCTTGGAGATTTGGTCGGCTACGGGGCGAACCCTTCCGAATGTGTCGAGGTGATCCGGGCCCTGCACTGCCCGGTGGTTCGGGGCAACCACGACGATCTGGTCACTCTTGGAAACCCTCCCTCGTTTTTTTCCGAGCCCGCCCGGGTTTCCCTGGAGCATTCCCGAAGGCAGTTGAGCCCGTCGCAGATGAACTTTCTCCGCCGGTTGCCCCTGGTTTGGATGGAAGATCCCATCACGCTCGTGCATGCGACCCTGGATGGTCCGGAATCTTGGGGATATATCTCCACCCGTTTGGAGGCGCAGACCAGTTTTCTCTACCAAAAAAGCCCCCTGTGTTTTGTCGGGCATACTCACCGGCCCTGCGCTTTCGCCCAGGAAAACGACGTGCGGCCCATCGAATTCCGTCGGGTGGATATTCATCCGGATCGAAGAAAAATCGGCCGTAAATTTCTCTTCAATGCGGGATCCGTGGGGCAACCCCGGGATGGAGACTGGAGGGCGGCGTATGCGATCTATGCCCCCGACGAGGAGTGGGTGGATCTGCGCAGGGTGAATTACAATATCGAGAAGGCTGCCGCGAAAATTTTAAAAGCCGGCTTACCGAAGTCACTTTCCGAAAGATTATTTAAAGGAGAGTGAACTGTTCAAGTATTTGACCAATATGTTTAAATAAATAAGAAAATATTCTGTAACTTGACAAATTTAATTTTTGCTTCATAAGATTTGCATGATTCGTCCTGAAAAAAGAAACCTGAAGTGGACCTCGGAGCACGTTCTTGCCGAAATCCGTGCGTGGCAGGACCGGGGGGAGCCCCTGTATGCCAACCATGTGCGCCTGAATTACCAGGAGCTCTTGGCCGCCTCGATCCGTTACTTTGGCAGTTGGCAAAAAGCCGTGGAGACTGCCGGGATTCCCTACGAGCAGGTTCGCAAGTACCGGAAATGGTCCCAGGAAACGATCATTCAGGAAATCCGCAACCTCCATGCCCAGGGCGTGGATCTTTCTTTCCGGGCCATGGCCCTCAGCCAGTACAATTCCATGGTTTATGCCGCCATCCGGCCGAAATATTTTGGCAGTTGGAAAACAGCCTTGGAAGCGGCCGGCTTGGAGGCGCAGGAAATCTACCGCTATCGTAGCTGGGAAGAGACCGATATCCTCGAGGAAATCCGGCGGCTCCACGCCGAGGGTGCGGATTTAAGTTCGAAGGCCATGGATGAATCCTCCAACCGCCTGATCGCCACCGCCCGCCGCCGTTTTGGAAACTGGGGCCGGGCCTTGGAGAAGGCGGGAGTCAATTACGACCGGATTCGCCGGCGGAAGCGGTGGACACGGGAATCCCTCGTCCACGGAATCCTCGAGCTCAAGCGGCAGGGCGTTCCCCTGATCACGCCCGAGGTCAAGCGGGTGAATCCTTCCCTTTTCGCGGCCGCCTGCAAAAAGCACTTCTTTGGAACCTGGAAAAAAGCCCTCAAGGCCGCGCTTCGGTCGGAACAGACCGAGCCGGCTTCGGTTCCGGTTGCTCCGGAAGGTCTAATTCCCGCTTAAAAATTCCCCCCGGGGTATCCACTTGCCGCAACGGGGCGGTGGAAGGCACTCTTGTTCCTCGATGCGTTGCCGTCCTTGCTTTTTCTTCGTTGGGGTGTGGTTTGCCACCGCCGGTCTGACTTTTGCGCAGCTGGATCTGCGGTTGGAGACTCCCAAATCCTCCTATCTGCAGTACGCACCGGTTCCGGTGATGGTGAAACTCAAAAACCTCGGGGGACAGGATCTGACGTTGGAGGACAAACAGGGGTTGCCTTGGTTGGAGTTGATTGTGCAATCCAACGACGGTTTGGTGATGCGGTCAGAAGCCCCTCTCTCCCTTCCTCCCACCACCTTGAAGGCGGGGGAATCCCGTACCCTTCCCTTGGATCTGACTCCCTATTTTTTGGTGCGGGACCCGGGGGGGTATCGGGTGCGAGGTTCCGTCAGGCTTCCCTCGGGCCAGACCCTTCTCACCGAGCCCCTGCCCTTTCTCATTGGCCGCGGCGAAGTTCTTTGGAGCGTCCCCCGGGGCGAGGGCCTGGACCGCAGGGTTTTTTCTTTGCTCAAGTTTTACGAGGACCCGAACGTGGGGCTGTACCTTCGCGTGGAAGTCCCCGAAAAAAATCAGGTATTCCCCGCGAGGCGCCTGGGGCCTTTCCTGCCCTTGGGCAAACCCACGGCTGAGTTCGATGCTCAGAATCACCTGCACCTCCTGCACGTGGTGGCTCCGGGGCTCTACCGGATCTCCGTCCTGAGCCAGGATGGCAACCTGCTCCGCGAAGAAACGCGCCAGGAAACGCTGGAAAAGCCGAAATTGGTCCGGAGTCCGGATGGTTTGGTGGATGTGCAGGGGGGAACGGTGGTGTTGCCCTCCCATCTTCGGGAGAAACTTTCCACCTTGCAGGCCCGGGCCGGAACCGCTTCGGCCGTTCCCTGATCAGGAAGCCAGCCGGCCTTTGGCTTTCACCGGTTTGAGAATCCGCAGGCCCGAGGGGCCGAAGAGTCCGGGGTCCAGGGGAGGGGCAAGAAAGATCCGGTCCCACGTCCGCTCGAAGGCGTGAGCGGCATCCGGAAATTCGGCCGCCAAGCGGCACGCCTTTGCGTAGAACTCTTTGGGCCGTCGGTGACCGGCCTGGCGGGCAAGTGCGAACTGACCGCCCCCCACATAGCGGACCTGGGCGGGCGCAGGCACATCCCAAAGTCGGCGGAAAAACCCGTCCAGATCGAGTTCTCTTCGTTCGGGGTTTTTTGACCAATGCACGAACGACGGGTGGCCGCGGGAGTCATCTGTTTCCCAAAGAAAACCCAGCCAAAGAAAATCATCCGCGGGAGGTTCACCCTTCGCCAGTTGACGGATCACCGGATGCATGTCGGGCGCATGGTCGAACGGGTGGCCTTGGGCGAAAACGGTCCACTCGGCAAGGGTGTCATACCGGCTGCTGAGGTGGTGCAGCCAGGCCTGGGCCTCGCGACCGACATTGGGAAGCGGGATGGAACCGGGCCAGGGCAGGTCCGGCGGGGGGGTTTTGTCATAGACCGTCAGGCGGACGCCGGCGGGAAGATTGCGAACCCACCGCAGATCCTCCCCGCATCGGCATACCACCACCTCCAGATCCGCCGGGGGGGTGGGGCGACTCATCCTCCGGCAGTCAGATCCTGAATAATCGTGATGAGAGGCAGGAAGAGGGCAACGACAATGGTCCCGACGATCAGGGCAAGCAGGACGATCATCACCGGCTCAAGCAGCGAAGTGAGGCCGGCGACGGCGGTGTCCACCTCCTCCTCGAACACATCCGCGACCTTGGTGAGCATGTCGGGAAGTTGTCCCGTTTCCTCGCCGACTTGGACCATGGAAACCACCATGGGGGGGAAAATCTGGCTCGCTTCCATCGGCGCCACCATGGATTCGCCCTCCTTGACGTTGTCGTGGATGGTTTCGATCGCCGCGCTCACTCGCTCGTTGCCGGCGGTGTCGCGGGTGATCTGCAGGGCCTGCAGGATGGGAACACCGGAAGAGACCAGCGTTCCCAGGGTTCGGCTGAAACGCGCGACGGACGTCTTCGTCAGCATGTCGCCGAAAAGCGGCAGCCTGAGTTTGTAGTTGTCCACCGCGGCGGCGACGCCCGGCAAACGCAAGGCAAAGCGCAGGCCGACCACCCCGAGGACGAGGACCACCGCGATGAGGATGAAGTTGCCCTGAACAAAACGGCTGAGATCCATGATGATCTGGGTGATCGCGGGCAGGGGCCTTCCCCCAAGCATGTCCTTAAAAATGGCCTCGAATTTCGGCACGATGAACAGCATCAAAAAACTGACGATGCCCACGGCGATGGTCAGAACGACCAGCGGATAGACCATGGCCGAGGTTACCTTGCCGCGGATCCGCTGGCTTTTTTCGGCAAACTCCGCCAAGCGGGTCAGCACCACCTCGAGGACTCCCCCCAACTCGCCCGCCTTGACCATGTTCACGTACAGCTTGTTGAAGGCCTTGGGATGCTGGGAAAGGGCCTCGGAAAAGGTCGTCCCGCCCTCCACGGATTCCGCCAGACTCGCCATGATGTTCCGCAGGTTTGCGTTTTTTTCCTGTTTGCTCAGGGTTCGCAGGCTGCGCAGCAACGGCAGGCCGGCGCTGATCAGGGTGGAAAGCTGTCGCGTGAAAACCGTCAGGACCTTTCCGGGGACCTTGCCGCTGCCGCCTCCCTTGGAAAAACTGAAGGAGAAACCTTTGCCCTTGGGCTTGGCGGCGGCCGCGGTGGTTTCGGCAATCTGGGTGGGGAACTGCCCCTTTTTCTTGATGGCAGCGGCGGCGTCCGCGGCGTTGTTGGCTTCCACGGTACCCTGGTGGGTCTTCCCCTGGGCGTCGACGGCGGTGTAGGCGAAAAGTGGCATGGGAATCAGGTGTACTTCAGGACTTCCTCGAGGGTGGTGGATCCCTCGAGGATATTGCGGATGCCATCTTGTCGTAGGGTGCTCATGCCCAGCTCAATGCCTTTTTGCCGAATGACCACCGAGGGTGCACGCTCATTGATGAGCTGACGGATCGGCTCCCGGATGTCGAGCAGTTCGTAAATCCCGACCCTTCCCCGGTAGCCGGTGCCGTTGCACGCCTCGCACCCTTTGCCGAAATAAAAGGGCCGGTCGCCCACCTCCGACGGGGTGAGTCCCACCTGGGCCAAAATCTCCTCCTTGGGACGGAAGGGGGTGCGGCAATCCTTGCAAATCCGCCGCAGCAGACGCTGGGCCAGGATCCCTTCCATGGTTGCAGCCATCAGAAACGGCTCCACTCCCATGTCCAACAAGCGGGTGATCGCTCCGGCCGCATCATTGGTGTGGAGGCTGGTCATCACCAAATGCCCGGTGAGGCTGGCTTGGATGGCGATTTGGGCGGTTTCCAGATCGCGCGTCTCGCCGACCAGGATCTTGTCGGGATCCTGCCGGAGAAAGGCGCGGAGCGCCCGGGCAAAGGTGAGGCCGATGCCTTCGTTCGCGGGAACCTGGATGATGCCTTCCAGCTCGTATTCCACGGGGTCCTCCACCGTGAGAATCTTGGTGTCGATCGTGTTGACCCGGCCCAGGCAGGAATAGAGCGTGGTCGTCTTCCCGGATCCGGTGGGGCCGGTCACGATGAAGATCCCGTTGGGTTTTTCAATCGTCTCGCAGATGTAGTCGAAAATTTCCTTGGGAATGCCCAGTTTTTCCAGATCCAGGTTGACCACCGACCGGTCCAGAACCCGCAGCACCACGCTCTCCCCGTACTGGGTGGGCAGGGTGGAGACACGCAAGTCCACGTTGCGGCCGCCCAACACCGTTTGAATCCGCCCGTCCTGGGGCACCCGGCGTTCGGCGATGTTCAGATTGGCCATGACCTTGATGCGGGAGGTGACGGGCACGGCCAGACGGCGGGGCGGGGGGGCCATCTCGTAAAGGGCGCCATCCACCCGGTAACGGATCTTAAATTCCTTTTCAAAGGGCTCGAAATGAATGTCGCTGGCCTTGGCTTGGATCGCCCGGGCAATGACGGTGTTCACGTACTTCACGATGGGTGCGCTGCCGGCCTCATTGAGGTCGATGCCCTCGGTCTCCTGTGGGCCCTCGGGGGCTTTTTCCAGTTCGCTGATCAGTTCCTCGATATTGGTCTCCGCCGCCCCGTAGTGGCGCTCCACCAGCGGTTCCACCTGGCTCGGCAGAGCCACCACCTGCATGACCTCCATGCCGGTGGCAAAGCGAAGATCCTCGATCGCTTGGGGCGAGAGAGGATCCGCCAAGGCCACCGTCAAGGTCATGCCCTCGGCGGCCACCGGCAAAGCCCCGAGATTCCGGGCGGTGTGGGGCGGGATTTTGGCCAGCAGTTCCGGGCTGAACTCCACTCCCGACAGATCCGGGATCAGGGGAACTCCAAGACTATCCGAGATCTTTTCCAGAATCTGCGGCAAAGGCAGGATTCCAAAGTTGGCCAGAATCGTTTCCACCGGCTTGCCGCTCCGGCTTTGCTCGTCGGCGATTTCCCGGGACTGATCGGGGGTCAGGAGATTTTGTTCCTCGAGGAAAGGAAGCAAGAGTCGCGGATCCATGACTACTCCTTGTCCCCCATGGTGGCGGAGATGACCTCCTCGGGAGTGGTCATGCCGGCCGCAACCTTCCGGATGCCGTCCTCGCGGAGGGTGCGCATCCCGAGGTCCCGGGCCCGCTGCCGAATTTTGGAAACCGGGGCATTCTCGTTGATCAGGTGCCGGATCTCGTCGTCCACCACAAAGATTTCGAAAATGCCGGCCCGCCCCCGGTACCCGGTGCCTCGGCACCGGTCGCAACCCCGCCCCTTGGCAAAACGCGCCGCTGCCAGGCTGGCTGCGTTGAGATTCAGGGCCCGCAACTCCGTCTCGGACGGCGTATAAGGCTCCTTGCAGTCCGGGCAAATCTTTCGGATGAGACGTTGGGCCAGAACCGCCCGGATCGAGGAGGAAACCAGGAAGGGTTTGACGCCCATGTCCACCAACCGGGTGATCGCGCTCGGGGCGTCATTTGTGTGGAGGGTGGAAAACACCAAATGCCCGGTCAGGGAGGCGTTGATGGCGATGGAGGCGGTCTCCACGTCCCGGATCTCTCCCACCATGATGATGTTGGGAGCCTGCCGCAGCATTGCCCGCAACGCCGCCGCAAAGGTCATGCCGACTTCGCTGTTCACCGCCACTTGATTCACCCCGGGCAACTGATACTCCACGGGATCCTCGACGGTGATCAGCTTGCGATCGGGCTTGTTGATCGTGTTGAGGCAGGCGTAGAGGGTCGTGGACTTTCCCGAACCCGTCGGCCCGGTCACCAAAAAGATGCCGTCGGCATAGTTGATCACCCGTTCCATGATGGCCTGGTCGTCGGCGAAAAAGCCCAGCTCCGGCAGCCCCAGCATCAGGTTTTTTTTGTCCAGGATTCGCATGACCACGGACTCCCCGTGGATGGTGGGAACGGTGGAGACGCGCAGATCCAGGGTCGGGCCGTCCGCCGTGGCCAGGGCGATGCGGCCGTCCAGAGGCAGACGTTTTTCCGCGATGCTGATGTTGGACATGATCTTGATCCGGCTGACGATGCTGGATTGGAGCCGTTTGGGCGGATCGCGCATCTCCTGAAGGTTGCCGTCAATGCGGTACCGCAGGCGCAGCCGTTTTTCCAGGGGTTCCAGATGAATGTCGCTGGCCCGCAAGCGGTGGGCTTCCAGGATCAACCCGTAGACCATGCGGATGATCGGGGCATCGCCTTCCTCGGTGGCGTCGCCGCCCTCGCCGCCGGCGCCTGCCTTGAGTTGCAGCTCGTCCCCGCCCATGTTGGCCATCAGCGTCTGCAGGGACTCGTCGGTCTTACCGAAGTATTTGATGATCGCCTCATCGATTTTCTCGAGAGGAACGACCACGGGTTCGAGGTCGGATTTTAACAGATAACGGAGAGCGTCGATGGTTTCGAAGTCCAACGGATCGGGGATGGCGACCCGCAGGCCGGCGGGCAGCTTTTGGATCGGCAGGGCGTGGTACCGGCGGCTTTCCGAGGCCGGCATCAGGGTCAGCACGTCCTCCTCCACATGCTCGATGCCCGGGAAAAATTCCATCCCGCAATCCTTCGCCACAAATTCAAGAATCTGATCCCGTGTCATCAGCCCTTTTTTGACGATGCCTTCCAACGTCGAATGGCCGTTCATCGCGGCTTCCTGGTGGCACGTGGCCATGTCCTCCGGAGAAACGGCTCCGGCATTTTGGAGAAGCTCCAGCACGTAAGCCTCGTTGGAAATCATGGCCTTGGGAAAGATCGCCCAGATTTCAGCGGGAAGCAATCCAACCGGCGGCCACGGGCCGTCGCCGGAAGCCAGTTTGAGATTCCTATCCGGATCGCGGCAGGAATTTTAGTAACCCAGACACCGCAGACCGCGCACCCGTGAGAATTCCTGCAAATTCCGCGTCACCAGCGGCCAATCTTTTTCCAGCGCCATCGCGGCGATCCACAGATCGTTGGCCCCGATCAGTTGGCCGCGGCCCCGTAAATCCCGCACGGTTTGTGCGTAGACATCCGCCACGGGCCGGGTCACCGGCAAAAGTTCAAACGACTGCACCAAGGAAACAAAGCCCGGCTCCGTCCGGTCGGCAAAACCCTCGGCCAACTCCCCGTACGCCGTCACCGGCAGAAAGGCGGCGTCCGTGGCATGCTCCCGCAAAAATTCGTGGGCCTTTCCCGGGCCGCGGTTCCGTTCCCGCTGGTAATCAATCAGGAACGTGGTGTCAAAAATCAGCGACGCCATGACTCCGGGGGTGGAGCGTCCTCAGTCTGGGCTCGGTCCAACCGGTCTAGAACCTCGTCGTCCACTTTTCCCTTCGCACGCGCCAAAACACCGGCGCACGTCCGAATGTCCTGATCCCATCGGGCCCTCTTGATCACCTTGGAGAAGGACTCCTTCGAGTCCCGCTTCGCTCTTACAAGGTGGAGATAAGCCTCCTCATCGACCGACAAAGTTTTCGTAGCCATACACAGATCAATACACAATTTTTGAATAGTGTCAATTTCTAGGCTGAAATCGATGCGCTCTTAGTTGGTTCGAAGGAAAAGGCGACTTGGCCCCTTCCTGTCATCCACCAGAAAAGTCTCAGCCCCCCAGCTTTTGCTTCAAAATTTCGTCAATCTGCCCCGGGTTTGCCTTGCCTTGGCTTTTTTTCATCACGAAACCCTTCAGCGCGTTGATCGCATTCATCTTCCCGGCCTTGTAGTCCTCCACGCTCCGCGGGTTGGCCGCGATCGCCTCGTCGCACATCGCCGCCAGCGCTCCCGTATCGGAAATCTGCTCCAGTCCCAGTTTTTTCACGATGTCGCCCGGCGAAGCCGGGTTGGCCACCAGTTCGGCAAACACCTTCTTTCCCTGGGCGCTGTTGATCTTGCCGGCCGTCACCAGGTCCGCGAGCTCCGCAAAATATTCCGGCTTCACCGGTGTTGTCGCCGGATCCGGTTGGGTGGAGAGGAAGTCGTTGAGAATCCAGTTGGCCACCGCCGCCTTGTTCTTCGTTGCGGCCGCCGCCTTCTCGTAATACCCGCACAGCACCCGGTCGGCCGTCAGCACGCTCGCCTGGTACGCCGTCACGCCGAAATCCCGCACCAGCCGCTCCTGCATCGCGGAGGGCAGTTCGGGCACCGCTTGTTTCGCCGCCGCCTGCAGGCCCCGGTCGGTTCGGACCGGCAAAAGATCCGGATCGGGAAAGTAGCGGTAGTCGTGCGCCTGTTCCTTGGTCCGCATCGTGAAGGTCGCCCCCGCGTTGTCATCCCATCGTCGCGTTTCCTGCACCAGCGTTCCGCCCTTCTCCACCACCGCGATCTGCCGGGCAATCTCGTGGACCAAGGCCCGCCGCACGCCGCTGATCGAGTTGAGGTTCTTCAGTTCCACCTTGGTCCCGAACTTCGACTCTCCCGCCGGCCGCACCGAAATGTTCACGTCGCAGCGTAACTGTCCCTTTTCCATGTCCGCATCGCTCACCCCGCCCGCCCAGAGGATCTGCCGGAGCGAGCCCAAAAACGCAAAGGCCTCGCCCGGCGTCCGCAGGTCCGCCTCCGTCACGATTTCCATCAGCGGCGTCCCCGCCCGGTTGAAGTCGATCCCGCTCCGCTCCTCGAAGTGGAACGACTTCGCGACGTCCTCCTCCAGGTGGATCCGCACCAACCGGATCTTTCGGCGGGCTTGCGCCTCCTCCGTCTCCTGCAGTTCCTTCGGAAATTGAAACAGGTCCAGCCCCACCATTCCGCCGGCGCAGAGGGGATCGTCGTACTGGCTGATCTGGTAGTTCTTCGGCATGTCCGGATAGAAATAATTTTTCCGGTCGAACCGCGCCACCGGCGCGATCCGGCACCCCAACATCAGTCCCGTCAGGATCGTCTTGCGGATCGCCTCCTCGTTCGGCACCGGCAGGCTCCCCGGCAATCCCAGACACACCGGGCAGACGTGCGTGTTGGGCGCATCCCCGTACTGGTTGGCGCAACCGCAGAACATTTTCGTGGCCGTGCGGACCTGGCAGTGCACCTCCAGCCCGATCACCGCCTCCCATTTTCCGTTCGCGCTCATGGGGACGGCATCCTCTTCCAGAAGTCGTGCGACTGCTCGTACGCATGCGCCGCCTGCAGCATCGTTTCCTCGCCGAAGCGCGGTCCGATCAGTTGCAACCCGATGGGCAGGTTCGACTTCGTGAACCCGCAGGGGAGGGAGACCCCGCACGTCCCCGCGAGGTTCACTGAGATCGTAAAGACGTCGGCGAGATACATCTTCAGCGGATCCTGCGTTCGTTCGCCCAGCTGGAACGCGGGCTCCGGGCTCGTCGGGGTGAGCAGCAGGTCGCAACCCTGAAACGCCTTTTCGAAATCCTGCCGGATTAACCCCCGCACCTTTTGTGCCTTCCGGTAATAGGCGTCCGTGTAGCCGGCGCTGAGGACAAAGGTACCCAGGATGATCCGCCGCTTCACCTCCGGGCCAAAGCCCTCCTCCCGTGTCCGCTGGTACAGGTCGAGCACGTCCTTGGGATCCGCCGCCCGACGGCCGTACCGCACCCCGTCAAAGCGGGCCAAGTTGGCCGACGCCTCCGCCGTCGCGAGGATATAGTAGACCGCGATCGCGGAAGGGGTGAGGGGAAGGGACACCTCCTTGATCACGGCCCCGTTTTTTTGAAACCAGTCCGCCGCGGCCCGCACCGCCTGCTCCGTCTCCCCGTCCATCCCCGGGATAAAGTATTCCTTCGGAAACCCCACCTTCAGTCCTTTGACCGAGTTCGTGGGTTGGGCCAGGAAACTTTCCGCCGGCCGGGAATCCGTCGTGTTGTCCCGGGGATCGTGTCCGGCCAGGGAAGATAGAAGGAGGGCCGAATCCTCCACCGTGCGGGTGAGGGGGCCGATCTGGTCCAGGGAAGACGCAAAAGCCACCAGCCCGAAACGCGAAATTCTCCCGTACGTGGGTTTCAACCCCACACATCCGCACAGCGCCGCCGGTTGGCGGATGGAGCCCCCCGTGTCGGAACCCAACGCCGCCAACGCGATCCTTCCCGCCACCGCCGCCGCCGAGCCCCCCGAAGATCCTCCCGGAATGCGGGAGGAGTCCCACGGGTTCCGTGTCACCCCGAGAGCCGAGTTTTCCGTGGAGGAACCCATTGCGAACTCGTCCATGTTCGTTCGGCCCAGAAAGATGGCGCCGGCTTGACGCAACCGGGCCACCGCGGTGGCGTCGTACGGCGCCTTGTATCCTTCCAGAATTTTGGAGGAGCAGGTGCAGGGATCGCCGGTCGCATTGAGGTTGTCCTTCAGCGCGATGGGAATTCCGCCCAGCGGCAGGGAGAGGTCGGCCTGGTCGGCCGACTTCAGTGCCGCCTCGC
>Ga0214917_10005948_pt1 | contig 12850 bp, 10 predicted proteins | sample LL_1208_BB_MetaG_FD_177983 | JGI IMG/M metagenome (GOLD analysis project Ga0214917, IMG submission 177983) | Freshwater microbial communities from Lake Lanier, Atlanta, Georgia, United States - LL_1208_BB | ecosystem: Environmental > Aquatic > Freshwater > Lake | place: USA: Georgia | collected... | reverse complement strand
CGAAAAACTTCCCACTATGGTATTCTGCGACCCCTGGTTTCCCGTGTTATATCCCACGTACGTGTTCCGGTTCCCGGTGGTAAGATTTTGGCCCGCGAACGCCCCGAGGATGGTGTTTTCGAAACCCGTGGTGACGTTCGAGCCTGCGGAATATCCTACAGTGGTGTTATTATCAGCCCCGTTGGTCATGTCGGTCCCCGAATAACTGCCTACTGCTGTGTTCTGCGACCCTTGTTTTCCCGTGTTGTACCCCACGTACGTGTTCAGGCTCCCGGTGACAAGCCCCTGGCCCGAGTACGCCCCGAGGAGGGTATTGTTTAAACCAGTCGTGATAACATTTCCCGCGGAAAACCCTACCACGGTGTTATTATCAGCCCCGTCGGTCATGGAGGTCCCCGAATTACTGCCCACTGCTGTGTTCTGCGTCCCCTGGTTTCCCGTGTTGTACCCCACGTACGTGTTCAGACCCCCGGTGGTAAGCCCCTGGCCTGCGCGCGACCCGAGGACGGTGTTGAAGGCACCCGTGGTGACAGCATTTCCCGCGGAAAACCCTACAATGGTATTAAGGTCGCCACCATTTTTCGTGGCGGTTCCCGAAAGACTTCCCACTATGGTATTCTGCGACCCCTGGTTTCCCGTTTTATATCCCACGTACGTATTAAAGGCCCCGGTGGTAAGCCCCTGGCCTGAGTATGACCCGAGGGCGGTGTTGAAGACGCCGGTCGTGACGTCCGGGCCCGCGGAAAACCCTACCATGGTATTAAGGTCGCCACCATTTTTCATGGCGGTTCCCGAAAGACTTCCCACTATGGTATTCTGCGACCCCTGGTTTCCCGTGTTGTACCCCACGTACGTGTTCAGGTTTCCGGTAGTAAGCCCCTGGCCCGCGAGCGACCCGAGGATGGTGTTGTTGGTTCCGGTTGCGAGATCGACTGCCGAAAAATGCCCCACGAGCGTGTTGTTATTAGCTCCTACTGCCATGGCAACCCCCGAATAACTCCCTACAGCGGTGTTCTTCGCCCCTCGTTGCCCAGCGCTAAACCCTACATACGTGTTAAAGGTCCCGGTGGTAAGATTTTGGCCTGCGTATGACCCGAGGATGGTATTGTTTATACCAGTCGTGACGTTCGCGCCCGCGGAAAACCCTACCACGGTATTATTTTCAGCCCCATTCGCCATAAAAGCCCCTGAATAACTGCCTACTATTGTGTTCTGTGAACCCTGGTTTCCCGTGTTGTATCCCACGTACGTGTTCAGGTTCCCGGTGACAAGCCCCTGGCCCGAGTACGCCCCGAGTAAGGTGTTGTCGACACCACTTTCGAGAGAGGTTGCCGCATAATATCCCACGACGACGTTATTGTTTGCCGCTATACTCATCGAATTTCCAGAGAGACTTCCGACGATGGTATTTCTGTTGCCGTCTTTTCCAGAATATGCTCCCAGAACGGAATTTAACTCCCCGGACATCGTCTTAGACGCGCTTGTCCCTACGATAGTATTAACATTCCCGGAACTTGCATTTCCCGCGTCGCTTCCTATTATCGTGTTTCGGACTCCTACGTTCCCGGCAGCATATCCAATGTACACGTTGAAATCTGACGCCTGCCCAGGCGGCAGCGGTGCAATAGGACCGGTGTAAGCACCAACCAAAACATTATTGGCCGCATTGCTCATAGAATTTCCGGCGCGATACCCTATGATACAGTTATTGACTCCAGAAGCAAGTGCCCCGGACTGGACGCCCATGAATACGTTCTGCGACCCGGTAGATCGTACCCCCGCGCCTAGGCCAAAAACGCAGTTGTCTGACCCCAGAACTCTGCCAGCCCCTGCCCCCACGATGCTGTTGTTGCTTTCTATTTGAAAACCAGACGTTGACCCAAAAATACTGTTGTTGTTTCCGACATCTAGCCCCGCGCCATAGCCTGCAATAGTATTGTTTGTGCCAACGTTCGAACCCGACGTAGCTCCAATAATCGTGCTTCTCTCTCCTGTTACACTACCCGAGTTAGCGCCAACAACCGTGGTAAGGTTGCCCACGTTTTGAGAACCTGCCTGAAAGCCTATGGCTACCGTATTATACGTGTCGTTTCCCGCATATTTCCCCGCTCCCGATCCGACGAATACGGTTTTTTGAGCGCCAGAATATCCCGATTCGAACCCCACGAATGTAGAGCTAACGGAATTTCCGCACTGCAGTCCCGCGTTGGCGCCTAGAACGGTCGTTTCTGACCCGGTTGTCATGTATCTTGCCGCCTGATACCCGAGGGCGACATTTCTGCAGTTCGCCATGTACTGCCCCGCGTTCTTCCCTACGATTACGAGCTGGCACCCCGAGGCATACTGTCCAGCGCCAGGGCCTATTATAACGGAGTCCGACACATTCGCCGAGTTCCCCCCATTACCACTCTCATAGTTTCCTATGATAATCGTGTCGTATACATTTGTCGTATTTGCACCGGCGTTGACTCCAATGAAGATGTTGTTGCCCCCATTCTTGTTATTGAACCCGGCATTTACACCAACGTACACATTGTTGGAACCATCTGTCGCGTTCTGTCCGGTCCCGGCCCCCACATATGTGTTGTTGCGTGTGTTCCCGGCTGCCTTTCCCGAGCTAGCCCCCACGAATGTGTCGTTCGTAGACAAGGTCGCGTTTCTTCCCGCGGACTCTCCAACGAACGTAGAACCGACTACGTTGAGCCCGTAGTAAGCTGCCGCTGCTCCTATGGCGACGTTCCGCTTCCCACTGCGGAATCTGCCCATACTTTTCCAGCCCACGCAAGTGTTATAAGAGCTGTCCGTTTGGTACTCTGCAGATTCGTACCCTATGGCAGTGAGACCCACGACATTGGCCGCGTACTGCGAGCTCCCCGTGCCCACCGTCGTCGTGGACTCTATGTCTTGCATTTCCGCACCGGAGTACGCCCCGAGAACCACTGTGTTCGACACACTCTGCGAAGACATCATCGCGTTTGCGCCGACCCCCACATTTCGCTGGCACGACGGTTTGGTCTCCGGTATCCGAGTTCCCGCGTTGAGCCCCACATAGGTGCTGTCGTAGCCATCGACCAGAGAAATCTGGTCGAGCTGCAATGAATACGCACCTTTACCCGCAAGGGTATAATCCTGGAAATTTTTCGCTGGCTGCATATATGTGTTGCTTACATTTTAAATATTGAAATTTTCAACACATTACTTTCCAGTAGACCCGAAACCACCTTTCCTCGAAGTCTCGTCAAGTTCATCAACGACCTCGACATCAAGCATCTCAATCTTTTCAACGATGAGCTGTGCCACGCGGTCCCCTTTCTTGATCTCGTAATCAACGCCGGATGTATTGTAGAGAATAATATTCACACTTTGACGATAGTCCGCGTCCACCACCCCGGCAAGGACGTCAATGCCGTGCTTGAAGGCCAGACCGCTACGTGGCGCGATTCTTCCATAAGTGCCCTCTGGGACCTTGATAGCAAGACCCGTTGGGACCGCCACGCGCCCCATGGACGGGACCACGATGTCTATAATTGACGACAGGTCGTACCCGGCGGACAGCTCAGAGCCACGGGTGGGGACGATGGCGGACGCGTCAAGCTTCTTCACGAAGAGGGCGGACATTGTTACCACGTTCGCAGCCTACGTTGGTATAACACACGCTTGTCAATATGCCAATGTTTTGCGTATATCGTTGCGCGATTGCCTATACTTTTCGCGTTGCCCGATTTGTTTAAGTTTGCACGATGGAACAACTTTCTGCCGAGTTCATGAGCATGTTCAACTGCATGGCAGGCCTGAAACCCAAACACATATTTCCCACGCCCATCCATCTTAGCACGATGACCCTGTCTGGCAAGTTCAACAACGGAGACACGCCGATCCCCGTAGAGGCCATTCGGTCTTGCATGGCAGATGTTGTAACAGAAGAGGGCCTCCAGCTTGCCACTCCGAAGGTCGTGAAGCGTCGGGACACGGCCGTTCGCAATACGAACATGAAGAAATTCGATCACCAGATTTCTTTCGCCCTCGGCACCTCGTCTATGAAAGTTTTTTACAACGGCGCGGTCCACGGCACCGGGTTTTCGTCCGCCGAGGACTTTGTGAACATGGCGAACGTAGTGGCTAGACAAATAGCGGACATTGCCGACATCGAGCTAGAACTGGTAGACGTGAGAATCAACCTCATAAACATGTCTACGTCCACGGTAGACGCTTTCTCGAGACCCGTCAAATTCAACATGAAGCGCCTCGCCGCAGCTTTCGACGAGAGAGGCGTGCACGCGTATTTCAACCCCGAGCAGCACCCCGCCGTGAAGGTCCTATTGTTCGATTCGAAGAAGAAACTGTGCACGGCGTTTATCTTCCCCACTGGCTCGATTTCGATCTTCGGGTCTAAAGAGCCGAAGCACATTGCGCAAATATACAAGACGCTGTTCGAAGTAATGGACGATAACTTTGAACTCGCGCAGGTGTGCGAACTTAGAAAGACGACGCTGAAAACACGCCTTGACATAACCCACGGATACCATTCGTATAGTGTAAGACTTTTGAAGTGATTATTAATTGCTGAAAAGGACGCCTCCCATGCCATCTTGTATGCGCAAAACGTTAAAACTCACCGCGAATATGGCTATTTTCGTGAACTTTGTGAGCGCCGAATTGAGGGTGGTCGACGTGTCGAGGACCTGTGCTATGGTTGCCGCGGACGCCTTTTTATTCGTGAGAGTCAGCGTCGCCATGTCCACGCGACTGAAGTTCATCGTGCCCGCGGAATCCTGATCGTTCGCGTTGACGCCAAAAGAATACATGTAAATACCCGCCGACGGAGCCTGCTTCAGTGCCTGAGTGGTTTGCACCAAGTTGAAATAGGTCCCGGGGCGCTCGCTGAATCGGTCCACGCCGTTTATGCGAAGAATCGCCGAGTCGAGAGGTGCATATCCGTCGTTTGATTCGAACTGGTTAGAGCTTGTAGTGTAAATCCCGTGGAGGTTCGTCTTGTAGACCCACATAATATAACGCGTCGGGTGGTTGAATGACAGATCAATACTTTGCGGTGTCACGCCTTTCTCTGAAAACTGCGAGTTTAGCGTGTTCATCTGCACCTGTTCTATGATGTATTCGTGCGGAGCCTGGGCAAAATACGTTCTCTCGGTCTTGTCTAGGAACACGTAATCCGCAAAAAACCTTGCCGTCGGCATGTAGTTTACGTCAATGCCAGGGATGTTGTACGGTTCGTTGAACGTTATCCGGACCTGCACGTCGTGATATTGTAGGGCGACGAGCGGAAGGGCCATGGACAAGTGGCGCGTGAAGAACAGCGGGAGGTCGAGGTAGAAGGTTCTTACGGCACCGGGGGGGTCGTCGGGACGAAAGTTCAACATCCTGTAGTTTGCCGCTCGCATTTCAACGTCGTTAGAAGTTTCGTCGTGAATTCGGAGCCACGTTGCCGCATCGTCTATGACATACACGTCCTGGCCTCCGATAACGACGGCGATAGATTTTATGAACTGCTCTACTGGGTAAAAGGACGGGATGTTCGACTTCTTCATAGTCACTTGAAGAACGCACGACTTTATGAGATCTCCCTGTCGCGCAACAGTTATCATTGACGGAGAACCGTAGTTGATGTCAAACACGGTTTCAATGGACTCGATGGCAAAGTTCGTTTTACGAACAGATGTCCGTTTCCAAAGGCTTCTCTGAGGATCTCCGGTCAAGAAAACATCCTGCACGCCTGTCGCAATCAGCTGCGAGAGTGCCCCCATTTGAGTATAATCTTTATTTTTATATTATATTTTTATCGCATGAAGTTTCTCACGTAAGCCTCGGCCTCTCCCTTGGTGAGCGGTCTCCTCGAACCCCGTGTCCTTATCTTGTTTTCAGAATAAAGCTCCATTTCGGCGTCTAGAGCGTCTACATTGAGAGTGTTGTATTTCACAGTTTTCTGATTCTCTGTCCTCGCCCCCGTGAGGGAAATGGCGGCCTTTGCCTTCTCTATTTCTATCTGTTTCAGTATGTTGTTATACTCGTCCGCAGCTGCCGTTTCGTCTTTCGCCTTGCGCTGCTTGGTGTTCTCGACCACGATCTGCGATATAGGGACACTTTGCGAAGCTTTGGTGGCTTTTTCGGTCTTGAAGGTGTTAATGACTTTCGTAAACGTCATGTTCGCTTTATCCGTAAATTCCTTGGTTTTACTCTTAATCGCGGAAAGCTCGCTGACAAGCTTCGAACTGGGTTTTGCGGCATTAACGATTGCATCCGGGCTTACGGGGGTGGCCGGCGCTTTTGAACTGAACGCGGCCTTGACAGCGCCGCCGCGAACACTCTTCTTACCGGAAAAGGCGTCTTGTATGTCCCCCCAGTTTTTGTAAACGTAAAACGCTATCACAGCAACGGCCAGCAGAGCCGTCGCGACGATACCAAAAATGTACCGTTTCTTCATCTTTAATGTCATCAAATATTATTTCCGTGGTCGGCGGCTTCATCCTATAACCTACACGATATTGTAGTCCAGATTTAATACGGCCCAATCCTAACATTCCTTAATTGGAAGCTAGAAGGCTTCACCTTCGTCATATTGGTATCGCCTCCGAAGAAGCTATTGAAATTTATCTCGCTGATGTCCATCCCATTTCGAACCCTCCATATGATGCCGTCGCTCTCCCTCGTGAGACTTTTTGGTCCGGCGACGCTCATATACAGCTTTCCGTTATTCTTTCCCACGTCGTTCATCAAAATTCCGAGCGTCACGGTATACCAGGAGCCCGTCGCTGAAAAAATTTGATTGAAATCCTTTTTCCAAATACCGAGGCCGCAGTTAGGGTCCCCCATGGCGGTGATGAACGCCGGCTGCTTTCCTCTTGTCGACGTAGGGAAATACGTGTATGCTTGGCCAGACCGCTGGTGTTCCCACATCAAACGAAGGCTTGCCCCGGTGTCCGAATGGCTGCACCCGCTCGCCGCCCCGCTCCCGATGTGCAGCCCCCCGACCTTTCCTCTTGCATCCGTGGGTCCGTCGTCGAACGAAAACCCTGGGGCAAAGTTTATTTCAAATGACAGCTTGGCGCCGTTCTTGAACTGGCTAGGCACCGGCCACGATTTTCCCCAAGCTTTCTTCCCCCCGGCAATTGTTTGGTTGTTCAGGTTAGATGTTATCGTTTCTCCCATGATGAGGACGGAACCCGCCGACGGTGCGGGGGACGGGGACGGCCCGGGGGACGGCGACGGCGCGGGGGACGGCGCGGGCGAAAAGGTTGGCTTGGGTTGCTTCGGGGCCCCCGCGTCTTGTGTCTGCGTTTTCATATACTCTTGGAAAGTTGTTTTAGCGCTGTTAATCTTCGCATTTAGCGCTGCCAACGTATCCTGAGCTGCCTTTACAGCGGCCTGCTTTGCGGTCGCGCTTTTGACGAGCCGGTCCTTGGCATTTTTTTCCGCCTGTATCCGCATCTCCGTGGCTTTTTTGAACGCCGCATCCGCATCCTCGCGCTTCGCCTTTACTGCTGCAAGGGCATCCTGAGCTTTCTTAATGTTTTCGGACACTATGCTGTCGGAAAGTTTGCCGTATTGTTCCGAGGCGGCCGAGGCGTCCTGCGTGGCTTTTAGTATGGCCTCGTCTGCGCTGGCAAGTTCTTTTTTCCTCAGGTCTTCTAGAGCCTTAGCAGCTTCAAGGTTCTTCTGATTGGTGTCCGCCTTTGATAGTTCGGCCGCCACGATTGCCCGTTTTACTTCGTCTTGGGTCGCGTCCCCCTTGGTATAAAGTTGGGAAGCCGTCTGCACGTTCGCTTCGAGCTGGGCGGAAGTCGCGGCGGACTTTAGAGCAGCGTCTACGACTACGCCGGCGGCTTTCTTGTCAACATTGTCCGAGACCGTTTCCGCAACGTCCGAGATTATGGAGTTGCTTTCTCTGTTTCTCCTAATGATGTAGCGAACGAGAAACACCGCTCCCGTGACAACGATGGCAACCGCCGACACTATGATGGTCCACAATAACCAGCGAGACATGCCACCGCTATCGCCACTGTTCGAAAGGTTGTCGTTGTTTACGAGGTTGTTGACGGCGGCGTTGACGGTATTGACAACGACGTCCGCGGACATCACATTTGTAAGGTCTGACGCACTTGCTGACTCCATATAATATATACTTATTTTTTTAAGATTAAATATTTGCATACATAAATAAGAAAGGCATCATGAAAACATGGGTACTCATAACGCTTGTGAGCATAGTGCTCGCCACGGTGGGAACCGCGGTGGCTCTCGTTGTCATATACCTCAAGAAGAGAAGTAAGCTTCTTGCAAACAGCGCCTACCAAGAAAGCATCGTCAACCAGGGGGTGGTGACCCAGGCGCTCGCAACCCAGACACAGATAGTCAAAGGCGCGGTTAGCGATGTGGAGCAGACTCTGGGAGACGTCCAGGGCGGGCAGGACGGCACGTTTTCGGACTTTTCTCAGACGAACAAGGACCTTCAGGACCTGCAGAAGAACCTCGCGGAGGCCTCGGCCGCATCCGAAGCGCTCAGTGCCCAGCAGACGGCTCAAGACACTTCGGAAAAGGCGGGTCAGGCGCTGCAAGGGGCGCAAAAGGACCTCACGTTTTATCAAAAGACGAGAGATACCATCAAGGCAAACACTGCGAAGGCAATACAGACGATAACCAATGACCTCAAGGAACAAGCAGCGGCGCTCGCAAAGTTTAAGAAGGACCTGCAGAACAAAACCGTGCAAGAAGCCAGTCTCGTTAATAACCCGTCAATAACGCCGCCAACACTCGACAGCAAGCCGAGCATTCGCACGGTCTGGGACGCCGCTACCCAGTTCCTACTGGCATCGCCACCCGCCGACGTTGCCATCAAACGGCTCGCTGAAATTTACAGCATAACTAACAAAGATGCGGACGACCTCAAGAAAGCCGCGGCGGAATACGCCAAACCATCAAAGTGCGAGACCATCACGAGAATTTCTATCGACGGTAAGTGGGCCTGCCCCCCCGGGTGGAACGACACGGGGAGGAACTGGGGGGACGTGGACGGGGTAAAACAGTGCACGAGGGGTCCTTGTCCTGCGCTGGCCCCTAACAAGTGTGGGTACACCAGGAGAGTTGCAAAGGGCACAGGGTTCGGATGCCCATTCGGATACAAGGATACCGGGCGGCCTGCCACGAGCGACTATCAGTGCTCTGTAGGACCATGCGGTGCCACGCCTCCAGACCCCCCAACGCCCTGCGTATATTCCGCGAGAGTTGCCACCCCCAAAGGATGGGTGTGCCCCGATGGCATGATAGACACTGGCCTCAACTGGGGCGACGTTGACGGCGGCACCAAGCAGTGCAGAACGGCATCGTGCCCACAGCCAGTGAAGAAGCCGCTTCCGCCTCCCGCCCCCGCGCCGTCGCCGTCCCCGTCCCCCGCGCCGTCTCCTTCGTCTGGGGGATGCCCGAGCGGCGGCTGGATGAGCGCGATGGGGAGCGTGTACAGTTCGTATCCGAAGGCGGGGAGCAAAGAGGGCTCCGAGTATAGTGGTGATAAGTGGGCAGGGCTTTTCGCGTATATTAATGGAAGACAGTCTCTAGACTGGGTAAAGTCAAACAACATTGTGGCGGTATTCAACTCAAGAAACGGCAGAAATGATAGCGAGATGATGAAAAACTACGCTAACAGAACATTGTGGGTACGAAACAAGAAAAACGGAACTTGTATGAAAGTAAAGGTCGTAGACACTTGCGGCGACTCGGATTGCAAAGGTTGCTGCACGAGGAATGCGAACGCGGGAGGAGGCATGCTCATAGACTTTGAAAAATTCACAGCGCAGAGGTTCTTTGGTTCCGGTTACCAGGAAGAGAACGGCGAGCCTGCAAACTTTGAGTTGGTAGAATGGCAGTTTGCGTAGTCGCGCGTTGGCTGTTACACGATATCGTCGTCTAGCGATTGGATGGTGAATTGAGGGCCCGGAGAAGTATCCGAGTCCGTGGTATCGGGACTTGGCGTATTGACAACCACACTGCTTGGCGACGGCATTTTTGCCTTTTTAGAAGGTATCCCCACGGTTTCGAAAAACCTGTCGTTGGCATCGTCTACCAGACACTGTGGGAATTTGAATTTTACACCCCTTTCGAGTTTTTTAGTCGTTGACCCAAAAAGACCGAGCAAGTGCTTGTTGCGCTTTTTCCAAACGTCAACATCTCCTCCCCACGTCTTGGAACAATGTGTTGCAAATTCTTCAAATGTCGTGTTGTCTTCGTCGAGTCGCACGTAGGGGTATACAAGGATACGTTCGCATTTGGCAACACTTATCTCTTGGTGGAGAGACATGGTTACTACCTACAATAACACACTAAAAAAATATTTAAGTTAAAACCTCATCGCAGTTATACTGTAGTTTTCAGGCGAAGAGTCGGCCACCCCGTCGCGTTTTTGGCGCACCGACTTCATTTGTAGTATTATCCTGAGGAGCCTGTTCTTTATCGCGTCTTTGTCAACGAGCAGGGGCGTGTGGTCAGGAGACTTCCAAAAAAAGCTGTTCACGATAATTTTCCACGCGCGCATATTTTTGGAGTATATATCCAAATCGTCTCTAATTTGGTGGTCTAGGACGGAAATGCTTTCTACACACCTCTCACAATCCGCGTCCGAATAATTCTGCGGTTCAAAAACATTGTAATAATCCTTGATTAGTGTCAAGATGATATCTGTGATATCCGCGGCGTTGCTCTGGACGGTCAGAGAGTTGTCGTACAACCGGTTCATAGACTCGAACACCTTGGTTATCATCAGCTGTAACACGACAAGGCAGTTGGCCCATACCTTTTCAATGTCTTCTGCTGCTATAAGGTAAAATATACAAGCTGTCAAAGAAAGGTGGACGAGCCAAAAGATACTAGTAATTCTTGAAATTTTTTTATGCCCGTTCTCCGGTATATTAGCAGGTATCTGTTGGATAGTGTATTGAAAATGCTCGATGACTCGTATCATACGAGCATACGTTGCCACACACGGCAACTGCTTTATTTAAGTTATTAGTTATGATGCATATGCAGCATAACTAATACCGCTCTTACGTTTTCACTCCTCCGCTTCTTCGTTGGTGTTTTCGTTGGTGTTTTCGTTGGTGTTTTCGCGGTCGCTACTCTCGCCATCGTCCTGCGGCACTTTGTCAGAATCCTTGCACTTTTTGCACGGACGTTTGTTCCCCACGAATAAGGCAACGGTTTCCGTCTTTGATATGTTGCGACAAAAAGGGCATATGAACACGACGTTCTTGCAGTCGCTCTCGCAATTACACTTCTGAGAAATTTTAGTGACGCAATTGGCGCAGAAGAACTGGAGACAACAGCTCGTTTGGATACACGTCCGGTTGCACGCGTCTTCGTGGCACCAGCCGCGCATGCACACGGGGCACTCCTCGCCGTAATCGTCTGACGTGCGAACGCGGACATTTACGAACGCGCTGCTGTACCGATGGGACCTGCTGACGTGAGGCATAGAGGTATAAGTCAATTATTTTTAAAAAAAAATTTTTTTACGCGAAATAATATTTACAAAATATATATATGATACTGCTACATGATGCGTCGCCTCTGACTTTCGGCCAGTCGCACGAGGACGAAAAGGCTCTGCGATACCTGAAGTCCCAGGTGAAAACGTTCGTAAACCACCTCCGGATGAATTACCTTGATGAGGAAACCACCAAGAACCTGCTCACTAAGTTTGCGGATGTTCAACTGTTGCCTTACAAGAAAGGGTCGACCTCTGGAACGTATACTTCCGGTATGTTCGATCACTCAACGGGGATTCTTTACGTTGCTCCGAGGGATGGCTCTGGCGACCTGCGGGATACCTCGTCCCTTAATAAATCGATCTGTCACGAACTCGCACACGGCACAAGATTTAAGTATCCCGGGGAAACATCTCATTCTTCGGAGTGGAAGACGGCCTGGAAGCGGTTCCTGCGAATTGCTACCGAAGATCTTGGTTGGGTGGTAGAAGTCCCCTGTTCCAGCATGTCTTTTTATGGACTCCAACGTGAAGACTGTCCGCGTTGTCTCTGGGAAGTAGGCGATAACTGTGTGTCTAACCCTATCAAGTAAAATGCCATAAATGTTACAAATAATTACTCGTCTTCGCCTTCGTCTTCGTCTTCGTTGTCCTCCTCATACCGCGGAGCGAGGAAGAAAGAAATGTAGCTGTCATCCGCAAATTCGTATTTGAGCAGAAGAGGTTGTTCTGGCGAGAGCCGGAGGGCCACGGTCTTGCTCACGTTCGCTGCCTTGCAAAAGGTGTTGATATATTTCAACGAGAACGACGAATCGAGAGGGCCCGACACCTTCACACGCGAACCCTCCACCCTGATGCTTCCCGTCCCGATCTCGCCAGAGCTTGACATCCACACCTCATCGCCCGCCTGGATGCGGAGAGCACCGCCGAACATTGCGAGGTTTTTCACGTGCTTCTGGAATACCGCGGAATCCGCGTCGATTTCCACCTCGAAGTCCATGTCGGGGATTTCCATCTCCTCGCTCTCGAGGTCGATCAGACCCATCTGGAAATTGCCGTGTTCCGTCGAAATCTTGAAAAAGTCGGGGGTCTCTTCGTCGTATACAAACGAGGTCGGGCCGTCCACGCACGACAGCACCTTGACCAAATTCGAGAGCTTGACGCCAATCACAGTTTCCTTCCCGAGGGAATACACATCAAACATCCCCTTGGAAAATTTCACCGCGGACAGCGAAACATGTCCGGTGTCCATCGCCACAATTTTCATCCCCTGGGTCGAAAACGTGATGTTTACGTCGTCGGACAACTCACTCAGGAGTGCCAGCGCTTTCCGCATGATGTCGACATTCGCGATATCGACCT
>Ga0214917_10005947_pt1 | contig 12850 bp, 11 predicted proteins | sample LL_1208_BB_MetaG_FD_177983 | JGI IMG/M metagenome (GOLD analysis project Ga0214917, IMG submission 177983) | Freshwater microbial communities from Lake Lanier, Atlanta, Georgia, United States - LL_1208_BB | ecosystem: Environmental > Aquatic > Freshwater > Lake | place: USA: Georgia | collected... | reverse complement strand
TCCGGAATCGTGAAGAAGACGAACCTGGCCGACTACGCCAACTTCCGGAAGGGTGGGATCATTGGAATCAAGATTGAGGCCGGGGATGAACTGATCGGCTGCGTCCAGACGACCGGGAAGCAGGAGATTGTTCTGGTGACGAAGGAAGGCATGAGCCTTCGCTTTGATGAAGAGCAGCTGCGGGATCAGGGTCGGGCCACCGTCGGTGTTTACGGCATCCGTCCGGAGAAGAAGGACAAGGTGGTGGGGGTGGCGGTGGTGGACGCAAAAGCGACGCTTCTGGTGGTGGGGGAAAACGGAGTCGGGAAACGGACCTCGTTTGAGGATTACCGCAGCCAGACCCGGGGAGGTAAAGGCATCATCACCATGAAGACGACGGACAAAACCGGGTCCGTGGCCGGGGCGATTTCCGTGAAGGAAGCCGATGAGATCATGTTGATCACCGTGAAAGGGCAGATGGTCCGGACCAAGGTGAAGGACATCCGTGAATCCGGACGCAACACCCAAGGGGTATACATCGTGCGGTTGCAAAAGGGTGATCGCTTGCAGGGGGTGGCCCGGGTGGTCGAGACCGACGATGAGGAAGCGGAGGGAGAACTCCCGCTAGGCGCATGAGGGGTTGGTGGGCCGGGTTCATCCTGGCCGGGGTGGTTTCGGTTTCAGCGGCGGAGGAACCGGTCAGCCGGATTGGTTTTGGATCCTGTTATAAGCCGGAAAAAAGCACGCCTCTTTGGGGCAAAGTCGCGGAGTTTGATCCGCAGGTGTGGCTTTGGCTTGGGGATAACGGCTATCCGGATGTGATCGGCGGAAAGCTCATTAAACAGGATTTGCCCAAGGACGCTTTCAAGAATGGCTATGCGGCGCTTGGCCAAAGCGAGGGGATCGCCAGCCTGAAAAAACTCCCCGCTGGCCACATGATGGCCACTTGGGACGATCACGATTTCGGACTGAACGACGCCGGAAAAAGTTGGGCCCGGAAAGACGAAGCCAAGGATGCCTTCGACGCTTTTTGGAAGCAGGGGGTGCATGAGGATGGCGTTTATTCCGCCCGGGATTTCGGTCCGGAGGGGAAGCGGGTGAGGGTCATCCTGCTCGACACCCGCTACAACCGTGACGATCCCGGGGAGGAGGGGGATGTTCTCGGGAAACCCCAGTGGGACTGGCTGGGGAAACAGTTGCAAAAGCCGGGGGCGCAGCTTGTGGTCATCGGCTCCAGTATCCAGGTCCTCGCCCATCAGCACCGTTTTGAAAAATGGGGAAACTTTCCCAAGGCCAAGGCGAGGCTTTTCGAACTCATCCGGGACTCCGGAGCCAAGGGCGTGATCCTGATCAGCGGGGATCGGCACCATGCGGAAATTTCCAAACTGGCAAAGAACCCCGCGGGGTATCCTTTGTTTGATGTGACCTCCAGTGGTTTAACGGAAAAAAGCTCCGTCCGGAATGAGCCCAACGATCTGAGGATGGGTGAAGTCTATGTCGGGCGTAATTTCGGCGTGATCCAGGTCGACTGGAACCAGGCGGACCCGGTGGTTTCGCTGGAAATCCGGGATGAGGAGGGAAAGACTGTCCGGGAGACTTCCTTCCCATTAAGCCAACTTGCCCCGCCGAGAGGGTGATTTAGGTTCTAGCCATGGCCGTCGTTGTCGCCCGACCTGATCTCAATCTTTGGGAACGTCTTTACCTGCCCAGCATCCTGGGGGGGATGAGGATCACGCTGCGCCACATGTTCCAGACGCTTTGGCGGATGATGTTTCCCCGCAAGCATGTGGCCCAACCGGCGATTCTTGAGATGAGTGCCACCGGCCTGATGACCATGCAGTACCCCGAAGAGCAGTGGCCGATGCCGGAGGGATACCGCGGGGCTCCGGTGTTGGTGATGGACGAGCAGGGGAGGGAAAAGTGTGTATCGTGCCAGCTTTGTGAATTTGTTTGTCCGCCCCGGGCGATCCGGATCACTCCCGGATCCATTCCCGGAAGCGACCGGAACGCCAACGTGGAAAAACGACCCAGGGAGTTCGATATCGACATGCTACGGTGCATCTATTGCGGCATGTGCGAGGAGGTCTGCCCGGAGGAGGCCATCTATCTCCGCAAGGAACATCCCATTTTCGTCGGAACCGACCGGAAGGCGATGGTGCGCAACAAGCAGGAATTGTACCGGTTGGGCGGAGTTTTACCGCGGCCCATCCATAAATGGGAAAATAAGTAGTCGTCCTTTTGGGGAACGGCTCGAACTAACGGTTGTCGTTTATGTTTACGTTTAGGCTTACGAAATCTTCAATTCTTGAGACAAAAATAAGATAACTCCATTGACCGCTGTTGCGGGGCCTTTAATCTCACGCAACCCCCGAAAGATCACGAGGATGGAACAAATTTTTTTCTGGAGCCTGGCCTTCAGCCTGTTGGCGGCCGCCACAGCTGTGGTGACCCTCCGGAACCCTGTGACGAACGCCGTTTGCCTCGTTTTGGCGCTCGTTTTGCAGGCCGCTCTTTTTATCACCCTGGAGGCAACGTTTTTGGCGGCGGTTCAAGTGATTGTCTATGCGGGAGCTGTCATGGTTCTTTTTCTTTTCGTGATCATGCTGCTGGACGTGAAGGCGGAGGCTCGGAGGCCGGTGCCTTGGGCGAAGGCGGGGGCGGTCTTGGTCGGAGCTGTCGCGGTGGTGGCCGGTGTCCCCAAGCTGGTGGCGACGTTTCCGGCAGCCCGGGAACCGCTGCGCTGGTCGTCCCATGCGATGCCTTTCGGGGCCAAGGAGCTGGGAACACTCCTGTTCACTTCCTACGCGCCGCTCTTTTTGACCACGGGGGTTTTGCTGCTGGTCGCCACCATTGGGGTGGTCGTTCTTTGTCGCCGGGATCCGAACCCATGATCCTCGGGGAGATTACCCTGGGTCATTATTTGGCCCTGAGTGGGCTGCTCTTTCTGGTGGGCCTGGCCGGGGTGCTGTTGCGACGAAGCCTGCTCATCGTGATGATGTCGTTGGAGCTGTTGCTGAACGCTGCCAACCTCGCTCTGGTTGCCGCCGCCCGCTTCAAGGGCATTCCCGATCCACATGTGGCGGTCTTTTTTGTCATCACCGTCGCTGCGGCCGAGGTGGCGGTCGGACTGGCGATTCTGGTGGCCATCTTCCGGCTGAAAAAGAGCACCTCGGCGGAGGATTTTTCCTCCCTTAAATTCTAAATGATCGCCTACGCCCCGTATCTCATCCTGCTGTTGCCGCTGATCTCGGCGATCGTGATCCGGCTTTTTCTTTACCCGTTTCCCCGGGTTGCCGTGCCGGTGTCGGTGGCCGCCTGTTTGGGTAGTTTTTTGGGATCTCTGCTGCTTCTCAATGCCGGCACGCCGGCCGGCGGCATGGCCGCACCGGCGGTTCCATGGATTGAGCTGGGAGGCCTGAAGGCGGGGTTCGGGTTGGTGGCCGACCCGCTGGCCAGGTTGATGGCCGCGTTGGTCACCGGGGTGGCGCTACTCGTCCACATTTATTCCCTGGGTTACATGGCCAAAGACGCCTGCCGGGGCCGGTTCTTTGCGGAGCTGTCGCTCTTTGTCTTCTCCATGCTCGGAATCGTCTTCGCCGACAACCTCGTCACGATGTTTATCTTTTGGGAATTGGTCGGCCTCAGCTCGTACCTGCTGATCGGCTTCTGGCATGACCGGCCGGCCGCCGGGGCGGCCGCCAACAAGGCGTTTCTTGTCAACCGGATTGGGGATTTTGGTTTCATGCTGGGAATTCTTGGGGCCTGGTCGCTCTTTGGGACGATCAGCTTTGCCGATCTCCCGAGCCGGGCTGCGGCGGGAGCCCCTTTCTGGGCGGTCACCGCCGTCGGCCTGGGCCTGCTCTGCGGTTGTCTGGGGAAGTCCGCCCAGCTTCCTTTGCACGTCTGGTTGCCTGATTCCATGGAAGGCCCGACGCCCGTCTCTTCGCTTCTGCATGCAGCCACGATGGTGGTGGCGGGCGTGTATATGTTGATCCGGGTTTTGCCGATTCTCGAGGTGAGTGACGTGACGATGAACACGATCGCGTGGATCGGCGCGCTCATGACTTTGCTTCCGGCCCTGATTGCCTGCCAACAGAACGACATCAAACGGATCCTGGCCTATTCCACCCTGTCGGAAATCGCCTACATGGTGATGGCAGTTGGATTAAACATTCCCGGACCCGGCATGTACCACCTGGTCACGCACGCCTTTTTCAAATGCCTGCTTTTTTTGGCGGCGGGCTCCGCCATCCATGGATGTCATGATGAACAGGACATCTGGAAGATGGGTGGCCTGCGCAAGCGGATGCCGTTCACCTTCCTGGTGACCTGGGTGGGAACTCTGGCCCTGGCGGCGATTCCACCCCTGTCCGGTTTCTGGAGCAAGGACGCGATCTTTGCGGCAACCTCTGACCGCCCGGGATTGGCGGCCTGCTCCATGCTGGCAGGATTTTTCACCTCTTTCTTCATGTTGCGGATGATCCTGGTTGCGTTCGATGGCAAGCCGCGCACGGAAAATGCCAAGCACGCGCACGAGGGGCCGCCCGTAATGGTGGTGCCCATGTTGATTCTGGCGGTGCTTTCCGTGTTCGGAGGAATGTTCCCGGTGGCGGAGTTCCTCGGGATGAAACCGGAGCATCCCCATCACGCCTGGACCCTCTGGGTATCCCTGATCGTGGCGGTGGCCGGATTCTTACCCGCCCATTTTCTTTATCGGGATGTCATCAAGGATCCGCTCCACCTTGCCCTTCTTCAGGGGAAATTTTACGTCGACGAATTTTACCAGCGGGTTCTGGTGGCCACCCAGGATGGGTTGGGGCGCCTGGCGGATGCGTTTGAAGGTTGGGTGGTGCGGGGTTTTCTGGTCCGGGGCTCAGGCGTGCTGGCCCGCTCCGCGGGGCAGGGGCTTCGGTTGGTGCAGTGTGGGCAGGTTCAGTTTTACGCGGCGGTTTTCATTCTCGGAGTGATGGGAGTGATCGGTTGGCTGCTTTGGAAGGTGGCGGCATGAGCCTTTCCCTGACGCTTCCCGCGATTCTGCTCATTCCGCTGATCGGCGTGGTTGCCATCGCGCTGGGTGCGAAACCGAAAGCCACCGCCCTCGGGGCTTCGGTCTTGAATCTAATCCCCGGATTTCTGGCTTCGGGGGTCGTGCTGCGTTCCGGGGAGCTTCTGTTTGGCCCTGATCCGATTCCCGCCCGGGAGGTCTTTCCGGCGAAATTCATTCTGGGGCTGGATGGTTTGAGTCTTTCCATGCTGTGGCTGACGCTCATCGTCACCCTCGCCGCCATCGGCTCTGCGAGAAAAGGAATCAAACGGGAGAAGGAATACTACATCTGCCTTCTGTTGATCGGCCTTGGGGCACTCGGAGCCTTCCTTTCCGTCGACCTGTTTTATTTCTTCAGTTTCCACGAAGTGGCGCTGATTCCGACCTTCCTGTTGGTGGGGATGTGGGGACATGGGGATCGCTCGGGAGCAGCCTGGCGGATGACCTTGTACTTGATGCTCGGGAGTATGGTGCTGTTGGTGGGTTTGATCGGTCTGTTTTTGGCCATGCCGGAGACGGCCCGGAGTCTCGACTGGAGGGTATTGTCGGAAACCCTGAAAGCCAACCCGCTCTCGCTGGGAACCCAGCATGGGTTGGCCATCTTGCTCTTGATAGGATTCGGCACTCTGGTCTCCCTCGTCCCTTTTCACAGTTGGGCGCCGGGTGGCTACGCCTCGGCACCGGCCCCGGCGGCGATGCTGCATGCCGGCGTCCTGAAAAAGTTCGGCCTGTATGGTCTGATCCGCGTGGCTCTGCCGATGGTGCCGGATGGATGGAAAGAAATCTCCTGGATCGTGGGATTGTTGCTGGCGGGGAATATTCTCTACCTCGGACTCGCCTCCTTGCAGCAAAGGGATTTCCGGTGGCTACTGGGATTCTCCAGCGCGATGCACATGGGAACGGTGTTCCTTGGGCTGATCAGCGGGACGCTTTTGGGCCTGGCGGGAGCGGTGACCCTGATGGTGGGGCACGGTCTCAGCGCAGCCCTGGGTTTTGCCGTTGCCGGGGAGATTAGTCGCCGCACCGGAACTTCCTGGATGCGGGATCTTGGCGGATTGGCGAAGCGGACGCCGCAACTCTGGTTTTATCTGGTGATTGCGGCGATGGCGTCCATCGGTTTGCCGGGTTTGGCGAACTTCGCGGGGGAAATCATGATCTTCTTCGGTTCTTGGACCGCCCATCCGTTGCTCGTAGGAGTGGCGGCGTGGGGTGTGGTGCTTTCCGCGGTGGCGATGCTCCGGGCGGTGCGGGCGATGGCTTTTGGACCGATGAGCCCGGCGGTCGAGGCCGAGGGGGTGACTGACCTTCATGGTTTGAGGGAAACGTGGCCCTTTGCATTGCTGACGTTGGCCCTGTTGTTGGTCGGCGTGATCCCCTTGGTGGTATACGGGCCGGCACGACCGGTGCTCGAAAGAATGGTGACTCCATGAGTAAATGGTTTTCCCCTGAAATCCTGCTGACCCTGGCTGGCGTTGGGTTGATCCTCGTGGACTCTTTGGCTCCGGAGCGAATCCGCCGCCGGATCCCGCTGCTCGCCTTGCTGAGCTCGCTGGGGATTCTCGTTTGGAGTCTTTGTCCCTCCAGCCGGGTGCTCCCACCCTCGTGGCTGCATTTGTTCGTCTCCGACGGGCTTTCGGCTGTCTTCAAACCATTCTTCCTGCTTTGCCTGGTTGTGGTGACCGGCATGGCCTCCCGTTACCGGTTGGCCGCGGATGAGATGGTGCGGGGGGAGTTTTTGGCTCTGCCTTTCTTTCCCACCGCAGGGCTATGTCTGCTCGCTTCCGCGCGGGATTTCCTGGCCGTATTCGTGGCCTTGGAGCTGGTCAGCATCTCCCTTTATCTTCTGGCTGCGTTTCATCGCGCAAAGCCGGCCAGTCTGGAGGCTGGCATCAAGTTATTGGTGATGGGCGGGCTTTCCACCGGATTCCTGGTGATGGGCATCGCCTGGCTTTATGCCGGAGCCGGCACGACCGAATTCTCCAAGCTATTACTTTTCCAGGCAGGGCAGGAAGCCAATCCGGCGGTGCTCGTGGCAGCCGGGCTGATCCTCGCGGGAATTGGCTTCAAGGTTGCGGCTGTGCCGTTTCACGCATGGGCACCGGACGTGTATGAGGGGGCGCCCACCCCGGTCACCGCTTATCTGGCGGTCGCTTCCAAGGCCGCAGGATTCATCCTGCTTCTGCGGTTGTTTGGAATCGGGGCCTTTGCCTTGGAGTCGGTCGGCGTTTTTTTTCGACCCATCCTTCTGACGCTGGGGATCGCCACGGTGACCTTAGGCACATTGGCGGCTCTGCCGCAAAGGGATTTGAAACGGCTTCTGGCCTACTCCGGCATTGCCCATGCGGGCTTCATGATTCTGGCGCTGGGCACGCGGGGGGAGGGGGGCATCGGGACCGTGGTCGCCTATCTCTGGGCCTACCTGCTGGCATCCCTCCCGGTCCTGCTTTTCATTAACGAGCTGGAGCTTCTGCACGGCAGCACGGACATGCGGCACCTTGACGGCATGGGACGACGGGAACCGGGGCCGTCCCTGGGATTCACCCTTTGTCTTCTTTCCATGGCCGGATTGCCGCCGTTGGTGGGTTTCCCGGTCAAGTTGGCGGTTTTGGCCAACCTCTGGAATGCGGGGGAGACGCCGGCCCTGGTGGTGGCCGTGATCATGGCTGTCGCCGGGTTGGGCATTTATCTCACCCCGATCCGGGTGATGTACTGGGAACGGGAGGCGGACGCCATCCCGGCCAAAAGGTTTCCTCCCTTCCTGATCTGGGTGATGCTGGCGACCGGCCTGCTGAATGTCTGGCTTGGGCTTCAGCCGCAGATTTTGGTGCGGCTGGCGGAAAAGAGTCTGAACCCCCTGCCTGCGACCGAGGCGATCCGCGAGTAAAGGACCCGAAAAACACGGGCAAGGCTGGTCGGTATCCCTGATTTTCGTTACTTTGAGATGTGATGGCTACCCAAGAGACTTCAACCACCACCGGGCCCAAGCTGGGCTCTGAAAGGTTGGTCCGCCTCAGCGAGGCGGCCGGTCGACATTTGTCCGACCTCCTCCGGAAAAAGGGATATGCCACGGGGTCGCTGAAGGTGGCGGTGGTGGGGGGCGGATGCAGCGGCCTCCAATACCAAATGGAGCTGGTTTCCGGGGCCGGGCCGAAAGATATCCTCGTGGAAAGCCAAGGGGTGAGGATTTCCGTCGACCCCAAGAGCGCGGTTTTTTTAAGCGGATCGGAGATCGATTTCAGCACGGATCTGCAAAAAGGCGGATTCCGGGTCACCAATCCCAACGCCCGCGCCACTTGTTCCTGTGGCGACAGCTTCAGCACCTAGGCTCGCATGACCACGCACGGCAAGAAGGACCGAAACCGGGCCAAACTCGGCAAGGCCAAGTTACCCTACAAAGAGCGGCTCAAGCGCGGCTTCGCCCGCGTGGAGCAAGATCTCTCCTGGATGATGGGAATTTTCCGTGAGCTCCTCGATGAGCTTGGCGAGAAGGAGGTCGGGGATTCACTGCCTTGGGTGCATGGCCCGAAACATCTTCCCGCCATCAAGGAGGGCAAAATCACCCGGGCCTACGCCATCGCCTTCGGTCTTCTGAATCTGGCCGAGGAGGTGGCGGCCGCCGCCATGCGTCAATTGAATGAGGCGATCAACGGGCCCCAGCATGAGCCCGGTTCCTGGGCCCAAGCGTTCTGCCGCCTCAAGGGATCAGGCGAAACGGCCGAACATTTGGCAGCCACCCTGCCGACCTTGCGCGTGGAGCCGGTTCTGACCGCGCATCCCACGGAGGCGCGGAGACGGTCCATTTTGGCCTGCATGCAGGAGATTCACGGGATTCTGCTCGAACGCTCCGGAAAGTCCGGAAAGGACGGCTCCGAGCGGGAGAGGCGGGACCACCTGAAGACGGTGTTGGAGCGATGGTGGCGGACGGAAGAGGTGCGAACCCAGCGACCCACCGTGGACATGGAGCGGGAAGGGGTGATTCACTGTTTGGCTGGTTCCATGGCTCGGTCGATCGCCGAGGCCGACCGACGTCTTCGTGATGCTTGGCAAATCGCCGGTTTTGGCAAGGGGGGTCCCGCCCATCCGGCGGTTCGTCCGATCCTCAGTTTCGGCACCTGGGTGGGCGGCGACCGGGATGGACATCCTCTCGTCACCCCGGACGTGACCGAGAAGAGCCTGCAGCTTTACCGTTCGGCGGCCTTGGAACTGCTGGCCTCCCGATTGCATCAGCTGGCCTCGCATCTGACCTTATCCCGCAAATACCACGGGATGCCCTCCGAGCTTGAGAAGTGGCTCCCAGAATGGCGTCGGTTGGCCGGACCCAAGGCGGAAGAGGAGATCTCGGTCTACCGGGAAGAGCCCTGGCGGGAAGCCGTCCTGCTGATGCGCCGCCGTCTTTTGGCGGGAGCAGAAGGATACCGTCAGCCGGATGACCTGATTCTTGATCTAGGGGTGGTGCGAAGGGCCTTGTTGGATGTCGGTGCGCATCGATTGGCTGCGGCGGAGGTGGATACCATGATCCGGCTGATCGAGGTGTTCGGGTTCCATTTGGCGGTGTTGGATATCCGCCAAAACAGCGCCCGGCACGATGAGGCCATCGAGGAGCTGCAAACCAAATCCCGGGGCGGTCCGCCTTATCGCCAGTTGGGCGAACCGGAACGGCGCAAACTGCTGAACGAATGGTGGGAAAATCTTCCTTGGTCCACCGACGGGGCGCTAGCCGCCGGACCGGCTGCCCGTGAAGTTATTGGAACCTATCAGGCACTTGCCCGACAGGTGGCGAACCATGGCTCCGATGGGTTGGGTCTCTCCATTGTCAGCATGACGCGAGACGTGTCGGATCTGATGGCGGTGCATCTTTTTTCCAGGATTGCCGGTCTGCGGGTTTCCGATGAGGAGGGGCAGCAGGTATGCCCACTTCCGGTCACCCCTCTGTTTGAAACGTTGGATGACTTGGAGCGGGCCCCCAGGGTGGTCTCGGAATTTTTGCAGCATCCCACGGCCCGAAAGGCCCTGCGGGTTTTGGCCCACCGGGAAAGTGAAACGGATCGTCGCCGCCGACTCGCCTTGGTGGATCCGGGTGAGCGGACCGTGATTCTTCCGACCGAACCACCACCGGTGCTGCGGGTAATGATCGGTTACAGCGACAGCAACAAGGACGCAGGATTGATCTGCAGCCAATGGGCTCTGCACCGAAGTCAGCGGGGGATTCTTAAAGCCGCCAAGGAGCAGGGTGTCGCGGCTCGGTTCTTCCATGGACGCGGAGGCACCGTGAGTCGAGGCGCGGGGCCGACCCATCGGTTTCTGGAGGCTTTACCCCGGGGAACCCTTTCCGGGGATTTGCGAGTGACCGAGCAGGGGGAGGTAATCGGCCAGAAGTATGGCACGCCCGCCACCGCCGCCCACAACCTGGAGCTGCTTTTGGCGGGCACCACTCTGACCTCTTTGCTTCCCGAAGACGCGGTGGAGGACGATCCCTCCATGGTGGAGATCTTTGATTTTCTTAGCCGGGAAAGCATGGGGTCGTACCGCAGGCTGATTGAAACTCCCGGATTTATCGATTACTTCCGGCAGGCCACTCCGATTGACGCGGTGGAACGCAGCACCATCGGTTCCCGCCCCGCCCGGCGTACGGGCGCTGCCGACTTCCGCGATCTCCGGGCGATTCCTTGGGTGTTTAGCTGGAGTCAGGCTCGGTTTTTTCTCCCGGGCTGGTACGGAGCCGGCTTTGCGTTACGCAAGCTGGCCAAAGAGGAAGCGAGGCTTTTCCGGCGTCTACGCGAAAGACTCTCGGCTTGGCCCTTCGCTAAATATGTTTTTAACAACCTCGAAAGTGGCATCGCCAGTGCCGACTTGGAGGTCAGTCAGGGTTATATCGAGCTGGTGCAGGACTCTGCATTACGGGAAGGGATTACCCGGATGATTTCGGAAGAATTTACCGAGGTCAGACAGGGCCTGACCGAGCTGTTTCAAAAACCCCTGGCCGACCGCCGGCCCCGCTTCCGCTTCACTGTGGAAAGAAGGGTCGTTCCCCTGCGGGCCCTTCATGAAAGGCAGATATTTCTCCTGCGTCACTGGCGCAAAGCCGAGGAGGCCAAGGATCCGGCGGCGGAAGGCTTGTTGGCAGATCTCAGGCAGTCCATTGCGGCCATCGCCGCCGGTCTCCGCACCACCGGCTAAGATTCGTTCCTTGGCGAGAACATCTGGAAAGGTAGGGTAAACGAATGTTTTTAAGTGGTGCGGATGTGGTGTTTTTACTCGCGTCCCTGATCAAGGCGGTGGCGGTGGCGGTGACCGTACTGGTTTTGGTGCCGGGGAGCGTGACCGCGGAGCGGAGATTGAGCGCCTGGATTCAGGATCGTCTGGGGCCGAATCGGGTAGGCATTCCATTCACCAATATCCGTCTCTTCGGGTTGGGTCAGGCCCTCGCGGATGCCGCCAAGTTTCTTCTCAAGGAACAGTTCGTCCCCGCCTCGGTTAACAAGTTCTACTTCAACCTCGCCCCGATCCTCGCGATGGTGCCCGCCCTGGTCACCGTGGCGGTGATTCCCTTCAGCCCGGGTTTCGATCTCCGCCCCATCGCCAGTTGGATCGCCCCGCATCTCGGTTGGGACACTTCCACTGTGGAGGCGTTCCAGATCAGCGGCGTCATTGCCAACCTGGATATCGGTCTTCTTTTCGTCTTCGCGGTGATTTCCCTCAGTGTGTACGGGATCGTTCTGGCCGGGTGGGCCTCCAACTCCAAATATCCGTTTCTCGGCGGCATCCGTTCTTCCGCCCAGATCATCTCCTATGAAATTGCCATGGGTGCCTCGGTGGTGCCGGTGTTTTTGGTCACGGGAAGCCTTAACCTCGGAAAGATCGTCGACTATCAGATTCAGCACGGCTGGTTGGCCTTCCCGAGCCTTTCCGGAGGAATCTGGGGGATCCTTTTAGGTTTGTGCCTGGCCTTCTCGTTCCTGGTTTTTCTGATCGCCTCCTTTGCCGAGACCAACCGACTGCCTTTTGACCTACCGGAGGCGGAGACGGAGCTGGTGGGCGGCTACCACACGGAGTATTCCGGCATGCGGTTCGCCCTGTTTTTCCTGGGGGAGTACGCTGCCATGGTCTCAGCCTCTGCCATCATGGTGACGGTTTTTCTGGGTGGCTGGAGCCTTCCGCTCCCTTGGTTTAACGGGCAGACAATGCCGGAAGCGGTTTTCGGATTTGCTCTGCCGGGATGGTTGGCCGGGCAGGCTATGCCCTGGTGGTTTGGATTCCTTTCGGTAGGGGTGTTCTTGGCAAAGATTCTTTTCTTCATCGCCCTGTTTATCGTGATTCGGTGGACCCTGCCGCGGTTTAAGTACGACCAATTAATGAGCTTGGGGTGGAAAGTGTTCATTCCGATGGCGTTCGTGAATATTTTCATTGTGGCGGCGCTGGTCCTCTTGCGAGGACCCTCGGTTTAAGTTGAAGCTTAAGACGCTCACGATTTTCGTGTTGGCGACTCTCGGCATGGCGCTGATCGCGGCGGAGAAGGGGCCGACGCTGGTGGTGAAAAAGGATGAACGGAAGATCGCGGGGTTAAGCACCAACGGAATCACCCGATGGACGGCCAGTGTGGGGCAAGACGGGGACGAGGTGACGGCGGTCAACCAAAGCGGGAACGTGGCGATGGTCAGCCTGACCAACAAGAAAACCGGCAAAACCCGCATTCTGACCTACGATGCGGAAAAGGGGATTTTAAAGTTTTCCCAAACGGTGAATTAGGGACTTCGATCCAAAAGTGCGCAGACTTCTTCGTCGGTGACTTGGTCAAAGTTTTCGTAGGCCTGGCCGACGGCGTAGAAG
>Ga0214917_10005946_pt1 | contig 12855 bp, 8 predicted proteins | sample LL_1208_BB_MetaG_FD_177983 | JGI IMG/M metagenome (GOLD analysis project Ga0214917, IMG submission 177983) | Freshwater microbial communities from Lake Lanier, Atlanta, Georgia, United States - LL_1208_BB | ecosystem: Environmental > Aquatic > Freshwater > Lake | place: USA: Georgia | collected... | reverse complement strand
TATTATAAAATACAATACGCTGTGTTTGAAAAATAGATTCTGGCTTTGTTTTTAATTGTATAATATTAGAAGATAAAATATTAAATATTTTTATATATGAGATACATTCTTCATATTCAGGTATATCTTTATGATAATAGTTAAAGTTAATTTCTAAATGTGATTTTAAATTTCTTACACTTGGTTTTATCAAATGTATTTCTTCTTTAATATTAATAGTATTAATAATATATTTCTTATTTAATAATAATTCATCAATACTCATATTATTTATCATATATATACAATATGATTTGTATATATATTTTGTGATTGATGTATCATTTTTCTCCATTTTAATTGTTTGATCAATTATACCATTGTAATAAATTGTAATATATTCATCCTTGTAGTTAGTAATAATCTTAATAATATCCGGCGTTTTGTTGAAATTATCTAAATTGTAAATATCTGGGATATCCATTAATATAATAAAAATAATGCTATTAATGTTTAATAAATCAATTTTTTTCCCGGTTCCACTTATTAAGAACCTTTAAAATAAATAAAAATAATTAGAACTAATTATTTTTATTTATTTTAGGGTTCTTATTATATGAAATAGGGAATAATTTAAGAACATTTCAAAGCATATGGATATTCATCAAAATATGGATTTATAATATAATTATCCTTTTGATTTACATGATGTGAATATATGCTTTTGACATTCATATTAAATTCATTCATATTAAAACGAATTACATTATTCATTTTATATGTAATATTATAATTTTTTTTAATTGTTTTTATATTACGTAAAATTAATATAATATGTGAATTATTTCCATATTTAATTTTAAATTGATAAAAATATAGTGTCATAATTTTAGAATTATATACTGGTTTTAATTCAACTAGCTTTGTATAACTGTCAAATGTTAGATTATTAATAATTTTCGCAACAAATTCGGAAGCAACACGAGGTGTTCTTGAAAAAAATATACATTTAGTTATGCGCATTTTAACATCGCGTAATTCATCCAGTTCTTCATCTGGACAATATAAAAAATGTATTTCTTTGTTTCCATTTAAACCATATGAATTAAATATTGTATTTGGATCAACATTAAATCGTATTAAATTAGAAGGTGAACTATTAAAAATATTTATGGTTACAATACACTCATCGTACAGTGGCTTATCATTTTTTTCAATAGCTGAATGTATATATAAATAAGTCTCATCCTTATTTTCAAAAAATAATATTTCTTCTTGGAAATCACATCCGCGATTAAAAGTAATATTATATGTTTTACCAGATAATAATTCTCCTAAAGGTTTATTATTTAGTTTATATATTTTATTCGAGTTATATAACCAATGATCATCATCATTTGGTTTCATGATTATGGTATTATCAACAATACCATTATAATAAATTGTAAAATATTCATAAGTATAATTAATAATAATTTTAATAACATTCGGCATTTTGTTGAAATTATCTAAATTGTAAATATCTGGGATATCCATTAATAATATTATTTTAATATTATTAATATTATTAATCAATTTTTTTATTTAAACGCTATACATATATTTAAATATAATTGATAATAATATGACGACAAATATAGCACCCACAGAAATAAGTCCACATTCGGCGCGTTTTAATGCCATTCCATATAGATTAGATACTATTAAAACGATGGTAGAAGGAAAAACTTTAGATAGTATGATTGACTTTAAAAATGATGGTAATGAAGTAATATCATCCTCAGACGACATTAGAGAATTATTACCAAAAAAATATATTGATTTTAACAAGGCGATTAAGGAATTAGGAGGTAAATTATTATATATTAAAAGTGGCTCAACTGGGCATACTTTTAAGGGAGTCTATCCTCCACCAAACAATGAGGGAAAACCAAATTATGCCGTAAAAATAGTAGCATATCCAAGAAAAGAAAATTATGGGGATATGTTTAATGTTAAACGTCCCGAAAATGCAGAACTATTAATGATACGATTGTTATCCCAATTTGTCAAGAGCAAGATGACCCCTCATATAGTATTACCCATAACAACATTTAATACCAGTATAAAACCATTTATAAGTTTACCAAAAGATAATATTGTAAATAATAAAAAATATGATATGTTTGTAAAGCGATATAAAAAAGGAGAATATTATGATAACGTTTCTGTCTTGATATCTGAATGGGCAAATTCAGGGGATTTGTTGGAATATATTAAGACAAATTATAAAACATTAACAATAAAAGAATGGAGAGTTTTAATGTTTCAAATAGTATCCGTTTTGGCAATTATCCAAAATAAATATCCTGGATTCCGCCACAATGATATGAAAGCAAATAATTTATTGGTTCATAAGATAGATATGAATAAAGAAAATACCAAATTTAAATATAAAATAAATGGACAAATTTATATAGTACCAAATATTGGTATTATGATAAAGTTATGGGATTTTGATTTTGCATGTATCCCTGGGATAGTGGATAATAGCAAGGTAGAGGCAGAATGGACCGATAAAATAAATATTAAACCGGAACAAAATAGATATTATGATATTCATTATTTCTTTAATACCCTAACTAAAAAAGGTTTTTTCCCTGAATTTCATACTGATGAAGCCATCCCTGAGAAAATTAGAGAATTTGTTAAGAGAGTTGTTCCTGAAAAATATGCAAAAGAAGGTAAATATGTAACTGACCGAGGACGTATTCTTATTAACGATGAATATATGACACCTGATTATATATTAAAGAATGACCCCTTATTTAAGGTTATGCGAAATTAGGGCAATTGTATCGGTAGTATCATCTTCACTCGTCAGATGAATAATATCTGGTATCATATCTAAAACATCTTGTGTTTCACTACGCGTATGTGCATCCTGCATATAACTACGTGAATTTGCTTGCATATCATTATTTGGATTTATAAAAATATCATTCGTATCTATTTTTACTTTCTTTGCTTGTTTTTCAGATGGAACACGTGTTTCAACTTTTGGTGGATTATTATTAAAATCTTCTTTATTTATCATATGCATCGTTCCTTTTTCAAGTGACACTATATCCATTTTATAATTACCATGCATACCTAATAGAGATTGATTACTCATATAATGGTCTTTTTCAAATGGGACAAATAATATATTAACTTTATATGGGCTTTCTGTAAATGAATTAACATTATATTTATAACATATAATGTCAAGGTCATTTATTTCGTATCCATTTTCAGTCTTTGCATAAAATATCTTCTTTGGGATAATAACATTATCATCATATTTAAATGATGCCTTTATAAAATTCAATAAATTAACATTATCTTTCTCACTCAAGAAATTTAATTTATTTGATTTAACACTGTTAAATATATCTTTTAATTTATTGGAAAATTTTTCCATATTATTATCAATACTAAGTATATAAATAATAATTAATACAACTGCAAGTAATATAATTGATGACACAATATAATTCATATAATATATACTATATATATTATATAAATAAACGCGATTATTGATTATTAGTCCACTTATTATCTGGTGGTGAAAAATGATTTTGTGGCACCACATTTGGTGGCACATAATCTTGAGGTAAATTAAAATAAGGATTATATGGTGGTGGATATCGTCTCAATATATATTCTAATTTTTCAATCCGCTCTGTTAAATCATTAATTTGTTGGGTTAACATTTCTATTTTATTACCATTAGTAAATATATTCATTAATATTATTAATATTTTATTCTTAAATTAATTTTTTCCGGGGAATATTTTTAATCCGCAAACATCTTCGCAAATTCATAGAAATCACATAGTTCTCTCTTAACAGTCGCAATATTCTCATTATTATTAAGATATTCTCTAACACTTACCGTTAGTGAATCATTATTAAGAACATAATCAATAAATTCATTTGTATTATGTGCATTCTTTGCATTGAACTTGCGGACAAGCATAAACATACACGCATTAAAATATTTGTCCTTTGATGTCAAATCTGAGAATTCAGAAAGATCCATCTTGGGGATAACATTTTTGAATTGATTAATGGTCATATTATCAAGTCCTGCGAAAAGAGTTGTCACATCTGGCTCCCGTAGGAATCGTTCCCGAAGAACACGAGTTCTTTCACATTCCTTGACATATTTCGTTTCAATTGCCAATTTCTCCTTAATAAGATTGTCGGCATATTCTTGGAGTTTTTCATTCATATTATGTGCCTCCAGAAGACGATTTTCAAGACGGGCAACCAGACGGTTCAGTTCAGTAATCTTTGTTTCATCCGACGCTGTTTCAATTCGGGTAATCGTCTCATTAACCGTTTCAATATTATGAACTGGTTCAGTCGGAATCGAAGACTCTGGCTCAACAATCCTAACATCCATATTATCATGTTGTTCGGATGTAAAAAGACGGGCTACAAGTGAGTAAAGATAAGACATTAATATATAAAACAAATGGTTTTAAAGGGTTGTAATATCAATTTTTATTTTATTCCCGGTTCCACTTATTAAGAGCCTTAAAATTAAATAAAAATAATTAGTCCTAATTATTTTTATTTATATTTGGGCTCTTATTATCTGAAATAGGGAATAGATGTTATACATAACATCTAAAATAAACTTTAATCGATGATGTTATGATTTATACATAAATCATAATCTACGATCAATATTTTTAATACTCATAATTCATAAGATTCTCAACAACATCCTCATTTGGATCCCCATCTTCATATAAATCGTTTTCATCGTATTCATCCAAATCTAATGCATTATTTTCTTCATTCATATCTTGTTCTTTTTCTTTATTAGCCTCTTCGTCAATCTCCTTAACATTAACAAGTTCCTGGTAATAACCAACAACCCTTAAAGACTCGTCAATATATGGCGCTTCAATAGATAATATGCTGTCAAATTTACGGACTTGGGAATTTTCAAGAGGGGTATAATACATACTATAACAATGTTGGATAATTCGCACCAAGAGAAAGGTTATATTGGTTCTTATAGCGGGTTGTTCATTATATTCAATTAATTTAAACATATTCATAACATAATAAAATAATAATAAACTATCTGTATTATTTATTTTTTGCAATACTTTCATATCGATATAATTATTCGCCACTGTAATATTTAATTTTTCAGGTAATTCTTTTAGGCTTGGATTATTGGTAATTGTATAGAGATGCTTAAAGATGGGACCGTGGTCCGGGTGATTGGTGGTAAAATGTTTTAATGATTTTTGGAATTCACCCACTAAATTAAACTCTTGCATATTATATGGATTCATTTTATTTGGGAATGTATTATTAACCTTCTCTATAATACTATTAGTGCGTTGGATAATATGTTTCAGATTATTACAACGTAAACGGATAATTTGGCGTATCATATCTTCATTATTATTATTATTATTATTAAAATCAGTATGATTACCTTTATTTAGATGATTTATATTATAATATTCGTGTTCCAATCCCATATTTAATAACATATCACGAATACTGTGAACAACTTCAATATACATATTGCTCTTATATTGTTCAAATTTTCTATTATCACGCGAATAACCTAAATAGTTTTTAGTTAATGCATCATAAAAGACATATGCGCCGTGGACCTTATCGTGATAAAATAATACATTGCGTTTATAAAATGGATGGTCGTTCATATATTGTATTTTATCTTCACTGGACATAATAAGAATTGAATTTTTAATACTATTACCAAGATAGTCATTCTTTACGATATAAGTTGTGTCTTTCAAATGAACGGCAACACCTTCTGATTTTATCTTTGTTCCGACGTTTAATATCATCATATCAATAAAATCATCAATATAATTAACAATCTTGTTATTTGTATATTTATTATAGCGTTCATTTAATGTCACCATAATCTTCATATCGTGTTCGCGTTTTCTTTCAATTTTCTCAAAATGTTTCTTAATGTTATTTAATTGGGTAATTGCCTTATTCTCATTTAATTTCTTTAAATTTTTCTCTAATTTAAATAATTCTTCTGATGTATATTCGTGTTTAGCTACATTAATCTTGCATCGTGAGCAAATATTGGTATTTATATCAATATCATGTATCTCGCCTGAAATACAATAAGTATTTGCCAATTTTCTTAGATATAAACTCTTAACCATATTGACTCGGCTAATATTTCCACTAGATGTATTTTTTTCTTTTACTAAATCACCGTAATATGCCCCACATAAATTACATATAATACCCTTGTTCTTATAATCCCATTCGTGAAACTTACCATCTGGACAATTAGTAAATATATCAATATCATAATCAAATTTAGTATGTTCTACTTTTTCTAACTTATCTTCTTTGGATAAACATCTTACGGAACTATGAATAATTGGCTTAAATTCAACATCATTATTATTTAAATCAATAATCTTTTCTTTCTTAGTTACATAACTTATTTTATTAGTAGTACTATCAACTCTTATCTTTTGTTTCATTTGTTCATCAATCATATTATAGGCATTCATATCCATATAAGTATTTTTTATCTTGTGCATAAGACGATTAACAATTAATTCATATTGAAAGTTCTTGTCCTTACTCATATTTGCCTCGATCATTGTATTGAGAAGATCAACCATAGTGTGGATAATAATCTTTTGAACATTAATAACACTTTCACTCTTATTCGCACTATTCCAAAGCCATATATAGTTATTAGAAACAACACACGCAAAATAATAAATAACATAGGCTAATAATGGAATATTACTAATAGCAATCTTTTCCTTTTCATTGAGACGGAGGTATAAATTGCTAAAAATAGTAGTACCAATTTGTGAATAAATAAAGAAATTACAACGTTTATCATCCTTAAAACTAATAATTTGCCCAATATTAATATCAGCAATTAACATAAGTATAATGTAGGCAATAATATTATTATATTTGATAAGTTTATAATAATCGGTATCAGTTGAACTGGTGAGGAAAATTTCATCTTTCAATTCAAAAAAGAATAAATTAGTAAGGTCTTTATGAATATTATAAGTTGCAACCGCTTTTTCAACTCTATCTTTTGGTTGATTTTTAAGATATTCTGTATGGATGAGAACCATATCAATAACATCTTTTATAATCATTTTACGTCTTAATTTAATGGTTGGTGTATTACCAATGTAATAAGATAAATTCATAGCATAACACAATTTCTCGATATTTTTCTCTATATTTCTTATTGAACGGGTATATTTAGCATATTTTGGAATTGATTCTAATTTACTATTAACGGCTAGGTTAGTAGTAAGAAAAGTATCAAGTTCCGCTACATAGGTTCCTTCATAAACATATTTCTTCAAATCCAATAATTCTGAGCAACTCTTGCATTCATACTCGCCCTTTTCATTTGTTTTAACATATTGTTTAACAAAATCAAAAATAGCTTGATTTAATTCTTCATCATTCTTTCTAGATATTTTACCTAACTGCATCCATCTAATATAGTGATTACAAATAGGTTGCGTTGTAATACTTTCCAAATTGATATCAATTTCCTTTAATCCCAAAACAACCGTATCATCCTTTTTCTTAATATATTCAGTTGTTGGGATTTTAAATATATCCTTTTCTTTTTCTTTTGGTTCTTTAACTTTCATATCTTTTACGGTATCCATATATTTCCCTAATAATTCATAATTAAAATCAACTGGGATATTAATTGTATAACGATACGATGCTTGATGTTTTCTTATGATTTTCATAGCATCATACATATTATCTGGTTTTTTTTTCCTTAATTCTGAGAAAATAGTATTTCGGGTGATATCCATATAATTATTAAATATTTCAGCCACCATATTTTCCACAATTCTCATCCCATCTAATGAACTGACATTTTTATATTGTTCTAATTTAACTTTATCCAATTTTGTATCAAATAACCAATAATATAAATTACTTGATTTTTTATTTTCTTCCATCAATTGTATAAGAGCATCATAACCATTTTTATTTATATCCCTAATACTTTTAAGATTTTCAACATCTAAACATTCTAACATCTTACCAGTTGGATTAAAAATTAAACCCACTATATTAAGTGGTAAATCACCGTGCCCTACTCTTAATTCAAGCGGTCTATTTTTTGGTGTTTTATGTTTGATATTGGACATACGGACTGCCTGAGTAGGAATCGAAGGACGGAACCGAAAACCATCCTTACTAAAATCTTTATAATTAAGGTAGGCATAACTACGCATATTTTCTAAATCAACTAAATAATCCAAATCGGTTGTGTTTTCACTGGCACTCAATTTTGTCACAATTTTAATTTCCTCCAAGTCATTATAAAGAATTGCATCTTTATATTCCAATGATTTATAAAATAAGTTCATTGCCTCTAGTTTTAATTTTTGATTTTTTTCATAAATATTAGAATACATATTCATTACTTTATTCATTTTATTCATAATATATTTAATTTTAGTTGCATCACGTTCCTTCAGCTCACCAGTAATATCCTTATCATATTTTTCTGTATTTTTGTGATAACGGAGGAAATCATCTGAAATAGGAATAAGTATTCTATTGGTGAGGAGAAAGTCAATCATCTTTGTGTTCCCAATAATACGTAACTCTTGCTCCTTTTTATGGTCTTCTAAAAATTCATAATATTCATTAGCAAGATTAGATTTAAATAGTTCAGAACGACTTAAACCTTGTTGGATGATATTTTGGAGAAAAGTAAAATCAATTAATTTTTCTTCTTTAGAAACAACAATATCAATATATTTATATTCAGCTTCTTGGAGTTCAGATTCTTCTAATAATTTAATAATTTCATTCTTTTCTTCCAATAAATAAATTTGCCTAAAAATAAGAGTTTTTAATATGTTATGAAAGTGTTCATCAGCCATAAAATAGGTATTGAAATAATCCTCACCAATGCTATTAAGAAGATTAATAGTATTACCAAAACGGATGGGTTCATTATTAAGAATAATTTTAACACGCTCGATGGTTTTATATTCTTTTAATTTTATGATATCTTTAACAATGGTATACATTGTTATAATTTTTGCATTGTTTTCACTATTATAAAAATTGCTAATACTAAAAGTGCCATCTTTTACATTCTTACTGGTTTCAATTATATTTGTTATATATAAATCTCTATCACCTTTGTAATAAAATGCAATACCTAAATAAATATAAAAAGCACAATATCTCTTAATAACTTCTACTATATATTTTACATGACTCTTACTCGCTATTAATGTTTCTATTTCTTTCATACTTATTTCATTGATAAATAAACGTATTATTTCAATAATATCATTCATATACTTTACAAAATTTTGGTCTTCTGCAAATCTTTTAAAAGCTTTTTTGTTTTCAAGGAATGTATGGAATTTATTAATAACCCCATCAAATAAACTATCAATCATATTTACGTACATGTTATTATAATGATATGGATAAATATATTTTAAACAAAAATATATTTAAAAATAATTTTTTCTCGATTAGTTTATATGAGTTCGAATTTATACGCAAAATCCGATTTGCATGATGTTCTTACATCTACAGTATCCAACGGTGTAAGTGATTGGCTTACCGTTAATTCTCCCGTTAATATGCGTGGTGGAGCAGATAATAATACTGCCACATCTGATGTTTTTATGTCCCAAATGAATACTAATGAAGTTAACCAACTTGTTAATATGCTCACTAGTGATGTTAATATGCTCGGTGGGACTGAAATTGTTGATGATACCGTTCGTGTAAATACAGTAAATGCACAAACATTAAATGCACAAACATTTAGTGTTACATCTGAAGGGGTCCAAGAAACTGCTGAATTTAGCGCAACATCTGCTCTTAATATGACAGGTGGCGCTCGTAAATCCAAGAAAGGAAAACATTATAACACATTAAGTGCCACTTCTGAAGGGGTTCCCGAAACTGCTGAATTTAGCGCAACGTCTGCTATGAATATGACTGGTGGTGGCATGGAAGAAGGCACCTGCGGTCGCACTATGACTGGTGGTGGTGTTGAAACTGAAACTGAAGCACTTGAAAATGAACTTCGTCGTCTCCTTAAGGGTGGCGCAAAGAAATCTTTAAAGAAGTCTTCCAAGAAGTCTTCCAAAAAGTCTTCCAAAAAGTCTTCCAAGAAGTCTTCTAAAAAGTCTTCCAAGAAGTCTTCCAAGAAGTCTTCCAAGAAGTCTTCCAAGAAGTCTTCTAAAAAAGGCGGTGGTAAGAAAAAATCTAAAAAGTCGTCTATGAAAGGGGGCGCTAAGAAGTCTTCTAAGAAGTCATCTAAGAAGTCTTCTAAGAAGTCATCTAAGAAGTCTTCTAAGAAGTCATCTAAGAAGTCATCCATGAAAGGAGGTGCTAAGAAGAAATCCTCGAAAAAGTCTTCTAAGAAATCCTCGAAAAAGTCTTCTAAGAAATCCTCGAAGAAATCGTCTAAAAAGTCTTCCAAGAAATCGTCTAAATCTGGCAGCCACCGCGGTGGTAATCCCAGCTTTATGGCATTATTAAAGTTTAAGAAACATATTGCTGAAACATATGGTATTCCCAATGGTGTTCCCCCAATGAAAGTAGCTAGCAAAATTATGCGCAAGATTAAAGAAAGCAACCCTAATATGAGCCCCGAAGAAGCTCTTAAACATGCAATGAAGGAATTTGATAGCAATTCCGCTAAATATAAAAAGGATTTATAAAAACTACCTAAAGATTAATAAAAATTATATAATATAATTTTTATTTTCACTTTAATATATTAAAATTTTCCCCATCATTTAATATTTCTAATACTTGGGCATTTCTTGCTTTAGTATTAGGAAAATACATATCGAAAGAATGAGACATACCAACATCTGTCATCCATACTCTATTATTGCATTGACTCATAATTCCAGTATTAACTTGTGGAGTATGACCAACGTAAATATTATTTACATTATAAATATCTTTTAATGGTTGTAATAGTTCAATACAATTATCTATTTTCAATCCGAACATTCTTGTCCATAATGGGGATGTAGAACCATTAATAAATAAATCATTAAAGATATGAGGATTATTTATTTCATTTAATAATAATAATGACATAATTGCATTGATATCATCTACTTTATATTTATGTGCAATAACTGGAAGAATCCCGGCGTGTACAAATAAATTACTCCCAATAATTAATGCAACTTTACGGGTACAAGCGAGAAAATTTGCGATTTCATTTCCTGGGCTGAATATGAATTTACGTGCTTCTTTTCCATCTTTTATAATATTTCCATCGTATGTCCTATAATTAGAAAGGTGTACAAGGTTTTTATGTGATACATATGACATATCACCTGTTACGTTCATAAATTCGTGATTACCCATTAAACTATATACTGCTCCACCGTGTCTTGATGCCATTGTATGTAATTCAGTCATAAAATATAAGATATCGATATCTTGTGGATTATCATTCTCTGGTGTATATGTATTTGGGTCATCGCATCTATCAACACCATTGTTCCTACAACTATCTATTTGATCACCAACTTGAACAACAATTGTATCCTTACCAATCCATTTCCATTTTGATCCATCTTTTCGTATTAATTTCGCTATTTTTAAACATTCTATTAATTTATCCATATCACCATGAATATCACCAATAACTATGATTCTTTTGACTGCCGGTATAATTGATGGTAATTTATCATAATTAAAACATTTATCATTATATATAGCATTAAATCGATTTATAAAATCATTCATTATAATTATATTATAATAATATAGATTTAAAATTTAGGTAATCCAGGTATTCTCTTAGTCGGTATTTTTGGTACTTTGATTGGATTACTAGATTTAAGTGGGGCTAAAGATGTTTTAATAGATGACGCTGTATTAACTGCACTTGTTATATCATCTGTTATATCACTAGATGCTTCACCTTGTGTACCATTCTTCTTTTTCTTCATTAATAGGATAATACCTCCAACTACTGCTAATACAATTACTAGAACAACAACAGCAATCCCAACATACATAATCATATTTAATAATGAATCAATGATTGAAGTTGTTTCTTCTTTCTTTGTATTAGTTGTTTTTAATACTGAACTAATTGTAACCTTTTGAGTAATTTTCTGAGTTGTTGCGGTATCAATTGTTTTATCTATATTAGTTGTAAAATTTGCATTATTTAATGGTTTAAATATATAATTTACAATTTTGTTTACGTAGTTTTTATTTACAGAAGTAATATTTATATTAAGTATTGCCCTATCTTTAACAGTAACGTTTGATAATTTTACAATCTCTGTGTTATTTAAACTATTCAATAAATTATCATTTACTTTAAAATCGGCGTTAAATTCAAATAAATTTTTAATTTTATCTGTATCATTAATAGTAGAAAGTATTTTGGTTGATATATGATTATCAAATGTATGATTTATTGAATTATTTATAGTTGTATCGGTTGTTTGATAATCAAATAAACCAGATACTTTATTTATTAAATTATTTAATTCACCACTAGTTTTGCTTTCATCCATGTTTGATAATTCACTTGCGGCAGTTATATTGGCTGCAGTGTCAATACTATTTTTCATATCTGCTTCTATTTGAGTTTTAATATTATTTATGATATTTGTCATATTCTCAGGATTAGATAGAAAGGTTTGAGACTCTGTTTGATAATTGTCATTAAAATTATTAATTTGTACATTTGTTATTGAATTATCTTCAAAAGTCCCACCATTGATTTCAATAGTACCTGAATTAGATAATTTTGTAATGTTTTGATTAAATATTTTATCTGTGTTATTT
>Ga0214917_10005945_pt1 | contig 12856 bp, 9 predicted proteins | sample LL_1208_BB_MetaG_FD_177983 | JGI IMG/M metagenome (GOLD analysis project Ga0214917, IMG submission 177983) | Freshwater microbial communities from Lake Lanier, Atlanta, Georgia, United States - LL_1208_BB | ecosystem: Environmental > Aquatic > Freshwater > Lake | place: USA: Georgia | collected... | reverse complement strand
AAGGTCAATCAGGCGACATCGGCAAAAAGCTCAACAACCTTCGCTATGTATTGTTGATCACCTGGTCGGTCTACCCAATCGCTTACTTGTTGGGTGATAGCGAGAGTTTCTTGGCCAAGGCAATCGGTCTCGAGGCTGCAGACTCGTCAACGCTGATTCAAGTCGGTTATACAGTTGCCGACGTTTTGGCAAAGCCAGGTTATGGTCTTTTGATCTTGGGCATCGCAATCGCTCGTTCAAAAGCCGAAGGATACCGCGAAGCATAAATCTGCTTTCGCAATTGTTTCGAAAGAGCCCTGGCTTCGGCCGGGGCTCTTTTAATTTTGTCAACAATCAATTGGTTCGAGTTCGCCAGTTTTGACGTTGTAAATCGCACCAGCAACTTTGATCGTCTTTGGCAAAATTGCATAATTACGGATGCTTTCGACATCAGCCGCCAAAGCCGCGCGCTGATCTGCGACCATTTTGAATTGAACCCCTCGTGTGTCAACGCCATGCTTGGTTTCAATGCTCCGATGGATAGATTCTTCGTCTCCGCTCGCCATTCGGCAATCGGTGTGTGGCATCACCAAGACGCGCTCGACCGAAAGCAAATACGTCGCCAAAATCAAGGTTCGCAACACGTCTTCGGTGACTCGTGCGCCGGCGTTTCGCAATATTTTTGCGTCACCGGCTTTCATGCCAACAACTGCGAGCGGGTTAATGCGTGAGTCCATACATGTCACGATCGCCAGGCCCTTGCGCGCCGTGCCAGTCAGGCTCTCATCTTTGAATGACGCGACGAAACCTGAGTTGGCCGCCAAGACATCGGCAAATTCATTTTTCAGAAACTCGACCACGTCATAACGCTACCTCACGATGCAACTTTGGCGAACTAGATTCTCTAAGTGCTAAAAAATCAGCGAATACTCGGCACAATCTTCGTAGTTATGTCTAGTTTTGGTTTTTCAATTGGTCCGACTCTTGCAAAAAATGCTTACGACGCTGGTGCAAACCCGTTGGGGGTAATGACGATTCGATTCACGATCGCGAGCGTGATCATGTTGGTATTGCGCCAAATTGCAATGCGCAAAGAACCGTTTCCGTCGCTGAAACTAATTCTCGAGATGTTTTTAATCGGCACTCTCGGCATCACAACCGTGTCTTTCACATATTTTCTTGCGATTGAAACAATTGATACCAGCTTAGCGATCGTGATGTGGTACTTCTTTCCCGTGATTGTCGTTTTGATTTCATGGATCGTCTTTAAGAAGCGGCCGTCGCGCAATATCGTGATCTCGCTCTTCTTTAGCCTCACCGGAATAATTATCACTACCGGCCAAGTCAAAGGTGGCTCGAATTCAGCAATTGCTTTGGTGATGATTTCGTCTTTCTTGTTCGCATTTTATCTGCTGGCAGTTACTCGCACGCTGGCAAAAGTCAATCTGCTCACGGGTGTAACTTTCATCAATATCGGTGCGGCAATCGGCTACTGGTTGATTTGCGCGACCCTACCTTTTGGCCTAAACGTGACCTTTCCTTCTAATCAGTCAAGTTGGCTTTACGTCTCGACATTTGCACTATTTGGTACGGTCGCACCATTTATGTTTTCATATGCTGGCTTAAAACGTGTTGGCCCGAGCATGCTTTCGGTGATCACGACGATCGAACCTGTCCTCGCGATTCTGATGGGCGTAATTTTTCTAAATGAAGCCGTCACAATAACTCGTGTGATCGGCGCAACATTTGTTATCGGCGCTTTAATTGCATTATCGATACTCGAGGGCCGCGACGAAGCAGCCCTCGAGCATCAATAGCCAGTTCTAACTGTTTAGAGCTGCCTTTTGTTCGGGTGTCAACGCGTTTATAAAGGCGGGCTTCAACGCTTTTTCTTGAGCAGGCGTCAGCGCCGCCAACTTTTCGACGCTAAAGCCTGCCGCAGACTTTGGTGAGAGTTCTGCCATTTGTTTTGGTTTCAACGTTGCAATTACTTCATCTGGCATAGCCTCAACTTGATCGGCTTTCAAACCAGCCATAGCCTTCGGCGGCAAGGCGCCAACCTGTTGTGCACTCATCGTCGCCATCGCCTCAAGTGGCAGCGCGCCAACTTGAGTTGGCTTCATCGCACCAAACGCGACAGCAGGCAACGCACCAACCTGTTCAGCACTCAACGAACCGACCGCCGCTGGTGTAAATGCGGCAACTTGGGTGGGTTTCATCGTCGCCATTGCCTCGGGGGGCAATGCTGTCAGCTGATCTGGCTTCAAACCTGCGATTGCAGTTGGTGGCAATGCACCAACTTGCTTTGGGCTCATATTTGAAATTAATTCAGGGGGCATCGCGCCGACTTGAGCCGGTTTCATTGCACTGAACGCCGTCGGTGGCATTGCAGTGAATTGTTCAGTATTCATCGAACTAAGTGCCGCTGCCGGCATCGACGCGAATTGCGTTGGCTTCATCGCCGCAAGAACTTCGGGCGGTAGTGCACCGACCTGACTAGGTTTCATTCCAGTAAATGCAGCGGGTGGCATTGCTTTGAATTGCTCGGGGTTCAACGATCCGAATACTTGTGGCGAAAGTTTTGCCGCGTCGGCAGGTTTGAAATTGGCAAATGCACTTGCCGGTACCTTGTCGACATTCCAACCAGTCAACACGCCAGCGAGAGCTGCTGCATTTGCGATATTCGTCGGCGCTGCATTGGCTGCAGGGTTGAATGCCTGCAGTGGCAGTGCACTTCGTTGCTCGGGGCTCATTGACGCAATCACCTCGGGTGTCAATGCTTTGAATTGACTTGGTGAGATAACGGCCAGAGCACCAATTGGCATCGCATCCATCTGGGTGGGAGTGAAAACTTTCATCGCATTTGGCGGAATCACCTTGAACTGATTCTGTTGCATGCCCGAAATTGCATCAGGTGGTAGTGCCGCGAACTGTTGCGGTTTAAATCCGATCATCGCCTGGGGTGGCAACGCCGCGAACTGACTTTCTTGCATGCCGGTTATTGCCGTCGGTGGCAACACCTTGAATTGATCGAGCTTCATGCCGGTCATCGCCGCAGGCGGCAATTGAGCCATCTGATCTGGCTTGAACGCCGTCATTGCGTTTGGCGGCAAGACTGCGAATTGATTCGCGTTGAATCCTGACATTGCGCTCGGCGGCAACTGCCCCATCTGATTTGCACTAATACCCGCCATTGCAGCAGGCGGTAATTGCGACATCTGATCTGGCCTAAAACCTTGCATCGCCTCTGGTGGCAATGCGGCCATACGTGTTGGGTCGAAACCAGCCATCGCGCTCGGGGGCAATTGAGCCATCTGATCTGGTCTAAAACCTTGCATCGCACTTGGCGGCAATGCTCGCAATTGTTCGTTATTCATGCCCGCCATCGCCGCCGGGTTCAAATTATTTATTTGATTGCGATCAAAGCCGGCCATAGCTGTCGGTGGCAATGCGCCAAATTGTGAAGGCTGAAAATTCTGCAGCGCACCAGCACCGAGCGACCGTGCATCATCAGGTCTAAACGCGACAAAATTATCGGGGCGCAAGTTGACCATGTCTGAACCATTCAAAGCATTCGGATTTTGAATTATTCCGCCCGGACCAAAGTTAATGCCAGGCCCAACATTGCACGGCGGCAATGGCGGTGGTCCGCACGCAGCAGGGCCACCAATAATTGGTGCGATTGGCGGGCCGGTTGGTCCGCCGAGTGAGCCACCGGCTGGCGGCCCAACTGGTGCTGCGCCCGGCACTGGGGCCGCAGCTGTGGTGAATTGATATTGACCTGCAGTCACTGCGCCGGCGGTTGGGTTTCCGGCTCCGTCGACGAATGCGCCGCTATCAATTAACAAAAAATAGGTCGTTGAGGCCGACAAGTTAGCAGTCGGGTTTATGACAACGCGCAAACCACCGCCACTTGATGTCACGCTCGCCGAAGGCAAAGTAAAAGTCTCAACCGGTGTTGCACAATCTGCGTCACCTGTGCACAGTCGAATCGTCTTGGTTGCGACAGTTGACACCGCTTCACTAAAAGCCAATTCGATATTTCGATCGATAGTGAACGTCGCCATGTTGTGCGGAGGGTCAGATTGATTTGGGTTGAATGTTGGCGCGACAGTGTCTGGGCTTGCCTCGAATCGCCACGCAGTCGTGCTCGTCAATGCAGCCGTTGTGTTGCCGGCTAAGTCAGCGAATGCGCCAGCCTCGTATGTCACGTAATAAATAGTCGCTGGATCAGTGACGAGGTTGACGGTCGAACCTTTACCCAGACGAGTGATCGTCACCATTGCCCCAGAGTTATTTGGAAATTGGGTAACTGCGACATTGCTCTCTGTGCCAATCGTGATCGTTTCGTGCAATACGCCTGCAGACGTGTAGATGAAAATCCGCTTATCCGTAACGGCCGACATGTTCTCGCCAAAAATTATGTTCAATGCCTGAGTGGCTTGCACACCAACCGCACTTGGGAACGGCATGAAACCTTGTGGCGTCGGCGCCGTGTTGTCAATTTTGATGCTCTTATTTGCATTCAGCGAGCCAACAGCACCAGAGACTGGCAATGGCGTGCTCGCGGTTACGCCCGACATCGTTGCGCCAGCGGGCAGGTTGATGCCCGTTACATTGAGTTTCTGACCCGACTGCAAGAGTGTCGAGTGCCCAGCGCCGAGCGTGTATGTGAACGTAAGCGTCTTTGTGCCAGAACCACTCGCATAGGTTGCCACTGCATCAGCCCCAGCATTGAGCAAAAGTTCGGGAACCCCAGCAACGGTCACTGGTTGATTGAAGCGCACTTGAATCGATGGCGCGGTGCCACCACCCGTGCGATAAGAGCCGTTTGCAGTTGAAGAAGTTATGTTCACAATCGAGGCCGAACCCTCGGCGGTCGTGAAGTTCCATGCTGTTGCGCTGTTTATTGCGGCAAAACTATTTGACCTCGCATCGCGCAGTGCCCCCGCCATGATTTGTGCGTTCAAAGCGGTGTTTCCGGGCAACGTCGCATTTGGATTGACCGACATCGAGAACGGTGCCGTGCCCGAAAATGACACACGCGTGCTGTCGAGCGTTTGAATCGCCTCAATCACTCGCCTCGCTGTCGCGCCACCCGCCGCCGCACTGCTGCCCAAATCTGAAACATTGGCGACGTTGCTGGCGCTCGCCGCACTACCCGCAGCCGCTTTGGTCAAATTTATATCAAACGTATTGGCTGTGACCGCGACAATAACGAATGCGCCGTTACCTTCTTTTTGCGAGAGACCTTCAACAACAACCACATCACCGACGTCAAAAGAGTGTGCATTCGAAGTGAGCGTAGCGATGTTGCTCGCAATTGCAATGTTCGTGATTGTTTTGGCAGTGTCGACATCTTCGGCAATAGTTATGTAGCGCAACGGGGCGATCGCGCCGCCAGTGGCAGTTGACGACTCATTGGTGCAGCCGATCGCATACGAGATGTTCCGCCCAGTCACAGCCGTGACTCGAAAATAGGTTTTCGAACCGGTGCCAGCATCATAAGAAGGACCAACTTGATATGGATAAATCAGATCACCGACTGCAATGTCGTGGTTCCGTTGTGCAACGACGGTGGCGGTATTGCTACTGCACGATCGCGATGTCACACTCAGATACGGTGTGGTCGACTCGGACGTCGTCAAGATCAAATTTGAAGTGCTCGAGATACTTGTCGCGTTGTCAGCTGGTGAAAATGAAGCAGCGGTTGGCGCCGTCACATCGACTGAGAGCGATACTGAAGCGCCGCCACATGGACCAGAACTGCAAAGACCACCTGATAATGCTGTTGTAGCTGCAGTCACCGTGTCGAAACCTGTGACAGCCAGAGTTGCGCTGTTGGCAAGCGTTAGCGAAGTTGGCCCAAAGAGACTTTGTGAGGTGTCGCCACTTAAGACTGTGTATGGAAATGTCAAGCAGTTATTCGTACCTGCTCCGTAACTACTTCGCGAACCTGTCCATGAAATTCCAGTTGAGGGACGAGTGTTCAAGACAAGTTTTACATCGGAATTACTGCTACCGGATGCACGGTCAACTTCTGCCTGAAAGCAAACAGCGATGCTGATCACATCACCCGTACTCAATGTGGTGGCGTTTGCTGCAATTGCAGTTGTGTTGACAACACTCACAGTCGATGCAACTGCATTCGCCGGTGAAACAGGGCCAATTATCGAACCAGCCAATGAAACAAGGCTGGCCACAATGCCGAGCCGAATTGATCGATCAAGCATTTCGAACCCCCAATTTTGATTGTTTTGAATATCAGTCTTAAATATCTTGAATATAGGTATTACTCTTATTAAAAATAGAGCCTATTTTTAAATCTGTCAAACCCGAAAGCGATTATTCACCTACAATTCAGTTGATTTTCAATGACGCCAAAAACCACCCGTAAACCCCCTATTGCTCGTCGCGCTCAGTCGGCTAAAGCACAAGCCAATACGGCCAAAGTGCTCAGGGCAATAACCCGCAATGCCACAGACCGCGGCGTCGACGAACTGAATATTTCAGAGGTCGCCAAATTGTCAGGCTTGACTACCGGCGCAATTTACGGTCGGTTCGAAGACCACGACGAAATGGCCATAGAACTTTGGCAATCTGTCGTCAAGCATCAGTTTCGTGCTCGCCTACAGCGCAGCGTCGACTATTTATGCAAAAGCAACGCCAAGACGCCGCAAGCTGCGATCGTCAAAGACTTTGAATCGCCCGACGAAGTCGCCAGGCTTGGGGCCGAATTCTTGGTAATTGCCCGACGCAATCTGCCAATCGGCGAGGTCGTTGTCCCAGAAGTTACTACATGGTTTGCTGAATTTGGTTTGGCAAAGTCAAACGACACGATTAACAACGCGGCTGTCGCAATTGCGATCTCGGCGTCAGTCGGCACTGCACTGCGGTCACTTGTGATGAAAACAAACCCAAATTGGTTGGCTATTGCCAATGGGCTTCAGGCGGCTATTGCCGATGCGAAACCAATCTCACAGCAGATAGAACCGCCACAAATAAACTGGTCAGAGCCCGAGACTGACAGCCCGATACGCACGGCACTCTGCGGCGCAGTTGCCGAAGTCGTCGCCAAGTCAGGTTATGCCAACGCAACAGTTTCGAGAATTGTTCGTCGAGCTGGTTTGACAAACGGTTCGCTCTACAACCTCTACCCCGACAAAGAAGCTCTCACCGATGATGCCATGCAGATTTTTCTCAACTTGTCATCTGACGCCAATCGCAAAGGCAATCGTCAGGCAAGTTTAATGTTGCGTGCTGATCGCGGGCTTGCTGACAGCTTCGCATTGGGCTTGTTGCCGAGTCGACGCATGTGGCTTGACTTTCGTCTTGAGTGTTTGATCGCATCACGCAATCACCTGCCGACCCGCAAGAAATTTAGACAAAGCCTTGAGCGATCTCGCGATGATCTTTGTGCGACGATGCCAGACTTGCCGCCTGAGATTATCAATTTACTTTCAAGCGGCGAACAAGCCGTCGGCATTGGTTTCACCGCGCTTGAACCATATACATCGGCGCTGCGCAGCTGTGATTTTTATTCGATCATGGCCAAGTTGGCCGAACAAAATCAATTGTTGCGACGCGCGCGTTAAAAGGCGCAACAACTCTAAGAAAACGGTTGCGCTTGAATATATTGCGTTATCGGTTGACCCGCAATCACTGTCCACTGTGAACCTGCGATTCGCTCTGTGAGCGCGCGCATCGCCAGATCACCGGCAACAGAAACATCCATTACGCCCATGCTGAAACTTTTTGCATATTCGCGCGCTAGTTCACTGACCAATGGCGTGTCGAGAAAACCGGGGCACAATGCGCTGATACAAACACCGTGTGGCTCGAGTGCTGGTCCGAGAGACTTCACGAGACCAACCATCGCGTGCTTGGTTAATCCATAAATTGGGTCGGGTGCGATCGCAATAATGCCGGCCAGCGATGCTGTCACCAAGATGTGGCCGCTCTTGCGCGCAACCATGCCAGGGATGACGGCACGAGCACCGAACACGACGCCATCGACATTGATACTCATGATGCGCTCGTAGGCATCGTTGTCAACTTTTTCTAACGGGTAGTTCGAGATATTGCCGATCACATTTTGGTGCGTCGAGACGCCTGCGTTGAGACACACAATGTCGAACGGTTCAAATGTCGGCATCAGCTTTTGCCAAGCTTGTGAATCTGTGACGTCGAGATGCACGTATTCGCCACCCACTTCAACAGCGACCTGTTTGCCAAGCGTGTCGTTGACATCGGCGATTACGACAGACGCACCTTCACGAGTGAATCGACGCGCCATCTCTGCACCAATGCCGCTAGCGCCACCGGTGATAAACGCGCGAAGTCCCGACAATTGACTAGTCATATATTTAGCCGAGTTTAACCCAGCCACCGACAAGACCGCTCATGAAACCACCATCAACCTGAACATCGGTGGCATTCAACCATTCGAGTGTCGGGTCAGAAAGAAACAAGATCACTCGTGCAATATCTGTAGCCGTTGCATTGCGGCCCGTCTCGCGAGTAACGAGATCAAGCAACGGACCGATTGATTCGCGAAAATCTTTCAAGATTGGCGTTTGCACCGGACCAGGGCTGACTGTGTTGACTCGCACACCTCGTTCGCGCAACCACTTGCCCTGTTGCTTGGCCATCACCACGACGCACTCTTTCGAAAAGTCGTAGGCACGTTTGCTATCCATTTTGTGGTCGCCAAGCCATTCCAGGCCGGTCGCATAGTCGGGTGTCGCCAACAACCTTTGCACTTCGTCGAGGTGTGCCGCCCATTGCGCGCCCGCGATTGATGCGACATGGGTTATTGACCCGCCTCGGCGAATTCGATCGATCAATAACTCGGTGAGCATACGCAAACCGAGCACATTCACGCGCATCACAATTTCTGGGTCAACCGTGCCAGGCACACCGGCAATATTTAGCAACACGTCGATTTCGCCGTCGATGCTTTTTGCTGCCGCATCGATCGTCTCAGGCTTGGTGAAATCAACCGATACAAATTGCTCGACTTTGAGATCGGGGGCGTTGCGATCAATGGCGATAACTTTTGCGCCAGCCGCAAGCAAGAATTCTGTCGTTTGACGGCCGATACCCGAGGCCGCGCCTGTCACTACTACTCGTTTGTTGCGATACGTCTCGTGTTGGCTCATGGCTTAAGAACTTAACATTGGTAGTGTCTCTCGGCGTGACTGTCTCACTTGTAGTGGTTAGAAGTTGCCGGGCGTGACGCGCTCAATTGCAATTATCGGAGGCGGCGCGAGCGGAGCATTGCTGGCTATAAACCTCGCAAACCTCGCAAACCTTTCGCAGTCGCAAGTCGAGATCACTGTTTATGAGCCGCGACAGCATCTTGGTGAAGGTGTCGCCTACTCGACTACTGATGCGCAACATCTGCTCAATGTTCCTGCGATCGGTATGTCGGCGTTTGTCGAATTGCCCACACACTTTCGCGATTGGGCTGGTGTCGGCGACGGCGACTTTGTCGAGCGACGTCGCTACGGCGTGTATTTGCGTGAGACTCTTGCCAACACACTGCGCGAAAACACGTTTGCCACACTGCAGCATTCACAACATTTGGTCACCGACATCTCCCCAAAAAATAGAATTGCGCTCACACTTCAAGAAAATTCGGTTGCGATGCACGACGCGGTCGTCGTGGCAACCGGTAACTCGGCGCCAGTCTGCCCAAGCTTTATCAAGCCTCACGATCGCGTCATCGTCGACCCATGGGCGCCGAACGCGCTAAGCGGTATCAAAAGTGGCGACCGTGTTGCCTGTATCGGCACTGGCTTAACTTTCGTCGATGTTGCCCTTTCGCTGGTCGCACGCGGTGCGACGGTTAGTGCGTTCTCGCGCCACGGGCTGTTGCCTCGTGAGCACGCCAAAATGTCTGAACTACCAAAGCCCCCAAAAACTTTTGCCAATAGTCGCAGTGCCCTGCGGTGGTTACGTGAACAAAGTGATTGGCGCGCCGCGGTCAACTCACTGCGCCCGATGACCCAGTCGCTTTGGCAGTCTTTTGACGACGGCGAAAGGCGCAGGTTCTTGCGTCACGCGATGCGCTTCTGGGAGATTCATCGCCACCGCATGGCACCCCGCGTCGCCGAACAGTTAAATCTCTTGATCGCCAATGGTTCGGTCACAGTCGCCGCGATGCGAGTTGCCAGCGTTCGCGAAACTTCAGACACTCGCCTTCAACTCGTCGACAATTTTGGGGCTGCGACCGAAGCCTTCGATCGCATCGTTCTTTGCACCGGCCCTAGCGACGATGCGTCGTCAGGTGAACACTTGCTCGCAACGCTTTTGGCCAAAGGTCTGTTTCAGCGCGGGCAACTAGACATCGGCATCGCAAATGATCCGCAAACAGGTGCGGTCTACGACACCAACTCGCGCGCGATCGAAAATATATTCTGCATCGGCACGATGCGCCGCGGCGCACTTTGGGAAACCACCGCCGTGCCCGAACTGAGGGTGCAAGCACACCAACTTGCAGAAAAACTAATGGTGGGCGTTGAGGGACTTGAACCCCCGACCCTCTCCTTGTAAGGGAGATGCTCTAGCCAACTGAGCTAAACGCCCAAACGCCGAAATGTCGCAAGCGACAAATCTTGGTTTGCTTCGTCAAACGCCGAAATGTCGCAAGCGACAAATCTTGGTTTGCTTCGACAAACGCCGAAATGTCGCAAGCGACAAATCTTGGTTTGCTTCGTCAAACCCTGAAAATTTCTTGCGAGACTTTCAGCGAATGAAACTCACAGTGTATTGGGTTTTCTTTACTTTGTATCAACAACCAGGAACGCCTCGGCAGTTCGACCCTCGGGCAAGCCACCCGCCTTGGCAATCATCTCGCCCCAACCACGCATTCGCGCTGGCAAACCTGCAGGGTCGGTGTGTTGGCTCTGATGGCACAGTAACGCTTCGATTTTTTTGTCCAAGAAGTCGGTCGTATCGACAAAGTGTTTCGGATTCGGGCCTGCCATGATCCAAGTTTCAGGCACTGCATGCGGTTCGAGCCCGCGTTCGCTCAATAATTCGGGAAACGCAAACTCGTTTCGTGCATCGGGGTAAACCGCGCACATTGTTGCTTCGCCAGTTGCCAAGTGATCTGGGTGGCTGGCATAAATTCGCGAATAGTTTCGCTCTGCAGATTGCGTCAACACACGATCTGGTTTGACGATGCGTATTACCGCGCTGATTTCGCGGCGCAAATTTAAATCAGCAACAACCGCACCATCAGCGAACCCGAGCCAATGTAACTCTGTGACCCCGAGCATGTTCGCCGCCGCAGTTTGCTCTCGACGACGAAGAGCCGCGACTTGTTCACGCGTCACGGTGTTGTCAGAGCCACCTGCCTGACCGTCGGTCACCAAACAATAAACCACTTCGTTGCCCTCAGCGACCCAATTTGCAACCGTGCCACCTGCGCCAAAATCAACATCATCAGGATGCGCTACAACCACCAAAATTTTCATGCGCCTTTAAGTTAGTTCGTGACGCTCGGCTTTTGCGAGGCGACCAGCGACAATGCCGAGCACGACTGCGATCGCGGTTGCACCAAGAATACCGAGTTTGACCGAGTCACCTGACGGCGAGTCAGCCAACGTCGCTTCAACGCCGATCAAAGCAACTGTCAACGCGGCCGCGGCAGCAAAACCAACCGCGAGAGCTTCAAAATATGAGATGTTCGAAATTTTTCGCGTCACAGCGAGTGCCCCACCGATGCCGAGAGTTTTTCCGATCACGATTGCGGCAATGGTTATCAAAATTAAATTTGCAGGTGCGCCATCAGGTATGCGCACTGGTATCAGCGTGTGCAAAAAGACGAAAGCTGGCAAAAAAACAACTGCGACATACGGATGAATCGCTTCTTGCGTTCTCTCGGCAACAGACGGGTTACCCGGGTCGAAATGTGGCACGACGAAACCAACTGCGAAAGCACCAAGCGATGGGTGCATTCCCGCTTGCAACATCAGCCACACGACAAGTGCTGTCGTGCCCAACGTGAAGAGCACACCAAAATTAAATTTGCGAATCGCCCAAGCAAAAAATGCGACTACTAAAACAACCGCGCCGATGAACAATAGTTTTGGGCTTTTGCCCGTTGTCGCCAAAGCCAGCACGCCGCCGAGATCGTCAAGCACAGCAACGGTCAACAACAGCACACGCATTTCGCGGCGAAACCCGCCAAGAACCGTGACTGCAGACGCCAACGCGATGTCGGTCGCGACGACTGCTACCCAGCCATTGCGTGCGGCTTCAGGTGCGAACGAAACAAAAATCAAAGCGGGCGTCGCCATGCCGCCGATAGTTGCCGCCAATGCGACTTTCAGCGTTGAGCCCGACAAAACACCACTCGCGAACTCACGGCGCAACTCTAGACCGACAAGCAGAAAGAAACCGCCTATTGCGACCTCGCTGATCAATTCAGTGAAACTGTTATGAATCGAAAAGTCGCTGAACGTCGCCATCAACACGCCAAGCACGGCTACCCCAAAAATTAAACTTGCGGCACGCAACTCAACTGCGACGAATCGCTCTAGAAACCCGGCCGGGTTAAAGGCCTTTCGCACCATCTCAATTCTGTTGGGCGCGAATTTGACGAACACTAGCGAGCAACTCTGGGGTCGCCGCGGCAATCGGTGTGCGACGTTGGCCGTGCTCGTGCACGACCAAACTGCGATCTCGATGTTCAACGATCTGCGCCCCGGCTTCTTGACAAATTAAAGCGCTCGCCAAATAATCCCACACGCCGTGCGTGTTGAAATCAATCCACGCGTCGATCACGCCATCGGCGACCAGACAAATATCGAGCGCCGCCGCACCGAGCGCGCGAAACTGCCCCCACTTCGGCCGCTGTTTTGGAATG
>Ga0214917_10005943_pt1 | contig 12858 bp, 14 predicted proteins | sample LL_1208_BB_MetaG_FD_177983 | JGI IMG/M metagenome (GOLD analysis project Ga0214917, IMG submission 177983) | Freshwater microbial communities from Lake Lanier, Atlanta, Georgia, United States - LL_1208_BB | ecosystem: Environmental > Aquatic > Freshwater > Lake | place: USA: Georgia | collected... | reverse complement strand
TGCCGCGGGCGAGCTGCAGCAGCAGGGTTTCAGCCCGGTCGCTGGCGGTGTGGCCGGTGACCACATGGCTGGCGCCGATCGCCGCGGCGGCCGCCTGCAGGCATTGGTACCGCCAGTCGCGGGCGGCCGCTTCCCCCGGCTGCGGTGTGCGCCAGCGCTCCACCTGCAGTGCCAGCCCCTGTTGATCCGCCCAGTGGCGCAGCTCCGCCGCCTGATCGGCGGACTCCTGCCGCCAGCCGTGGTCGCCGTGCCACAGCTGCAGCGTCCAGTGGTGCAGCCGCTGCAGGTCGCGCAGCAGACCCACCAGGGCCATCGAGTCCTGCCCGCCCGACACCGCCAGCAGCAGGGTGGCCTGCTGGGGCAGCAGCTGCGGCCGGTGCAACAGCAGCCGGTGCAGGCGCAGATGGAAAGGGCTCCACGGCTCGGCCATGGCCTCAGCCTGCCCGGCCCTGGAGCTGCGTGGGAGAATCGCCTTACTGCATTTGTGGATCGGTATGTCGCGTCTCGCCCAGCTGCCCGCCTCGCTGCGTCTGGCCCTGACCGAGCGCCGCGCCCTGAAGGTGATCGCCGGCCTGACCAACTTCGATGCCGCCAGCGTCGAGCGCATCAGCCGCGCCGCCGGCCTGGGCGGTGCCGATCTGATCGATGTGGCTTGCGATCCCGCGCTGGTGCAGCTGGCGGCCCGTGTGTCCGGTCTGCCGATCTGCGTGAGTGCCGTGGATCCCGAGCTGTTCCCCGCCGCCGTGGCCGCCGGTGCCGCCCTGGTGGAAATCGGCAACTACGACGCTTTCTATCCCCTCGGCCGTGTGTTTGATGCCGCTGAGGTGCTCGACCTCACCCGCCGCACCCGTGCGCTGCTGCCGCAGGTGGTGCTGAGCGTCACCGTGCCCCACGTGCTGCCCCTCGACCAGCAGGAGCAACTGGCGGTGGACCTGGTGGCCGCCGGTGCCGACCTGATTCAGACCGAGGGCGGCACCAGCGCCAAGCCCTTCAGCGCCGGCAGCCTTGGCCTGATCGAAAAAGCCGCCCCCACCCTGGCCGCCGCCCACAGCATCAGCCGTGCGGTGGCCGTGCCGGTGCTGTGTGCCTCCGGTCTCTCGGCCGTGACCGTGCCCATGGCCATCGCCGCCGGTGCCAGCGGTGTGGGCGTGGGTTCGGCGGTGAACAAGCTGGGCGACGAGCTGGCGATGGTGGCGGTGGTGCGCAGCCTGCGCGAGGCCCTGGGCCGCGCCATCGGGGCCGCCGTCTGAGGCCACAGCCCCTCGGGGCCTGCCGCGAGAATGGGTTGATGGTGAGCCCCTTCCAGCTGCAGGCCCCCTATGAGCCCCGGGGGGATCAACCGGAGGCCATCCGCTCGCTCACGGCCGGGGTGGACGGTGGGGAGCGCTATCAGACCCTGTTGGGGGCCACCGGCACCGGCAAGACATTCACGATTGCCAATGTGATCGCCCGCACCGGACGCCCCACCCTGGTGCTGGCCCACAACAAGACACTGGCGGCGCAGCTTTGCAATGAGCTGCGGGAATTCTTCCCGAACAACGCCGTTGAGTACTTCATCTCCTACTACGACTACTACCAGCCGGAGGCGTATGTGCCCGTCTCCGACACGTACATCGCCAAGACAGCCTCGATCAACGAAGAGATCGACATGCTGCGCCACTCGGCGACGCGCTCGTTGTTTGAGCGCCGCGATGTGATCGTGGTGGCCTCGATCAGCTGCATCTACGGCCTGGGCATCCCCAGCGAATACCTCAAGGCGGCGGTGCGGTTTCAGGTGGGTGAGACCCTCAACCTGCGCGGCTCCTTGCGGGATCTGGTGAACAACCAGTACTCCCGCAACGATCTGGAAATCTCCCGCGGCCGCTTCCGGGTGCGCGGTGATGTGCTGGAGATCGGCCCGGCCTATGAAGACCGCCTGGTGCGGATCGAGCTGTTCGGTGATGAGGTGGAGGCGATCCGCTACGTGGACCCCACCACCGGCGAGATCCTGCAGAGCCTGGAGACGATCAACATCTACCCGGCCAAGCACTTCGTCACCCCCAAGGAGCGCCTGGGCGAAGCGATCAAAGCCATCCGGCTCGAACTGCGCGACCGTCTGGATCTGCTGAATGAGCAGGGTCGCTTGCTGGAGGCCCAGCGGCTGGAGCAGCGCACCACCTACGACCTCGAGATGCTGGAGCAGGTGGGCTACTGCAACGGCGTCGAGAACTATGCCCGCCACCTGGCGGGGCGGCCCGCCGGCACCCCGCCGGAATGCCTGATCGACTACTTCCCCGACGACTGGCTGCTGGTGGTGGATGAGAGCCACGTGACCTGCAGCCAGCTGCAGGCCATGTACAACGGCGATCAGTCGCGCAAGCAGGTGCTGATCGAGCACGGCTTCCGCCTGCCATCGGCCGCCGACAACCGGCCCCTCAAAGGGTCGGAGTTCTGGGAGAAGGCCCGGCAGACGATCTTTGTGAGCGCCACCCCCGGCGATTGGGAGATGACCCAGAGCCATGGCCAGGTGGTGGAGCAGGTGATTCGGCCCACCGGTGTGCTCGATCCGATCGTCGAGGTGCGCCCCACCGACGGCCAGGTGGACGACCTGCTTGGAGAAATCCGCATACGGGCCGAGAAGCAGGAGCGGGTGCTGGTGACCACGCTCACCAAGCGCATGGCCGAAGACCTCACCGATTACCTGGCGGAGAACGGGGTGCGCGTGCGTTACCTGCACTCGGAGATCCATTCGATCGAGCGGATCGAGATCATCCAAGACCTGCGCAACGGCGAATACGACGTGCTGGTGGGGGTGAACCTGCTGCGGGAGGGCCTCGACCTGCCGGAGGTGTCGCTGGTGGCGATCCTCGATGCCGACAAGGAGGGCTTCCTGCGGGCCGAGCGTTCCCTGATCCAGACCATCGGCCGTGCCGCGCGCCACGTGGAGGGCGTGGCCCTGCTTTATGCCGACAACCTCACCGATTCCATGGCCAAGGCGATCTCGGAAACCGAGCGCCGCCGCGCCATCCAGCAGACCTACAACGAACGGCACGGCATCACCCCCACCCCGGCGGGCAAGCGGGCCGGCAATGCGATCCTGGCTTTCCTGGAGGTGTCGCGCCGGCTCAACGACGAGCAGCTGGAGGAGGCCACCGAGCAGGCCGAACACAACGCGGTGCCGCTCGACTCACTCCCGGAGCTGATTCAGCAGCTGGAGGAGAAGATGAAGACCGCCGCCAAGAACCTGGAGTTCGAGGAGGCGGCCAACCTGCGCGACCGCATCAAGGGCCTGCGCCAGAAGCTGGTGGGCAAGGCCTAGATCGGCGGTTGCGAGCTGGGGTAGGCGGTGCGGTTGGGGCTGTTGTCGGGCATCCAGTAGCTGATGTCCTGGTACCAGTAGGGGGTGCCCGCCAGCTGCCGGGTGCTGAGCTTGGTGGTGGCCATCGCCGTCATCAGGGCCCCCATGTCCAGGGGGGAGAGGTCGGTGCGGATGTCGGTGCCGGCGATGCGCATCAGCTCCGGCAGGCGCGTCGCCATGGCCGGACTGGCCAGTTTGCGGAAGACCTGAGCCAGCACCAGCTTCTGCCGCTCCATGCGGCCGATGTCCCCCAGTTCATCGTGGCGGAAGCGCAGGAATCCCTCCAGCTCCTTGCCCTTGAGCAGCTGCTTGCCGGGGTAGAGGTCGATGTAGAGGCCTTGGCTGTTGTCCACGTAGTAGAGCCGCTTGGGCACATCCACTTCCACACCACCGAGGGCATCGGCCAGCCGTTGCACCGCGTTGAGGTTGAGCACCAGGTAGCGGTCGACCTTGGCGGAGAGCAGTTGACTGAGGGTCTGCTTGACCATCTCAGGGCCTCCGCTGCTGTACAGCGAATTGGCCTTCATCACGCCGTACTTGGGCGAATCGATGAAGGTGTCGCGCGGCACCTGGGTGAGCTCGGTGCGGCCGTCCTTGAGCTGCACCGTGAAGATCACGTCGGTGTTGGTGCTCACGTGGTCGGTGCCGAGCACCACGACGCGGCGATCACCCATGCCCGCCGTCGACACCAGCGACCCCAGCAGGTTGGCGGGATGAGGCAACCCCGCCAGCAGCGCCGTCGCCAGGTGCGGCAATGGACCGTTGAGGCCGAAGCCCAGGCCGATGCCGGCCAGGAAGACGTGCAGCCGCGGCAGACCACGGCGGGGCTTGGCTCCGGCCGGCCGGCGGCGGCGTTCCTCCAGCTGGGTCACCGGCGCCTGCCGTGGGCGCCGTTGCCGCTGCTGTTCGGCTGGGACGAGCTGGGCCCGTCCGCGGCGGCGGCGGGGGGCGGAACTGGGCTGGGCCTGGGACATGGGCGGGTGTCGTGGCCGCAACGTACCTCGCGACTCCCCTTGTGGCCAGAGGCATCTGGGCCTATCTGGCGTCTGGTTCAGCCCTGGCCAGCCACGCGGATGGCGGCCGCGGCCTGATCCGCCCGCTGCCGGGCTTCCTCCAGGCTGGCGCCGCTGGCCAGGGCGACCCCCATGCGCCGGTGGGGGCGGGCATCGGGTTTGCCGAACAGCAGCACCTGCACATCCGGTGTGGCCAGCGCCTGCTCCAGCCCGCTGAAGCACACCTGCGCGTTCGTCTGTTCGGCCAGGATCACACGGCTGGCGGCGGGTCCGCTGGAACGGATCTCGGGGATCGGCAGCCCCAGCACGGCCCGCAGGTGCAGTTCAAATTCGCTCAGGTTCTGGCCGGCGAGGGTCACCAGGCCCGTGTCATGGGGCCGTGGCGACAGCTCGGAGAACACCACGTGGCGCTCACCGTCCGCGCCGCGGCAGACGAAGAACTCCACCCCGAAGATCCCGGCTCCCCCCAGGTTGTCGGTGACCTGGCGGGCCATCGCCTGGGCCGCCGCCAGCTGCTCCCAGTCGAGATGGGCGGGCTGCCAGCTGCACTGGTAATCGCCGCGTTCCTGGATGTGGCCGATCGGCGGGCAGAACAGGGTGGGGCCGTTCCACTGCTTCACGGTGAGCAGCGTGATCTCCTGCTCGAACGTCAGGAACTCCTCCACGATCACCCGTTCGCCGCTGCCGCGGGCGCCGGCCATGGCCGCCTCCCAGGCGGCGCCGATGCCATCGGGCCCGTGCACCACGCTCTGGCCCTTGCCCGAGGAGCTCATCACCGGTTTCACCACCACCGGCCAGCCCAGGGGGGCTGCGGCGGCCGCCAGCTCCTCGGCGCTGCTGGCATAGGCGAAGCGGGCCGTGCGCAGCCCCAGCTCGCTGGCCGCCAGGTCGCGGATGCGGTCGCGGTTCATGGTCACGGCGGTGGCGCGGGCGGTGGGAATCACCGTGGTGCCCTCGGCCTCCAGCTCCGCCAGGGCATCCACCGCCAGGGCTTCGATCTCCGGAATCACCACATCCGGCCGGTGCCGCCGCACCACGGTTTTGAGCGCCTGCGGATCGGCCATGGCCACCACCTCGGCCACGTCGGCCACCTGCATGGCCGGGGCGCCCGGGTAGCGATCCACGGCGATCACGTGGCAGCCCAGCCGTTGGGCGGCGATCGCCACCTCTTTGCCCAGTTCGCCGCTGCCCAGAAGCATCAGGCTGCGGGGAAAGGTGGGGCTGGCCATGGCCGCGGCTGGGGGGTGAGACTGCCCCGATCCTGCCCCGGCGCTGCGCTGTGCTGCTGTTCGTACCCCTGGCCTACGCCACCGCCGGTGACGCTGCCGATGGCCTGCTGAACGGGTTGAGCATCGCCAGCCTGCAGCGCTGGACGCTGGTGTATCTCGGCCTGTCCGCCCTGGCTTTCATCGTGGTCTGGCTGGTGGGCTACCTGCGGCGTCCGGGCTGAGCCGGCTCAATCGATCAGGCTCAGCTGCCGCACCGGCGACTGCTCATCGATGAAGCCGTAGGCGGCGAACACCGAGGCGTCGCCGTGGGTGATGTGTTGGCCGTCGCTGTGGCGTTCCAGCACGAAACCCTCCGCCGCCATGCGGCGCATCAGCGCAGCCGCCTCCTCGAAACGGGCGGCCATGGCCTCCAGGCTGGCGCAATCGGCGGTGAGGCCGGCTTCCTTCCAGGTGAAATAGGCCATGGCGAGTGGTTCAGGGCAGCAGCACCAGCCCCAATGCCACCAGTATCAGGCTGACGGCCCAGAAGCCCACCACCACCTGTTGCTCGCTGGCGCCCCCCAGCTCGAAGTGGTGGTGCAGCGGCGCCATGCGCAGCACCCGGCGGCCGACGCCATCGGGCCCTTTGGTGGCCTTGAACACCCACACCTGCACGATCACCGACAGGGATTCCGCCAGGAACACCCCGCCCATCAGCAGCAGCGGCCAGAGGCTGTTGCTCAGCAAGGCCACCGCCGCCAGAGCAGCCCCCATGGCCAGGGAGCCCGTGTCGCCCATGAACACCCGGGCCGGGTGGCGGTTGAACAGTAGGAAGCCCAGCCAGCAGCCCGCCATGGCGGCGCAGAAGCCAGCCAGGGCAGGGTCACCCTCGTGGCCCCGCAGCATCAGCTGTAGCCCCAGGCCACTGAACACGATGGCGCCGCAGCCGGCCGCGAGCCCATCGAGCCCGTCGGTGAGGTTGGTGGCGTTGCTCTCCGCCAGGAACACAAACAGCCCCAGCGGCCAGATCAACAGCCCCAGGGGCAGCACCCAGCCCAGGGGCAGGGCGATGTCGCCGCCCATGTGCTGCTCCCAGGCGGCCCAGGCCAGGAAGAGCACCGCTGCGACCGCCTGCAGCAGCAGCTTGCCGCGCGGGGAGAGGCCGGTGTTGTGGTGTTTGGTGAGGCTGCGCCAGTCGTCCACGGCGCCGACGGCCAGATAGGCCAGGGTGATGGCGGCCACGGCCGGCAGGCGCGGGTCCGACGGGGCCACCAGGCTGCCGACGATCACCCCCACGGGCACCACCAGCAGGCCGCCCATGGTGGGGGTGCCGGCCTTGCTGAGGTGGGCCTGGGGTCCTTCGGTGCGGATCACTTGGCCCAGCTTCAGTTGCCGCAACCGCGGCACGCCCCAGCCGCTGAGCAGGGCGCTGACCACGGCGGCCGCCAGCAGCGGCGGTGTGAGCTGGGGTGCCCGGCTGAGCCAGTCGCTGGCCAGGGCCAGCAGCAACAGCAACAAGCCCAGCCCCAGCGCCAGACGGCGACTGTTGCTGGGCATGGAGGCGATCAGCCGGGTGGGGGAGACCAAGGGGCGGGAGATCAGTCCTCCCAGTCTTCCTCGGGTTGCTCGTCGGCGGCGTTGTAATCCTCTTTTTCACCCATCAGCGCCGAGAGCTCCTCCTCCTCCACGGTGCTCACATCGGTGCTAGCGGTTTCCTCATCGGCCACCAGACGGCCGCTGGTCTCCAGCCAGCTCAGCAGATCGGGCTCCTCGCGCAGGGGCAGCACCGGCGCCGGCTCATTGCGCCCGTAGCGGGTGAGCGAGGGGTTGATGCCATCCAGCTGGCTAAGGCTGGTGCTGAGGTTGCTGCTCATCGCTGGGGGCGTGGGTGCGGCGTGGGCCAATCAGCCATCCTAGAGGAGACCTTGCTGGCCACCCTCGAATGCCGCCCGACGCCCGTGTCTGAGCGTGAGGCTGACTGGCGGCAGCTGCTGCCCCCCTGGCTGCTTGCCTTGGGGCTGAGCGCCCTGCTGGTGGCGGCCGGTCAGCGCTGGCCCACGCCCCTGTTGCAGCAGGCCTGGGCCCTGGAGCATCCCGGCTGGCCTGCGGCCCTAGCCCTGGCGTTGGTGCTGCTGCCGCCGCTGTCGCTCGGCCTGCTGCTGGTCCGCCGCATGGTCCGCCACCACGACAGGGGAGAATCGTCCGACTGAGCGCGTGGAGACGCAGGCATGGGACGGGCGACGAAGGCGGTGTTGGCCTATTCCGGTGGTGTGGACACCAGCGTTTGCATCCCCTACCTCAGGAACGAATGGGGCGTGGAGGAGGTGATCACCTTCGCCGCCGACCTGGGCCAGGGGGATGAGCTCGAGCCGATTCGCCAGAAGGCGCTGGATTCCGGGGCCAGCCAGTCGATCGTCGGCGATCTGATCGAGCCGTTCATCACCGAATTCGCCTTCCCCGCGATCCGCGCCAATGCGCTCTACGAGGGCCGTTATCCGCTTTCCACTGCATTGGCCCGGCCGCTGATCGCCCGCCGGCTGGTGGAGATCGCCCGTGAGGTGGGCGCCGATGCGGTGGCCCATGGCTGCACGGGCAAGGGCAACGACCAGGTGCGCTTCGATGTGGCCATCGGCGCCCTCGCCCCCGACCTCAAGGTGCTCACCCCGGCGCGGGAGTGGGGCATGAGCCGCGAAGAAACGATCGCCTATGGCGAGCGCTGCGGCATCCCTTCACCGGTGAGCAAGAAGTCGCCCTATTCGATCGACCTCAACCTGCTGGGCCGCTCGATCGAGGCGGGCCCGCTGGAGGACCCCAATGTGGAGCCCCCCGAGGAGATCTATGCCCTCACGGTGAGCGTGGAGGCGGCCCCCGACCAGCCCCAGCTGGTGGAGATCGGCTTTGAGCAGGGCAACCCGGTGAGCATCGATGGCGAGCGCCTCGACCCGGTGAGCCTGATCCGCCGGGCTAACGCCCTGGCCGGCGCCCATGGCTTCGGCCGGCTGGACATGATCGAAAACCGGGTGGTGGGCATCAAGAGCCGTGAGATCTACGAAACCCCGGGCCTGCTGCTGTTGATCAAGGCCCACCAGGAGCTCGAGAGCCTCACCCTGGCCGCCGATGTGTTGCGCAGCAAGCGCCAGCTCGAGCAGCAGTGGGCCGATCAGGTGTACCAGGGCCTCTGGTATGGCCCGCTCAAGGATGCCCTCGATGGCTTCATCGACCGCACCCAGCGCACCGTCAACGGCACGGTGCGGGTGAAGCTGCACAAGGGCAACGCCACCGTGGTGGGCCGCAGCAGCGCCAACAGCCTCTACGTGCCCGACATGGCCACCTACGACGCCGGCGATCGCTTCGATCACCGGGCCGCCGAGGGGTTCATCTACGTGTGGGGTCTGCCCACCCGCCTCTGGGCCGCCAGCCAGCGCTGATCAGGCGGCGCGCTGGTCGTCGTCGTCGCCGCGGCGCAGGCGGCGCCAGGGCGGCCGACTGGGCACGGGTGGCAGCATCAGCTCCGGGCCCGATCCGCTGCCCCTGCCGGGCGGGTTGAACCGCAGCCGCACTTCACCGGGCACCGGTGCCAGCTGTTGGATCTGCTCGCGCAGGGCGCTGTTGTCCTCCAGCAGCCGCTCCTGGCGCTCCAACACGGGCTGCAGCCGCTGTTGAAACTTGCGCTCAAAGATCTCCGGCAGGTCCTCCAGCAGGGCCTCCAGTTCGGCGATCTGCAGGCGCGCCTCCGCCAGGCGGCGCTCGGCATTGGCCAGGGCCAATTGCAGCGGCTGCTCCTGCAGGAGGTCGCTTGTGCCGTGGAGGCTTCCGTCGTTCACGCCGGCGTCAGCCCCAAACAAAAGCCCACCAGACCTTAACGAAGGTGCCGGTGGGCTTCAATCGGGCTGCAAGGGGATCGGCGGGGCCGATCAGACTTCAGCGGTTTGCAGGGCTGCGGCTTCGCTGCTGGCCTGGGGGATGGGGCCGCTGCGGGGGGCGGGGAGCGGGCCCTCCTGCTTGACGGTCAGGTAGCGGATCACGTCCTCGCTGAGGCGCATGGCGCGCTCAAGGGTGGCCACCTGTTGGCCGTCACCGTTGTGGGCCAGCTGCACGTAGATGCCTTCCTTGTGCTTGGCGATCGGGTAGGCCAGGCGGCGCTTGCCGCGCATCTGGCAATCGAGCACCTCAGCGCCGGCTTCGGTCACCAGATCGCGGTACTTGGTGACATGGGTTTCCACCTCTTCCTCCGGGATGTCCGGACGAAGGATGTACATCGTTTCGTAGTAGGGCTGCGACATGGCTTGCGCGATCCGACGTGGACGCCGAAGGGAACGGTGGCTGGTGGTGCGGGTCTAACCCGGTGCACCAGCGGCGGATCGTCCACCCTACAGCTGCATGCGCACCGCCTCAGACAGGGTGGGGATGTCGGCCTCCTTGCCCCGCAGGCACTGCACCAGGGCGAACAGCAGCAGCACCAGCATCCCCAGGAACACCGTGTTGGCCAGGGTGCGGCCCGTGAAGCCCAGGCTGCCAAGCCGCAGCAGCTGGAACGCCAGCGACACCACCACCAGCACGATGTCCAGCAGGATCGCCTGCAGCACGTTGAAGCGCAGGAAGTAGGGCACCTGCGGGTTGCGGACCACCGCCAGGAACAGCACCAGGAACAGCAGGAAGCCGCCGAAGGGCACCCCGCGCTCGAGCATCAGCACGGGCAGGGCCGGCAGGGCCAGCCACTGCAGCGCCGGGATCAGGTTGTCGAGCGAGTCGCCGAAGGGCAGGGCGGCGCTCCAGGGCAGCAGGTAGGCGAGCAGGGCCAGCAGCCGCTGCCAGGCGGGAATCGCAGCCATGGGTCGGCGATGGCGGGAGGAGCTGTTCGGAGGCTATGGCAGCTGCTCGAGCAGTGCCTGGCGCATCACCGCCACCGGTACGTCGGGGCGGCCGCTCCAGAGCCGCAGGGCGGCGGCCCCCTGCTCCACCAGCATGTCCAGCCCATCGAGGCAACGGCAGCCGCGGTCCGCGGCCTGGCGCAGCAGTTGGGTGGGGCGCGGGGTGTAGATGATGTCGTACACCCAGGCGGAGGCGCTCAGGGCCTCCAGATCCGCCGGCTGCAGCGGGCAGGCCAGGGCGGCATCGGGTCGGGTCGCCGAAGCCATGCCCACGGGGGTGGTGTTCACCACCAGGTCGGCCTGGGCCAGGGCCTGCCGCAGCGCCGGACCCCCATCCCAGAGGGTGCTCTGCAGCTGGGGCGCCCAGCTGTGGCAGTCGTTGAGCACGGCAGCCAGGGCCTCCGGCCGGCGCCCCGCCAGCTGAATCGAGCCGAACCCAAGCTCCACCAGGCCGGCCACCACCGCCCGGGCGCTGCCGCCGCAGCCGAGCACCACCGCCCGCTTGCCGTCCCAGGCGACCGGGGCCCGGCGTAGGGGGGCGCAGAAGCCCTCCACATCGGTGTTGGTGCCGTGCCAGCCGCCCCCGTCCAGGGGCACCAGCACGTTGACGGCCCCCAGCCGCTGGGCCAGGGGGCTCAGCTCGCGGCAGAGCTCGGCGACGCTGTGCTTGTGGGGAATGGTCACGTTGAGGCCGCGGCAGTCGAGGGCCTCCAGGGCGCGCACCACCGTGGTCAGCTCCGCCGCCGGCGCCGGCAGGGCCAGGAACACCCAGTCGAGCCCCATCGCCCGCAGCGCCGCGTTCTGCATCACCGGCGAGAGCGAGTGGTGCACGGGATCGCCCAGCACCCCCACGAGGGCGGTGGTGCCCCGGATGGCGGGCGGATGGCTCACGGCGGTACGGGCGCGGTTCGGCAACCACACCTAGCCCCGGCAGGGCCCCGCTGTTGAGGATGCCTGCAGTTCAGAGGACATCCATGGGCAAGGTTGTCGGTATCGACCTTGGCACCACCAACAGCTGCGTGGCGGTGATGGAGGGCGGCAAGCCCACCGTGATCGCCAATGCCGAGGGCTTCCGCACGACGCCTTCTGTGGTGGCCTACACCAAAAATCAGGACCAGCTGGTTGGGCAGATCGCCAAGCGCCAGGCGGTGATGAATCCTGAGAACACCTTCTATTCGGTGAAGCGCTTCATCGGCCGCCGGGTCGACGAGGTGAACGAGGAATCGAAGGAGGTGAGCTACGGCGTGGAGAAGGCCGGCGCCAATGTGAAGGTCAAGTGCCCGGTGCTGAGCAAGCAGTTCGCCCCCGAGGAGGTGAGCGCCCAGGTGCTGCGCAAGCTGGCCGAAGACGCCGGCAAGTACCTCGGTGAGACGGTGACCCAGGCGGTGATCACCGTTCCCGCCTACTTCAACGACTCCCAGCGCCAGGCCACCAAGGACGCCGGCAAGATCGCCGGCCTCGAGGTGCTGCGGATCATCAACGAGCCCACCGCTGCGGCCCTGGCCTACGGCCTCGACAAGAAGAGCAACGAGCGCATCCTGGTGTTCGACCTGGGCGGCGGCACCTTCGACGTCTCCGTGCTCGAGGTGGGCGACGGCGTGTTCGAGGTGCTTTCCACCTCCGGTGACACCCACCTGGGTGGCGATGACTTCGACAAGGTGATCGTTGACCACCTGGCCGACACCTTCAAGGCCAACGAGGGCATCGACCTGCGCGCCGACAAGCAGGCCCTGCAGCGCCTCACCGAAGCGGCCGAGAAGGCCAAGATCGAACTCTCCAGCGCCAGTCAGAGCGAGATCAACCTGCCGTTCATCACGGCCACGCCGGAGGGCCCCAAGCACCTCGATCTCACCCTCACCCGCGCCAAGTTTGAGGAGCTGGCCAGCAAGCTGATCGACCGCTGCCGCGTGCCGGTGGAGCAGGCCCTCAAGGACGCCAAGCTCTCGGCCTCCGAGCTCGATGAGGTGGTGATGGTGGGCGGCTCCACCCGCATCCCGGCGGTGCTGGAGCTGGTGAAGCGCGTCACCGGCAAGGATCCCAACCAGACGGTGAACCCCGACGAGGTGGTGGCCGTGGGCGCCGCCATTCAGGGCGGTGTGCTCGCCGGTGAGGTGAAGGACATCCTGCTGCTGGATGTCACCCCGCTGTCCCTCGGCGTGGAGACCCTCGGCGGTGTGATGACCAAGATGATCCCCCGCAACACCACCATTCCCACCAAGAAGTCGGAGGTGTATTCCACGGCGGTGGACGGCCAGACCAACGTGGAAATCCACGTGCTCCAGGGCGAGCGTGAGATGGCCAGCGACAACAAGTCGCTGGGCACCTTCCGCCTCGACGGCATCCCCCCGGCCCCCCGTGGCGTGCCTCAGATCGAAGTGACCTTCGATATCGATGCCAACGGCATCCTCAGCGTCACCGCCAAGGACAAG
>Ga0214917_10005942_pt1 | contig 12859 bp, 14 predicted proteins | sample LL_1208_BB_MetaG_FD_177983 | JGI IMG/M metagenome (GOLD analysis project Ga0214917, IMG submission 177983) | Freshwater microbial communities from Lake Lanier, Atlanta, Georgia, United States - LL_1208_BB | ecosystem: Environmental > Aquatic > Freshwater > Lake | place: USA: Georgia | collected... | reverse complement strand
ATGCCGTCGGATCGCATCAGCAACATCCGCACGTTGCCGGTGTTGCTGGGTGACGTGCTGGCGCGCTACGTGGCCATCGCCTTGTTTGTGGCCGAATACGCCATCGTGGCCTGGTTGATCGTCACTGGGGTCTTTACGCCGTGGCTGGCAATCGTGGCGCTGGCGCTACCCAGTGCCTGGGCGGCCATCAAGATTTTTACCGTCATTCGTCCTGATGCGCCCCCTGCCGACTACCCTCCCGATGTCTGGCCATTGTGGTACGCCCCCTATGCCTTCGTGCATACCCGTACGTTTGGGTTGCTCTTTTTGCTGGGGTTGATTGTTGACGCGCTGTGGAAACACTTTATGTAAGGAAAATAATTTACCCCACGGACGCCGTGATAGCGCCCGTGGGGGTTGTTTTATTTGAGACCCAATTCTTGCAAGGCGCGTACTAATTGAGTGTCGGTGCTTTTGAGCAAATCGGCTTGGCTGAGTTTGGCTGCTACGGTGGGCGTCAACATGTTTGACAAATTGCGGAGCCGTACTTCGACATCTGGGGTAATCCCTTTACCACGTACGACTTTGCCTTCTGGGGTCAACCATTGGGTGGTACCGAGGCGGATTTCGGCGCCCGCATCGAGTGGAAATGAGCGTAATACCGTGGCTGTTCCAAAGGTTGCTTCGCCGATAATCACGCCGCGTTTGGCTGATTGCAAGGCGCCGGCCAAGATTTCGGCAGCACTGGCACTGTTGTTGTTGATAAGTACTACCATCGGGATGTCGCGGGCTAGTCCGGTGCCTTCAGTTTTGTAGGGTGTCTGTGTGCCATCTCGACTTGATTCGATAAGGACGGTGGTGTCGGCCGGCAAAAACTGTCCGGCGACATTCATCAATTGATCGACATAGCCACCTGGGTTGTTCCGCAAATCGAGCACGATAGACTTGGCATTCGCCGCATTGATTGCGGTAAGAGCGGTTTGCATATCGTTGCTGGCTTTAGCCGAAAACTGGTTGAGGTGTAGGTAGGCGATGCCCCCCGGTAGCATTTTCCAGGTTACACTAGGGATGTCAATGGTGGCACGGGTGATAGTGACGATCATCGTGGTGCCATCTTCGTGGGTGATATCGAGGACTACTTGGGTGCCACCGGGGCCACGCACTTTACGCTGTAATTCGACAACGGTGGCGGTGCGCACATCGACGCCATCGACTTTGGTCACACGGTCGCCCGGCAAAATCCCGGCCGCAGCGGCTGGCGAGCCTTCGATGGGGGCGGCAATAATCACATAGCCGTCGCGCTCACTCAAGTAGGCACCAATGCCTTCAAAACTCCCTTCGAGGGCTTCGCGTTCGCTCGCGGCATCTTTGGGTGAGATATAGCGGCTATGGCCACGATCACCAAGGCTGTCGACCATGCCACTAATCGCCCCGTCAATCATGGCGTCAGTGTTCACTGATTTGGGGTCGACATAATTTTTGCTTACGATCGTCCAGGCCGTGTAGAGGCGTGTCAACTTGCTACATTCGGGAGCACTCAACGTACAAGGGGCGCTGAGTTGATTCGCCACCAAATACCCTACCCCGAGCATAACGACACTGGTAAGCATCAGTAAAGGCATTACAAACCAGATGGGTAACCGTAATCGCAAAATATCACGCATAGTCGTAATGTCGCTTCTCTCTAACAATCGATTTGTAATGATTCTACCAACGCCATATGAGTCTATCATTAGCGTAAAGACGCAGCTTGCTGCGTCTCTGAGAGGTCCTTGCGTCTCTACGGTATAATACGGGACGTCGTCATTAAGCCACCCAAAGGAACTCCAATGGTGCAATTGACCCTTGCCCAGATTGCGTCGCCGCTTGGCGAATTGTTGTTGGCCTGCAACGACCACGCCGTCCACGTGCTCGACTACATCGATTACCGCGACCGCATGCATCAATTGTTGGCGCATCGTTATGGGCATGATGGGTATACGTTGGTGGAAAAATCCGACCCACTCGAGGCCGTATCGCGCATCCAAGCGTATTTCGCCGGCGACCTGACGGCATGTGTTGATTTGCCGGTCGATACTGGCGGTACCCCATTCCAACAAACGGTTTGGCTGGCTTTGCGTGCCATCCCAGCGGGCACGGCCATCAGCTATGGCACCTTGGCACAGCGCATCGGTCGGCCTACTGCTAGTCGGGCGGTGGGGCGTACCAATGGCCTCAATCCCATCGCAATTATTTTGCCGTGCCACCGGGTGGTAGGGAGCAACAACGCCTTGACTGGCTATGCGGGCGGGCTACATCGCAAAGAATGGCTCCTACGCCACGAAGGTTGGCTGGTCATCTAGTCACCCTAGCTGGCGATGAGTGCGGTCGCAATTATCGTGGCTACCAAGCCCCAGCGTTGTGGGAGGCTAATCGGCTCGCGATTGATGAAATAGGCGAGCAATACCGTCACGCCCGGGTAGAGCGAGGCCAGCACGCCGGCAATATCGATGCGCCCTGATTGCGTCGCCAAGATATACCACATCCCTGCCGCAATATCAAAGCCGCCGGCCACAATCGCCAAACCGATGCCGGCGGCGCTGGTGCCTGCACCAGGGCGGATGAGTAACCATGGCACGGTAACCAGCAAGGCACACGAGCGACTCAGCGCCAACGGCAAAAAGAGGCTATCGGTTTGCCCTAAGTATTTGAGCAACACAAAGTACATCCCAAAAGCGACGCCGGCGAGCCCCCCCTGCCATAGGCCGGCAAAGCGGTCTATCCTCCCTGACAGTGAATTGAGCACGATAGCGATAATCGCGATGGTTATCCCCACGAGTACTCGTGGTTTGGGGATGCCGTCACTCCCCATGCCATAGATGACGGGGATGACGGCGGCCAGCAATGCCGATAGCGGTGCCGTCACTGCGGCATGACCACGGGCGATGCCGTGATAGAGGCAGGCGACCCCAATCGCCCCCACCATCCCCGCCGCCACAGCCACCCCAATCAACCCCGTTGCCAGCCAAGCTTCGTGATACCACCACGCCAGCGCCCACAACGCAGCGGCGCCGATGAGTTCGCCGATAACCAGCACTTGTACTATCGCAATCCGGGCACTGGCACGCCCACCCACATAATCACTGATGCCATAACAGAGTGCCGAACTGAGGCCGGCGATGATTAATAATGAATTCATTGCTATTCCTTGGGGTGATGTGTGTAGGTAGCCTATCAATTTTGGCAGGGTTGTGTGGAGATGGCATTTCTTGTTCGTATGGCTCGCACAGAGCATCCAGCGGACGTAGAGCTGTTTATTGATTGACGTGCGCCTTCATACTTCACTTCCTCCTTCCAGCTTCATACTTCATACTTCCTATGGCATAATACGACGGTGGGTTGCAACCGAGGGAATGTCGATTAATGGCGAAACAAATTGCTTGGGGTCAATTAATTATTGCGCTACTTATATTGCCGGCTACAGTGGTGGTGACGGCATTGGCGTTGGCCCAAAGCCGGCTCTCCCAATTGTTCCCTGTAACGTGGCCATGGACGCCCGCCACCACTACGGCTCTCGAATTGAGTATGGTGACGCTGGTGGTTTGGGCAATCTATCGCCGCGAATGGCCCATGTGGCGTTGGCGCGATGTGGGGCGAGTCGTTGTTGAGGCATTCACAATCCTTGGTCTTGCGCTCGTGCCACCCTATTGGTTCGGTCAATTCACCATCGCCCAGCACTTTCATTTCGTTGGTGCCATTAATGCATTGATATTTTTGGGGCCATTGGCGGCCTGGTGTATGGCCGAAGAAGTGGTGCTACGGGTGGTGTTGCGGCGAATCCTTGCACCATTGCCGACCTGGGTCCGCGATAGTTGCCTACTGGTGCTGGCCTGCCTTGTGCAGTGGATGATGATTACGCCACAATCATATCTGGTGATTGCCGTGATTGTGGCAGGTGAATCTGTCAGCCTGCTCAGCATGGCGCTCCAACCGCACTTTGGGATAGTGTGGGGGCGGCGCTGGGCGTGGCGCTGGATATTGATCGGTTTGCTTGGGGCCCAAAACGTCGGGTTTGCGACTGCCTTGACGAGTCCCTTTACGCCGATTGTCTCCGAAGCAGCTACCGTGACTGTGGTGGCCGCGAGTGCCCTCGCCAGCTGGTGCCTGATTATTGGCTATACATATATCGCTCACCGCCTAGCCCACCACAATCACCACAATGCCAAAACAGCATCCGATTACCCTCAATAACCCCCCAATCGTTGGGCGTGTTGTATCGTCACTTGAACTGTTGATACTATAATGTGTAGGAATGATAATCGCACACAAAACACAGCCTATTGAACCCAGCGCAACTATGCGTCAGCAAGCATCGTCTAGGCAATGAGTGAAAAAATATTGGGAAGGAATCAATCATGCGCACGTTTTTGAAGGTTAGTGCAATCGTCAGTGCCGTCGCCCTCATCTTGGCATCAATTGGCTATGTCACCTACCGCTGGGCCAGCACACAGATGACGCTCTCCAACGTTTATGAGTTTGGTGCTGTCGAAGAGTAACCCACACCACCCCACACCGCGTTCCGCTCAATCGTCGAGCGGAACGCGGTGTGGGGTGCTTATTCGATGCCAACGCTCCAAGCGGCTTCGAGGTCATTGGGCGAAAAGCGCCGGAACGCCAAGATGGTGCTGGTTTTGGTGATGCCATCGATTTGCGATATCTCGTCGGGGATGACCTCGGCGAGCTTTTCGTAGTCTTGTAGGCGCACAATTGCGATGATATCCCATTCGCCGGTGACGCTATAGACTTCATTGACGTGGGGTAGCCCAGCGATGGCTTGGGCCACGCGTTTGATGGCATCGGGGCGGGCTTGGATCATGGTAAATGCAGTCAACATCAGGTTTGCCTTTAGCTATGTGCCAGATTGGGCAATTCAGGGACAAATTCGTAGCTGGGCTCGACTTTTTGGCGGCGCATGATACCGATGATAATCCGCCACGTCTCGTACAAGCCGTTGGGGGTGTAGGGCAATTCGTGCTTGATGGCGTGGTGGAGGCGCTGGAGTTTGTAGCAGGGGACGCCGGCGTACATGTGGTGCTCGATGTGGTAGTTCATGTGCCAATACAAAAACTGCACGATGGGATTGAGGTAGATGGTGCGGGTGCACAAGCGGTAGTCTTCGACTTCGTCTTGGAGCCCGACGTGTTGGGTGTTGTTGCACAAAAAGAGCAACACGCCGCCATAAAATGGCGCGAAGGTAATCAACACCGGCAACATCCACCAACCGGTCACAACGGCTTGGACGATTATCAGGGTATGCCCCACCAACAAAATCCGGGCCCAGTTGATGAGCTCACGGCGCCGCGCTGGTTTGTTGTCGGGGAAGAGCGTGCGTTGCCAATCGTTTTCGAATTGCCCGAGGCTCAGTTGGATCCAGCTTTTGTAGCGCTCAAACACGCCTTGGGGGTTGATGATGGCCGTGGTCAAGAAGCTTTTGAGCGTGATTTCGACTGGCAAAATCACTTCCATGTCATCGGGTTGATGCAACGTGTATTTGTGGTGCTCTTGGTGGCTGGCCCAAAAGTAGACGTAATTGAGGCCACCAATAAAGCTTACAAACAACAAGAAAAACCGATTGATGGCGCGGGTTTTGAACACCGTATTATGACAAAACTCGTGGAAGGCGTTGAGCAAAAAGGCATAGACGGTGCCATGCAAAAACAAGCAGACCAGTAACCACGGCCAGGTGAAGTGGATGCTGGCATACCACGACAAGGCTCCTGTGGCGGCAATAATCCCCAAATGCCCGAGTGTTTGGGCAAAGCCCCAGGCATCGCTACGCTGATTTAATTCAGCGAGGACCTCACGGGGCAGTGGGACGCGGTACCAGTGCAGGGTCGACTGGGCTATCGGTTCGCTCAATGTGTCTGACATCGTTGTCTCCGTGATGGTGATTAGGCGATTAACGGGGGGTCTTCAGTAAAGAGGGACTTGGTTTTGTTGTCGCGCATTTCGATGATAGTCTTGCCGTCACGTTCGACCCATACGCCACATTGGCCACCCGATTTGCTGACACCGAGCTCGACTTCGCTCCCGTCCATGCGCAGGACGGGGTGGTAGTACTTAGCGACTTTTTCGGCGTCGCCGACGATGTAGTGGCCGATGAGTGAGCGTCGGAAGCGGTCGCTACTGGTGTTGGGGTAACTTCCGTGAATCAATTGCCCATTGAAAAAGAACATGTCGCCGGCCTTCATGATGACCGGTTTGACTTCCATCCCAGCGGGCACTGGCACCATCACATCGGTGAAGCTCTGGGTAGTGTCTGACGGCACGGTGCAGAGCAACGGCAACAAATGACTGCCTGGCACGACCTGCATACAGCCGTTGGCTTCGTCACAATCGTCGAGGGGCAACCAGGCGGCCATACAGGTGCCAGGTTGGACGCGCAAGTAGTATTGGTCTTGGTGCAGGCCTTGACCACGCGCACCTGGTGGCTTGAAGTAGAGCATGGTTTGCACGGCATAGGGAGATTTGTCGAGGAGTGCCGTCATGATGGTGTTGATGCGCTCATCGAGCATCCAGTTGAGGCTTTTGCCGTCCCAGCGGTGCATGTGGATCATGCGCGGGTATTGTTGGAGCGGGTCGGGGATGTTGTCGTCGCCACCAATCGGTACCCCGGCGAAATCGCCTTCGTGGGCGCCTTGACGGCGCAGCTCCATGTAATGCGTGATGAATTCAGCAATTTCGGTTTGGCTGAACACACCGCGCACCACGGTGTAGCCTTCGCTGTCGAATTGGACGCGATTGGCTTGTAGGGCGTGGGGAGTAAGTGACATTCCGAGCTCCTTTGCAGAGGAATGAAGTAAGTACACACCACATTATACCCGATAGCAGGTGCGTAAATGCCCGTGTGGGCGGGTACGCCAGCAGGCGCCAGCGATGCAACGCGGTGGGTTGGTGCTACTTGTCGACGGTAAAGGCCACGGTGTAGGTGCCGTCGTTACTGCCGATGACTGGGAGCCGCGTGTCTGTGGCCACATCATAAAACCCAATCACTAGCTGATACGTGCCTGGGGGTAATGCGGTGACTGGCATATCTCCCATGGCGATGACCAGCTCTCCTGGTTGCCATTTGGCCATTGGATAATAGTCGACTGGTGGGGTATTGCGTTGGGTTATTTTTTGTTGTTTATCATTAAATAATTGTACAAACAACAATGCATCAGGATGGGTCGGTTGACTCTTTGTGAGTAAGTATACATTTACGAGCAATGGTGCAGGATTGTTGGCGACGTGTGTTTGGTCACTGAGGGGCGTGATTTGTGCTCGTAAATCACCTTTGCCGATGCGTACCCCGAGGATATCTACACCTATGGCATTGCGCATGGGGCGCCCAATGGCCTTGAGGGTACGGCGTACATCAGTATAAAAAATATCAAATGGGAACCCACTCGCACCATCTTTGTCGCCTTTGATATGTTGGTGTTTGAGGATGTATTGTGGTTTGGGATTTGGGAACAATTTGCCGTTAATGACAATCTTCCCGATACCGCCGGCTTGCCAGAGGGCAATATCATCGTTGGTGTGTAACCGTTTGGAGACCACCCACGGTCGCTCGGTGAGTAATGTCGGCTCGACATCCCCAACAACAATTGCTGGCGGGGTGGTTTCTGCAATGGTTGCATCTACCACATTGAGCGAGTAGGGCTGGCTGAAGTAGGTACGAATGTTGTAGCCACTAATCATGGCCGGAAGCATCACTAATAAATAAACCGCCACCTCACATACGGTCAACCAACGGACCAATTGTGGAGCTTCTTGTTTCAGCTGCGCAAATACGTTGTAGACGCCTGTAAAGCAGATAATCACTGCTGCAGGAATAAAGAAGATAAAATTGCGTGGGTAATGAATGTTCGCTGAAAAAAAGAAACTGAACTGGATGAACAGCAGTAGCACGGCTGCTTGGAGCGATATCTGTTGCTTGCGAATCTGCGTCAGGCCTAACACAAATGCACACATTATCGACGGAGTGAAAATGGTGTACGTGAAAAAATCCAAATACAAGCCAAATGGGAAACGCCCCGAATAGCTGTTGATGACCTTTGAGGTCCCTTGGTATGAATTGAATTCTTCGCTGAAACTATGCACAAATGTTTGAAAATTAATCAAAATACTTGGGGTAAATAGAAAAAAACCAATCGCCGTAATCAATCCGCATTGCATTAAAATCGCCCACGATCGGTAACGCGGCATGCCACGCCACACGACAAAACACAGCACCACAAACAACGCAATAAAGTTGTATTTGGCACTAGTGGTCACACCGGCTATGAATGCAAGGAGATATAGATAACGCCGTTGTGGATATTTTTCGTAAATCGAAGTGACATACAAAAAAGTGGTGCATCCTAGACATGTCAACACTTCAGGGGTGATTAGTCCGCTAAAAGTGATATGGTAGCTTGCAACGGCGACGGTTAGGCTTGTTAGCAATGCCACCCAGCGCGGGAGCATGCGTGCCGCCCAGTGATAGGCGATGACTACCGTGGCGGCCCCTAGGGCAATATAGAAAGTACGCACGGCAATAAACGGAGTAATCGGCGCTGTAATGCGGTCGGATGTGATAGGTAAAATGCTCCAATCGAAGCCGTGAATGTTGCTGTCGACCATGATGGCAAGCATCGCTGTATAGAGATTGAGATGTGGTCGCCAAAAGCTCAACGGAAACCAAATGTGCTCGCGTAATCCTTTGTATGCTAAATTCATGACATACGATTCATCGACATGAGGAATATAAGGCAGTGCAAAATATACGGTTGGAATACGCATCCAATAGGCAGTACCAAATACGAATAGGCTGATACAAATTGTAATAATTGAGGAAAATGTATGTGCTTTAATAAATTGCCATATGCGCATCATGTGTGATGGTGAATTCATAAGCTGATGTTATCCCACACTATGTGGCGTAAACATAACGTATATACTGTGCATATGACCGTTCAATATCTACACCAACTGAACGTTTCACAAAAACAATACCCACTGAAGAAGATGGCCGTTGCGTCGGCGCCTAGAATTGATACGCCGACATAATTACCTTCGTGCGCACCTTGACGCCGTATTCCACAACGGCTACCCTGTACTGTCGAATTGAGATCGATCGACTTGTTCGGTTTGAGGGTACGCCATATTCTGAGATGCGTTGCATGATGATGAGAGTTTATCGTGTAATTATTGTATCATAGTAAGCAATATATGCTGTATTACTATTTCAAAAGGTAACATGGTATTGTTACTGCTTGTATTCGCCTGCGCTGGATAAAATTACACTCATTTGTGATACTTCACATGCCCCCGAAATAACCAGCCCAAACCGGTGACGGGATATTTGTACATACGTTGCTTTCGCGCTAAAATCGATGTTTTTTTGTAGTGGTATTGAATTGGAGCACGCATTTTTTATGGATAGTCAGACGATCCGTCAACAAAACCAACGCTCGTGGGATGCCGTCGTGCCGGCCCATGTCAGCCATCATCACGATGTGCCCGGCTTCTTGCGGGCTGGCGGCAGTTCCCTTTTTGCCGAAGAACAAGCCCTGCTCGGTGATATCGCCGGCCTACGTTTGGCCCACCTGCTCTGCAACGCCGGGCTCGACACCTTGAGCCTGGCCAATCGTGGTGCCCACGTGACGGGCGTCGATATCAGTGGTGTGGCAATTGCCCAAGCCCAGCGTTGGGCACACGACAGCGGGATTGCCGCCACCTTTATCCAGTCAGACGTCTATGCGTGGCTAGCGACCACCGACAGCCGCTATGATCGCGTCTATTGCGGTTATGGCGTGTTGTGTTGGCTCAACGATTTGACCATTTGGGCCCAAGGTATCGCACGGGTGCTGGCGCCGGGTGGGCGCTTTGTGCTGATGGAGTTTCACCCCACCTCCAACATGTTTAATGGTCAATGGCAGTTGCACCGCGATTACCCCCACGGTGGTCGCCAACTCGATTTGCATGGCATCGACGATTATGTGGCGGGGTCGGGGGGCGGGTTGACACCGTCAGGCTATGCCCCTGGTGTGGCGGAATTCGTGAATCCCGAGCCGTGCCATTTGTTTCAGTGGAGTGTGGGCGAGGTGGTGACGGCGTTGGCACAGGCTGGACTGACTATCATGCGCCTCGAAGAGTATTTGTTTTGTAATGGCGAAAAACCGTTTGCCGATATGGTGCCCAGCACCCAACGGCGCATGGTGGCGCCACCCCACGTCCCCAAAATCCCCTTGTTGTATGGGATTGCCGCCCACAAAGGAGCAGAATGATGGACCGGATTGTCTTGTCGGGCATGCAGTTTTTTGGCTATCATGGCACCCGCCCCGAAGAAACCACCCTTGGCCAGCGCTTCGAGGTCGATGTCACCGTAGGGCTCGATTTGCAGCCGGCAGCTGCGGCCGATGATTTGACGTTGGGCGTCGATTATTCACGCTTCCACGATATCGCCCGTGCCGTGGTGACTGGTCCGCCGCTCAAATTAACCGAGGCAGTGGCCGAACGCATCGCCCAGCAGATTTTGGCGGCCGAACCGGCGGTGCAGTGGGTCGAAGTACAAGTGCACAAACCGTTTGTGCGTTTGGGTGATACCGTGCTCAAAGGCTCGACGGTGATTATTGAGCGCCGGCGATGATCCGCCCTACCGTCACCCTGGCCTATGCCCAAACCCTCGATGGCAGGATTGCGGCCCGCGACGGCTCGTCGCGTTGGATTAGTGGCGCCGAGTCACTGGCGCGCACCCACCAGCTCCGGGCCAGCCACGCTGCCATCATGGTGGGGATTGGCACGGTGCTCCACGACGATCCACGCCTGACGGTACGCCTCGCTCCGGGGCGCGACCCGGTGCGGGTGGTGATTGATCGTACCTTGCGTACCCCCGTGACCGCCGCCGTACTCCGTGATGGGGCGGGGGGGGGGACGTGGATTGTGTGTGCCGAAAATGCGCCGCGGGCGCAGCATGACGCCTTGTGCGCAACGGGCGCCACACTGATACCGGTGCCCGAAGATGCCAATCAGCACCTCGATTTGGCGGCGACATTGCAACTATTGGCTGCCCGTGGCATCGATTCGGTGATGCTCGAAGGGGGCAGTCGACTGATTACCAGCATGCTGACGGCCCAACTGATTGATCGCGTCGCCATTACCGTGGCCCCCAAATTGTTGGGGGCGGGAGTGGCGGTATTTGGGGATATTGGGATCGCTAGTATGGCCCATGCGTTGCAACTGCACAATCCGGTGTATACCCCGTGTGGTGCGGATATTTGGATCGAAGCCGAGGTACGCTATGTCCACTGATGCCCAGGCTATTTGGATGACGGGCATGCGCCAAATCACCGTGCGTGCCGAAGAACTCCCCACCCTCGCCGACGACGCTGTTGCGGTGACGGCCCTATGCTCGGCCATTAGTCATGGCACCGAGATGCTCGTCTATCGGGGCCAAGTGCCGCCAGATTTAGCGCTGGATTTACCGACCCTCGCCGGTAGTTTCGCCTTCCCCATCAAATACGGCTATGCGCTGGTGGGCGAAGTCACGGCCTGTGGGGAGGCGGTCACGAGTCACCAAGTGGGCGATCGCGTGTTTGTGTTGCATCCTCATCAGACCAATCTACAGGTGTCGGCCGCCCAAGCCAAACGCATCCCTGCCGGCATCGCCCCGACGACGGCGGTGCTGGCGGCCAACATGGAAACCGCCATTAACATCGTCCACGACTTGCGTCCCGCCCTCGGGGACGTGGTGGTGGTGGTCGGACTAGGCGTGGTAGGCTTGTTGGTAACATGGTTGTTGGCCCGCCAACAACTTGCCAGCTTGATTGGCGTCGACTTAATTGCTGAACGGCGCGCGCTGGCCCAGCAACTGGGCGCTGATGCTGTCTGTGCCCCTGCCGATGCCGCCGCCGTGGTAGCCGAAGCGACTCATGGGCGTGGTGCGGACGGTGTCATCGAGGTGAGTGGCAATCCGGCGGCGCTGGCGGGTGCCGTTGCCGTGGCCGGTTTTGAAGCACAGGTGGTGGTGGCGTCGTGGTATGGCACCAAAGCGGTGACGCTTGATTTGGGCAGTCACTTTCACCGCAGTCGCATCCGCTTGCGGGCCTCACAAGTAGGGCATTTGGCGCCTGATTTGTTGCCCCGCTGGGATTATGCCCGGCGCATGGATGTGGTCTGGCGCCAGTTGGCGCAATTCCCGGCTCAGCTGTTGATTAGCCACCACTATCATTTCAGCGACGCGCCCCAGGCCTACGCAGTGGTGGATGGGGGCGGGTCCGATGTGGTCCAAGTCGTGTTGCATTATGGAGAGAGGAATAGCGATGTATGAAATAGGCGTGGTATCCCAATTCGAAGCAGCCCATCGTTTGGTTGGTGATTTTGGTCCGGCACAGCGCATGCACGGACATACCTACCGCGTCGAAGTGAGTGTGCAGGGTGCTGCCCTCGCCGCCGATGGCACGCTGGTCGATATCAGCCTGATTCAGGCCCGCCTCGGCGATGTGGTGGGGCGTTTGCACTACCAAAACCTCGATGAGGTGCCAGGCTTGATTGGCCGCAACACCACTGCCGAAGTGGTGGCGGATTTTATTTGGGATGAATTAGCCAGCGTGCTCCACCAGCTGGGTTTGACGCAGTTGCGGGTGGCAGTATGGGAATCGCCCCAAGCCTGGGCCGCCATCACCAAGGAGTTGGTGCCATGAAGATCGTCATGATTACTGTGGGTAACCCCGATCGCCTGACTGGTGGCTACCTCTACCACAAACAGGTCTATGCGATTTTGGCGCAAATGGAGGTGCCCATCAGCGAAATCATTGTGGCGGAGGCCGATGTCGATGCCCAACGTGCTGCGGTCATCACCCTCAACCCCAGCGAT